>JAEHJW020008239.1_pt1 | contig 19412 bp, 19 predicted proteins | sample 9271431 | NCBI WGS metagenome assembly JAEHJW02 | reverse complement strand
ACTGGGTGCCGAGGAAATTCTGCGCCTGTATGCGCGGCGTTGGGGTATCGAACCGCTGTTCCACAATCTGAAGCGCTGGTGGGGCGTGAACCATCTGTGGCAGCAAAAACGCACGGTGCTGGAACTGTGGATGCAGATCCGTTCCACGGCATGGACGCTGGTTCAGTTGCTGAGTTTGGTCGTGGAAGAAACTTTCCCTATCGCAGTCGTGTCACCCTGGCGCGACAAGCAACCGCTGACCGCCGGATTAGTGGCACAGTGGCTACGTATGGAATTTACCGGACTTGCGTTTCGGGACGGATTCAACCGGAAGTCCGCGATATTCACCTTCCCGGAACAGCGCGGCGACCCCAGATTTCGGGTGTAGTACCGCTGTCAGCAGCAAATGGCCGGTGTTTTAATCATTTCAACTTCAATTTCGCCACCCTTCCGGTGACGCAAGGATGAGGGCTGAATGTCTAAACTTGACAAATATTCGACCGGAAAGTCAACGGTAACAATATACTCAACAGAGACCCCCAGACCATGAGTTCTGCCATGCACACAAGCGAGAGCCCCATGCGGCAGTAGAGGACGAACACAGGTGCGTATCCAATTCTTGAAACAGTCAATCTTTTCAATGGTCGCGGCATTACGAGCACATGAATCGAAAAGAGTATCTACCATAAAACTGCCCCCCGGAAATCTGGGCACAAACTATCTTGAAACAGCGAACGACGTAGCTTTTTCACGCACTCGCGGGAGATTATATTGGAGAATCGAAAGCGGCAGTGCTGATGCAGGTGTCGCTAACTTCCTTCCAGGCGGTACGGGCGCTGGAGGGCAGTGATGCCAACATCCTGATTGAGATTGGTGGGCTCGTTGCTCCCATGTTCAGTCTCGACTATCAGTTCGCCGTGCCCGACATCCTCTATTTATGAGGAGTTGGAGGTGCGGCACAGCTATCTAGTCGTCCTGAAAAACCCATTTTCTCAGCCTGCATTTTGCAGGCTGAACATTTTGTCGGCCAGCAACTGGTAGAAGTGTCAGTGGGCGGGTGACTCGTTACAAAGACGCATAGCAGCATTTCAGGATCAGTCTTCAGTCAGCATTCTCATACGTAATTTCTCATGGAGAGAGCTGATGACAATCAAACACTGCGCTGGTTGTGGCCAACCCTTCGAGCCCCGGCCTCAAGTTCCGAACCAGGCCTATTGTTCATTACCTTCGTGCCAACGTGCGCGACGCCAGCGCTGGCAGCATCACAAAATGCACTCCGACCCAGACTACCGAGACAACCAGATTCGCAACCAGCGGGCCTGGATGATGCGCCATCCGGAGTATTGGCGAAATTACCGGGGCGCTCATCCAGAAAGCGCCAAACAGGAGAAACCACCCCAACGCCTACAGAATGAACCCCCTCCAAACTTGAGGCTTGCAAAGATGGACGCGTCACCCGTCATGCTGCTGCACCCCGGCCTCTACAGAATCGACCTTTCTCCCACGCCAGGCAATGATTCTGGAGCCAATTGGGTCATCAAAATCATTCCCGCATGCCCTGATTGTCCTTGCAAAAAGGACGCGTGCAAAGATAGGACGTGATGGTCTTGTTGCTGCCCACCCATTACTTTTTACGTATGAAGCTCGTCAATTCCTATGGACGAGAGTGTTGAGCACGAGAATTGTGTGGATTCCACTAGCCATAACCGGCCGATGAAAAGGCAGACCCATGGGTACATACGACAATAACAAAGATGCACTCCAAGATGAACCCCGTAAGCCCCCGATGCTGCGTGCGGCCCAGTACGTCCGCATGTCCACCGAGCATCAGCAATATTCCACTGAAAACCAGTCCGACAAAATCCGGGAGTACGCCGCCCGACGCGGCATTGAGATTGTCCGCACCTATGCCGATGCCGGCAAAAGTGGCCTGCGCATCGATGGCCGCGTGTCTCTGCAGCAGTTGATCAAGGACGTCGAGAGCGGCTCGGCGGACTTCACCATCATCCTGGTCTACGACGTCAGCCGATGGGGTCGTTTTCAGGATGCCGACGAAAGTGCCTATTACGAATACCGGTGTCGGCGTGCCGGCATTCAGGTGGCCTACTGCGCAGAACAGTTTGAAAATGATGGCTCCCCGGTTTCCACCATCGTCAAGGGCGTCAAACGGGCCATGGCCGGCGAGTACAGCCGGGAATTATCGGCAAAGGTGTTCGCTGGGCAGTGCCGGCTGATTGAGCTGGGTTTTCGTCAAGGCGGCCCTGCCGGCTATGGGCTGCGCCGCGTGCTGATTGACCAGAACGGCTCAACGAAGACCGAACTGACCCGGGGTGAACACAAGAGCCTGCAGACTGACCGTGTCATCCTCATGCCCGGGCCGGAAGAGGAAATTCGCACCGTGAACCTGATGTACCGTTGGTTCATTGATGAGGGCTTGGTCGCCTCCGAGATCGCCGGACGGCTGAACGGGATGCGGGTACGTACCAACCTTGATCGCGAATGGACCCGCGCCACGGTGCATGAGGTGCTGACCAACGAAAAGTACATCGGCAACAACGTCTACAATCGGGTCTCGTTCAAGCTCAAAAAGCTTCGGGTCATCAACACGCCCGACATGTGGATCAAGAAGGAAGGGGCCTTTGAGCCCATCGTGCCGCCCGATGTGTTTTATACCGCCCAGGGCATCGTGCGGGCCCGGGCGCACCGATACACCAACGAAGAGTTGATCGAGCGCCTGCGAACCCTCTACCAGAACCGGGGATTTCTGTCCGGCCTGATCATCGACGAAACCGAGGGCATGCCCTCAACGTCGATCTACTCGCATAGGTTCGGCAGCCTGGTGCGCGCCTATCAAATGGTGGGATTCACGCCTGATCGCGATTACCGGTACCTGGAAACCAACAAGTTCCTGCGCCGCTTCCATCCCGAGATCGTCAACCAGACCGAAAGCCGGATCGCCAGTCTCGGGGGCGTCATCCGGCGCGATCCCGCCACGGACCTGCTGCGGGTCAATGATGAATTTAGCCTCTCCCTGGTGCTGGCGCGATGCCAGACCCCGGAGAGTGGCCACCAGCACTGGAAAGTGCGTTTCGATACCAGTTTGGCACCCGACATCACTGTGGCGGTTCGGCTGGATCAGGCCAATCAGGCTGCCCTGGATTACTACCTGTTGCCACGACTGGATTTCGGGCAGTCCCGCATCCGCCTCGCCGAGCGCAACCCTGTCGAGTTCGAGAGCTACCGCTTTGACAGCCTGGATTACCTGTACGGAATGGCGGAGCGCGCACGGTTAAGGAGAATCGCATGAGCGAAAAGATGGCACCGGGTGAGCTGCGGATGATCCCGATCGACCGCATCGATGTCCTCAATCCCCGAGAACGCAACAGGGAGGTGTTCGATGAGATTGTCGGCAACATCAAGGCGATCGGGCTGAAAAAGCCGATCACCGTGACCCCGCGTCCTGGGCCAGATGGTACCGAGCGCTACCTCCTGGTCTGTGGTGAAGGTCGCATGAAGGCATTCCGCTCGTTGGGCGAGAAGAGCATTCCGGCCCTGGTCGTGACGGTCAGTGATGAAAACGCCTACATCATGAGCTTGGCCGAAAACATCGCCCGCCGTCAGTACCGGCCGCTGGAACTGCTCGCTGGCATTGAGCAACTGCGCGACCAGGGCTACGACAAGAAAATCATCGCGCAAAAGACGGGCCTGACGGTTGAATACGTGCAGGGCATTCTGATACTCCTCAAAAACGGCGAGGAACGTCTGCTGGTTGCTGTGGAAAAGGGAAGAATCCCCCTGAATGCAGCGCTGACCATTGTCGGTGCGGGGGATGACGACAAGGCCATTCAAGCAGCACTCCAGAACGCCTATGAATCCGGCAACCTGCGCGGCAACCGCCTGCTCCAGGCCCGGCGCGTCATTGAGCGTCGGCAAACCTTGGGGCGGTCCGTGGCGCGGGGCACGCCCCGCAAGTTGCAGGACGTCACCACCTCCAGTCTGGTGAGGACCTACCAGAAGGAAGTGGAGCGTCAAAAACAGATGGTCAAAAAGGCAGAAATCGCCCAGCAGCGGCTCCTGTTTGTCGTTGGTGCCATGCGCGAGCTGCTCGCCGATGAAAACTTCACCACATTGCTGCGCGCCGAGGGCTTGGATACCTTGCCGAAATATCTCGCTGAGCGCGTCTGGTCGGGGGGGCGTGCCGCATGACCAAGGTGTCCCTTGGGTTCAATCTTGAGCCACTGACCGTGCCGGTCGACAAAATCCTGCAATCCCGCAAGACACCTATGGGTGTCGCCACGTCCAAGAAGTTCATGCAGATTCGCTCATCGATTGCCGAGATCGGGCTAATCGAACCGTTGTCGGTGGGGCCGGCGGATCCCCAAACCGGCCAGCACATCCTTCTCGACGGCCACATTCGGCTCATCGCGTTAAAAGAATTGAATTTCAGCGAGGTGCAGTGCCTGGTTGCCACCGATGACGAGAGTTACACGTACAACAGCCGAATCAACCGCCTGTCCACCATTCAGGAGCACTATATGATCCGGCGCGCGATCCAGCGCGGTGTCACGCCGGAACGGCTGGCCAAGGCGCTCAGCGTCGACACGCGCACGATCACGCGGAAGCTGACCTTACTGGAAGGGATCTGCCCGGAAGCGGCCGAACTGCTCAAGGACCGCCATTTCGCAACCGACATTTCCCGTGTGCTGCGCAAAATGAAACCGACGCGCCAGGTCGAATGCGTTGAGTTGATGGTTTCGGCCAACACGATCACCGTCGCCTATGCCGAGGCGATGCTGGTCGCGACCCCCACGGAAATGCTGGTTGAAGGGAAAAAACCCGCCAAGCTGACAGGTTTGACCCAGGAACAGATGGCAAAAATGGAGCGCGAGATGAGCAATCTGCAGGGTCAGTACAAGATGGTCGAGCAGACCTACGGCCAGGACGTCCTCAATCTGGTTCTGGCCAAGGGCTTCCTGGCCAAACTGCTGGAAAACGAATCAGTGGCCCGCTATCTGCGCCAGCGGCAGCCAGAAGTTATGTCGGAGTTTGAAGCTATTGTGCAGACGGTGTCGCTCGACCAATAACCTCTGCCTGTCGCTTGCCAGCGTTACTTCTTCTTGAGTAACTGGTCCAGCGTATCCACGCCTTCGCGCTTCAGTACGGTACCCAGTTGCGCATCGGACCGGTAGCCCTTGGCGAAATCATCACCGTATGTCTTGCGCAGGGTTTCTACTTTTGTGTCGCTGCATTTTTGGCGGATTTCGCCATTTTGATCTCGCATGCGGTGATCTAAACCTTTTTGGAAATGCTTTATTGCCATATCAACCTCCGTAATGTTTTACATTGTTCATTGGACACACCGGGAGCCTCGCTAGACAAGACGCAGGTTGGGTTTTGCACGTCCAGGACGAGTTTCCTGTGGCACGCCATTTTTCACCACATTGAGAACCAAGCCAAAGACCATTTCGTCGAGATCCTCGTCTGCAACATGCATCTCGGCAGCGATGTCAGACTTTGCCACCCCTTCAGTCCGCAGTGCAGCAAACACTTTGGCCAGAACCTGTGACGTCTCACGCGGCAAGCTTTCTGGTTCAGTTTTCCTGTAGCCACGTTGGCTGATCTGCATGAAAAGTTCACGGTATTGCCATTCGGTCAGCAACTCAAGCTTGTGCATCCGGTACGTCAGTGCCGAAATGGATACGCCCCATATTTTTTTTAGTTGAAGCAGTGCATCAATCGAAATGAAATTCGGTGCGTAACCAAGAACACTGCTGCGTGGCATCAGAAATGCCGACGCAAAGTCGTTGGCCGCTCTTTCAATTTCTTGGCCCCCATTGGGAGAACCATGGCGGTGGAGCACGAGATGCCCAAGTTCGTGTGCTGCATCAAACCGGCTGCGCTCACTATTTTTTAGCGTATTCAGAAAAACGAATGGTTTCTGTTCACGCCACATGGAGAATGCATCGACCTCTGCTGCATCAATGGCCAGGGAGAAAACCCGAACGCCATTGGCTTCAAGTAGGTGGATCATATTCTTGATTGGCAACTCGCCAATGCCCCAATGTCGACGCAAACTGGCTGCCGCCGCTTCTGGCTCCGAATCTCGTAGATCCGGCAGCGTGGGGGTAGGAAGTTCAAAGCGCTTTTCTATGGCGTGGTTGAGTGTCACCGTGAGTGCCCCAGAAAAAAGAGCCATATCACGCTGTGCAGCCGACATTTTGGAAAGCGAACGGAAGCTCGCAGCCCCGGTGTCTATGGTTTGGATCTCTTCCTCTTGATGGAAAAAGCTCAACGGAAACCGCAATGCCGTTGCAATGCGCTGAATCGTTTCATCAGAGGGATTGAACTCCCTCTTCTCAAAACCAGAGACAGATCGCATTTCCACGCCAATGGCCTCAGCCAGGCGTGTCATTGTGAACCCTCGCCGCTTTCTGGCGAAGGTCAGTCGTGTGGGATTAAACATGGCCCCGGGCCGTCAAGCGCGGCGAATCAAAGGAATATCGATATCCGGCAAATTCGGCAAGGCAGGCACCGGAATCGCCGTTGTGGGGTCAAATGGCAGCGCGCTCAGAATAATTCGCTCACTCCAACCGTCTACCTTGCCCGAATAACTAGACGGAAGAGAAAGCTCAAAACGGACCTCTTTTTTCCCCTGATCGTAGTGCTGCAGCAAAATCCAAGTCACCCGGCCATTATGAGACGTTTCAAGAATCTCGAATTCCGAGAAAGCCTCAAACAGCGAACTCTGATATTGATTTACCTCAATTGCACTTTGTGTGCGCGGTCCTTTGGGAGACTTGGTCATCGGGTTGGCCTGTGCAATGCCGGTGCTCTCATCGCCAGTTGCTACCGCAATTGCCAAGTTTTCTGTTGGATTCACAGCCAAGGGGTAATTGCCCTCATCCGACCGCGTCCAGTGTTTAGGGATCAATTTTTCCCGCAACACTCGAACAGTACGAGCCCATGTAGTGAAACCTGCAAACAGGGGCGGATCATTGAGAGTACACTCGCTGCGTGCAAGCATCCCTTGCATAACTGGTTCCTGCAGGTCCATCTGATCGAGGCCCAACTGCTTCAAGCGAGCTGTGACATCCGAGTTTTCAACGCGTATGATCTGGTGCATAACGACCTCCCTAGGTTACTTCCGGTAATTCTACCACAAACGCGGTGGAAAAAGCGGAAGTAATTTCTGACCCCACGTGTCCGGACTGGACTTGAGAAATCCGGCTGGTGTCATCGCCACCTGTCAATTTGTAGCCACCTCAAGATCATAGCCATTCTTCGCGGCTGAAAAAACAACATACAAGTGCCCCATGGATGATGCGCTATTGAGGTTGCTTTACGTATATGTAAGTATATGCAACAATGCACCTCATGGAAAATGAACAGTCAATAATTGACCGGCTATCTACAGCCGAAGTCGCTCGTATGGCAGGTGTGCATAAAGATACGTTGCTGCGTTGGCTCAAGGCTGGACATGTATCTGAGCCGGGACGTGATAGACATGGGTGGCGGTATTTCACCGCATCCGAGGCAAATGCGATAGTAGGATTTGCCCAAGCCGCCGACGAGACAGAGGTTGCCGAACAGCCAAAATTAATCGTTACCGAAACGCGTGCGCCATACTTGGGCAACTTGGCTGCCATCAATTGGGATTTTAACGGTGCAAAGACAAGCTACCTTACACATGGGTTGCATCCATATCCTGCAAAGTTCATCCCACAGATTCCTAACGCTCTTATTCAGGAGTTGTCTGGGGTTGGTGACGTAGTCGGTGACATTTTCTGCGGTAGCGGTACGACACTCGTCGAAGCACTTACCTTAAAGCGTCATGCCGTTGGTATCGACGCGAATCCGCTTGCTTGCATGATTTCTAGGCCAAGACGGGTGCAATATCTGAAACGGATACGTCAGGTTTGCTTACCCTTGCACAACGTGCAAAAGCTTTGAGTGACACGTTGTCGTCGCGTGAAGAGAACGATCTTTTTCCCAATGAAAAGTTCTATTCTAAGCAATGGCGGCCTCAATTTGAAAAGCTCAACTTCTGGTTTGACCCCCACATTATTGAAGAACTCGCGGAATCGCTTTCATGGTGCCGTGATTTACCAAGCAAGTCTGCTCAGACTCTTGCGCTCACTGCCTTCTCCGCGATCGTGGTCACGGTATCAAAGCAAGACTCTGATACTCGATACGTTAGACGTGAAAAAAACATCCCCCCGGGTGAGACACTCCGACGTTTTGCAAGATCGATTGAGCAGGTCACACGAGCTGCTGTTGAGTATTCGGAGCTAGTTGAGCCTAGATTTGACTGTCAAGTTGTAGAGGGTAACTTACTGGAACTGCCAGACATTCCCCACCTAGATCTGATGGTCTGCTCCCCGCCATATCCCAACGCATACAGCTATCACCTATATCACATGACGCGAATGATTTGGCTTGGAATGGATCAGCCCCTATTTAAAAAGCAAGAAATTGGAAGTCACCGAAAATACAGCAGCAATGGGAAAAACGGAGCTACTGCAGAAACATTCAAAACAGAGTTCACCGCGATTCTCGGATGGCTCTCTAGCCGCCTCAAGCATGATGGCTACGCTTGCTTTGTGGTGGGCGACTCGACTCTGAAAGGTCAGAGAATCAACAACGCTGATCTAATAAGCGAAGCGGGAAATGCTGCTGGCTTTCGTGAGGTAATGCGAATTGACAGGACGATGCAATCATCCAAAAAATCATTTAATCCCGCGATTGGCAAAATCAAAACCGAAAATATTTTGATACTTCAGAACACTCAAGGCACTTTGTGAGCACATTACGCATACGAATTAAGCCTTATATACAGCCATTTGAACGCATACTGGCCTTGCGTGAGTTACATGCATTGTCTGCAGATGTACCTCGCCCATTTAATCAGCCGGAAGACTGCGCTACAGAATTCGAAGTCAACTCGTCACTCTCTGCCGCGCAACTCGCTCAACGTTTAGCGTATTGGGAAACTGTCGATCAGGCAGACTCTTCAACAATAACCACTCAGTCGCTTCGCGAATCAACAACAAACCTTGTTCGGAACGGCGTTGCGATTGATACGCTGCGTCACCAGCTTCCCTTTTCTGGTGAAGTGCCATTACCGAATCGACGTTGTCTTCGCTACGGTACCCATGGCGTGCATGAATACCGCGGGAAGTTCTTCCCTCAATTGGTTCGTTCACTGATTAATATATCTGGCACGCAACCAGGGTCTATTGTTGCAGACCCAATGAGCGGAAGCGGAACTACTGTCGTCGAATCGATTTTGGCAAACTGCGTTGGGCGTGGCCTCGACATGAATCCTCTTTCAGTGTTCATGGGCAACGCCAAGGCGAAATTGCTGTCGGCCAACGCGGATAGCATTGCCTACAGCTATGAGACAATCAGGAAGCAGATAATGGCTGTCGAGAGCCGAAAAACGAAGCGTCTCGAATATTTTGATACCCTTCCAGATACGGACAAGACTTATCTCTCATCTTGGTTTTCTCCGGATGTGCTGTCTGGACTTGATGATATTAGTATGGCAATTCGACGCGTCGGTGATGAATGTGCTCGGGACCTAATGCAAGTTTCTCTAAGCAACATCATTCGTAGCGTTTCGTGGCAGAAGGACGACGATTTGCGCGTTCGTAAAGACATTCGATTAGATGTTGATATTGACCCAAAACGTGAGTTCTTGGAGGAGTTGGGGCGCTCTGTTCGCGCGGTTCTAGCCTTCCTTTTTCAGAACGGTCCTGTCGCACGGCCGAATTTCGAAATCATCGAAGGTGATGCACGCGCGTGTGCAAAAGCTTGGGGATGTAATTCGGTAGATGTCGTCATCACATCGCCGCCATACGCAACCGCTCTCCCATACTTAGATACTGATCGTTTGAGTCTCTGCTATCTCGGGTTACTACCGCGACCGGAGCACCGTCGTCGCGATCAACAAATGATTGGAAATCGGGAGGTGTCAGAGGGCTTGCGGCGTGGATATCTTGATCGATTCGAATCTTCCGGCGAATTACTCCCTACCTCAGTCAGAGACCTTATAAGGCGAATTGACTCATTGAATGCGGGAGGCAGTGTCGGCTTCCGACGTCGTAATCTACCGGCGCTTCTCTCAAAATATTTCTTCGACATGACCGAAGTATTGCAGGGTATATACCATACTCTCAAGCCAGGTCGATTTGCGTTTGTCGTTGTTGGAAACAACCACACAATTGCAGGAGGTCATCGTGTCGATATTGAGACTGCTGGTTTGCTGCAAGACGTCGCTCGATTGATTGGATTCAATGTGGCAGAGTCTTTATCAATGGACATGCTCGTTTCTCGGGATATTTTTAAGAAGAACGCAATGTCGTCCGAGGAAATTCTGTCAATCTGTAAGCCTGTTTAGATGTAGCCCCATTTTCTAGTCGAGTTACGAACGGCATTCACACACTGGGCAAGGTATTGGCCGTGACGTGCTGAGCCTTGGGGAATGATTTCGACGTAATACGTAAATCCAGACTGGCCATCGCTGCGTTCCATGTAAAGAATATCCCCGATGTTGCCGGCGCTGCGCAGTTGCTCGCTTCGCAATCTGAAATCATGTTTGGCAGGCCATGTCATCATATTCACATCGACGAGGTCCGTGCCAATTCGCATCTTTACCCCAAAACGGTCCATCTTGCCTTTATTCGCGGGATCGACAGTGAACAGGTTTGGCCAACCCCAAAAGTCTGCATCCGCGTCACGAGCTGCTAATGGAATGAAAATCTCCGGCGATCGTCTTGATGTTCCTTTGGTGGTTTGACCAACGCCAACATCCGTTTTTTGCAATGTCATCAAGAACACCTGATTGTTGCCAGGCTGAGCGGCTGCCGGTGGCAATAACTCCACAACGACATCTTCCTCTTCATCGGCCAAGCCGGCACTGACATCAATCTCTGGTAGCTCATCTTCTATCCCGATACCATCCTCAGTGTCAGGCAATGCGCCTTTGACCTTGGGTAGAGGAAATAGGCGTTTAAGACGCGGGCGCAATTCTTTCTGACTCGTCGCGTCGCTCTTAACTTGCAGTGAAGACCGAGGCGGTCGCGAGAGCGCGAGAACACCACTTTCGACCAGCTCATCTATTGTCTCCAGACTGGTGACCAAAGTCATGCCTGCTCGTTGTTCTGCAAACCAACTATCAATCGCGGCGGCGATTTGTGAAAGATGTTGGGGCGGATCGCCATCACGGGTATCTAACGCGATGCCCGCTTCAACGTGAAGTGCCAAGCCGGATGCGGTAAGGTTAGCTGATCCAACAAACGCGGCTTGAGAACCGTCAGGACGTTTTATGTGGTATGTCTTAGGGTGGAAAAACGCACCACCGAAGCTAACTATGCCCAATTGCGCGTGATCACGCGGAATGCCTAAGGCGTCAACAAGGCCAATCACATCTTTTTTTAACGTGCTGGCATCGTTCGAGCCAATCAAGACATTAGTGGGGTTATCGTTCTGCTTGCATTGGTCCAACGCTGGAATAAGCAACCCGATGCCGTCAAGTGAGAAAAACCCCGTTTGAAAGCGAAGCTCTGATACGCCCTCGTTGAGAATCCCTTCAAACCAGCTCGCGAGAGCATGGGATGGGTTCCGGCTCCCCGAATCAAGATATTTCAAACTACCTCTCCCGGACTGGTTTTATTAGAAACTTAAAACGTTCCCCGTCGACGCTAAAATCCCGCAAGTAACTCTGGGACTTACAAACGCTATTTAGGATTGTACGTTGCTGCTAAAAATGGCACAACGTCGCCACCCGGCTCATAGCTGCCTGCTCCAGGTACCACCACTGAAACTCCTCTGCAATCAGTGTCCTGCGCAAGTTCCTCGCAGGAGGCAAATTGCACAAAACAACAGGAACTGGGGAGAAATAGTCAAACTGCCGTCTTGACAGCGCTGATGCTGAACGCCACATTCGCCAGCGTGGCATCGGGCGTTGCAGGTGCCGTGAGGGTCAGCACATCCCCCACAACGAAATTTGTCTGACTCGCCGCTGTCAGCGTCACGGCGCCATTTGGTGCGATAGCGATGGTCCCGAAGGCTGTCCCGTTTTTGGCAAGGGTGAAGGTGGCAGTGCTGGTGGCCGCTGTGCCCTCCGACGCCACGGTGCCGGCAAGCCATGCCGGAATGTAGAAGCTACCGGTCGCAATGTATCGCAGCACCGACTGACTTGCGGATAGGATTCCAGCAGCAGATGCCTGGATCGTGAAGGGCACCTGGCTACCCAGCCCTGTCACCGTATAGGGGAAAGCCGTACAGGTGGAAATATCCTCCAGCCCTGACCCATACAGATTGAAACTCTGGAATTTGAAATACACCACCTGCCCGATGAGGCTCGTGTTGGTGGGCAGCGTGAATTTGAATACATTGGCGTTTGCAAGCAAAGCAAACTGGGTGCCTGACCCATGAGCAGCCGGTGCGCTTCCATATAGACCGCGATACAGGCCGGTGAGGTTGTAGTTGTTGGCGGTGGTGAGCGCCTCATTCTGGTAGGCCAGCAGTTCCCCATCCACGTAGCAGAGGGACAACCCTTGCGCTGCGCCGCCGATGGGCACGGGCTGCAACACCCCGTTAGATTCTGTGAGATCCACCGCCAGGATGTCGGTGTTGTCAGGATTGGCTCCGCTGTAGGCTGCCAACGGTGCTGTGAGCGCTCCCTGGGCGCCCTGGCCGCTGAGGGTGCCGATTTTTGCGTAACTGGTGCCATCGGTGGAAGCCCAGACAGCGCATCCACCCCAAGTGGCGGCGGGACCCGATGCCACCATCCAGATCTGGGGGCCCGCGGCGCCACAGAGTATCGCCGGTGGCTCAAAAATCACCGGCGCATTGATAGTCCCCGGCGCAATCAGGGAATTCGGTATGTAACCAGAACTGGCCTGCTGCGGGTAGGCCACGGACCAGCCCACGCCGGGCAGGTACTCTTCGGCCACGACTCTCAAAGTCCCATCGGTTTGCTCTTCGATGGATTGCACCCGTACCAGTTTCCCATCGAGCCCCATGTTGGCGCTGGTGAGGGAGACGATATCCATGGGTTCGATCAGCACCTGGGCCCAACTCACTGAAAACTCATACTGGTTCCTGATATAGAGTTGCCGATTCTTGATGAGTTCCAGACACATGGTGGCCATGGAGGCATTGGCAATGAAATGCGCTGTGATGGGGGGAGCCAGACGCACCCCCGAGGGCAGTAGTTGTCCCAGGGTATCGATGCTGGCCTGATCCTTGGTCTCGATGGTGTTGGCGTTGTAGTCGTAGGCTCGATCCTTGATCTCGATCTTCCAGTCATTGAAAGCATCCAGGGGGTCGGAGCGGCTGATCTTGAGGTAGTCTCCGTGTCCGGTATCCACGAAGTCGTCATCGGTGAGGAAGACCTTGATCTGGGTGTTGGCACTGTAGTTCACGCCATATCCCGAAAAACTCATATCGCCATAGGGGATGAACCTGAGCACGCCATCGGCCCAGAAGGCCGCGGTATTGGTGGCCTGCAGCCATTCCTTGAGGGAATCGATGGCCGGGCGGCGCTGGTTCATGAAGAGGCTGAATCCGATGCCCAGTGCTCCCACATATTTCTGGTAACTGTTCTGGGCCAGCACGAGGCTGTTCAGATCGATCTTTGATTTCGGGAATCCGGCTCCGTACAGGGGGTTGGTCAGAAAGTCGTAGATGACCTGTGCTGGATCGGCATCCGGGGTGCTGGCCGTGCAGGTGCTGTTGAGGTTGCCGAAACACTCGAGCCACATCACGGGGAGATCGGGTGATGAACCCAGATCGAGATTGGCGATGGCCATGTAGGCCGTACCAGGATAATTCATCGCCTGATCAGGGTGGACGGAGGTGAGATAGGGCCAGGGCGCTTGACCGGGATTGCCTTCCAGCAGGGCTGCCCCCAGATTGGCGAGATTGGTCACTCCCTTGTTGAGCCAGACGGTGCCTGATCCTGCACTGGATGGGGTGGTCCCATAAATCGTGGCAACCCCATAGGCTGTTTGCAGATCAGTGAAGAGTGCGCTGTTCACTCCGCTGGACTGAATCCCGTAGTTCGTAAAAATCAGGTTGGCCACGGCAGGTGTTACCACGCCTTCGCCCAGGCCCACGATCACGGAGGCGGAGTAGGTACTCTGACCGTTGCCTTTGCCGCCCCCTTTGCCGCCGCCTTTGCCACCCACGGGGTGCTTGGCGAAGTCTCCGTACCAGAGCAGGTTGCCGCTGACTTTCTGGGCGCCATAGAGGATGGGAATGGGCAGTCCCGTAGCGGAAGTCTGGACATCGAGTTGGGTGTAATTGGGCTGAGTGGTATTGCTGGCTGCTGGATGTCCCAATAGTCCGCCCATCATTTACTCCCTGGGGTGAAGGAACGAAAGGGCCGATCCTTGAGGGGGGAGAGGCTCCAATCCCCCCACACCACGGCATGTTCCTGGGCGTGGGCGTGGATGACGGTGTTGCCTTTGATCACGATGGCGGAATGGCTGAAGGTGCGGCCATAGCGAAAGAGCAGGAAATCTCCCGGTTCCGGGGGCGTAAAAATCTCCCGTGCGTAGGGAAGGATGGTTTGCAGGTAGCGCTCATCGCTGCGATGCAGGTGCCAGTCGGGGGGATAGGGGCGGGGATCGATGAAGGGAATGACGCCGGCGGTACTGTAGACACGCGCGAGGAACATGGCGCAATCCACGCCATGGCCTTTGACATCGGCGCAGTGGTGATAGGGGGTGCCGACCCAACTTTGGGCTTCGAGCACGGTGGCTTGTCGTTGATCAGGGGTCATAGGGCGATGGTGGGGGTTGGAATGAAAGGATAAGAACGGTTATTGGCCGTATTATTGAAGCGGTTCTTGCAGGTGGCGAAGGTCTTGTCACAGCCGGGGTAGGCGAAGAACGAATCTCCGGTCAGCGGCATCCAGGGTAGGGGCAGATGAAGCATCAACTGGCTGCCGGTGGCGAGTTTGATGGTGCGCGAGAGTCCGGTATTGGGACCGGAGGTGAAAGTGATGGTGCCCTGCCAGTAATAACCGGAGGTGGCGCCGTTCCAGTTGAGGGTGTTGAGCGTGGAGCCAGCCCCCACCTGTCCGATTACCTGATAGGCCGCCTTAGCGAGGGTGCATCCCGAATCGAACAGGGTGTGCAGGCAGGAAGTCTGCCAACTGTTGCGCGGCATGGGTTGATTGAGCAGGGAGAGGTAACTTTTGACCTTCAGCTGGCACTGGGTGGTGGTGAGGGAGTCGATGGTGGAGACGATGCCATCGAACAGAATGACGGAACCCACCGGGGTGCTGTTCCAGTCCGGGGCAAACACCCGTTCGCGGCGGATTTCAGCGTGATCGAGCAGTCCGTTGGCGATTTCATCGAACCAGGGGCGTCCATCGATGAGCAGATTGCGGGTGGCGCTGAGGCTGATGGCCTGTTCATTTACCGTGAGACCCACGGACTTTTTGAATTGCAGGCCTTCGATGGCGAGAGAATAGGGGTCATAGTAGGTGTTGTTCCACCAGACGGGGCGATCGACATTGGTGAAGGTCAGTGTTTGTCCGGTGCGGGCGAGGGTGAGGGTAAAGAGATCGGCCATGACGAACTGGCGGGTGGCGAGCAGGGTGGCGAGGGCATTGGCCCCCATTCCCACCCCTGTGACCACCGCCTGAGAAGGTATGGATCCGGTGCTCACTGCAAAAATCCTCGCCAATCCTGTTGCAACAAGGGTGGCTTGCCCGGCAATGGTCCCGTGGTGACCTGCCTGACTGACCCCGGTGAGGGCCGCTTCCCCTTGAATGGTGCCGGAGGAGGATTTCAGCGCAAGGCTCGGTCCATTCAGGGTGGAGTGCGCCTGAATGTTGCCGGTGGCCGAGATCGAGGCTACACCTGCTCCGAGCAGGAGAGCGCGTCCGGACACCAGACCGTGAGCCCCCGAGAGGCTCACGGCGCTGAGGGTGGCTTGGCTGGTCAGGGTTCCTCGTGATCGGGCGATTTCAGAACCGATGCCGGATAGGAGTGCTGTACCCTGGGCACTGCCGGTAGCGGATCCGGTAGCAGAGGCGCCGAACGGGAAGACGAGGCTATTGCCGAGAGGGGGTGAATATCCGCCGGCAATGAAGTTGAAATTTGTAGAATTGCCGGGGGGTGGGGTATAGAGGGTCATTTCAAACGGGAGTTACATCATCCCAAACCAGGGCGTTGAAGTTCGAGGGGTCGAGGGCCAGCGCCAGAATGGAACTGCGCCCCAGGGCGGGCAGAGTGAAAGTTCCGGTATTGGGCGCTGAGGTGGTTTCATACAGGAGCTCTCCGGTGATGCGATCGTAGGTTCGAACGATTTTGCCGGAAACGGCCACGCCAGATTCCTGGGTGACTCCTGAGACTTGGGTGTTGGCTCCTGCGGGTGAAAAGACTTTTGACTGATTTCCGAACCAGGCGCCGTTGGCGGAGGGCATGATGGAAATTTGATTCGGGCCGTTCGAGCCAGAAGATTCGCTCGAAGTGACCTGATATCCGACATTGACGGTTGATGAGGGGGATGTGGCCTCGAGGCTGACAAACCCCTGGGGGACAGGATAGGCGAAGGGACCAGAAAATGTTGCCCGCACGGTTTGAGGGGGGGTGGTTGAAGGCCCACCGAAAGCCGCGTACAGGCCAACAGGCTGGTTCATCGATGAGAAACTGATACCCCCCACACCGGAAGCCGGGTTGTTTGCGGGATTATCGTTCCAGTTTCCGCCATTGACATTGAACCACACCAGAAGATTCGAGATATCCACGGCAACCTGGACGACATTTCCGGTTGAATAGGGCTGGAGGGTAGCCAGGGTCACGCCGTTGAGAATGACCGCCCCATTGGGTTCGTAGGCCAGAGCATTGGCATCGGATCCCAACAGAACAGTCCCTGAGATATTAAAGATCGGATTACAAAACCCGAGGGCGATGGGGGCGGGTACCAGGATGGGAGTGATTTCCCAATAGACCGACGGTGAGGAGATTTTGCGGGTGCTGCGAATATTGGCATTCTGGCCCATGGGGAAGGCGGTCAAGCCGCCGCCGTGAGTGAGATTTCCGGTGGTCCAGGCCATGGCGCCGCGTTCCGTGGCATCCCACACGGTGCGGGCAATGGGGGAGGGAGTGAATGCGCTGCCCCACAGTTGGACATGGACCATTCCAGCCCCTTGGGCATCCAGGGTTCCGCCGAATGTAAAGGTTTGTATGCCGTTCGTGGTATTGGGGAGTTGATAGACCGCGCCGTCGTGATAATTTCCTGTGCTTTGCCAGGTGGTAGGGCTCAGCAGGGTAAATCCGGCGGGTGTCGTCGTTGCGGGCATGGGGTTGTCCCAGGAGAGGGCCAGCAGGGAGAGTCCTTCGGTGGTATCGGCATTGGCGAGGAGCGGGGGGGTACTGGAAGTTGTCGATCCGCCGGGGAGCCAGGCGCTCATGACATTCATATCGTCACGGGCCCCGCTGATTTCGAATACGGCGATATTGATCCAGTCGTTGAACCCTGAAAAGGCAAAAACCTGTCCCAATCCCGCAGTGATGGGGGCAAACCAGCATTGGGTTCCCTGATAGGGGTTGAAGGTTGCCTGTTCCGTATCCACCAGGGTCAGCGGTGGGTTTACGCTCACAGAGGAGTTTCTGCCGACGGCGATGACGAGAACATGATTGCCGGGGGTCAGGCCCGCCGGGAGGGATAGGGAAATCGGGGAGGAATTGGCGTGGTTGAAGGCACTCTGGACGAGGATCACGGCCATGGATCAACTCCAGGTGGTGGAGGTTTCGATATGGACCTGGCCGATGAAACTATTTTGCCAGGCACTGTTTGAGCCGATCATGATGGACTGTGAGAGGAAAGACTTGCCGGTCAGGTTTCCGGTTCCACTGTAGGTATCGTTGTGGTTCAGGGGGGTGGACTGGACGGGCGACCAGAGCCCTTTGAGGTAACCTCTGACGGATCCGTTGTGATGGATCCAGATTGGGCTGAGGTAGAGTCCCCCGTCGGGGCCATTGGGGTAGTTGAAGGTGACGAGGCCGGGAGAAACCCCGCCGATTCCGACGACGGGGTTACTATTCAATGGAATCGGGTTGGTTCCGGAATACCCTGCTCCTCCTTGCCCATAGATCGGGCCAGACAGTTTTGCTTGCTCGATATGTTTGCCCACAGGGATGGAGCCGCCCACCCCAGACCAGTGGCGATCCATGAAGTGACCGCCCAGGGTGATGGCAAGGGGAGAGTAGGAAACACCGGGGAGGGTGCCGAAATTCTCGAAACTGTTGCTGTTGTTGTTGGCGGCATTTCTGCCGATGATCAGCGTGCGGTAGGGATCGGAGGTCTTGTATGAAAAGATATCGCCAAAGATGAAGGGCATGGCGGCCAAGGGAGCGGCGAAGTCACCGGTTTCGATGAACAGGTAAAAGCAGGTGTCATCGGCGATGAGTGTCCAGTTTCTGACGGTGGCGTCGTTGGTGGCGCTTTTGCGGCAGACGACGGCGCCGATCCCGATGTTGATTTGGGCGGCGGTGGGGAATTGGCCTGAACCCATTCCCAATCCGGTCGGAGATTCAAAGCCGGTCATTTCGGCTTCGTTGGGGATACTGGGTCCCGCGTCGTTGACGAACAGGCTGTTGCCGGTTCCTGCCGTGGCATTCATTTTATAGACGCGTTGGTTGGTTCCGGTGTAGGCGATGGTCCAACCGGCGGCGGGTTTGGTGCCATAGCCGTTGACGAGACAGGCATCGAGAACAGCCACCAGGCTGCCAGCCAGTCCTGTCAGGGTCGCAGCGGAGGGATCCTTGCTTGAATAAACTGTGACGGTCATGGCTCAGGACTCGGTGGCGGTGGATGAGGTGGTGAGTTCCGGGGTGACTCCGTTGGACACGACGATGCTGGGGGTGATGCCGCCGGAGTAGAGCAGGGTGCCGGCGCCGGTGGAGGCGGTACCGATGCCCCAGAAGGTTTCAGTCTCTGAGCCAGCGGTGGCGGCAGGGAAGACGATGGTGGAGGCGGGGCTGACGCTATTGCCGGTGACGGTCCAGCCGGTGGCCGAGCGCGCTACGGCTACCCGGGCATAGCCCGTATAGGCGGCTTCACTGGTGTTCTGGGCACCCGCTGCTCCGGGATCCGCGGTGTGCAGGCTGATGTAGAGCAGGGTCAGTGGGGCAGTGGTAGCATTGTCTGCAATGTTGGCGACGGGCACGGCCTGAAACAGGAGTTTCAACAGGTCATTGGCCCAGGTGGTGGTTTTACCGGCCATGGGGGTCTCCTCGAGAGGTTACGGGTTTGTGGATACGGGATCGACTGCTGGAATGGCTGCAGTCAAAGCGACTTCGGATGAGGGAAATCGAATTTCAGCGGGGAACAAGTACGGGGATCAGGCTGGTTACGGTCAAGACCGGAACGTCGAGAAATTTTTCCAAAAGGCACATAGAGGAGATGCC
>JAEHJW020002787.1_pt1 | contig 19412 bp, 28 predicted proteins | sample 9271431 | NCBI WGS metagenome assembly JAEHJW02 | reverse complement strand
ACGACGAAGTTACAACATTGTATTGGGACATTCCATGGAGCTTTTCCCAATGGCTTAACGAAGTGGGTTGGGTGACCCCGTTTTTTTGTGAAAAGAAATAATGCTGGACCGTAACTCCGATAAGGGTAGCCCCATTGGCGATTTTGCTGGCCACGTTGGCTGGCATGATTGAGGAAAGGCTACTGCTAACGGCAAGTCCATGTGGATTGTATTCCTTCCACCAAGCTTGGTCGGCAGAAGGAGAGACTTGGCTGGTAATTTGGGTTTGGGTTTGAATCGGAGGAATTGATGCCGCTTGGGCGAGGCCCCCGATTGACAGTGCCGGGAACAAGGCGATCCCTCCGAGAAACGCAGATGCAAGCAGTTTCGTCATACTACTTCAACTCCTTTCAATTTAGGCCGGGACACCAGGATTTGTGATCCCGCTAGGAGGAATGGGCAAATTTCCGTTCGCACTCAAAACCCCGTGCACTCCATGAATCGCAGCTGCAAGAACTAAGATAGTTAGGATAAGCCGCATTGATATCACCTCCCTTTCACTAGCGTAGGGAACCCGAGTTGTTCACGGTGTGAAAGAGTCGCACAGATGGACAGAAACACAAGCCTAATAATTCACAGACTTTGGCAAAATCGTTAAAATAAGGACATGAGCTTAGGGTTGCTAATTATGACCGTGCGAAAAAGAAGAGGCTTCACCCAAGAGACACTATCGCGGGGAATTTGCGACCGGTCTTACCTTAGTATGCTAGAGCATGATAAGGTTGTTCCGCCCGTCGATCTGTTAAGCCAGTTGTTGACCCGCCTCGATCTGGCATGGAGTGACATCGAGCACGTCTTCCCGACACAAGCGAAACCATCTCGACGCACACCTTCGGTAATGAGCACGTGTCGGGAACTTTATCGTCATGGAGACGCCGCCATGGCGTTTCGGCTCGCCAGCAATTTTTGGTGGGAGGCGACCGAAGAGCCCCAGCTAGCGCGTCACATTAAAGATGTCACGCTCTTCTTATTGGTTGTCGCAAGAGACATCCCCGACAATCCCCTCGTTGGTAGTTGGCTGGTAGGAGCATGGCAATATGCCATAGCGCATAATCGGAACGATGCAGGGTCAGTGGGCGTGCTTCTTCAGCAATGGCTGTTCGACCAGCGACGGTGGCATGAGTCGTGGGCCATAGGTCGGACATTACGCCGGGATTTTTCCGGCACAAACATTGCGTTGATAGCGACCATTGGAGTTGGATCGGCTTATTGCGAGTTGGGTCACGGTGAGGAAGCAACGGTCTATTATGAAACAGCTTTAAGCGAATGGGAGTCAAGCGCTAAAATAGAACTCCTCGGTAGCATCCACCATGGCCTCAGTGCGTCTTACGCACAACTTGAGCAGTGGAACGAAGCTGGCATTAATGCCCAGAGAGCCCACGACTTTTATTATTCGGTGGGTTCAAACCACGCCTACGAAGCGTTACATAATCTCGCCATCATTCGGGCCTACCAGCAGCCAACGGGAGTCCCCGCAAGCCTCGACATCCTCGAAAAGGTTGCCAAACATTACGAAGTTACCGGTCGCCACCGCCAGTTTCGCGTGGTCTTGGAAGACTGTCTGGCCGTAGCAAAAAATGCCGTTGGAATCCACCGGCCGGATTGGCGCGTCTATCAAACGCGATTGGACAACTTGTAAATCCTGGGTCAGAGATTGCGGGTCCGGTGGAGGTTTACCTCGGCCCTTTTCTCATACTTCCCGAGCTGTCGCACCCCAACTCCACCCGAGCGACGGGCTTAATATTATGCGCCGAGCACGGTGGACGGTTACCGTATACGGTTGGATCAGATCGGCACCTTGGCACCAGGTATTTAGCTGAATTACGCCTTAGTCCCCTTGGCGTAGGAAGCCGCGATTTTCTCACAGCGCTTGCACACGGGGTCCTTCGGATGTACGCGCAAAGTGCTGCGCTTGAGTTCAATCGGGTCCCCCTGAAGCGTGGTAAACGCCCGGCATTCGGCCGTCCAGAAGGTCGCCGACATGTCATAGGCGAGGTGCCATGTGCCGGTGGCAGCCTGCGCCCATCGGCGGGACCGCGTGCTCTTCTTCATAATCCCACCTCCACGGTGTTCTCACGGAACAAGGAATCTTCCCGAATATAGCGCCCCCGGATGTGAGCGACGTCGGTGTCAATGTCAATGTCGGCCATTCTTCGAACTCCTCTTAGCTTTTTCGCGGTGTCGGCTTGGTTCGCCTTCCGGGTAATTTGTCGGATGCCATTCCGGAACGGCATCGCGCCGGGCCTGCGTTGTGCGAGGCCGACGGCGTTTACCTAGCCGGTGTCGCCGAACGGTATAGAATCCCGTCCAGCCCAGCCGCACGGTACGGCGTCCGGTTATAACTTCGGCGGTGCGCACCGTCTTCCGCCACTGGCGCCAAATCCATAGCGGTAACAAAAACGGCCATGCAACCGCCCACCAGATCAACCTGAGTAGCCCCGCTATCAGAGTCCCACCTCCGCCGCGGCGTTTTCACGGAACAGCGAGCCTTCCCGAATATACCGCCGTACCATGTCCGTGCTCATAGCCCCACCATTCCCGCCGCGTTATTTGCAAACAGGCGCCGCTGAAACAGGGTAGTCAATTCCTTTCGCCCCTCGTCAGACAGCCGGAAGATAAAGACCGTCTGCTTATCGAACGGCCAGAGCGTGAATGCGTTCCACCCTCCCATCAAGGCCGCAACGACCTTGCTCGGCGGCGTGTCGCCACACTCCGCAACCAACCGCAGCTGACGTCCCACCACATCCGGTCGGCCGAAATTAGCCCTGTATTCCTCATCAGGCATTGTATCGCCCTGAGCGACAATCCAATTTAGCGCGGCCCATTTAAGCTCTTTGTGGGCGTCACTTTGGCTCCCTTCCCACATGAGGTGCTGGTACCAACGGTGCCACGGGCTGTCCTCCGCTGGAGCTGGGGGCACTACATAGCCCTGCGTCTCGACAACCACCCAACCGACACTGAGATGTTCCGCCAACTCGTCGTATTCCTCAGGGTAGAATCCGCGTGGGTTCCAGATAACACTGCTGAAGAAGAGGTCTTTGACGTCCTTGCGTGTCCACGCCATCCCCCTACCCCTCCTCGACTCGAGCTACCGAGAACCCCAGACGATTCAGAATCCGATAAGCATCCTGCGTCGTAAATGCAATCGGGGGTAATCCTGTGCTGCGGGCCAGCACCTGCTTGGGCGGATAAATCCGATCGCCCACTTCCACGCAATAGCGATTAATCTCATCCGCCGGCACACTGCGCATTACGGATACCACTTGCTCATACGTCAGCGAGAACGATTTCCCGCGCAAGGTAAAGTTCATTGAGACCCCTCCTCAAAAACATACACCTATTCCACCACCACCACCTATTGATGTCAAGATCAGGTTGTAGTAATGTATTCTTCAAAGAACACATTACCTAAGGGGCGATAAACCGCATGAAGACAACGAATTCCCGGATTTTGCGCCGCATGCAGGCCCGGAAACAGGCCGAAGAACGCCACACCGAAACCGCTAAAGTCGCTGTCGGGTACGTTCGCGTATCGACCGAAGAGCAGCGGGACAGCGGCCTGAGCCTCGGCGCCCAGCGGGAGGCCATCGAGGCCTTCGCCAAATCTCAGGGCTATCAGCTGCTGGAGATTATCGAAGATGCGGCGGTATCCGGCGCCAAGGACCCGGCCACGCGCCCTGGGTTCAGCCGCGTACTGGAGCTCGCGCAAACGGAGGCCTTTGGGATCCTGTTGGTATGGAAGTTCGACCGGCTGGCCCGGCACCTCGCCTTTGCCGTCACCACGGCCCAAACTCTACGCGAACAGTACGGCGTGACATTGCGGTCGGTGACGGAACCGATTGAGACGGAGAGCCCGGTCGGCCAGATGATGTTCGGGATCTTCGCCAGCATGGCGGCCATGGAGCGGGAAGAAATCAAGGAACGGACGCTCATGGGCCGGAAGGCAAAGGCACAGCAAGGCGGGTTTGCCGGCGGCAAGGCACCCTATGGCTATCGACGCGACAAGGAAGGAGGACTGGAGGTCGTGCCCGAGGAAGCGGAGATTGTCCGGCACGTCTTCGCTCTCAGCAAGCGGGGACTGGGCACCAAGGCGATTGCGGCCCGCTTGAATGAAGAAGGATATCCCACTCGTAGCGGCCGGCCGTGGATTTTCACCACCATCAAAGGCATTCTCGAGAACGCCAAATATGAGGGGCTCGTCGAATACTACTTCGAGGATGAAGGATTGCACGTGAAGCAACCGGGCCAGCACGAGGCGATTCTGCCCCCAAAAGTATTCGGCCGCGTCGGGTAAGAAAGGAGAACAAGCGAGACGATGCCTGAGAACAAGTACCCCTGGCGCAAACAGGTTCAAGCCTTGTTGGAGGAATACGCCCTGCCCATCCGCGGCTACGTCAGCCCTCTGACTCCGGAGCAACGCAATGCCATCTGGCATGCCATTCAAAACTTGCCTTACGAATATCAGAAAGTCGTCAACGTGTTGGACTGCAAAGATGAGCGCATCTCGTGGCTTCACCCCGATGCATTTCCTAAGGGGCCCCGCAGCCTGCGGCAGGGGCTAACTAAGATTCTCAACGTCTCCCTCCGAACTGTGGACGACTGGCATGCCACGGCACTAGATGAGATAGCAAACTCTTTAGGACTAACAGAAAGGGATGCGGTGCGTCCGATGCCGAAGCCTCGAAGTCCAGAAGATAAAGAGAGAAAACGGATTGAAGCCGAGATAAAACGCAACCAATTTAGGCCTTCTTGGTGGGACAGTGTAGAGGAACGTTTAACTAGGATCGGACGCTATGGATTTTTCATTACCAAACAGGAGTACGAGCATGAGGTTCAATTAGCGATTCGATGGTCAAAAAAGACGTCCTTTATAATGAGCCCGCAAGGAGATATCCCGTTAGACAATCGATTAATCTTACCCCCGAACCCCAAAGAACAGCGAGAGAAGGCGCGCATGGTTCTAGAAACTTTAACTAATAAAAGATCTCGAATCCTGATTATGGACCGCTATTGGGATCGGGAGTTCAATCAAAGACAACACCCCAACATCCCCGTGCGAGTGTACGCAGAAGATTAGGGATTGGCCGCACCCGCTACTACCAACTGTGGTCACAGGCCATGAAAGAGATTGCGAACTATTGGGGTATCCCCATCGAAGACGATAACGAATCCGAGTGAACACTATTGACCTTTTTGCATTATTTTAGTAAGATATTTGTAGTTGGTAAAACTATGCCCTGAGGTTCGTCGGTATTGGCCGGCGGCCTTTTTGTTTTGCGCAAAGGAGGATCTGTCATGCCTAATCCGTTTCGTCATTGGCGAGAAGAACGTGGGTTAACCCGCATGGAAATGGCGGTATTACTGGGAACCGGCGTATCACAAGTACAGGCAGTTGAAAGCGGGATGCCGAGTAAGCCTTTTAAAGCCTTCGTGTCCGCATTCGCGGCGGTGGCGGGCACTGCACTGGCTGACAAATTGGTGGAAGAGTACGCGACGTGGCGCGAGGAGCAGCAGGCCCAAGTGTTGCTCAAACTGCAGGAGGGATAATGCGCCAACTGCCTGCCCTCCTGTAACATCCCCTTAATGTAGCAGAAAACCGCGCCCCCGAAAGCGCGGTTTTTTATGCCCCGGCCTCGACTCCGATGGCAGGTGTCGTTCTACTCCACCACAAGGCTTCTACTAGACCTAGAAGCCATGAAAGGGTGATCGTTCGATGTCCGTTAATCCCATTATACTCCAAACGAAGCGACGCCAACGTGTCGCGGCCCAAGTCGACGTGTGGTTCTCTGCACGGGCGGACTTGTGTCAACAACAAGCCGACCGGGTGGCCGATTTGCTCGCTAGCGACCACAAAACCCGGGTAAACTACTTCGCTTTATGCGAGGCAGGGCTGAAAGACGTGTTCCCCCCGGCAGTCCGGGAACTCTTGAAAGAGGCGCTCCTATGAGTGCCCTCGATACCGCTCCTAGCTACGCCGCTCTCGGGTGGGCTACCGTTCCCCTCTGTGGGGTTAAGCACCAGTGCCCGAGCCCGGGGAAGGTCCCCGTCGACCTAAGCACAGGTAATCACTTACCCGGATGGCAAAGCCGGGGGATTCCAACGTACGCCGAGTTGGAAACGTGGCTCAATTCTCCCCTAGCGGCCCGCGCTAACGTGGGTGCGCTGACCGGCCGCATCTCGGGCATCGTGGCGCTCGACATCGACGGGGAGGGCGGGGAGTTTTTGCTGAACAAACACGCCCAGGGCGACTTGCCTGAGACATGGGAATACATCACGGGCGGTGGCCGCCGACTCATCTATGCCTTTGAGGAAGGCCTGCGGTCTATCAAAATTGCCGGCGACGGGGAGCATGAGGGCCTTGAAGTCTTAGCGGATGGCCGCCAGATGGTCCTGCCGCCCAGCGTACACCACTCAGGGCGATCATATACCTGGGTACCGGGACGCGATCCCTGGTCCGGTAATACCGAACTAGCCCCGTGCCCCGCATGGATCCGCTCCCTCGCTGGTGCCAATGCCGCCCCCAAAGATTGGGCCGGCCTCGCGCGGAAGTCAGTAAGCCATGGGGGACGGCATCCCACCCTCGTCCAGCTGGCCGCGCATATGGCCGCCAAGGGCGAAGCGCCGGAGTTTATCGTCGCGATGCTCGAGGCCTGGAACGAAGCCCGGTGCCAGCCGCCGAAAGACTCCCAGGAAATCCGCCGCATCGTCCGATGGGCCCTCGAGCAGCATCCTCCCGCTCCCGCGACGGATGCGCCCGCGGCTCAAGACCAAGCCACGCTAGACCGAAGGGCGCGAACGAAAGCCCGGGAACTTGGGTGTTCCCTAGCGGCAGCGCGCCAATTGATTGGGGGGATGGGCGCATGAGCTACCACTTCGAAACGCCATTCCCCCCGGGGCACTTCGTCCGCGATTACATGGATTACGCGGCCGAGCGGACCGACGCAAGCCATGCATACCACGAAGCGGCCGGCCTCGCCTTACTGGCATTGGCGACACCGAACGTCCGGGCACACTTAGCCCCCTATCCGCATGGGCTACCGGCGAACTTATATCTGCTCATCGTGGGGGATAGCACGCGATCGCGGAAGTCGACGGCGATTAGCCTTGCAACTGATATCGCGGGGGCGGCAATCCCGGGCTGTCGAATTCCGGACGCCTTTAGCCCAGAGGCCTTTGCCGAAACGCTTGCTGCCCGCCCGAAAGACTCGACCTTGTGGGCTCCCGACGAATTCGGGGAAACGTTGCTCAAGCTCCGGACATCCAAGTACATGGCCGGGCTCACGGGCCTCTTGTTGACGCTGTATGCGGGCAACAACTACGAAGTCCGCCGTCACTCCAAGCGTGTCAAAGGAGGCGGCTCTGAGGAAGATACCGACAGGATCGAGCAACCCAATCTCTCGATTCTCGGGGCCACGACGCCGGCGGTCTTCGAGACCCTTACCGAAGCCGATGTCCTATCAGGACTTTTGCCGCGATTCGCGGTGATCAATCCGACAACTAAGCCGCCGCGTAAACCGTTTTACGCCGTCGCTGACGGGACCGAGACACGTCGGAATCAGTTGGTCACGCGGCTCCGCACCATCTATAATGCCGCCAAAGATCGCTCGCACACCGTACAGTTCGAGCATGGCGCGCTGGAGGTCCTTGATGCCTTTGCCGAGACGCTCGAGGAATCCACGGAAGTCAATGAGGCCGCTAGAACGATGCAGCAACGCCTATCGGCCATGGCGGTGAAGGTGGCCATGCTCTCCGCGGCCGGCTGGACCGAGGGAGTTACGACCGCGGTCCCTTTGCGCGTCGCCATTCAAGACGCGGAGATGGCCGTCGTGATCGTGAAGCGCTGGGCCGATGATGCCAAGGCTTTCGCTGAACGCGTAGGTGCAACCCAATTCGAGACGAAGCTCACAAAATGCCTACGCCTGGTCCAAGAGCATCAGCTAATCCCACGGAACGATATCGCGCGCGCCGTCCACTGCCCGAAGCGCCTGATGGATGAAATCGAAGAAACGCTCCTTGACCGCGAGCTCATCAAACTGGCCACCCAGAAGACCGACCATGGGCCAGACAAGCTGTTGTGGGTTCTCCCGACAGTGCAGTCGGCTGACGATGCCCCGTCCCAAGAACGCTCGCATTTGAAGGTGATCAAGAAATAGAACGTGTGTTCTCCTGCGGCTTCTTAGCCTACTAGTAGAACTTATCTTACTAGTAACTAATCACATTCCTATATAGAGAAGGGGTATAGGGAAAGGGTATTTATATAGAGCGTTTGTGATTAGTATACGAGTTCCTAGTTGTGCTAAGAGGTGATCTGCATTGGAGGTGCTGGATGTCCGAAAAAGCCCCGCGGTTGGTCCCGTTTATCTGTCCCCAATGCGGCAGACACCTGATGGATGCGGTCCCGACCGCTCAAATCTGGTGCAAACGCTGCAGACAATGGGTCCGCAGCACAGAGACAGGCAGGAACGCGAACGCCCCTGCCTGATAATGCTACTTCAGTAAGTCGAGGCCGCACTTCGCCAGTTCGATTGCAATCTGACGCCCGTTCGGTGTCGGGTTCTCGACGCGAACGACAGCGGCTCCACCCAAGCATCCGAGGCCAAGCAGGATTTGCCACGATAATCGCACAGTGCTGACATTCTCCATTTTTGGGCTCCCCCTTTCCGAGATTAGATCCATTTTAGGGGGCTCGTGCGAACAAGCGGAGGCTTCCCGTTTTTCTGCAAAGGAGGTGAGGCGATGCCTCAAAACGCCACAGATTGGACACCCACACCCAAACAAGCCGCCGTTCTGGAAGCGGCGCAGGAAGCCGGATTGAACCGATCGATCTCTGCCATTTGTGAAGCCGCTGCTGTAGACCGGAAGTCATTTTATCGCTGGTTGAAAGCAGACCCAGATTTCAAGTCTGCATGGGAAGAACTTTGGCAGGGCAGCATCCGCCGCCAGATGAACGGGGTCGTCGCTGCCATGATTGCAAGAGCGCTCGTTGGGGATGTGCCAGCTGCACGGTTGGTTGCAGATTTGGCTGGCGTGACCTTAACGCGCCAACGCATTGAGGCCGAAGTGAAACAGCAAACAGAACTCACCGATAACCGAAAAGAAGCGGATATTGAGCAGTTCGCACCAGTCGTTGCCGAACTGGTGGCAGAGACAGAACGCCGCCAGTTCAAGATGCTTTTGCAGGAGCACGACGGCATGGCAGAGGCTCTCCGCAACTGGTACGGAGCGGACAATTTCGAGGCGTATCAGCAAATGATGCGCGAATTGGAGGCGGAACCAACCGAATGACCGCAATGGACCGATTCAAGCAGACCATCCACGCCATGGCCACGGACGATGAGGCCACGGTCGAGGCCTTACGCACCAGCTGCCCGAAGGTACCCGAACTACTGGCCGATCCCGCGTATCGCGATTTAGTAGATGGCACCCACGAATGGGTGTTGGTGGTCGCCATGGACATGCTGCCACTCTTGGCACGCATCGAGCTGTTAACCGACCTCAACCCGGTCTTCGATAATCTCATCACGTTGGCGCCCGTATCTCGGCGCCGGAAGGACCGCACGCAGATTACCGGCGACTTTCTTGAACACATTCAAGCGCAACTCATGGGGCAAATGCGCGCCCTGTGGGAAGCCCTAGAACTCGTGTGCGCCACGTTGCTAGAAATCGATGTCCGCACCGTTTTACAGGCTGAGCACCCGCCGCTCTTGACCTTGTCGGAACGGTTCAAACCGCAATGGTCCGCAGCGAAACGCAATGAGATCTTCTATCAGCAAGAAATCGAGGTGTTACCGGCACTCTGGCTCCAATGTTGCCAGCAGGAGGCGGCCTCATCTACCACCGTCACCCATTGAGAAAGGAGCGGCCTATGCCGTACAAAGCCCCCGCCCAACCTTTGCACGTCGACCTCAGCGCCCTCGGCGAAACACCCGAGGGCGTTGGTTTTTACGTGCGCATGCACACTTGGCACACGTTGCCCGCCGAGCGATTGCAAACCATCAAGACCGCCTACCCTGAATTCTTCACACAGGACGAAATCACCGGTGAACGCGCGTGGTGCTTGCTTACGTCGCCCGCCTATGCGGCCGTGGCAGGCGCCCTCGTCGAGGAGTGGAACCTGACTGACGTACGCACGGACGCGAAGCTCGCCATTCCAGTTGATGACCCTACCGTCGTAGAGCGTGTCCCCCGGGTGGTATGGAACGCGCTGTGGGCCGCTCTCGCTCGTGCGATCCGCCCACAACCCTCGAATCTCGTGGCGATGACGCCAGGGAGGAAATAATCCATGGCCCTCTTAGACGATGTCAGTTTGAAACTGCTGTTCGTAGCGGAGAACAACGCGCAGGACGCGATCGACACCCTTGTCGCCAGTCTCGGCGACTTAACGGAACTCTTGACCCGGCTGGAAGACCTTAACCCGTTCGTGGGGTGGATCGACAGTGCCGCCGAACTCGATGATTCCCTTGCTGTGGTGTCCGATTCCATGGACACGCTGGCCCAAAGTGCACAGTCCGCCGGCGATGAGATGGCGCGCGCGATGGCGCAAACCGCTGCCACGATGGGAACATCGATGCAAGAGGAAGGCGATCGCGTCGTCACTGTTTTCGACACCACGAGTGCCCAGGCCTCTCAAGCCTTGTCAGCGCTCGAAATGAACGCGCGCACGGTGGCGGAGCAAATCTCCGCACAGTACACACAGGTCAGCGACGAGATGAAGACGCAGATGGTGGCGGCGGCGCAAGAGATTGCCAGCATCAGCGTCGAAGCGGGAGACAGCATCGAGACCGCGCTCCAAGGGGCCGCGCAGGCCGCGAAAGACGTCGCCATGGACTTGGGCTTGATTCCGAGCGTCTTCACGGACCTGACCAGCGAAGCCGAACAGTTCAATGCCACGCTGGAGCAAACGGCCGCGACTGCGCAAGACGTGGCGACGGCCACCAAGGAAGCGCTGAGTGGCGGCGGGGCAACAACCAGTGGCGCCAGCGGCGGCCATGGCAGTTTGGGGTCCACCGTCCTCATGGGCGGGATGAACGCCATGATGGGCTACTACGGGTTGCAAATGCTCGCCAACTCCGGCCTCCAGTGGAGTAGCATCGAACAGATGCAAAAGCTCAACAACTCCACGCCCCAACAAGCCGCGCAAATGATGGCGATGATGGGGATGGCAGGAATGACCGGATCGAGCGCCGTGTCGTTTCTCTCTGGCATGGCCGGACAGTTACAGCAGACTTTTACACCCCAAGTGGGCACCGGCATGTTGTCTCAACAAGCGATTTTGCTGGAATCGCTGGGCATCAACCAGCAAGACGTGGCACAATCCCCGGCGATGCTCTTGAACACCATCGCACAGCGGTACAGCCACCTTCAAACCAGTGGGCAAGGTTCGAAAGCCGCCGAGTTGTTATCGTTGACGGGCACCAGTCAACTAGGGGCCTTGTTCCAGAATTGGAGCAGCGCCCAACAGGAGACGTCTGGACTCATTCCGGGCATGACCTCGAAGGATGTCCAACAAGCCGCCAAGCAAGGGCTGACCATGACGGCCGCCATGGAGAAGCTCTCGCTGGCGTTCAGCGAGCTGGCGATTACCCTAATTCCTCTGATCCAACCGCTGGTCACTGCCTTTTCGCGGGTGGTGTCTTTCTTTACGAGCGGAGGCAGTGAACTACAGCGGATCGGCCGTTTGCTCACGGGCGTTGCCGCCTCGTTTGCGGCGATTAATGTGGCCAAACTGCTCTTTGGCAAGGTCGTGCCAGCCATGAACGTCAATGCTGGGGTCGTCAATCTGGCAGGAGCTCCTGCCGCTGGCGTGGCTGCCGGTGCCGCGGACGGCGAAGCGGGTGCGGCGGGAGCCGCTGGGGGTGGTCTTCTCGAAAGTTTGGGCTTAGGCGGACTGATTACGGCCGCCGCTACAGCCTTCGGCAAACTCCGCGCATCCGCGGCGCTCACGTGGGGAAGCATCTCGAAGCTCGGCGGAACCCTCGGCGATTTTGCCTCCGGCGCTTTAGACACGGTAGCGGGTGCTTTCAGTGATCTTGGCGGCATCCTGACTACCGTAGGCGACGTCGTCGGTGGCGTCCTGCTGACGGCGTTCGATGCCATCAGTTGGCCCATTATGCTCATCGTAGCTGCGCTCACTGCGGTGGGTGTCGGGATTTACGAACTAATCACCCATTGGAAACAGGTCACCGCATGGCTCGGGAAAATGGGGGCGGACTTTTCGCATTGGGTTAGCCAAACATCCAGCAATATCGGCAATTGGACGACCAAGACGAGTGGCGACTTCACCAAATGGGCGGGAGGCACGCTAAAGAACTTAGGCAACTGGATCAGCACAACCACCGGGGACTTCAAGAAATGGTCGGGCGATACGATAAAGAGCCTTGGCGATTGGATGAGCAAAACCAGCGAGGACTTCACCAAATGGGCGGCAACCACCTTCAAGAGCCTCGGACATTGGGTGTCGCAAACAACTACGAGCCTCATTACATGGAGCAAAGACGCCAACGCGACCATCAAACAATGGGGGCAGACCGCATGGCAACACTTGCAGGTATGGGCTCAAAATACGGGCTCGGTGATTGATCAATGGACCCAAAGCGTCGCGCAATGGGTAGGCAGCATGGTCTCCACGGTGCAATCCATGGTGAGCGCGGCCGGCAACATGATCCGCAACGTGGGGTCCAGCATCGGCAACTGGGTGTCCAACACGGTGAAGAGCGTCGGGCAGACCATCAGCCAGAGCCTCTTCGGCAATGGGCAAACGCCGACCTCGCAAAAGGTCAGCCTGCCCGGCAATGTGACGAGCTGGATCCAGAGCGCGATGAAAGACGCGGGGGTGGGCGGCGGCCAATGGCTCACGGGGTTGACCGCCATGGTGGCGCATGAGTCCGGCGGCAATCCCAATGCGGTGAATCCGCTCGGCATCAATCCGACCACGGGGCAGATCATGAAGGCAGGCGGCGAGCATGCCACGGGCATCGCGCAGATGCTCATGAGCACCTTCCAAGCCTACATGAAGCCGGGGATGAACAACATCCTGAACCCCATCGACAACCTCGTCGCGTCGATTCGCTACATTCAGTCACGCTATGGCGGCATCGGCGGGATGGAAAAAGCGAGTGGCCTCTTGACCGGGAATTACAAAGGCTATGCCGCGGGCGGCCTCATCAGCGAGACGATTGCGGGTCTGGGCCTCTCCTCCGGCCAACAGTACCTCTTTGGCGAGGCGGGCCCCGAGTATATCTTGCCGATGACCGGGACCGAGGGCGCAGGCGGTGCAGGCAGCGCGCCCATCATCAACGTGACGGTGCAAGCCATGACCAACGACCCGCAACAGTTGGGACGCATCGTGGCGCAAGAGATCGTGTCGCAGGTCAAGCGGCGCGGGAACTTCAGTTGGAGGCCGTAATGCGCGTCTCTTGGAGTGGGGAGAGGACTATACTCCCCGCTCTAACAGCGCCTTAATGCGGAAGCACCTCGAGGATATTGAACTCCGCTTTCTCAAGAACGCCTTCATCCTTCATCAAGACCTTATCCTCTGCTTTGAATTCGGCGGTTAATTTGACCTTGGTAATGCCCGGAGGGGCGCCGGGCCCTTGCCACGGCGTCATGGCTGTCGCTACAAATTGCCGTGTTTCGGCAATGACATTATTCAAGACGGGCACGAGATAATGTAGTCGGCGCTGATGAACGGCAGTCAACCCGGATAAATCCGCGAGCACTAGTCGTGCATTCGTCGGAACCAAGACACTCGCTTGATTGTATATCGCACTGTACTGTGTCTCTTGAGCTTGCACGGTGGGAGTCTGGGTTGTCATGCCATCTTGCCAGTAGAGGCTTTGATTGGTGACCATGACGGCGGTGTCGTGTTGTGTGGCCGTGATATCGCGTTTCAACTCGACAAGGGATGCAGCGCTGAGACCGGAAAAGGGGTTAGATGGCGCTTTGATGGAGGGGGCCGCGTGATTCGTGGCCGGCGCACTCGGACCACATCCAACCGCAGTCATCAGCAGTAATCCCGCAACGAATCCATACCACATTCGGCGATTCATTGATTACCTCCCATTCGATGGGGAGCTTATTCACGATAGGTCGACTTTATTCATCCCTGCATACGAAGCCATCTTATCACAAGCGATTAGAGACGGCTTGCACCCACAAACGTGCATGCGCAAAATAAAGGCCCTGAGCGAAGGTTCCGCCTGGATAACTACCATACCCGGTTGGTTCGCTCAGCGACCCGCTGTTGCTCTTCGGTGATGTCTATTCTGGCTCCGATATACGTCCCGCATCAGGGCGCTCGTCATCCGTAAGTTGGGCGCGTTCCCTGGCAAGTTGTTCGCGAACCACCTCGTCAATGAGTCGCCTTAAGGCTTGGTAGCCTGTCATGGGTGGCCTCCTTCACGGGAATTTTGCCCTCATCCTGTCTCAGGAAAGCGAGCATCATTCGGCGTTCGACGGATACTGCTTGTTCTGCTCCGCAGCGTACCATTCGTGGAATTCCTCGTCCGTCATTTCCGGATGTTTAACGCGATCGTCTGCCATCTGGCGCCTTACAACACGCAACGCCCACTGGATGAGCGCACGAACGTCAAGCATCTCGTCATCCGGTGTACCAGCTTCTTGTGGGTTTTTATCGTTCAATGTCCATTAACACCTCCCGGGTCATCCGCAGTCGGGGTTCCTCGCTGTTCGGCCCGGATTTGCGCCACCGCCGCGGCAATCTGGCTGTCGATCAGGCGCAACGTCAGCCGCTCTTTTTCCGCTGGCGTGAGATGCCGGTTCACCGTCACCGTGATGCCCTCCTCACTCACAAAACTCCAACTTCCGTCTGGGTGTTCGGTAACGGCCATATCTTCAAAATCAGAGCCATGGGTATCCATCGTTATCACCGATCCTTCTTGAAATGTGTTCCCGCCTGATTACGACTCCGTATCACCTTCAGCGGCGACGATTCGGCGCGATACTGGGGATCCAACGTGGTCCCCGCGAAGAGCCAGCCGTCTAACTCCCCGTTTAAGAGGGAATGCATTTTCTGGCGGACCCGCTCGGCGCGGGCATGGCGCTCGGCGGCTAACTCTGTGGGTGGCAACACCGTCAGTGCGTCTCGCTCAGACATCCAGACCGCCCTCCTTCCCGCACCGCCCGAATGACGTGCCATCCCGAATCCAGTTCCCGTCGACGGTTGGGCAGATGCGCCATTGCCCGCGCTGTCTGCTGATCCGCGATGCGGTCACGCAACACCTGGCGGGCATCCTTCAGACTCTCCTGCTGAATCTGCAACGTATCTTCCAGCGTTTTAATAAGCTGTCGGTTTGCCGCCGCCCCCTGGAAGTCCACGACGGGCCCGGCTTGATACTCCGCTCGAAAGCGCTCCAAACGCGCCCTGGTGAAGGCGATCTGCTTTGGGAGGGCATCCACGCGGGACTGGAAAAACGCGTACGCGTGGTCGAGTACCTCCTCTCGGGACGGGCGAGATCCCTGCTTGGCCCCTTGCACATCGCCCAGAAATGGCGGTTGCACCGGTTCTGGCGATAATGTAGCTACGTCTGGCCGCCAACGGTCGAACCCGTCGCGATACCACTGCGCCTGCGCGGACCATTCAGCCACGTATCCCCGGAGCGTATCCAACGTAGTCTGGGCTTGCCGCAACACAAACGCGCCGTACACATCGGAGGGCGGGTTCTGAATCCATGAGGCCAGTTGTGCCCGTGCCTCGTTCATAAAGTGGTGTGCCTGTTGCACCAGGACATCAATCGCGTCGGCCAGTTCCGCGAGAGGCTGACCGCTATCCGGCGTCAGCGCAAACCGCTGATCGCAAAATTCCATATGGTGCTGGAAAATGCTGTCCCACACCGATTGCAGGGTAGGTGCCATCAGCGAGCCCTCCCGATTTGAAGCTCCAAAAGGCACCCAATCATCGGGTAAGCGTCTAAAGCAGAAATTTGGTAAGACATCAAAAAACCCTCCCTTGAGTTGGGAGGAGTCCGTAAGAGGCGATCATAGACGAGTACAGCCATAGCATGATAAAGTTGTCTATGCCGCTCACCAGTCGGGCTCCAATCCACCTGGTGGGCGCATTTTCGTTTGCGTCCTAATCCAATATTTCGACACCGACAGCCAAAATCCTACCATCCGAGGAAGATTTTTGCGGGATTTTTTGACCTAATGCGACAGGCACGCAGCCTGCAAATGCCGAGAATATCCAGTGTCACATTCCGTGCTGCGGAATTTACGCCTTAATCCCAGTATTTCAAATCACGGAACACAAGGTGCCGTGCGGGATTCCGATCATTCGCAGCAGTGTCGCATTTCAACGCAAATGCATTGCGCCATTGAGGGGGGGTACGCTGGCTGCAAACGGGGACATTTTTGCGCACCTCCAAAACGCTCTCAACCTAGTCCATCCCATAGGTGCCAGCAATGCGATCCCGCTCAAGCAACGCGTCAATCCACGGCTGCGGAATCTGGTCCGCTAGGCGGTGCAACCACGGTTTCTGGAGCGCCCGATTCACACAGGCCTGCGAACAATACCCCCCTTGCAACGACAGATGCCAATACATTCGCCGATGCCGCCGATCCCGGCCGGGATACCTCCTTCATGAGATACCCAGCGCTCAGCAGCCCGCAAACAGCGGGGTGCTACACCCCATGGAGCTAAAAACCCTCCGACACAGCCGCTCGCGGCAGCGAGAGGCTATCATCAACCACAACTCTGCAGCACAAGCACCATGCTTGACGCGGTGCTACGCGCTCCAGTACGTCAGCGGAATACGTACCGGATGATAGGGCCAAATTCGAGGAGCCCAGTGAACGTCCGCCCAGTGTTCCGGCATCGTCTCCCACAATTGGTTTTCCCACTGGCTCTCGTGGCCCGCGGGTTTAAGCCCCATTGTTTCGACACTCAAACTCACGTCCAGCCCAGTAAAGCGCGACGCACACACAAAATCACGCTGTGCCTTCTTCTCCATCTTCTCTAGATCTTTGCATGGCGGATACCAGCGAATCCCCCATCTCGGATGGAGCGCCATACGGTGCTCAAAGGCTCGAGCAGCAGCCATCATCCGATCGAAATCGTCCTGGCTGTCAATCAAAAAAACATATTCATGCTCGTGCCCAACCAAAAAATTCATTTCGGGAAAATCTTCATCAAAGAAGTCGCGCCGAACCACCCAATCCGCACGCGAGTCGCCCGCCGGAGCTACCACTACGGAGGCCTTGCGCCACAAGCTGTCCGCCAACACGTCCGCCAGCATCCAATGCCGCGCCAAGTCCCCCTCCAAGGGAGCTTGCACAGGCAATCCCAAGGCTTGCGCCCATTCGGGAATCACCCGATACACATCTTCCGGCCGGCCCACCCGTAACGCCAACCGTTGCCGCTCTACCACGCCCATCCGCTGCAATCGTCGCATCGCCCGTCTCGCCAACACCAGCCCACTCGCGCTATGAAACAACACCCACGCAATTTGACTCGTCGTCCCCAACGGCCACTGGCTCAACAACCGACAAATCGCTGCGTCCCGCTCTGTCCACTCTCCTCGACTTTTCCATTCCGCCAACTGTTTCTCTGCTCCACCGATCCCCATAATCCCGTCCCACTCCTTTTCTTATAGTCGGCCCTACAAATCGCACAACCGTGAGGATTTGGAACCGTTCCGTAATTCCGATCGCACGTTCTGTAATCGCGGATGCCCGTTCTGTAATCCGTTCCGCAACTACTGACGCCCTGTTCTGTTATGGGCGACGAAGGCCGCGAACGCATTCCAACGGTTACCCTCCGCAGCGCTTTGCGGATGGTGCATCATCCACTGCCGCATACTCCACATCCCCGTCTCCAACCACGCCTCCCAGGGGACAAGGACCCACCCGCTATAACTACCAAATGGCCCCAAAATCAAGTTGTGGCGCTTCGGACCAGCAATGCCTTCAAGCCGCTGCACATCCGGAGCAAAAACCCAGTAATCGACCCGCCCGTTCGGGAACGGCCACTTATCGCTCCCAGCAAAATGCCGAGCATTTTCAATTTTATTGACTTGCCAGCGCGTCAGCGGCTCCGTCCCCCGGTCAAACTCCCCAATCCCCACGAGAACGTCATCAATCGTCGGCCCCCAGACCAGCTGGAAGATAAAGTCCGGCTTAAAGCTCGTCCACCCATCACCCCGACGCCACTTATAGTCCAACTCGGTATCAAACTGCGCCAACCGCAGGCCCGGTACTTCCTGCGTAAACCGCACTAACTGCGCCCATACATCCGCAATCCCCAACCAATGCGGTTGACGGACATCCAACTCCCCTGCCCATTGGGCACGCACTGGCCACCGCGGGGGCGTACGCAACGACCGCCGCAACCAATCCGCCCCTAACTCCCCGATCGTGTACACCTGGGGCGGGTGCTTTAAGCCGGTCCCCGCCTGCGATTCCCGATTAATCCATTGAGCACGCCACAAGTGCCCCAATCGACGTCCAATCGCCTCAGAAGATAACCCGGGGAAAAACAATTCCGCCTGGTCCCGCCGCAAATACCGGAACTGTAAGCCCAGCGCCCGCACTAAAGCCAGATCAAACTCCCCATACTTCGAACGCCGTAACCGCTTCATTTCTGCATCCCGCAAAGCCTGATTCAGCGTCCTCCGTTCGGTTGCCTCTGGTACGGACTCCGAATGACCGGTAAATAAGGGCTGAAATCGTCGTGATGACGCCATTTTCCCCACCTCTGGCCCAACCCTAGAACATTTTTGGGGCTGTTAGTAGAAGAATAAGACCGAATTCGCTAGCCCTTACCAGGCAACGCTTTGAAGCCCCTAGTCAGCCCAATACTTTGCTACAATGACGCACTACCATGCAACAGGGAACGCACCAAAACCCCGAGGGACAACGCGTCCAGGAGTTGTCAGAAAACGGGAAGGAAAATCGACAAAGGAGAGAAAAATTTCGGAGACACAGCCAAGCCCGCCCTGAAGATAAAGAGAAACGAAAGGAGAATCCTCGGGAGGCCGTGGTCAACCAGTCCACGACCCCCCCTGCGGAGGACTATGTCCACCCATACAACCGCACGGACTGTTGACACCCTACGACTCAACATAGGCTAGCATCTTCCGAACCGCTTCTGCGCTCACTCCCAGCGCTTGCCCAAGCTGCCGCAATGAGTCGCCTTGAGAGCGGAGGGTCCGGGCTTCTGCACGCCGTTCCGCCGCTTGTTGGACGTAACTGCTGCGGGCTTGCTGTACTGGGCCCGGTACGCGATTACGCGCTCGTTCGACGTCTCGGTGCCAACCTTCACAGAAGACCCAAGGGCAAGGGAGCAGAGGCTAGGCTACAAAGCGACAGACCCCTTGCACCCCAGGGAAAACCACGCGCGGGTCCTCGAGACGCCCGGG
>JAEHJW020008375.1_pt1 | contig 19417 bp, 31 predicted proteins | sample 9271431 | NCBI WGS metagenome assembly JAEHJW02 | reverse complement strand
CTTAGAGGCCGCCGACTGGACGACCGGCGACCACCACTGCACATGCCCCGCCGCGTCAGCCGTACCAGGCCGCTACTGCAAGCACATTGTCAAGACCTTGCAGCGCATCGCCGCAAAACTCCCCCAGGCCATCGACACCAACGGCTATCGCTACATCCTCAGCGGATATGACTACGCAGGCGACCCGGACTCTTCACTATGGAGCGAGACCAGCCCTTTTCCAGCGTCGGTCATCTTTTATCAGATGCTCCGGCACGCAGAACGCTTCACCGAGATTGAACCCCCGCTCGACGAAGCCCAGGTCATCACCCGCGCACTGGCAGGCCAGCGCAGCGAGCGCCTGATACTCGTCCACGACCGCGACGCGCACCTGTTCTACGTCCGCTCACTATCGCGCGAGACACTCGCAGTCATCGACACCGACGAGCCGCAGGCCGCCGCCGACATCCTGCGTGATGCGGACTGGTACTACGACTCCACCCCCAACAAGTCGGGACGCTACTACGAGTACACCATGACGCGCCAACCCCATACGCGCACGTTCTGGGCCAACCTCAACCGAGCCAGGCGCGCCGCAGCGGACAAGGAGCGCATCGCCTCACATCGCCTGACATCGTTCGAGCGACAGTTTGGCGTCATCTCACCCGCGCACCGCCAGGCCGTGGCGCTACAGGCCGCCCAGGAGCAATAACCCATGACATACGCCACACCAGCCCCGACCACGCGCAACGCCAGCCCCGACCGCATCTACACCATCGGACGCTACACCGTCACCCGCTACAAGCGCAGCCGCAACTACGCCATCAGCTACAAGCACAATGGCGAGCTAATAGGACTCGCCGTATATCTCAAAGGCGCGCTCAACATAGCCGCGGAACTCAACCGCCGCGACAGCCCACAAGCCCAGGTAACGACCGAACAATAGGAGAACCCAAAATGTCTTACTTCACGCCGCCATTTACCCGCGAATCAATCCGACAGCAGTACCGCGAACTCGCCAAACGCTACCACCCCGACATCAACCACGCGCCCGACGCGACCGCCATCATGCAGGCCATCAACGCCGAATACACACGACTCATGAACGCCGCCACGCGCGAAGAGATGCCCGGCCGCAGCGAGAACAGCTACAGCTACCAGGCAGACACCAACGAGCGGCTCCGCCAGGAAATCGAAAAAGCCGTCAGACTGGCGCACCGCTTCAATTTCTTGTCTATCGAAGTTACCGGCTACTGGATATGGATCCACGGTTTGCAGCGCCGCGGCGCGACACCCGCCAATGACGAGGCTATGGCCGCAGTCAAAGCACTGGATTACCGCTACGCGCCCAATAAGCAACTCTGGTACTTCCCCGTCATCCCTTGCCGCCACGGACGAGGAGCAGACATGGACTATATCCGCAGCAAATACGGCAGCCGGTTTTATGCCCAAGCCCAAGCCCAGGACGAGGAGAACTAAGCCCATGTATACCGTCATCCCGCAGCGCGACCCGCGCACCCGCCGCACCGTCTATATCGTCTACCGCGTCACCCGCGACGCGGTAGGCGCACCGCTTTACACCGCCATCTACTCGCACACCAGCGCCATCATCGCCCGCATGAAGGCGCGCCGCATGAATCAGTCACAGGAGACCAAATCATGAAGCTGAACGAAATGTACCCCAGCCGGTTTGTTCGCGGTAGAGACCTGCCCGCCGCCATCCTCATCAAGATAACCACAGTCGAAAGCGAAACCGTCCACCCGCGACCAAACGTCACCGAACAAGCCTACGTCCTGCGCTTTGAACGCATCGACCCGCGCACCGGGCAGCCCGCCAGTATCGCCGGATGCAGCCGCACCGACGCCGGTTATGGCGTCATCCTCCGCCATACACTCGCCGCCGCCATCGCCGCCATCCTCCAATCAGACGATACCGACGCATGGATTGACCAGCGCATCGTATTAGAGCCAGCCCGCATCCGCGCCGCAGGTCAGGACGTGACCACCATCACCGCACGCGCGCCGCGTCAGCCCAAGCCCAAGACCGCCCAGGCCACCCAGGAGCAGACCAGCGACACCCAGCAGGCCAGCAGCTAAGACAAGCCAGGTCTCGCGACCCTGCCTGCTGGGAGGGCTACCGCCCATGCACTGGCGCACGCCAGCGCATGGGCAGGAGTTACCATGAACCGCACCGCATACCAGGTCATCATCGACCGACTGCACCGCTTGACCGTCCCCCAACTACAAGACGTACAGCGCCGTATAGTCGCACTGCTTGACACCGCCGAGAGCGCCCCAGAGAGCGCCGAGCCAGGCCACATCGAAGAGAAGATGATTAACGGTTGTGGCCCCTATCGCTACCTCAGAGTATGGCGCAATGGCCGCTTGACCAGCCGCTATTTAGGTAAAAAGCCCCTTGAATGACCGCCCAGGGCAGGCAGACCGGCACACCGCGCCAGCCCGCCCGCCCTGTCGCCACGCTCCGGCCACTACAGCCCGCGTTTTAGGGAAATAAATCTGGGATATATTCCCTAAATCTGTGATATTTTTCCCAAATTTTCTTTTCTGCCATCGTGCCTTGCGCCAGCCTGCTCGTCAACAGGCCTACCGTTTTCCGGTTGACAATAACCTGCACTCGTATTACAAATAGCACAACCGTTCGGAACACCTGTGCTATGAAACGCAAAGGCGCTCAACCACATAACACAAACGCCAAAGCCCATGGCGTCTACTCCGCTCACTTCACCGACGACGAACTGCGCCGCATCATCGAGCAGATCAACGACCCGACATCCGGCATCGACGCCGCAACCCAGGCCACCTACGTGCTGCTCGACCGCATCATCGCGCGCGTGTCCACCAAAGCAGGCATCGACGAGGAGATTTTTCTCAAGCTCGTCGCCGCTCATAACGAGACCACCGGCCGCATCGCCGCACTCGCCCGCAGCCGCCAGGTCGTCAGTAGTGACGCCGCCCAATCGTTGACCGGCAATATCGCCGCCGCGCTGGATTCGCTCGCAGAGCTACTCCACGTCGAAGTATGACCAATAGTGACTCACGACTCGCTGCCGCCATCAGACGCCTCACAGCCGTGGGGCGCAACCCGACCCCGCCCACACCCAGGCCGCCCAGAGAATCCCGCACCTGGCAGCAGTACATCGAATCTGAGCTCGATAGCATGAATCGCCGCCTGACCGCCATCGAATCCCGCATGACCGTCATCTACTACCTCGTCATCATCGTGACGGTGACAACCGTCATCAATGACGCCAGCGCCGCCGGCCGCCTGATCCAGTCCATCTTGCAGGTGAAACCGTGATCGCCCTCGACATCGAAACCGCCCTCGACGACCGCGGCTTTTACACCCGCGAACTCACCGTCGCCTCTACCGCCGAGGTCACTAGTGACCGCCTGAAACAGTACAGCCCCGCCACCATCTATGACCTCGTAGACCAGTTGCCTTTCCAAGACCTCATCATCGGCTTCAACATCGACACGTTTGACCTGCCTGTGCTCAGCCAGTACGCTTCCCGCCCGCTCGCCGAGACCTGCCGCACGCTCGACCTGTATCACGACCTCGCACAACTCACCGGCCAGACGGATATCAAGTTTGACGACCTCGCCCGCGGCACTCTCGGCAAAGTCCTGCCCCAGCATGGCGGCAACCTGGCTAACCTCGGTCAGACCCGCAAACTCTTCCAGCACTCCGCCAACGGCGTCCTCGAATTGAACGCCATCTATCGCTTCGGCGCTGTCAATCGTTACGTCACCTGGATCGCCCCATCAGGCGAATATCATGAAACACCAGTCAACTGGAATTTGTAGGAGTACCCATGCCACCCGATGAAACTGCCCAGACCGTCGAACCTGTAACGCCCGAACTCCCCACGCCTGCTGCAACCGCACAGGCCGCACCAGAGTCATATAGCGTCACTAGTGACACACCCCAGGCCGCCCAGGCCGACGGCTCTGCGTCCCCTGCGGACGCCCAAACCGTCACTACTGGCAGCAGCGCGCAGCCGGTTGAGTCCCCTCCTGCTCAACCGGCTGAAACCAAGCCGCCTGAAGAACCGGCGACCGCCGCTGAAGAACCGGCGACCGCCGCTGAAGACGCGGTCCCGCTCGCCCGCCTGAAAGGCGTCCAGCGCCAGCTCTCCGCCGTCGAAAAAGACCGCGACAGCTACAAGGCCATGACCGCCGTACTACAGGAGCAACTCGCCGCCGCCGAAAAACGCGCCGCCTCCGAATTCGCGGAGCGCATCCGCGCCACCCATCGCGATATTGTCCCGTCGCTCATCCGCGGCGAGACTGTCGAACAGGTCGAGCAAGCCCTCGCCAACAGCAAGGCCGCTTTTGCCGCCGCGCAGCAGGCTTACGCCCGGCAGATTCCCACCCCCCAGGTCGGAACAGCCGCGCCTCAGGCCACCGCCCAGCCCAAATCGCCCCTGCAACTCATCCGCGATGGCCTCACTCAACCCAAACAGGACATCAATTCATAAGGAACTAACCCATCATGGCGATCACATTAGTTGAATCCGCTAAACTTTCCACCAACCAGGTCTACCAGGGCGTCGTTCAGACCGCCTACACTCACTCCCAGGTCTTGCGCTGGCTCAAGTTCGACGCCATCGCCGGCAACGCCTTCCAGTACGCGCGTGAAAACGTCGCCCAGACCGCCGATGTGTTCGACCCCGGCGATATCATCACCGAATCCACCACCACCTTCACCCAGGTCACTACCGCCCTCAAGCGCATCATCGGCGATGCCGAAGTCGACGAATTCGCCCAGCAGACCCGCTCCGACCAGATGGATCAGACCGCCGTCCAACTGGCCCTCAAAATCCGCGCCGTCGCCGAAAAGTTCGAGAACCTCTTCATCACCGGCGACAGCGGCCTCAACGCCAAACAGTTCGACGGCCTGCGCGTCATGTGCACCATCGGCAACGCCAACCGCATCGGCGTCAGCAACGACGCCGCCAACGGCGCGACCCTCACCCTCGACGACATCGACCGCCTCATCGACCAGGTCAAAGGCCCCGTAGACCTGCTCATCATGTCCCAGCGCTCCAAGCGCAAGATGAAAGCCCTCTTCCGCGCTTCCGGCGCCAGCATGGAAACCCACGACCAGTTCGGCCTGCCTGTGGACTTCTACTCCGGCATCCCCATCGCCACCACTGCCAATATCGGCGACGCCCTCACCAAAGGCACGTCCCTCGATTGCAGCGAAATCTACGCCGTCAGCCTGGCCGAAGGCTTCGGCATCGTCGGCCTGCAGAACGAGAAAACCATGCAGGCTTTGGAACGCCCCGACACCGGCAGCATCCTGCTGCCCGGCCCGCAGGTCGTCCAGGTCGGTCCGATGGAGACCAAAGACGCCAACAAGTGGCGCGTGCGCTGGTACTCCGCCATCGCCGCCTACAGCCTGCGCGGCATCGCCGCCCTCGATGGCGTTCGACCGTAACCGTGATTGTTGTAGAGACGCGCCGCGGCGCGTCTCTACGATGGAACATAATCATGAAACCGCATCGAATCCTTCTTATCGCCGCCCTCATCGCCATCGCAATCCTGCTGTTCACCGCTCCCGCCTTCGGCCAGGAACCCACACCGATTCGCATCGTCCTCACACCCACGCCAGGCCAGTACCCGCCACCGCCATACTCAATCGACCAGCTTACCCCCGCCGTCATCGCCGCCGCCGTCGCTTCCATCACCGCACTCATCTTCCGCTACGTCCCCGGCGCATCGGACTGGTTCAGTCAGCTACAGCCAGTCCATAAACAGTGGTTCATGTTCGCCGTGTCGTCCCTGTTCGCCATCGCTATCGGCCTGTGGAACATGGCCATCGATGGCTTCACCCCACAGTCACTCGTCAAACTGCTCTTCGCCATCTTCGCTGCCCTCTCCGCCAATCAGACTACCTACCAGTTCATCAAGAGGCAAACATGATTTATCGCTTCACCACCCCCAATCCATCCTTCAACGGCCTGCGCTCCGGCATCCAGTTCTATAACGGCCACGCCGAAACCGACTCCGCCGCCATCGCCGACGACCTCATCGCCATGGGCTACACCCTCGTCGAAACCGTCGCCCCATTGGCACGGCTTGGCAAGCAACCAGAGCCAGAGGAGTTATTGAATCCAGTCGCCCCACTTAGAGTGGACGCCGCCGCCATCGCGCCGGAACTTGACTCATTGCATACCAGCAAGCCTAAACGTAAAACACGTTGATTTCCCATGCCAGCCCTAATAATCCTTCGCGCCCTTCGCGGTGATCCGATTGAACCAGTCATGATCTTTATATTTCTTCGCGCCCTTCGCGCCATTCGCGGTAAATATCTTGATTACTCTTTGCGCCCTTTGCGGTAGCCAATTCTCATGAAAATCTGGATCACCGCCCGCGATGAACGTGTCTGCGCCGAATGCGCCTCCCTCGATGGTCAGGTCGTCGAAGACTTCGCCTTCTTCGTACTCCCAGGCGGCTTCGCCGTCTCAGGTCCCTTCCATCCATTCTGCCGCTGCCGCATCTTCAAGTTCGACCACGCCGCCCCCCAGCCAGCCACAGAGCCGCCCGACCCGCCCATCTTCCGCTGGCTCGACTTCGGCGATGCACTCAGCCCACGCCTTGACCCACACGCCATCACCCAAGCCGACCGCGATGCCCTCGCCGCCACCGTCAAACGCATGGCCGCCGCCGCCGCCATCGCCGCCGCCGCTCCGCTCGACGAGCGCCGCCGCAAATTGCAAATCCGGCCACCTAAACCAGACCTCACGGCCAACGACGCCCCCATCCCATTCGTCAGCCCAGCCGAGATGATCAGACGCGGCCTCCGCCGTCACTGAAGGTATCCATGCGTGCCAACCGTTTCGACCAGCGCGCCCGCGACCGCTTCAGCGCCTACGCCGCCAACGAGGCCTTCTACAACGGCGAACCCGCCGCCCAACTCACCATCCTGTCGTCCGCCAAACGCGACGAAGTCCGCGCCGTCTTCAACTACGCCCGCGACATCCTCAACAAACACGCCTCCACCACCATCGCCGGCCTCACTTCAACCTTCGTCCCCGACCCAGGGTCGCCGGATTCATCCGCCGCCCTCGCCCAATCCCTGCTCGACCAGGCCCTCCGCAACTCCGCCGACTTCACATCCACTTTCACCGCCGCACTCGCCGGCTCCATCCTCGGCGATGCCGCCTTCTACGTCACCCACGATTCCGGCGATGTCTTCTACCAGCCCCTCCACCCAGGTGACATCGACGTGCTCCACTGGTCGCCCTCCGGCCAGCCCGCCCGCCTCATGGTGCAGCACGACGACCGCATCGAAACATGGGATGCCGAATCCGTCACCATCGAAAGCCACGGCAACGCATCTGCCGACAGCGACAACACCACTGCCACCTACGCCAACCCTTACGGCCTCATCCCAGTCGTCATCTGGCCGAACTGGCCTCGCATCGGAAGCCGTTGGGGAGATTCCACCCTCGAACATATCAAGGCCGCCGCCAGGCTCTTGAACGAACGCCTTGACCTGCTCATGTGGCTCGTCCGCGTCCAGGGCAACCCACCCATCAAGGCGCTCGGCGTCGATAAAGCCCAACTCCGCACCGACCCAGGCGAACTCTGGATAGGTCCCGCCGACGCTCAAATCGACCTCGTCAAACTGCTCGATGCCGAAACCGCCGGTATTCACCGCCAAACCATCCAACTGCTTCTCACCATCGTCAAGGAACTCTCCAACACCCCCGACATCGCCTACGGCATCGGCAATACCCAGCTTTCAGGCCGCGCCCTCGAAATGGCCTACATGCCTATGATTCAGGCAGCCGAAATCCGCCGCTCATTCCTCGCCGATGCCATCCGACGCCGCAACCGCATCATCCTGCGCATGTCCGAAGTCCTCCACGGCCTCGACCTGCGCGCCACCGGCTACGATACAGCCGTCACCTTCGCCCCTGTCGTCCCCGCAGACCGCTTCGAGGCACGCACACAAGACCGCCAGGACGTGACGCTCGGCGCACTCTCCCGCCAGACCTACATCACCCGCCACAGCGCCCCCGACGACCCCGCCCAGGAGTCAGCCCGCATCCACGCCGAAACGGTGCAGGCCAGGAGCATTACGAATCCATGACCACCGACACCATCAAATCCATCGCCACAGGTCTCATCACCATCCCATCCCGCCCCATCCATCACGAGGCACTGCTCGATAGCGCCTTCACCTCCGCCCTCGCCCTGTATTCGTCCCTCCGCCCGCTCATGCTCTGCGCCACCTTCGCCGCCACCGGCGCGCGCGGCTCCGATGAACAAGGCGACTACACCGAGTTCGCCAATGTCCCGCTCACCAGCGGCATCATGTTCGCATCCATGCTCACTGTCAGCGGCGACCAGTACAAACACCGCATCACCGCCGCCACCGTATCCGGCGCCACCGTCCGCCTGTATGCCAAGCTTTCCGGCACGGTCACCCTCGCCATCTGGCGTCCCGCCGCCCACGATTCCACCCTCATCACCTGGCCGGCCCACCACGAAGCCGTCATCGCCCTCATCACCGCATCGTTTTACCTCAACGGCGTATCACTCAGCGACCCCGATACCCGCCATGCCGAAATGCTCCAGGCCGTCGCCGCGTCCTACTTCGGCCGCGCATCCTCCACCTTGAACCAGTTGAACCAGTCATAAGGAGTCCCAGACAATGGCTAAACCTACAGTCGCCGAACACCGTACCAACATCCGCGGCCTGCTCTCCGAAGCCGCCGCCGCCACCTTCACCGACGCCGAAATCGACGCCAACCTCGCCAACGCCCTCTTTACCCTGTCAGGCTATGCAACCCACATGGCAAAGGTCAATAAAACCGGCCTCACCACCAGCCAGACCGTCATCGACCTCGCCAACGATTGCCCCGCCGAGGCCGTCGTCGAAGTCCTCCCAGCCGCCCTCACGCCCGTCACCGAATTCCGCGCCCGCGGCACCGAACTCGTCCTCAAAAACCAGATCGGCGCCACCAGCGCCGACTTCTACTACCGCGCCGCCTATACCCACGATGGCACAAACGTGGACTGGTATCCCACCAACTTCCGCGGCGCCGTATGCCTACTCGCCGCCGCACTCTGCATCATCGGTCGCCAGAAAGAACTCGCCGAACTCGACAGCCTCAAAGCCCAGGCCATCGCCAGCAGCGCCAACCGCATGTTCGATACCGCCATCGCCATCATGAGCAGCAAGCCGCCCTCCGCCTCCACCTATGGCCGCACCTATTAGTAATTTACCGCAGAGAACGCAAAGTTCGCAAAGACATATAAGAATTCTTTGCGCCCTTCGCGGTAAATCTATGCCCATTTCGCCGTTCCTGCGACACCGACGGTTTAATATCTTTGCGCCCTTCGCGGTATGCCACGCGTCTCGTAAGGGCGCAGCAATGCTGCGCCCCTACTTCTATATCTTTGCGCCCTTCGCGGTAAATCTATGCCCATTTCGCCGTTCCTGCGACACCGACGGTTTAATATCTTTGCGCCCTTCGCGCCCTTCGCGGTGAATCTTCCTTTGCGGTGAATCTTTATGATCTTCTCTAACCTCAACCTCATCGACCCTTCCGCCGCCATCCACCAGGTCCGCCAGTCCGTCACCCAGGCTTTCCCCGCCGCCTTGTCCACCACAGATAACGAACAGGTCCGCCAGGCCCTCGACCTCGCCGCCGCCGACCTCGACACCGCCGACCCATTACTGCTCCCTGTCACCATCGACACCGCCACATATACCGGCCAGGACTCACCCACCATCCCCAATGTCGGCAACCAGTTCATCGGCACACAGCTCGAAGCCCTCTACATGCCCGCCGCCATCGCACCGGAGAATCTCATCCCCTGGGCTGCCGGTGATACACCGTCTAAAATCATCCCCCAGGCCGTCATCAACGCCAACCTGCTCGCACTCGTCCGCTGGCCGCGCCGCTTCACTACCGCCGTCGTCAGCCCGTACAACGGCACCCTCTTCACCGCCGATAACATCGCCCTCGCAAACATCGTCGTCCTCTCCGGCAGCGGCTCCGGCCCTTCCATGGATGGCCTCGTGCCCGATAACTACGGCTACTGCCTGCTCACCGCCCAGACCAACCCCGCCCAGAATGGCATCTACCAGTTCTACACCAACGGCGCCGTCTACTCCCTCACCCGCCCCACCCTCGGCGTCACCTCCGCCTGGGACTGGGCGCACCAGGGCAGCACCTTCTATATCCGCCAGGGCAGCACCAAAGCCGGCGCCTACTACCAGTTGACCACCCCCAACCCCATCGTCGTCGATACAACCTCACTCGCATTCACCACCCTGTCCGCCTACATTTCAAACATCGACGCCACCGAATTCGCCATCTACATCGTCCCACGCGCCGCCGGTTATCTCGTCCAGTCACTCGCCGCCACGGAGAAAGACAAAAACCTCGCCGCCATGCTCATGACCTGGGCAGCCACCATGTTCGCCCGCCCACTGCCAGCATCCACCCAGGCCACCAGCCACCGCATACAATCCGTCACCCGTTATGCCAATACGTAACGTACCGCCCCATGCGCCATACAAGGAACAAACCATGTTTCACCACATCCAAAACAAACTCGCCATCCTGCTTCTCGCCCTCGAACTCGCCATCATCACCCGCCTGCTCATCCCGTTCTTCATAGACCTACTAGATTGACATGCTCAAACCATCCATAGCCGACCAGGTCATCCAGTCATGGATCGACACCCGCAACCTCGACCCATTCAACGTCACCGATGCGGAACTCAACGCCATGATGTGGCAACTCGCAAACACCTGCGAATGCCCACCCCATCGCGCCCGCGCCGCCATCGTCGAGAGCCTGCGCCACCGCCGCCGCACAGACGCACCACACACAGGGACGCAGAATACCGAGCCATCACCCCTACTTTGATAACTCTTTGCGGAAAATTCTTAATTACTCTTTGCGCTCTTTGCGTTCTTTGCGGTAAATTCTTAATTGCTCTCTGCGGTAAATATCTGCCTTTGCGTTCTTTGCGTTCTTTGCGGTAAATCTCATGAACCTCATCGCCTCAGCCATCACCCAGGCCATCCAGGACATCGAACCCTTCTCCCGCCTCATCCTCAAACGCCCACTCCGCGATTACCAACTCGAACCCGCCCGCGCCGCCATCCATTCCGTCATCGCCCGCGATGGCGAACAATACCTCTGGCGCTTCCCCCGCCAGTCCGGCAAAAACGAAACGCTCGCCCACGTCCACCTATACCTGCTTTTCCTATTCCAGCGCGTCAAAGGCGCCTCCATCGTCCACACCGCACCCACCTTCGACCCGCAGGCCAAAAACGCCATCCAGCGCATCGTCGAAATAACCACCGGCAACCCGTTCTTTCACAAGCTGCAAGTCTCAGCCAACATCGTCTCATTCGGCAAAGCCCGCGCGCTTTTCCTCTCCGGCCAGGAACGCGACCGCCCCAACGTCGGCTCAACCGCCAGCCTGCTTTTATCCAAAGACGAATGCCAGGACCTCAGCCAGGCCTACGTCGAACGCGCCTTCGACCCCATGACCGCCAACACCAACGCCCCACACATCCACACCGGCACAGCCCGCCACGATGGAACTTACCTCGCGTTAAAGCGCAAAGAACTCGAGGAGCTGCAAAAACAGGACGGCAGAAAACGAATTTTCGTCATCAACTGGCGCGATGTCGCACGCACCAACCCAGCCTACGGCCAGGCCGTCCAGGCCGCCATCCTGCGTAAAGGCGCCCAGCATCCCGCCATCCTCACCGAATACGAAAACGTCGAAACCGCCCAGACCGGACGCCTGTTCGACTCCCGCCGCATCGCCCTCATCTTCAATCCCGCTACACCTGCACACACCGCACCGATGCAGGATGCCCGCTACGTCGTCACAATCGACGTTGGCGGCACAGACCTCAACGACAGCTTGGTGTCCCAGCGGGACGGCTCAGCATCACACGACCACGACATGACCGTCGCCACCGTACACCAGGTCACCGCCACATCCGGCTCTGCGAGCCTAAACCTGCTATCCACCGTCGACCAGTTGACCATCTCAGGCCAGAACGTCCTCGACGACACCCCCGCCCGCCAGCGTCTATTCGCTTATATCGGCCTCTGGCAACCCTTACGCATCGTCGTCGATTCCACCGGCCTTGGCGTCGGCCTCGCCAGCGCACTCATCAACCACTACGGCTCAAAGGTAACCCCATTCCAGTTCACCGCCGCCACAAAAACCCAACTGCTCAACGACTGGCTCGCCCTCATCGAAACCGGACGCTACAAACACTACCGCGACGACTCCATCGATTGCCAACGCTTCATTCGCCAGTTGGAGAAATGCGAACACCAGTACCGAGGTAACCTCATCCAGTGGGGAATCCCAGCCCATGTCACATGGCGCCACCCCGTCACCCTGCAAGATGAACCCATCCACGACGACCACCTCATCAGCGCAGCCCTCGTCGCCATCATCGCCGACTCAAACCTCCAACCCCGCGAAATTACCAGCGTACAGCCCAGCCGCAACGCTGTAACACGCCGCAACCGGCAGGATGATTAACCATGTCATCAAACTATTGGCGCACCGAAGAACTCGCCAACCGCATCGCCGCCCTCGAACAACAACTCGCCGCCGCCCTCGCCACACTCGAACAAGACATGGAGATGCGCAGCAGCCCAGAGATGCGCAGCAGCCCACCTCCCATCGGCGCAGAACGCGACCCCGCCATCCTCACCACCGATACACCCGCCATCGTCCGCGTCCAGCACACCTTCAATAACGAAGTAACCGCCCAGCCCCCCTTCCTGCTCGGCCCCAACGCCTCCGGCCAGCTCGTCACCGGCCTCAATGCCGATAAGCTCGACGGCGCACACGCCAGCGCAACCCCCGCGGCCAGCACGATCCCGGTGGCCGACGCCGGCGGCAAGCTTGCCCCCGCCTGGATGCCCGCCATCGGATGCCGCGTCATCAGGAGCGCCGCCCAGGCCATCCCCAATAACACCTGGACGGCCATTCAGTTCGATGCCGAGTACTTCGACACGGACCCCCTGGGCATGCATGACAACGTCGTAAATAACACGCGCATCACCGTCAATACGGCGGGATACTACATGATCGGCGGATGCGTGGAATGGGTCAGCAACACCACCGGCATGCGCATCATGGCTGTCAGGAGAAATAACGCGCAGCACCTCGTGGACGCCGTGCACAACTCAGACCAGTACGGCCCCGCGCCAGGCGCACTATCCACCGTGCATTACCTGGCTGTGAACGACTACATTGAACTGCTCGTGTACCAGGCCAGCGGCGCCGCTCTCAACACCGCCACACTGTACGACTACAGCCCCGTCTTCTGGGCCATGCGCATCGGCTAAAGGCGCCCCGCGACTCATGACCTTTATATTTCTTTGCGCTCTTTGCGCCCTTCGCGGTGATCCGCAGGGTGGATGACTACAGCCCCGTCCGCCTGGCGTGGGCCTCGCGGCCCTGCCTGCTGGGAGGGCACTGCGCAGCGGGTTGCCAATGTGCATATCATCGATAAACCTCTCGATGGCGGCGTGTAAGTCCATGGCAGTCCTTGTGTTTATTACTTGACAATTTCCAGCAAGCTACTATTATTACATCAGGAGTCACATATGCCAAGTGCAATGATCAATGCTACGATTCGACAGCGCATTGTCAGGGTCGAGTTCAATACTGCCAATAAGCAGGTTCACTCATCCGACTTGATCACGCTCAAGGAAGCCGCCCAGCTTCTCAACCGTGACCTGAGTACCATCAGTCATTGGGTCGGCCAGGAGCTACCAGAAGTCACGATCCACACCTCGCGCCGGCGTTATACCCTGCGCTCCGCATGCCAGGCTTACAAACGCGAACTTGAACTGTCAAAAAGAGCGGGATTACGGGTATTATCACTCCAACTCCCCATCCTGAACAACACCACATAAAAAAGAACGACTACCCACGCCGCCAAGCATAGTAGTCGTTCTCCGTTCTCGCAGTCGCCCGCGATGCACCTATTTTACTCTCGCATCGCCGGTCGAACAAGGTGCTTATGACTTCTCATACACACAACCATATAGCCAAGTCGGGGGGCCTGGCAACATCACAGCAGCCCACCCCACACGCCGCACGCGCCATCGACCCCGAAATCTCATTCTGGTCTTGGGTGCAGGATTGCATCAAGCCGGATGGCTGGGTGCGCTACTCGCCCCAGATCGCCGCAGCCCTCAAATCAGACCGCGCCGCCCTCGTCCTGTCCTATGCCATCCACTGGGACGGCAGAGGACGAGGACAACACGGCCACGCCCGCTGGTTCTACAAGTCCATCGCAGAATGGGCGCATGAACTCACCATACCCCTTAAAGCGGTTGAGTCTGCATTACAGCTACTCTGCGTTAACTGGCCTGTATCACCAAGCGCTGCATCCAACCTGGGCCTGATCCACCGCTGGAAAGCCAATCGCTTCCCCAACACCCCCAGCGCCTGCTACCACTACCGCATCGACTGGCGTCGCCTGCTGCACTGGTGGGCAGACCAGGCCGCTCCATACGGCCAATTGCCCCTCGCCCTCGATTTCGAGTCGATTATCGGCACTTTTCCCAGTGTGGCCGAAAGGGCCACACTGGACTGGCCGAAAAGGCCACACTGTACAGGCCAAAAGGGACAATCATCAGTAGAACACTTACAGGAGAACACAGGCAATGATGACGATGATGATGCGCGCCAGAGGCGCGAAACCATCCGCTCTCACCTGAGAGGCTATGTCAATATCCATGACGCCGGATTGCTCGACGAATTATCGGACGGCCTGCACAGTCACCACGACCCAATCAGGCTGATCGACCAGATATGCGAGCACGATACAGAGGACTTCATCCGCGCCCAACAGACACACCGCGGCACACCCATCCGGTCTTTAACCGGCCTGATCGTCAGCCATCTGCGCGATGAAATTACGCTCGCGCGACTAAAGGCGGTGAAGACATGAAGAGATCAGTAAACTTCAGCGCGCCGCGCAGATATTACAACGCATACATGGCGCGCATGTCCACACAACCTCTTTATAAGCTGACTTGCTCAGTCTGTAAGCGCGTCGACGGCGTGCGCGCACACTCGAAGCTGGATGCCGGCGCGAAGTTCAGGGCCGAAGGATGGACGGTTGGCAATAACGGCAATGACATCATTGACGGCATTGTCTGTCCGTGGTGCTCGAAGCTTTCGCAGCATCTGCAAGACGAAATAAGGAGCCAATCATGAATTACCTGTCGAAAATCATCACCGAGATGCTCAACTCTAAAGAGCCACAGTTGAAACAGTTACACGGCGGCTTGCACATCACCTACCATCCGCATCACCTCCGCCTGCAAATCGCCCGCATGAATCAATTCCCTTCATCCACCGAAATACGCACTTTCATCAATGCCGCTGCCATTTCAGGCGTTTCACTCAATCAGCCCGAACAGTTCATCCAGCCAGGTCTCGCCAATGGACACACTTGGCATATCTGCCGCTGGAATCTCGAACGCATTCAACTTAATTGAGGTGCTACCATGACCACATCTACCATTTCACAAATCGTCGAGAACCGCAAGCGCACCGGCTCCAAATCCGTCACTGTCGCCCTCGCCGTCGCTATCGTCGTCCTCGGAGCCGTCTTCACCGGCTACCACAACTACCAGTTGATGGCGCGCGGCATCGGTCCGGGCGGCGAACTCATCGCCTTCATCCCGCCCATCACGCTGGAAGGCAGCGTGCTCTTGCTCATGTTCGCCCAATTCGCCTGGTTCCGCGACCCGCGCCAGCATCTCGTCGCTTCTGTCGCCAGTTGGAGCTTCCTCGGCATCATCGCCGCCAACACCGTCGTCAATTACGACCTCAACACCGCCCAGGCCTTCCCCGACTGGCTGAATATCTACGCCCGCTTCGCCGTGCCTGCTACACCGATCGTCGGCTTTGCCGTGTGGAAGTTGCTCATCGACCTCGACCCGCTCAAGCGCCGAGCCAATCAGCTTGCAGAGGCCGAGGAAGCCGAACAGGAAATGATGCACAACGCCCGCCTGCAGGCCCGCAGTGGCGCCGCGTCTCAGTCCGCCCTGGCTCGATTTCAGTCGCTCGAAGACAGCAACTACGCCAACCACATCCTGGCGCATGCCGCCCAGCCCGTTGCATCCGCTTCCACAGATGCGGATGCGGACGTAACTGATACAGGCGCTCAAAGCTTACAGGTGACGCGTGTCCCAAAAGCGCCCACCGATCGCGCCCGCCGCTCATAGCAGGCCATGAATGGCGTCTCGTCGGCGCTGGATGGGTGCTGCTGCGCGTCACAGGCTACACATCATCCAGCGCAGGCAAGCGCACCAAAACCAGAAAATATGTTCGGTATTTCTCTCAAGAGGCTATAAAACAATGGATGCAACTCAACTCTCAGTAAACCACCTCATCAGCGCCCTCACACTCGCGCAGATCGCCGTCGATGCACGTGCTCTACTGCCACAGGTACACGCACCATCAGCCGTCAAGCTGCTCCGTCGCATCGAGGCATACGCCGAAGCGCTGCAGATCGAGATGGACCTTCCCGCCGCTGCCGGCGTCGTCCTCGATGCCATCCCAGATACACCTACGCGCCAGCGCATCGCCGCTATGTCTCAGTCAGACATCCTCGCCGCACTGATCAACCATTCAGCCGTCGTCTACCCAGTGAAAGAACATTAGTGATTACAGGAAAAACGAATCAGATGAATAAATCTAATGAGAGTCAACCGGCGGATGCAAGCCAGACGATCGAGGCAGTTGGGCAGACCTGCTTTTACGCCGAGGAGCAGAATATCTACAAGGCAGTAGTAACGGATATTGAGGGTGAGCGCGTCACGCTGTACACCAGGGCGAACGACTTCGACGCGGCACGCAACACCATCCAGCATTCGTTCTATTGTAAGGAGAAACACGGGCACATCACGAGCTTGATGGAACTGCAAGGGGTGTGGGTAGAGTAACATGCCGCGGGTTTTTTGCTCCATAATTGCACCTATGGCACACGTCGCGCCGTTCGACCCGTACATCCTGCCAGGCCAGATCGAGGGTGACTACGACATCCCCGTACTCGCCCTCGACCGCCAGGCCGCCATCATCCCCACCCCATTCCTCGCCTGGGGAACCAAGCCGCAGACCACTAAGACCGGCTGCTGGCACTTTTACGTGGACGATTACCGCTTCAATGCCATCCTGAACCATCCTGAGCGCGTCCTGAATATCGCCAGGACCACCACCGCGATCGTCGAGCCAAATATCTCGCTCCCACCCGCTATGCCCCGCGCACTGGCTATCGCCGCGACATGGACGAAGCGTTATATCTCGCGCCTCTTCCAGATCGCCGGCGTCTTCGTCGTCGCCGATGTCAATGTCCCATCGGATTACTTCGACCTCAACCTCATCGGCATCCCAGCCGGTTGGTCTACGTTCGCCACGCGCGGCTACGCCGGTAACGTAGACCGCCTGCTTCACCAGGCCAACCGGCTCAAATCCTTCAACCCCAACTGCTCCCTGCTCGTCTACGGCGGCGGCCACACCATCCAGGCCACCTGCCATGCCAACGGATGGAACTACATCCCCGACCAGGCCACTCAACATCATCATGCCCAGAGCTAAAGTCCGCAAACGCAACGACCGCAAGACCAAGACCGAAGCTGAACTCGACGCCATGCGCACCGCCGCCAGCAAGTACATCTCCGACCTGCGTCTCAAGGACGCAATGGCCTGGGAGAAGCGCTGGCTAGAACGCTACGAGCGTTACATGAAAGACAGCCTGCGCTTCAGGCTCATTCCATCCTCGGCGCAGTCCGCCATGATCCTGGCCGCTCTCACCACCATGATCACCACCGGCAACTTCGACCAGCCGCTACGCACCCAAGTCCAGCAGGATTTACTCAACCAGTTGGAAGCCGACAATCAGACGCGCGCATCCCTCTACCAGGACCTCGCACCCGACACCAAATCGGACTACCTCGCCGCCAAAGCCGCCCTCCAAGCCCGCATCGACAGACTGCACCAACTCACGCTCCGAGTAGAGCGCGAAACCGAACTCCCCCCGGACGCCAGCCCCGACTCGCCAACCATCCTGCGCCTGAAAGGCATCCAACGCAAAGCCGCCCGCGAGAAAGCAGATTTCCTGCGAAAATGGGGCCACATCATCGCCATCGACCCATCCCCCATCGAGTAGCTCACCCAAGCATCCAGCGCCATCCGTTTGTTGCAGGCTTTTTGGGGTTTTCTTAAGAGCAGGAAGAGCAGAAAGACGTTACTTAACGCGCGCACGCGCACGATGCGCACGCTTGCGCAACTGCGGCACATCCGACCGCATAATCCATATCGGCTGACGAATGTCACGACCCAGCAGCGTATACCCCATGATGCGCCCTACCCGCAGCGCAGTAGACACGTCCTGCACAGACCGACCGGCCATCTGCGCCGCTTCCTTCTGCGTCACCAGGTCAGCTTCGTCCACGTTCACAGCCTCAAATACCGGCTTCATCACGCGCTTGTATGCAGTTATTTTACCCATGCACTAATACTAGCATGTATATTATCTCCTGACAAGACCGCAGAGCCGTAAAACGATACGCATGTTTTAGGGCCTCGCGGCCCCCCTGCTGGGGGGAAATCGGGTGACTTCCTGCCGAACCACCCTGCATAGCCAGGTCGCTACCCTGCCACGGTCGACGGAGTCGTCTTTGACCCTTCACAACTCTGGTGTGTACGCGCCTTATCACGGTCGTAAAGCGACCGTGTTATTGCGTCTCACGCCGTCGGGTACGCCACAGCGTGACGCACCCATTCCCATTCGTTTCCGAAAACTTTCAACCGACCTGCAGGCCACGGCTCTTTGCACTTGAAAGTAGGAATTTCCCCCTTCACCCTCACCGAAGAGGGTGCAAGCCCGCGACCCGTGTCAAGACCAAGCCCTGCGGGTGACGCCAGCCCGCAAGCACTGGTACAGCACATCACAGGTATACGCTGCGGGCTGGCGTCAGTCTTGACACGAGTACCCCGCTGGGCTTGCCCCTACAGAGGTGAGGGTTCGGGGGAAATTTGCCCCGCGCAGAGCGGAGCGGATGCAGGCTGCCTGCTACTCGGCGCGCTGCTCAGACCCTAAGATATTCCCCGGTTTTCCCCGCTTTTCTATTGACATCCAGTTATATTAGTGGTAATATTACTAGTGAGATACCCTAAGAAAGGAGACGAGACAATGACCATGCAAGTACGAGCAGACCAGAATCACGAAAACGTATTTCACGTAGACGGCTACAGCAGCGGCTACACCGTCACCTTAGCGGCCGCCGACTGGACGACCGGCGACCACCACTGCACATGCCCCGCCGCGTCAGCCGTACCAGGCCGCTACTGCAAGCACATTGTCAAGACCTTGCAGCG
>JAEHJW020003574.1_pt1 | contig 19417 bp, 26 predicted proteins | sample 9271431 | NCBI WGS metagenome assembly JAEHJW02 | reverse complement strand
GCGATGATCGAGCTTGATCTGGACGCCATCGTCGCGGTCCAGCCGCCGCTTGGCTATGGCCGTGACTGATCGGCGCGCCACACCGTCCTGGCCGCAGGATGGCGCCGTGCGTGCCCCTACCAATCGTCGCGCCGCTGCCGCCGCTCGCGTCATGGCCTTGCCGTCACGGTCATCCGTCGCTTACAGTCGTTCGCCCAATGGTGGGTGGGACTGAACTACGCCCCGCACACAAAAATTCGGATACTTCCCGGATCGACCCTTCGACCGGAACGCCGATCGGCTGGAGGGCCGATCAATACACCATCCAGTATCAGGCCGGCTTGTTCACGCCCGGGACGACCAATCCGCCGGCCGATCTGGAGATGGCGGTGCTGCGTCTGGTCACTGCCCGCTTCAAGGCACGGGCGCGCGATCCGTTCCTGCGCAGCCAAGGCGAGCCTGGCGTTGGCCAGGAGCAGTACTGGATCGGCGCCTTGCCCGGCCAGTCCGGACCGTTCCCGCCGGACATCGCGGCGGTCTTGGAAAAATACCGGGTTCCGGTGGCAGGCTGAGCATGGACTTCGATGTTGTCATCAGCGGCGACCGCCGTGTCGTCGCCCGATTCGCCGAATGGCCGGCAGAACTGCACGACGCTCTGCTTGCCAGAATTCGCACCTTGACGGAAGAACTTGAAACACGGGTGCGCGCCTTGGCGCCTGAGCGGACCGGCAAGCTGCGCAGCGAGATCGTCTCACGCATCTACGACGACCCGCAGCGGATCAAGGGCGTCGTCACCCTGGATGGCGACCTGCCGAGTTCCGAATACGCCAAGGCGGCGGCTTTGGAATACGGCGCCCCAGGCCGGCGCGGGCGGTTCAAGGTGCGCGCCTACAGCCGCACGATCAGCCAAGCCTTCGGCCGGGATATCTCACCGACCCGCATCGATGTCGGCGCCTACTCACGCGTCGCAAACCTCGATGCCCAGCTCTACCTCCGCGCCGGCCTTGGCGGCATGGAGACGCGTGCAACGACGGAACTGGCGGCGGCGATGGATCAGCGGATCCGAGAATGAAGCCTGACTTGAAAAGGGGTCATTTCGCCATGTTTAAGCTTTCTACTTCCTCACCGCCGCCATCGAGGATGGCCGCATTCTCGAAGAGGCATCGGATGACTTTGGAGTTCAGATCGGCGCTCCGTTGCGTGCCGTTCTGATTGAACAACGCCGCATCGGGAAGGACTGCGGCAACGGTAATTTCGGCACCGACACCCATCGCCGCAGTCAGTATTTCGTTGATACGTTGACTCGTCTGCTGGGTCGGCCCTGGCGTTCGATAGTTCTGAAATCTACGAGCGACATCGACGGCTTCACCGACATAACGCCGTTCCTTTCCGGCCATCCGGATAGTGAACCGATAGATCGCAGGCGAGTGGGGTGCCACCGGGAAGACTAGTTTGCCATTTCCATCGGTGGCAATGGCTCCTAGCGTCGTCCAACTCATCCTCAGATGCATCTCAACCGGCTCGGACAGCGGGATAGGCACAAAGGGCGCGCTCTCGGCTTTCGGCGTCGGGCGCATAGTGGGAATACCATCGCGCCTGAACACGACCTTTTCGGAGGCAATTGAAAGCTCTTCGGTCCGCCAGCCAGCCTCGAGCCAAACTGACGCCCGAATACCTTGCTGGTCATTTGCCCACCAGGCCGGGTGCTTGCGAGCACTATCGGGCAAAGTGAAGCCGAGGAGTTTCTCGATCTCGGGGAACGTCGTCCGCCACGTTTCATCAGTTCGGCTGGCCAGATGGCGACCCAGCGGCGCGTATTTCGACATGATGCCTCCGGCGTTCCTGATCGCGTGAGAGCGTACCAAGTGTGGGATCGACGTCAACATGACCCGAGAAACGATTATTTCCGCTTTGTTCGATTTGGCGCTAACGGCGGCCACCTTCAACACCAGCGGCCGACGGCTGCAACTGTGGAGCAAGGTGTCATCGTTCCCGGCGTTGTTCATCCAGTCGACCGGCACCCACTACCCACCGCGTGAGACGCGCGGCTTGCCGCCGAAGCGGACGATCAGCGCCGAACTCTGGGTCTACACCGACGTCGGCAAGGACCCGAATGCCAATCCCGAAGCGGCGCTGAACGACATCGTCGACGCCATCGAGGTGGCGTTGGCGCCAAACCTGCTCACCGGTGTCCAGACCTTGGGAGGGCTAGTGTTACACTGTTGGATTGAAGGCGAGGTCGAGCAGTTCCCCGGCGTTCTGGATGGCATCGCGAAGGCCATCATCCCGGTGAAGATTCTGGTGCCGTGAGGGAGGCGGTTACTCGTAGTGATAGCGGCAGGCGATTACGGCCAAGGCATCGTCTTCCACGGTGTAGACAAGCCGATGAGTGTCATCGATGCGCCGAGACCAAAAGCCGGAGAGGTTTTCCCGCAAGGGCTCTGGTTTGCCGATCCCCTCGAACGGGTGCCGTAACGCGTCCTGGATCAGGAGATTGATCCGTTTCAGCGTCTTCCGGTCCTGACCTTGCCACCAGACGTAGTCTGCCCATGCGGCGGCAGTCCAAAGCAGCCGTTCAGGCATCGATCAGATCATTCGGCTTCGTCTTGCCAGCGCGCAACTGCTTGATCGAATTCGCTAAATGTGCGGCATTGGCCGGGGTCTTAAGCAGGTGGACGGTCTCCTGCCAACTGGTGAACGTGTCCAGCGACATGACCACCGCATCCGGCGCGTCCCGGCGTGTGATCACAGTTATATCCGCATCATCGACCGCTTGGTCGATGACCTGCTTCAGGTGGTTACGAGCCTCGGAGAAGCTGATCGTGCGCATAGCGACTTGTCCTACATCTTGCACAAGTCTAGCCCATTGGTGGTGGCAAGAGCAAGCAGATTGAGAGCGCCCGGATAAGCGGACCGGCTGCTGTTCCTCTCGTCGACGCCCCCCTTACAACCCTCGGAGACCACAATGCCCCTGGAGCAATACAGCTTCGGTGCCGGAGCGCTGTTCCTGGTGCGCACCGACATCACCGCACCAACGCCGACCCGTGTCGGCACGCTGCAGGATGTCAGTGTCGATATGTCGTTCGACGCCAAGGAATTGACCGGCCAATACCAGGCGCCGGTCGCGGTCGCCCGCGGTAAGATGAAAATCACCGGCAAGGCCAAGTTCGCCAAGATCAACGCCCGTGCGCTCAACGACGCGTTCTTCGGCCAGACGCTCGCCACCGGTGAACAGGTCCAGGTGGTCGACGAAGGCGGCTCCGTCGGCACGGCGATCCCGGCCAGCCCATATCAGGTCGTGGTGGCGAACGGCGCGCAGATGTCGGCCGGCAATCCGGGCCTCGATCTCGGGGTGTTCAATGCCGCCACCGGCATTCAGCTGACCCGCGTCGCCTCGGCGCCGATTGCAGGGCAATACGCCTGCGACATGACGACTGGCACCTACACGTTCAGCGCCACCGACCAGACCGCCGGGGTGAAGGTCGTCATCTCCTACGCCTATTTCGAGACGACGAGCGGTGCCCGCATCATTGCCTACAACCAGTTGATGGGATCGTCCCCAATCTTCCGGCTCAATCTCGGCAATAGTTTCCAGGGCAACAAGCTGGCGCTGAGCCTCTACCAGTGCATCCCGACCAAGACGACCTGGGAGTTCAAGAACGAGGATTGCACCATCCCGGACTTCGAATTCTCCGCCTTCGCCGACAGCTTCGGCCGGGTATTCGACTGGTCGAGCGACCAGGCATGAGGCAGCGATGACGGACCTCGAGCAAGCCCACCTCACCGAACTGATCTGCCTCGCCCGCGGGCGCGGGGCATCGGACACCGAGATCGCTGCCGCCTTGCGCGCGGAAGCGGACCATCTCGACCAATCGGCGCAAGCGCCATCAACCGACCCCATCCAACAGGACAGCAAACATGGCTGACGATCGCACCATCACCCTGGGCGGCCAGGATTTCCCGATTGCTCCACTGACGCTGGGCGCCATGCGCCAGGCCGGACCCGCCTTCACGCGTATCGGCATCGACAGCTCAGAAGGCATGGGCGCGCAGGCCACGATCATCTACCTCGCCATGCATGCCGCTAACGCCGCGGTGACCCCGGCGGACGTCGATGCCATCGTCGGTGTCACCTTCCCCGAACTGAAGGCGGCGGTGGAGAAGGTGGCGCTGCTGATGGGCGTCGAGATGCGGAAGATCGAGCCGGGGGAAGCCCCGCCGGCGCAGCCGGCAACCACCATGACACCGGCGATAGCGCCGGCACCCTGAGCGATCTCGACTGGACAGAGGTCTACGGCAGCCTGATGACCGGCTGTGGCTACACGCCCGCCGAGATCGATGCGCTGCCTTTCCCCGCCTACCTCGACCTCCTCGCATATTGGCGCCGGAACCCACCCTCCCATCTGCTGCTGAAGTGGTTCGTCGGCCACCGGATGTGATCGTTGGGGGAAATTCCGGCAGATGACAGCCGCGCCTAATGGTCGTTCGGCTAGAAAATTTGTCACTTCGCCCATTCCGAACAGCAATCTACCAGTTCAGGGCCTTTCCCCAAGCCTTCGCGAGAAGCATTCCTTCCTCCGCGCGCTGGACTGATGACTTTCCGACATCGGAGTACGGATGGCTGACGCGCAGAGTCAAAATGGAAGTAGCGTCGAAGTGACCTGGTTTGGCCGCACCAATCTCGAAATTTTTCAAGCCGACCAAAGGACCCAACAATCGCGCAGGGCGTTCGCCAAGCACAACGATCAGCTTAGGCATCTGTGTGCGGATTTGGAGCGCAAGGTATTCGGCGCAGGCTGCACTGTAGCCCGGGTGGTCTACGGGGTGTGCCAAAGCCGCGCGATCTGTGCGTAGCCCAAGGTAAGCGTTGGTGTAAAAGCCCAGCCATCCGGGGATCCTCGCATGATCGAGACGCTGGCGAAGCCAGCGCCATGTAGGCGGGTTTTCGTGCAGGTTCAGCCGTTGGAAGCTCTCCAACGTACCAAAGTCGTTGCCAAGAAACATGATGCCCCCAGTGGGGAATGCATAGGGACTCGGCTGACGCAAAGTCGTCGGTCCGACATCACGCCAGAGGCCATCCCCACCTGGGAAGAATCCCTGGCCCACCAATGTTCGCGGAAACCGCTCCAATCCTTCGGGATAGGCCCTACCGCCAAAGCGGCCTTCGGCTTCGAGGGCATTGAGGTGGTGACGCAGGTAATCCACCGACATCGCGAGAAACGCTTCCTTTCGGGCTCATATGATGCAGAGGCCAATAGTGCATGGCAATTCGCACAGAAGGCGTCCGATTTGACCGGATGACATTGCTCCCTGCTGTGTTGCCAAGTGGAGGAGACGTCCGCGCAACATTCCCCGCTTACGTCAGTCGTCGCAAGCCATGACCACCAACATCGCTGTCAGCATCAGTGCCGACGTCACCAGCCTGACCGCCAAGCTGGCGCTGGCGAAGGCGGACCTCTCGGCCACCACTGCCGAATTGCGCAACATGGCCGCCCAGATGCGGGCGGCTGGTGCCTCGGCATCCGAGGACCTCAAGGCGGGCCTCAGCCAGACTGCCTCAGCGGCGGCATTGGCACAGGCCAGCGTCGCCAGGCTGCGCAGCGAATTGCAGGCTGCGAAGGCGCCGATGGAGGGCGTGTCGGCCGCTGGCGAGCACCAGGCCGGTGTGTTCCGCGAGAAGCTGGTCATGGCGCACGAGGCGCTGACCGGCTCCTACAAGCGGATGGCCGGCTCGATGATGGTGCTGACCGAGCGCACCGGCAGCCTGGCCGGCGCCTTTGGCACGCTGCTCTCGCCCACCACGCTGATCGTGGCAGGCGTCGCAGCCGTCGCTGGGGCCTTCATCGAGATGCTCGGCGCCGCTGAGCGGTGGAGCGAAGCGTTCGGCCAGATCAAGGCGGCGATGGATGCCACCGGCCAAGGCTTCGACTACGGCCGCGACCGGATCGGGTCCTACATCGATCAGCTGCGCCAACTGCATGGCGTGACCACCACCACGGCGACCGAGATGGTGGCGGCCTTCGCCCAGCAGCGCGATATCGGCGTCGAATCCTATGTCGGCCTGGGCCAGGCTGCGGCTGGCTACGCGCGCGTGACGGGCACCGACGTCAAGAAGGCAAGCGAGGAGCTGATCACCGTCCTCCACGGTGGCTATGACAGCATCGCCAAGCTGGACCAGCGCTTCTCGTTTCTGTCGGTCACCCAGGCCAAGGCGATCCATGATTTCGAGGAGAACGGACAGAAGGCCCAGGCACTGGCGGTCGCGATCGAGGCGCTGCAGGCCAAGTTCGGACCGCTGATCAATGATGGCCTGACGCCGATGCAGAAGGCGAGCAACGACGTCAAATCCGCCTGGGATGATCTGACGCGGTCGATCAGCGAGTCCGCATGGGCGAACCGCTTCAACGCCAATCTGGCCAGCGTCATGAAGTCGATGGCCAGCTGGATCGACGGGCTGGGCGAGATCAAGCAGGAGACCAAGGACTACTACGCGCTCATCGGCGCCTTCCCGGAAGCGGCGGCCAATATCCGCCCGCCCGCTGCCGATACCGCGGCCACGCTCCCCTCCGTGGTGCCCCCGGACGCCATGTCGTCGACCACGACCAGCAGCGCCACCTCGAGCGCGGATGCCGAACACCTGCGAACCCTCCGCGAGATCCAGGACGAGAATTTCCGGCTCAAGGCCGATGACGCCGAGCGCGACCGCATCAAGCAGGAACTGGCCCGCGACGAGGAGGCGCTGAAGACCGCGACCGGTGGTGAGGCCGCGCTGATCCAGGACAACATCGCCCTGCTGCAACGTCAGCAGCGCGAGCTGAACAACCGCGTCGGCGCCGGCCAGTTGCAATCGCTGCGCGACGAGTTGGAACAGGAACTGGTGCAGCGCCGCTTGGTGGGCGAGCAGCAGAAGCAGTACGAGCTCAAGTTCTGGCAGGACCATCTGGCGCAGGTGCAGGCCGGATCGCGCGCCGAGCTCGACATCCGCAAGCAGATCGCCACCCTCCAGCACGACACGGACACCAAGTCCCTGTCCGATGAATGGGCCAACTTCTCTGAGACCATGCGCCTCAAGATCGAGGCGTCGAAGAGCAATGTCGGCCAGCAGTTGGCACTTGCGCAGCAATGGGTCGAGAAGGGCCGCTCGCTCTACGGCGACGACATCAAGGCCTACAAGGCGGCACTTGACGAGAAGACCCGTCTGCTCCAGCAGCAGATGCAGGACGATCAGAAAATCCGCCAGATCGCATTGGCGAGCCGGGCGGAGATCGCCAAGATCGATCTGGCCGGCGCCCCCGCTCCGAAGGGCAAGGAGGCCGGCAGCCTGGTGAACTGGCTGTTCGGCGATCTCGATGGCGAGGGGGCCAAGGCTGAACTCGACCGCCGGATGAATGCGCTGAAGCTGGAATTCCAGGCCAAGCAGGCCGAGTTCCAGGCGGTCACCGCCGATCCCAACAGCACGGCAGTGCAGATCGCCGAAGCGCAGGCCAAGCTGGCGGCGGTGCAGGAGCAGTATGCGGTCGACACTGCCAATCTGAACAAGCAGGCGGCACAACAGGTGACGCAGGCTTGGCAGAACGCCTTTGCCCCCATCGAACACGCGTTCACCTCGTCGATCGAAGGCATGCTGATGGGCACGCAGACCCTGCAGCAAGGGCTGAAACGCCTCGCTTTGTCGATGGTGGAAAGCCTGATGCAATCCGGCATCAAGCAGGCGTTCGGCTTCTTGGCGAGCCAGATCGCTGGGCTAGCCACGACGACAATGGCCTCGCAATCCGCGCAGACGGCGGCAGTGACGGCCGGGACTGCAGCGCGCAGTTCGGTGTCCAGCGCCGGGGCTGCGATGGACGCCGCCACCCAGAAGCAAGGCGTGCTCGGCCATGCCGCGTCCACAGCGGCCGCGGTCTATGATGATGTGGCGCAGATTCCCTATGTGGGCTGGCTCCTCGCACCACCTGCGGCGGCAGCAGCCTTTGCGGCTGTGGCGGCATTCGGCGGGATGATCCCCTCTGCGGCCGGCGGCTGGGCGAGCGTGCCGGCGGACGGTGCTCTGGCCGAACTGCATCGCAACGAGATGGTGCTGCCGGAGCGGATCGCTTCACCGTTGCGGAATTTCGCGGAAGGCGGAGCCTCGGCGTTCGTGCTACCGGCCGGCATTGCCGATGCGATGCAGCAGATGCGGGCACCGTCCTCGCCATCCGGGGCTGGTGGCAACGGCACCGGCACCAGCGCGAGTGGCGACGTCAATTTCCACTACGCACCGTCGATCAACGCCGGCAGCAACGTCGATCTCGAAGCACTGCTCCTGCGGCAGGGAACGACAATGCGGCGGTGGTTGTCCAACCAGATGCGCAATGGCGCCTTCCGGACCTGACCCATGGCTCTCATCAAATGCGCGGGCTTCGACTACCTGACACCGCTGGCACCGGCGTCTGTGCTGGCGAGCCTCGGCTTCACCAACGCCACCATCCTGCCCGGACAGGGGCGTGCCGGCGGCGGGGCGGCCAAGCTCGGGCAGATCAATCTGCCGGCCAACCTCGGCACCTTCTACTGCGGGTTCGCCATCGCCAACACGTCCGGCGTGTAGGTGCAGTTCAACGATTCCGTTAAAGGCCAGAACTTCCGGCTGGACATCAGCTCAGCTGGCGCCATCACCTGCACGCCGTGGAACTCCGCCGCCGCGTCCTCGGCACCGATGGCGCTGATCCCCGGTACGGTCTGGCAGTTCGTCGAGGTCTACGGGCTGATCGGCACCGGCAATGGCGCGGTGACCGTCAGGGTCAACGAGACGGTGGTGCTGTCGGTCGTCTCGGCGGTCACGTCCTGCAACGGCTCGACCGGCGTCGATCAGATCAGCTTTCCCTACAACGGCGCTGTCGTCGACGATTTCTACATCTGCGACAACAGCGGCTCGGCGCTGAACAGCTTCCTCGGCAATACTCGGGTGCCGGCGCAGACGCTGATCGGCGCCGGTGCATCAACACAGTGGACGCCAACGGGATCGGCCTCGGCCAACTGGCAGTTGGCGAGCAATCCCTACATGGACGATTCCTCCTACGTGTCGTGCAGTGCTGCGGGGAACATCGACCTCTACAGCCTGACGCCGGTTGCCAACGCGCCGCAGATCTTGGCGGTTCAGAGCGTCCTCGTGGCCCGGCAGGACGATTCCGGCCAGCGTCAGGTCCAGTCCGTCATTCAGTCTGGCACCGCACGCGCCACCGGCGCTGCCGCGAGCACCAATGCCTCCCATGCCGGGCACACCGACATCTTCACGGTCGATCCGAACACCGGCGGGAACTGGACCTATCAGAGCGTGGACGCTCTCCAAGTCGGTGCCGAACTGGTTCAGTGACATGGCCGCTCGGCTGGATTTCATCGCGGCGGAGGCTGCCGCGAAGGGCACGGCGCCTGCGCGCGTCAATCTCGCGCTGGCGGAACTCGTGTCCAGGGGCGCGCCCTCGGCGCGGCTTGCCACCGCCGCAGCCGAGCTTGTTGCCAAGGGTGTCGCCCCGCTGCGCGTCGCCTGCATCGCCATCGAACCACTGGTTGTCGTCGGGAGCGCGCCCGCTGTGAGCACCGAGAAATTCCCGCTGCCGCCGGGGCTGGCCTGGAGCGTTCATGTCGCGCCCAAGTTCAGGACGCGGGTTGCCAGCCACGTCTCCGGCCGCGAAATCCGAACGGCCTGGCAGCAATATGCGATCTACGATCTGACGCTGACCTTCGAAGTTCTGCGCGGCGACGCCAACCAGGAAATCCAGACCCTGATGGGCTTCTTCCTGGCGCGGCAGGGGCAATACGACACCTTCCTGCTCGATCTCGGCGCGGTGACACGCAACCTGGCCGACGACACCGTGACGCAGGGGCCGCTTGGCGTCGGGGATGGCACGACCACCGTGTTCACCCTGGTGCGCACCGTGGGCGAAGCGGTCGAGCCAGTGGGCTACGTCATCCCTGCCGATCTGATGAGCGTCTTCGTCGCCGGTGTTCTGCAGGACCCGGCGAGCTACGTCTTCGCGCCGCCGAACACGCTCACTTTTAACACGGCGCCTGCTGCCGGCAGCCAGATCACCGCGTCGTTCCGCTTCTACTTCATCTGCTGGTTCGCCGCCGACACCCAGGATTTCGAGGAGTTCATGGCCAATCTCTGGTCGCTGCACGAGCTCAAGCTCACCACGGTGCTGCCGTGAAATCGGCGCCGGTTGCGATCATCTCGGCGCTGCAGTCCAGCCGAGAACTCTCCTTCGCCGACTGCTTCACTATCACCCTCGCCGACGGCACCACCGTCCGCTTCACCAACGCCCAATTCAGCGTCGTCGTCCCGCAATCGGGTGCGCCGGCACTGGTCTTCGCCGCGGGCGACATTCTGATCGACGGGCTGAAGCTCAAACAGACCTGCGGCGTCGACATCGACGAGCGATCGATCGACATCGCCTTCAAACCGGCCTCGACCATCGCCGGGCTGCCGTGGCCGGTGGCGGTCCGGGAGGGTCGCTTTGACGGCGCCACCATCGAGCGGGCGCGCGCCATGCTGACCGGCCCGGGCGGGGCGGTGATCGGCGGCGGTCTGGTGGTGATGTTCCACGGGCTAGTGGCGACGGTCGACAATATCGGCCGGCTTTCCTGCCGCATGACCATCAAGTCGATGCTGAACAAGCTCGCCATCGATATGCCGCAGGAGATCTGGCAACCCGGCTGCCTGAACACGGTCTACGACGCCAAATGCACCCTGTCGAAAGCTGCGAACAGCGCCGCCGGCACGGTGGGTGCCAGCCCGACGCTGACCTTCATTCCCTGGTCCGGCTCAGCGCAGGACATCTACAGCCAGGGCGTCGTCACCTTCCAGAGTGGTGCCAATGTCGGCGTGTCGCGGACGGTGCGGAAGTCGACGTCCAGCGGCCTCACGCTGCAACGGCCGCTCGATTATCCGCCCGCCGCCGGCGACAGCTTCGTCGTCTACAAAGGCTGCGACAAAACCACGGCGACCTGCACTGGCCGGTTCAACAACCTGGCGAATTTTCGGGGCTATCCCTTCGTGCCGCCGCCCGAACTGGCGATGTACTGAGACCACCCATGACCGAACTGGAACAGCGTGCTGCTGTCGTGGCGGAAGCCCGACGCTGGATCGGCACGCCCTATCACCATCAGGCCGATATGCTGGGTGCTGGCGTCGACTGCGGCATGCTGCTGGTCCGCGTCTACGTCGACACAGGCGTCGTGCCTACCTTCGATCCGCGCCCATACCCGGTCCAGTGGCATCTGCATCGGGACGATGAGCGCTATCTCGGCTTCCTGACCGCCCGTGGGATCGAAGTGGAGACGCCAAGCCCGGGTGACATCGTCGTCTGGAAGATCGGGCGTGCCTTCGCGCATGGCGGCATCGTCACCGCGTGGCCGCTGGTGGTGCACGCCTATCAGCCCGAAGGCATTGTCGTGGAGTCCGATGTCGGCTTGCCGGGGCCGCTGTCGGAGAACCGGGCGCGCCGCTTCTTCAACCCGTGGGGCAAGCGATGAGTTGGCTGTTCGGGGGCGGCAAGAAGTCGGACGTCAAGCCGGACTACACCGATATCGCGATCAACACCTCGATCGCCACCTTGCCGGTGCCGCTGCTCTGGGGACGCGCGGCCTCCGGCATCAACCTGCTCTGGTATGGCAACTTCCGAGCAATCGCGCATTCGTCGAAGGCGGGCGGCAAGGGCGGCAGCAGCAAGACCGTCACCAGCTACACCTACCAGACCGGGCTGATCCTCGGCATCTGCGCCGGGCCGATCAATGGCTTCGGCAATGTCTGGAAGGGCAAGGACCAGTATGGCAGCCCGGGCGCACTCGGGCTGACCGCGTTCCTAGGGAGTTCGTCGCAGACAGCCTGGAGTTGGCTGTCATCGTTCAGCCCGTCCCAGGCGCTGAACTACCGCTACACCGCCTATCTGGCATCGGCGAGCTTTGACCTCGGCTCCAGTGACTCCCTGCCGAACCTGAAAGTGGAAACCTTCGGCGCGCTCTACGGCACCGGGATCAACAGTCGCGGCGATGCCGACATCCCGCTTGTCGCCCAGGACTATCTCATCGGCATTCACGGTGTTGGTCTTCCGGGATCCTGCATCGACGGGGCGTCGTGGTTCTCCGGTGCCAACGCCCAGACCACCGGCGATGCCTCCTGGCAGACCTATTGCCGGGCGCTGGGGTTGGATTTCTCGCCGTGTCTGGACTCGGTCGAGAAGGCCAATGACGTGCTCGCCCGCTGGTTCCAGATTACCAACACGGCCGCCGTGTGGTCGGGCGCGGTGCTGAAGGCGATCCCGTATGGCGACGCGCCGATCAGCGGCAACGGCTACGTGTTCACGCCGAATACCACCCCGATCTACGACCTAACGGACAGCGATTTCGTGCGGCCGACGGATGGCGACCCGGTGCAACTGGTCCGCTCCGACCCGAATGACGCCTACAATTGCTACCGGCTGCAGTTCGCCGACTGCACCGTCCTCTACAACGCCAACATCGTCGAAGCGCGTGACCAGGCCAGCATCGAGCAATTCGGCCTGCGGGTCGGCAGCCAGGTCTCTGCGCATGAGTTCACGCAACGATCAGTCGCCCAGGTCGCGGCGAATCTGATCTGCCAACGCTCGGTCAACATCCGCAACACCTACACCTTCCGGCTGTCCTGGGAGTATTTCCTGCTGGAGCCGATGGACCTCGTGACGCTGACCGATCCCGGCATGGGACTGGCGAAAGTTGCCGTGCGGATCACCTCCATCGAGGAGGACGAGGAGGGCATCCTCACCATCGTCGCTGAGGAGTTCCCCTCCGGCACCGCGACCGCCACGGCTTATCCGGCGCAGACAAACAGCAACGGGCTGACCATCAACCCGGCTGCCGTCCCGGCTCCGGTCAATCCACCGGTGATCTTCGAGCCGGCGGCGACGCTGACTGGTGGGGTGGCACAGGTATGGATCGCGGCGTCGGGTGGCACCAGCGGTGTCGCCGACCCCAACTGGGGTGGCTGCAATGTCTGGCTGTCCGTCGATGGCACCGATTACGAGATGGTGGGCAGCATCAACGGTCCAGCCCGGATGGGAGTGCTTACCGCGGCGTTGCCGTCCTCCTCCGGCACCAACCCAGACAACGCGCACACATTGGCGGTCGATCTCACCGAAAGCGCCGGCACGCTGTCATCCGGCTCCGCCGCCGATGCCGCCGCCTACCGAACGCTCTGCTGGTGCGACGGCGAGTTGCTGGCGTTCGAAACGGCGACGCTGACGGCGATTGGCAAATACAATCTCACCACGCTCTATCGCGGCCTCTACGGCACGGTGGCGAGATCGCACGCGGTAGGCGCCCAGTTCGCTCGGCTCGACCAGGCGGTGTTCCAATACAACCTGCCGCAGGCCTATGTCGGCCAGGCGATCTTCTTGAAGTTGCAATCCTTCAACGTCTGGGGCGGTGGCGTGCAGGACCTCTCGACCTGCACCGCCTATTCCTACACGCCGCAGGGCACCGGCTTCCCGCTGCTGAGTTCAGCGGGAACCTATGGCGGCATCACGGTGAACGCCGCTGGTCAGATCACCGCCGTGACCTCGGCGGTGGGCACCAACCCCTACGACATAGGCGGCTACGTGCCGGGCTTGCTGACAGCGGGCCAGGCACTGTTCCGCATCGAGATGGTGCGCTCGGTCACCCTGCCGGCCTGGCTGACCGGCAGCCGGGCCGCCTGTCAGACCGCGCCGACCAACGCTGTCACCCTGCCCCTGAAGCAGAACGGCACCGCGATCGGCAGCATCGCCTTTGCCGCCGGTGCCACCGTCGGCAGCTTCACGTTGCCCAACCAGATCACCCTGGCGCCGGGCGACATCTTGGAACTCGACGCGCCATCTCCGGCCGACAACACCTTCGCCGGGCCGAGCTACACCATTGCTGGAACGAGGTAATCCATGGCTGAGATCTTCTGGGACGGCTTCGACAAGTATGGTCTGCCCAACGCCGCCCTGAGCAGCTCGACGATGGGCGGCGAGTGGACCGGGTTGCCCGCCAATTTCGGCGGCCTGGTGGCCGGACGGTTCACCGGCAGCGTCGCCTTGCAGATTGGCTACGGCCAAACCGCGAGCCGGAGTCTGCCCGCGAACTATCCACGGCTCATTGGCGGCGTCGCCATCCAGAGCACGCTCTCGAACAACAGCGGCATCCTGTTCTCGGACGCGGGCACGACCCAATGCTCCATCGGCATCACTCCCCAGGGCAAGCTCGTGCCGTGGCAAGGCGGCCTCGGCGGCACGCAGATCGCCATCGCCTCGAATGCCATAACGGCCAATTCCTGGCACTATGTCGAATGGGACCTGACCTTCGCGGCCACCGGGGCCTACACGGTCTGGCTGGATGGCGCCCAGGTCTTCACCGGCACCGGCAACCTGAAGTCCAGCAGCAATGCCTCCGCGAACACGGTGGCACTCAGTGGTTACGCCTGCAACTTCGATGACATGTATCTGTTCGACAACACCGGCACGACCAACAATGCGGTGCGTGGCGATAGCCGAGTGGAGACGCTGTTCCCGACCGCCGATGCGTCCGTGTCGTTCACGCCCGGGCAGGGGGTGATCGGCGCCTACTACAACCTGGCAGGCTCATCGAGCAGCATCTCCGGCAACATCCTGTTCCTGCGCCGATACATCCCGAGCGTCGGGGGCACGCTCGCCAATGTCTGTGTGCTGCCGCAAGGCTCGGCGGCAAGTGCCAATTTCCGGCCCGTTGTCTATGCCGACAACGCGGGTTCGCCCGGCACCCTGCTGACCACTGGCGCCCAGGTCACGGGTGCCACGAGCGGCACCACCATCATCATGCCGCTGACCACGGCCCAGACGCTTGTTGCCGGAACGGCGGTGTGGCTCGGCTACATGTGCGACACCACGATCTCCATGTCCCGGCAGGACAACTCGAGCTACCCGACGAGCGCAGGCTATTCAGCGAGCGTCACCTATTCCAGCGGGGCACCTTCGACCGCGCCTTCCATGAGTTCCGGGCAGGTCAGCTTGCAGATCTGGGGCACGGTCACTGGCATTGCTTCGAACTTCTGCGAGATCAATCAGGCGCAAGCGGGTGGCGACCTCAGCTACGTCGCCTCGAACACCGTGGGCCAAGAGGACCGCTACAGCTTCCCCTCGCTGAGCTCGACGCCATCGAATATCGCCGGCGTCAAAGTCTCGGCGCTGGTGCGCAAATCTGACAGCGGGTCGCGGACAGTGTCGCTACAGCTCAAGTCGGGCGCCACCGAGGTGGCCGGCAGCGCGCAGGCACCGGGCACGTCCTACACCTACCTCAACGCCGATTTTGACAACGATCCAAACACGAGCGCCGCCTGGACGGCGAGTGGCGTCAACAGCCTGACTGCGGGCGCCAAGATCGCTTCATGACCAGCGCGAACGTCTCGCAGGCCACCGTCGAGGTCCTGCGGAGCGCGCAGCCATCCCTTCAGACGAGCCAGCTTGCCGTCGAGGTTCTCCGATCCGGGCCGATGACGCTCCGAACCGGGCAGGCCGCGGTCGAAGTGCTTCGTGGTGCCAATCCGCCGGTGCGGGTCGGTCAGGCGGTCGTCGAGGTCCTGCGCGGCACATCGACGCAGTCGTCCAGCGCCATCGTCGGTCAGATGGCGGTCGAGGTGTTGCGCGGCGGCGCTGTGCCGGCGCGCATCGGACAGGTGGCGATCGAGGCGATGTGGAGCACGTCGCCGCCGGTGCGTCTCGGCCAGGCTTCGCTCGAGGTCCTGCGCGGCATCACCGATCGCGCCTCCAGTGCCTGGTTGACGCAGTTGGCCGTCGAGGTGCTCCGCCAGGGGCCGTCCGGCGTCTTCCTGGGGCAAGTCGCGATCGAAATCTTGCGCGACGACGGCGGTGGCGCCGCCGCGGCACGGCCGGTTCTGTGGATCATCACATAGGAGATTCGTCTTGGCTCTGACCCTGGAATGGGCATGCGGCTTTGAGCAATTCGGGGCGCCCAGCGATCTCAACCAGATTGCCCAGCCGTGGAACGCCCAGGTCATCTACCCGCAGTTCATGAACATCTCGACAAACTCGGGTGTGCGCTCTCTCCAGGGTGTCGGCGTTACCGCCAAGGCGCTGAACCTCGGCTACTTCAGCGATAGCGGCGTGATCTGGTCGGTGCCGAATGTCGGCACGCGGTTCCTCGGCATGGGCTGGTATCTGGCGTCACTGCCTTCGGGCGAGGGCAACGTCTTTCTGTTCACGGCGACGCCGACCCATCCGAGCGCCCAAGGAACCGACGGGGTGCGGATCACGCTGGACAGCACCGGCACGGTCCGCATTCGCCAGAACTCAACCAATGCCGTCCTGGCGACTTCGGCGTCCTACGCGGTCAACGGCAACACGCAGTATTGGCTGTCGCTGTCATGCAATCCGAATTCCGGGTGGGTAACCCTGGCGTTGAACGGTGCCGTCATCGCCACGACCACGCTGGGTGTCAGCTTCCCGCTGCAATACATCACCTTCGGCTCGGCCGGCATCGGCGGCAGCGGTCAGAACGTCACCGTCGACGATCTCGTCTCCTACACCACCGATGGGTCAGACATCGCCTCGATCTTGGTGCCATCGCGTTCGGTCTGGACCAGCCTGCCCAACGCCGTCGGCGACAAGACCCAGTGGTCGCGTGTCGGTGGCGCGGAGGCGAATTGGGCGTCAGTCGATGGGCAGGCCTATCAGACCACGATCTACAACACGACCAGTCAGACAGGGGCCGTCGACTACTACAACATCACTGATCTCCCGGGCGTGCCGACCTTCATCGATGGCGTTGTCGTCACCGCGTGTGCCCGCAAGGAGGATTCCGGCACGCGCAGCCTCAAGCTGCATGCGCGGGTCAACGGCACCGATGATGTCTCCGCGGCGGTCGCGCTGACCACCGGGGCAGCCTTCTGGTACCTCTCGGCCACCTTCAACCAAGCGCCCGCGGGCGGCGCCTGGACGCCCTCTACCGTCAATCTGTGTCAGCTCGGCCTGGAAGCCACCTGATGCCGACCTCCGCCGATGTTGGGCAGATCGCCCTCGTTGTCAGCGGCGACGGTCCAGGACGGATCAGCGTCGAAGCCGGGGCCATAGCGCGCGTGGGCGACGGTGCTGGCATCGTCAGTGTCGACCAAGCCTGTGTCGCGACTGTCGCCGTGGGGTTGGGCGTTACCGACGTCGCCCAACTGCTGGCCGCCACCGTCGGCACCGGCGCGGGCGTGGCGGACATCGCTCAAGCCTGCATCACCGTGGTCGGCGGCTGATCCCGCAATCCGAAGGAACATCCATGCCGCGAGACACCATCATCGACGCCGCCACGGGCGGTGGGGCGATCAGCCTGCAGTTCTGGCTGCAGTCCGTGAACGCCGTCGCGCAGGAGGTCCTGCTCATCGGCGGCGCCATCCTGCTCACCCTCCGCATCGCCCTGGCCATCCGAGCGTGGCGGCGGCGATGGCCAAACATTCCAGCAGACCCCGACAACATCGACCAAGGGAGCACACCATGACGCCGCAGTTCTTCCTCGATCACATCGTTCGTCCCGCTCTGGCGGCGACCAATCTCGACGGGCCCGACGCAGAGCAATTGCTGCTTGGCACCGCTCTGCAGGAGAGCGCGCTGCGCAATTACCGCCAGGAAGGTGGTGGCCCAGCGCTCGGCTACTTCCAGATGGAGCCCCCGACGCACGACGATATCTGGAGCAATTTCCTGGCTGGCAGGAAAGACTTGGCGACGCGCCTGCGGGCGCTGTTGCCGGCGCGCGTGCAGCCGGGAGCTGACCAACTCATTCCCTATCCGCACTACGCGGCGGCGATGTGCCGGGTTCACTACCTGAGGGTGCCAGCGCCGATCCCGACCGATCTGGCCGGGCAAGCCGCCTACTACAAGGCCCACTACAACACGCCCGGGGGCGCTGCCACGACGGCCGAGTATCTCGCCAATTGGCAGTCCGCCATGGGCGTCGCCACCGCCTGACACCAACCATCCGGAAATTCCGGATCGTTGAACCCGCCGCCCGGGACCCACCCGAGGCGGCTTTTTCATGCCCACACAAGGAGTTCGCCGTGGACCAGACTTCTCTCCTGGCCCTTTGGGCCGCCGCTTGGCCGTTCATCACGGCCGTTATCGCCGCCGCGTCGACGCTGGATGCGACGCTGCCGCAACCGACGCCGGGATCGCACTGGCTGATCATCCGCAAGGTGATCTCGTTCTTGGCGATCAACGTCGGCAATGCCAGCAATGGCAAGCAGCCGGACCTCGTCACATGGATCGTGCGCATCGCCACGCCAGTGCTGCAGGCACAGGGCATTGCTCAGCCCGCCACGACCAATCCAGTCGAGCAGGTGGCTGCCTCGACGCCTACATCGGCAACCGCACCCACCACGGCAGCCGTCGCCCTAGCGCTTGGCCTGGTTGGAATGCTGGGCCTCTCGGCCTGCGCCAACCTCAGCGATCCCACCACCACCATCGTCAGCGTCGAAGCCGGCTATGGCGCAGCTCTGGCGGCCGAGAACGAATACCTGGCCTCCGGCAAGGCCGACCCCGCCGTGGTGACGACGCTGCACAACGCGCGAACCGCCGTCGCCCAGGTGCTCGATCCCATCGCGGCTGGGGCTGCCAAGGGGCAGGTCCCGACCAGCGACCAGGCCCTCGCCGCCCAAACGGCGCTGGCCGCCTTCCAGGCAGCCCTGCAGGCCAACGGCCTGACGCCGAAAACCACCACCACCGGGAGCAACTGACATGGACATCACCGTCATCGTCCAAATCCTCAGCGTCGCAGCCCAACTCCTGCCCGAGATCGAGCAGGTGCTGCCGGTGATCGCCAAGATCATCAACGGCCAGACGGCCACCGAGGCCGATGCTGCGGCAGTCTATGCTGCCATCCAGGCTTTGGAGGCGCAGGTGGCCAGCCGGGAGGCTGCTGCTTTGACGACGTGACCAGGCGCACACAACGAGACGAGGCGGCCGACCGGGGGAGCAATCCCTCGGTCGGCCGCTTTTTTCGTTGGTAGCCTCGTCCTGGGAGTGGTGGAAGCAAACCCCTCTTTACCCGCCACCTGACACGGGATAGAAGAAAACTTCTACTTTCACCTAAAATTTTATGGATCATGGCGATTCTTCTGGCTTGGCTCGGCAATACAGATCTGCGGGCATCAGAGGCGCCAGACACTGGCGAGCTCGGGCCTATCCTCGGCGCATTGACTGCGCGCCCCTTCGAATCTGTGCATCTGCTTTCTGACCATAATTCGAAGAAGACGCGGGCGTATATTGAGTGGCTTTCCGGTAAAATAGGCAGCGCCATTGAGGCGCATCAGGTGACGCTTACCTCTCCCACCAGCTTCGAAGAAATTTTCCGTGCCGCCGTTAACGTTGTTGATGAAATAAAACGAAAAGAAAGCGGGGCATCGCTAACATTCCATCTTAGTCCAGGCACTCCGGCC
>JAEHJW020003671.1_pt1 | contig 19422 bp, 35 predicted proteins | sample 9271431 | NCBI WGS metagenome assembly JAEHJW02 | reverse complement strand
GGAGACCTGGCCGCGATCATGGATCAGGTGGAGAGCTCGAGCTCGAGCTCGAGCGGGCGCTAGCCGGCGCCCTGGATCAGGCCGCCCAAAAGAAAACCCCGCTCACCGAGATAACGGTGGCGGGGTGGGCCTTGCACGGAACGGGCTTAGGTTAGTACCGGCGCAATCGAAGACATGATATCTCGGTTGCCTTCAGGGCAGAACGCTGAGAGATGGTCAAATGTGAACATAGCGTCTCGCTTAAAAGGTCGTAAAAGTTCCGCCGACCGTCACGCTGTCCGTAGTTCTCTTAGGATTATAATCGCCATTGCCGTCAAGATTTGTCACGGCTGCATTGTTGTTAATAGTTCCTATCAGTGTAACAGAGAAAGTTGCACCACTGTCTGCACCTATTAGAGGTATGTGACACTCTGCGTAAATGAATGGCTTTGCGCCGGAGCTATTAGGCACAATCTGATACCCAAGATACGGCGTTGTCGGGGCATTATACGTACCACCGTTGACATTTATGATGCTGTCTTGTGTTGCCGTACCGAGAAGTTCCAGAACCCCGTTTGCGTCCGTGCTGGTAAAAAAATGACCCGTTTCGCTAACAGCCGGGTAACCCCCAGCACTGCTGGCGGCAGTGCATTTCTCTATAACTTCGCCTGCGAATGCGTATGGGATGCTGATAACTGGATAGGTTGTTGAGCTAAGCGTGACTTGGCGCGTATCCGTACAATTGACGGCCTGGCCATCGTTAGTAGTGCTGAGGACCCACGAAAGAGGCCGACATGATACGTATGCGTTATCCGCGTCCTGCCACGTACCAGATAATGAACCTTGAAGCGCAAGTGTATTTTGGGGCGAGAAAACTAATGTAGAGGTGTCGGGAAAAGGTGAACTTGTATCCCACGCCGGAGGAGTTATAATTTTTCCGCCATAGGGATACTGAATTGTATCTTTAACATATGTAGTTTGAGTGCCGTCCTGTAGCACGACGCTTTTAACGGTAGCATTGTAGCAACCTGACAAGTCAGCAAAAGTTGTGCCGAAAGCCATATCGAAGGAGTCAATATTGCAGTTAAATGAAGGCAATCCGGCCGGAAATACATCCGTGAATGGAAAAGCAGCATCGAGACCCGTTATTGCGCCCCCCGGTATAGGCACGTTTCCGGTCGAGTTTACTGGCGGAATATAAATTGCTTCATCAGTGTTCTCGGTATAGGGAGCAGGGTTTCCTGATCCACCGATTGTCAAAGTTGGGCGGTTTACCCCGAGATAAAAGTAGTAGGCGCTTCCCGATTGTATACCGCAAAGTTGCAGACTTCCCTCCGTGCCAGAACCATTGTCTCCCACGGCAGCCCACCAAGGACCGGCCCATTGCGGACACAGAAAAATGTTATCGTTATAGTGATTTGTGTCGCTATCTATTGCCGCGTAGCTATCCAAAAACACACCAAAACGTGAAAATCCTGGCGGGCCTATGATGGAGCGCGGGTCTATCTTTAAGCTTAAGCCGTCATAGGAAACTACACCATAGCGGGCCAAGTTGGAGGCCGCCGCGGCGCCGTTGGAATAAATTTGAGAATTTTCCAAGCTAACCGTTCGGTACTGGCCCAAAAACGCTCCAATCCCATATTCTGGCGCTGTAATGGCGATATTTTTCAATGTCAATCCGTTTATGCCACACTCTTCTGGATACGAAGCGCACGTGCTTCCATCATAATAAGTTGTCGATGCTGTTGAAAACAGTCCGTAGGTATATGAGCCAGTACCTATGTAATCTCTTGGCGCAGCAGGATATGAAGTGCCATTATCGTCGCATTGTATAGTAAATATTTTTTGCGTGCCCGGAGAACCATCGCCAACAATTTCAAGCCCCTCCGGTGGCGGAAGACTTTCCGCCGATAGAATGAGACATCCCTGAATAAGAGTAGTGCCAGAGCTAAAAGTAGTTCCATCGAGCGTGCTGTTCTCACCACCGGGAGCATGAACAGTAGTGTCCGGATGCGCACGAGCATATGCTATAATGTTATTCCAGCATGTTTGATCGTTAGAACCGTTATTTAAGCACCCGAAATATTGTTCCTGTATATTTGTTGCCGATAAAAGGTTTCTCTGCCAATACCTATCCGCGTATGCCCCACCCGCACTATTCGAGACAAAGAATGTCGTGCCACCGTCGCTCGCGGAGAGTGTGCCTGCGACAACAGTGAACGATCCGCCTTGCGTTCCACCGACATTCACTGTCATTCCAATCGGAGCATCAGGAAGTGCTTCAAGCGCCGCGATGTTCGCGACATTTCCGACAGCACCATTTTGCAGCACCATGCGGCCAGTCGTGACGCCAGTGACCTGCACAATGGTTTGTGGCGTATCGCTCGGATCGGGCGTGGCCGTGCTGGTCGCGTTCCACTGATAAATGCCAATGCCTGGAACGTATGCGGCCGTCACACTGGCGCCTGCGCTTGTGCCTATATTTTCCAGAGCGGTGATGGTGGGGACAGTAACCATCGAAGGCGTGCCTATCGGCACTCCACCCCACGATTGCCGATCCCAGCACGTCCCATTTTTATCGACGATGACCGTTGTGCCGTTGTCAACGCAATGCGTGACAGATTGCTTGCCGTTGGGCAGGAAATAGCCTTGGCCGCCATCGCCAGGCGTGACATAGCCGGCAAGCCATACTGTTCCGCCATAGGCATTCGCGCGAAACGTCGCAAGGCTTGGAACCTGGTTCGCGTTTTGGGCAAAGGCGCTGCCCCATGTGCAACACAGAAGCGCGAGCGAGAACAGAAGCCGCTTGAACATCATTTTCCTTTCACACGTTTCTTTGCGGGGGGGCTATCGCGCCGGGTGCCCGCGGCGAGCTCGGCGCGAGCGCGGGCGAGAGATATGCCGTCACGCTTCGCAAGGTCGCGACCCCCGCCGAGGGGATCAACGGCGAGGGTCGCTTTCGGCCGGGCGTGCGGGAGGGAAATCACCGCGTGGGGGGCCGAATTTGTGGTTCCAATATAGCGCACGATTTGGCCCATCGTATAGAGCATCGCAGCTTGAGATAGTCCGTAACCATTGTGCAAAGCCGTGGCGAGGTACAATGGCGTAATTCGGCCGCGGCCTGGCGCTCGAATGCGGGCGAGTATGTCACCAGCGGGGGCGCCATGATCGCCCCTGGGGGAAGGCCGGATCCTGCTACACAACCCGCCAGGAATACGGCGACAAGCGCAACGCTGATCCAGAATACGGAACGCATCACAAAGCGGATCACGGGCGCCAGGATAAAGCCGGTTACGATGACGCCACATGTTGAAATCACGGCGAGGATCAAAAGGAATAGCGCGGGGTGGGTCATAACCACGTCTTTCTGACAGTCTCACCATAACTATTTATGCGCGTCTGATAAGGCTTGGCGTCCTTCTGTTTCTTGACAGAAAATGTGCCGTCCGAATTCTTTTCAACATAAAACACGTATGACACATTAGCGCCGCGGCGGTGGGCATTTTCAAAAGCCGCTCGCTTCATAGCGCCTTCGCGTGTTTTGAATTTTGACATCACACCCCTCCCTTATCCAGCGCATCGGCCGCGGCTTTGTTTGAGACTTTGGCGGCGATGATCTGTGCCGCTTGGAGTGATGCTGCGGCACGATCCGCGCGTTGCGCTTTCGCTTCGTAGGTTGCAAGCCATGCGAGCGCATATTTTGCGAGGACATTGATGACAGGGCCAGCAACGGCCGCGACAATACTTGCCCACATGGCTTTGCTCCCTTAATTGGTCGTGGCGGTAGAAGTAGGCGCCGGCGCCGCACTTCCGATTGCGCGATAGGCAAGCTGGCGTATCATACCAGCGTCCTGGGACAGCAGATTAAGGCTCTGCGCCTTGGCGGTCGCAATCAAAGCCGTGTCAACGGCCGCGGCTTTCTGGCCGCCCGTCCATTGGTTGAACTGCGCCGAGGCGAACCCGGTCACAAGCTGCATCGCAACGGGCACGAGCTGCGTCACGATGGTTTGCAGATCGGCCGCAATCGCCGGCTCTACATTTTTATAAACCGTTTCGGCGTCGGACTTGATGGTCTGCCACACATTGAGCGCGGCAGTTTTCAGGCTATCCCAAAAATTAGACATGCTTCCCTCCTTGGCGGGTTACTTCAAATGAACGGCAAGCGCGATTGCTTGCTCGCCCGTTTGAAGGTCTTAAGACGCCGCGGGGTCATCTTCCCCTTGGCGTGCAATTGTTGCGCGGCACGTAGTTTCTTGCCGGTCGATTTGAAAGCGCGTTTTGGTGTAGGCTTGGCGGTTTTCATTTTGCGCCTTCACTGTGTATCTGCATCATGCGCCGAAGATCATTCTTGGGCACAAAGTTTTCAGACACCCATAGCTTGGTCGCGAGAACAGCATTTTTGACATTCATCGTAATGTAGAGATTGGCACATACGCCAATCGCGATAACGATGTTAAGGGCGAGGTCGATTGTATGCGCGTCCATCTTACTGCCCCATCGCATCCAGGCTCGCCCGCATAAAACTAGGCCATTGATCGGTAATGTAGCAATGCGCCTGCACGACGCGACCCGTCGTGGCAGAGGCCACCGAAACCCCTCTCATTCCACGCGCGTACCATAGAACCCCAACGGGTTTATAAAGCGAGAACGCATTGCTCACATTGCTGGAGGTCGGAACAACAGCGTTGCCGCCGACCGACAAATAGAAGTCCCCATCGGCGAAAAACTGTACGACAGTCGTACCGTCTGCCAGTTGTATATCCTGGGCGACATTCGCGGTTAGAACGGCCGTCACCAGCGAACGTGGGAAGGGAAGGACGGGAAGGAACGGAAACTGTGCCCTAAGCTGCATCAAATCCGTGATCGGATTGAGCGGGGTTATACGGCGTTCATGCTCGCCCGACAGGTCCAGGGCTTCCAACGGCGATTGCTCACCTTCCCCATACCCGTCGCCCTGGTCGGGGTTTGCGAGCTTGCCTTTTATCCGCGGATCGGCGTTGACCGGGTTCATTTTTCACCCCTCAAATCGAATAGAGCCTTTATCCCGAAATATGTCACAAAAAGCAACCCGGCGCCAGCGATGCCATAGACCAGTATGCGCCGCCCGAGTGAGGCGCCGGTTACATTGCCGGCTTTATCGGTCGGCAATCCCGCGGCGCCCCCAATTGTGTTGATCTCATTTTGCGTTCGCGCCGCCTGCCCGCTCGGATTAACGGCATATTCTACTGCGTTGACGGCCGGCAAAGCCGTAAGCCACCCATTGATCTTGTTCCACGTGCTTTGTAGAGGCGTTTTCGCAGGTGCTGACGGGCTTACTCCGGCCTTTTGCAGAACACTAGCCGCGTAAGCCTGGCCCGCCGTGCTCGAAGGCGTGCCCGCGTTGTAGGCTGCCAAGGCGTCCGACCAATTGCCATATTTCGAGTACAGCGAGGAGAGATAGGTCGCGCCGCCCTGCATGTTGGAAATCGGATCGGAAATATACCCATCGGCGCCAACCTGGGCCGCCGTCGCTGGCATAAGCTGCGTCAAGCCGAAAGCGTGCTGGCCTTGGCTGGTCGTGGACATGGCAAACGGGTTCCAAGAGCTCTCCTGCGAAATCAGCGCCGAAAAGATATTCGCCGGCACGCCGGCCGCCTTGGCGATCTGATTAGCATATGGCTGGTATAAATCCTGATATGGCGAGGACATGCTAGCCCCGCGCGTTGATCTGATTTTGCGCCTGGGAGAATATAGCCGGGTTTATTGTTGGCGTGATAGTCGCGCCGGTCGGTAGCAGAATTCCGATGCCACCGTTGGGCAGGCGTGTCAAAAGTTGCGAATTCGACCACCCGCCTTGCTTGGTGCCGGTAATACCGACCACGTTAGAGCTTATCTGCCCGTTGTTCGCCGTCACCACGCCGTTGATCGCATTAAGATTTGATCCGAGCTTGTTGACGGTCGTTTGATAAGACTGCCCGGCGATCGCTGTATTGGTTGTCTGCGCGTTGAGGTTGGCAATCGCGTTGCTCGAATTGATGGACGCCAGGCCAAGCTGCAACTGGTCGGCCGCCTGCTGCGCGGCCAGATTGGTCTGCGCCGTATTGTTGGCGGTCGTGGCGTCAATGATGGATTGGAGATAGGCAGTGGGATCAACGCCAGTCGAACCACCGACAGTCTGCGTCCCGCCATAGGAACCGTAATTCTGATACCCATAGGGGGCCGAATAAACACTCGGATAGGCACTCATCAGATTGTTGGCGCTATTGGCCGCGGCACTCGCCGCCTGGGACGCCTGGTAACGCGAATAGGCATAGCCCGCGACCAAAACGCCGCCGGCTATCCATGTCCATTTGCTATGCAGGATTGCGCGATAATCCATTAGTAACCTCCCGTGACCGCGTTCGGCGTCACCGAAATCATGTTGAACGCCCCGCCCGCGCCGGACGGGGCACTAAAGAAAGGGAGGGCGGACTTTGCCAGCCCCGCCACGCCACCGATGACCGACCCCCACAAATTCGAATTCGCCTGTGTCTTGGCCATCGCAAGCTGTGTATTCGCGTTTGTCTGCGAGATCTGCTGCGCCGCAAACGCGTTTGTTGAGTTAATCACCTGCTGCGTCGCGTTGCGCCCGCTGTCGATTGCGAGTGCTGCGCTAGAGGTTATCGCTGCATTGTTGACGCCGGCGGTCGCCTGGGCCATTTGCGCGCCATAGAGCGCGTTGGACTGGATCATGGTTTGCAAGAGAGGCGCATAGGCATTGACCGCCGCAACGCCCGTTTGCGCCTGGGCGTTCTGCGCCGCGGTCGTGATCTGATAGTTCTGCGCCGCGATAGTCGCGCCCTGGTTCTGCGCATTCATGATCGCCGCAAGTGACGTTCCGCCCGTGCTGGCGCTGCTACCGCGCGAGGCGAGGAATAGAAGGCCGAGCACGCCGCCACCTATCCACACCCATTTATTTGACAGCATCTTGTCGAAATCGGCCATACCTTAGCCCCCGAAGAATTTTGAGAGAGGCGCGTTGAACATATACTGGCTCGCAATCGGAACGGTCGTTACGTTCGGACCGAACGGCGTGCGGCCTTGCGCCTGCAAAAGCCACTCATTGTTGATTTCGCTGACCGGCTGGTAAAAGAATTCGGACAGATAGGGCCAAGGATAGTAGTTCCCGCCCGTTTCAAAGCGCGTGATCCGCTGCGAATTGTCAAGCTCTAGCGGATAGCCGGCGTTATTCCAGGGGTAATCCGGCCGCGGGGCCGGCTTGTCTTTGATGACGGAAGCCAGCCGGTCGAAAATGTTGAACATTGCGAGCCTCTTTTCTGATTAAGCTTAGTAGGAACCCGCAAACGGATTGGCATACTGGTTCTGAAACGTCGCGGTCGCGAGCGCACCCGAAAACGCTTTGCTCACACTGGACGCGACGGTTGCGGTGCCCTGTGCGTGCACGACAAGCAAACCGATCAGGGATACACCGATCAGAAGGGACGCAATTTCCACAAGGTCTTTGCCGACGCCTGTCATATTAAACTCCTATTATTGAGCCAAGTCCGTTATGGACTTGAACAGATTACCTTTGGCGATGTCATTGCCGGCCGCCTGGACACCAGCCGTATGTTTGAGTAGGAACGCCACCACGGCAATCCCGATCAAGCCGACAACGGGGCCGTGCAAGTAGCTTTCCTTCGCCAGCAGATAAAGCACGCCAACGGCCGCGACCCATTCCAAAAAACGCCAGTCGCTTTTCAGCGCATTTACCAGCGCCATCAGATTGCCGTGGTACATGACAGCGCCGACATAGCCGACCAGCGCAATAGCGGATACCGATGTAAGGAGCCCTACTTCCATTTTAGTGCACCGCCACATTGTCAACGGTCGCGAGCTTGGCATAGAGCCCCAGGCCGCCCGTCATGGCGAGATAAAAGACAAAGCCGAGCATGATAAGCGCAAACGGCATGACCGCCTCCTTTTCCTCGCCCTAGCCCGCTTCACGCATCAAATGCAGCGCACCGTTCCAGGCAACGCCCATTGCACCCACGGCCAAAAAGAAAATCCCCCATCGGTAAAGCGGTTCATTGAGGAATTTCCATCCCAAAGTGTTGTCATAGAGTGAACCCATTGGTCCCTACTCCTTTATGTCTTTAACAAAGCGCCCGCCGTCGCATTACACGGCGGCGGGCGCGTTATCCGCAAACGGCCTAAGCCTCCACTAGCCCGCCTGCGAAATACCCGGCAGGGCGATGCCCTTCGGCCAGAAGCTTTCGTACATGATCTCCACATACTGATTTCCACCTGACACCACCGCGGGCGTCAGGCCGGCCTGTACGTTGCCGTAAATGGCAGTCTGGATCGGCCCCTGGCGACTGTCGAAGATAAAGACGCCTGGCACAAGATCGGTATTGAGGTTGAGGCGTTGCCGCATCAGGAAGGACAATTCGCTATCTTCGCTGATGACGGTGTTACCGTTCACAATCATGCGCAACAAAGACAAATTGCCCTGCGCCACCGCGCCGCCGGTCACGTAATTGTAGTATGAGCCGATGACCGAGCGCACGTTCGGGAGGTCCAGGAGCTTTTCGGAGCCCACCGCCAGATTGTCGGTAGAACGCACACCACCTGCCAGTTCATAGACGGTGTTGAAATCGTCCAGCGGCAGCGGGACGTTGTTCGTGTTAGGGATCGGTTGCGGCATGATATAGTCCTGCCACACCTGGCAGGTGATCGGCGAGGAGTTCTGTCCTACCACAGTCGTGGTCGCAGCGCCGGAATACACGCTATCAATGTCGCCATTGGTGTAAAGCGAACTATTCCAGTCGATGTTGAGGAACATCTGCCCGACATTGGTCTGCGACATGATCGCGCCGCGGGTGTCCTGCAATTTCATGTCGGGATTATCGACATCGTAAGCGATAGGTACTTCGATGAAAAACTGAAGTGTGCCGTTGCCCACCGTGGTCGGAACCACCGGATTGGTAAAGACGGCCGTTCCCGACTGGTTATTGCCGCCGTAGAATTGCTTGCGGCGATTGGAGTTCAGCACCCAAAGCTGGAAGCCCGACAGGTTGACGCGGTCGGTGCCGTCATAGTCCTGGATCTTGAGCCGCGAAATCAGATTGTAAGGCGCAAAGCTGGACGCCGTCGCGGCCGCGGTGCCAATCGTAACGGCACACTGGACCTGAATGAGCAGCTTTGTCAGCACGCCGACATTAAAAAGCTGAATGCGACTGGTCTGCCCGGTCGGGCTGGTGACGGTCGCAAGATTTTTGCGAAACCGCTTGCCAAACGTCAGGAACGCCTGGCGGAGCTGATAATTCTGCGCGCTGCGCTGCGCCATGCTAGGAGCGGGAGCCATAGGTGTTATCCTCCGTTGGTGCCGTCAATGCTGCGATAAAGGGGTTTGAGAAGAATATGGGTTGCGAGGGTGACGCCAAGGATCAAGCCCACGTCCCAAAGATTGAGGAATTTCATGGCGCGCCCCGACTTAAAGCCAGGATACGTTGACGCCGGCCATCTTGGCGCCGAATTTCACCGCCGCGTAGGCCGCGACGGAAATCACGCCAATCGTGATGATGTTACCGATATTGAGGGAAATCATTTGGAGCCTCCATTGCGGCCCCAAAGGGCCTAAATCCAGACTTTGCCGGTATTTCGGGGCAATTCGGGGGAGGCGCCCGGCCCTGTTTCCGGCATTACAGCGGTGTCGGTATACCCTACATCTAGGGCCTTGTCTAGTTTAATGGGACCATATTTAGCTATTTCGTTGCCGGGGCCTAATTCATAAAAATAGAACCCATGCACGGCCGGGTCTGGCAAATCGCTAAAGCCGCGAATGACCTTGGCAATTCGTTTGCGGTCATCCTCATGCGCCAAAAAGAAAACATAGAATTTTTGGCTTTCTGTCAGCGCAAACATAGGGATAAAGGCGGGGCGCTGCGTCGCCATAATCGTGGTAATGCCGCGCGAGCGCCCGCGGGTCAAAAGCCCTTGAAGACCGGGACCGGCGCGGAAATTCCGAACGAATTGGTAAAGCTCATCTATGTAAGCAACACTGTCGGGATAAAATTCGTAATGGTGATACAGCATCGCATCGAGCGCATCGGGGTTTGACGTGACTGAAATTGGCGGCCTGACAATAATATAGTCCACTTCCTGGTCGCCATAGGCGTCATCTAAACCGGCCTGGGTAGACACCACGCGTGCCGGTTTGAGCATGTCGAATTTCGGTTCTTCTTTTGTGTCGTAGATAATCACGGGTGAAATATCCACCCGCGGCAACAGGAATTGCGCGACAAACGCGCTCTTGCCGGATCCGGTCTGACCCACGACAAAAGCGCGCTCGCCCCGTTTCGGGATCAAATCATACTTTGGCGGCTTCACCGGCATCGTCTTTTGCCTTGGTCGCCGGGCTCATCATGGCTTCGACCACGCCATGCAATGCGCGCGCGAGATCGGCGTTGGCGCCGACGGCGGTCTTGTAGCGGTCTAAAATGCGATCCAGGCGAAGCAATGCGGCCTGGAAATTTGGCGCGGTAAAAGCACCGTCCATAACTGGAGCGCCATCCTTGCCGGGGGCGCCGGCCGGGGGCGGATTGTCCTTGAAATACGCCGCAACGGCCGACTTGAGCTGATCAAGCGTCGGGGCCGGCGCATCCCTGCCAGGGACGCCTTGCAACCCTTGCGGGCCGGCGGGACCGACAGGCCCAGGTTCACCCCTGGGGCCAGGAGGGCCAGGAATTTCAACCCGGTTCGGGTCTGCGTTTTCGACTGCGCCTGTCATGTTAAATTCTCCTTCGATTTAGCCTAATTCGGCATTGGAACGCTGTGCTCAACGCCAGGCAATCCCGCCGCATTGCGCGCCTGCGCCTGCATTTGCTTTGACAGTTGTCCAAGCATCATCACGCGCGGAACATATATCATTCCGGCCGTGATCGCCAGATTGGCCAGCGCGAAATACTTGGAATTGAACATCTGCCCGAGATTGTAATGCTGCGCCACGTTCAACACCGCTTCGGCCAGTTGATCGGCCTCGGGCTCCTGCAACATGACAATCGGCCGGGCAGGCTCGGGAAAGAGCTGCGCCGCAACGATATGAATTCCGTAAATCCGCTTCGCCAGGTCTTTCTGGCCTAGAGCCACTGTCGCTTTTTTGGCGGTTGCGGCGACGCCGGGGCCTTGGGCTCGCCGTTCGGTGCACCGTTCGCATCCACAATCGGCGGGATGGCGCCCCCGTTTGCCAGCGCGGGCGGCGGCGGCGGCGGCGGGGTTGCCGCCGTCCTGTTCTGGCCTTCGGGCTCCATCTTTTCCAGGCGTTCGCGGTAATGTTCCGCCAGAATGTTCGCTTTGCGCAAATCCTCCTGCATCGTCGCCAGTTCCGAGCGTACCGTTTCCAGTTCCGCCGCTAGCTGCGTCGCCTGTGGATTGTCCTGTAGCCTCTCTGAAAGCCCGCTCATCTTCTGCGTCAAGTCGGATATTTGAGCTTGCAGACTTTGCTGCGTTGCTTCCCAGTTTTGCAGTCTTTCCCGTATCGTCGCCATTTGCTTTTCCCTTTGTCATAGTCTCACCCTTGCTGTGAAAAACGCATTCCAATTGGTCGGTGCCGAGCCAGTATAGGCAAGCGCCTGCGCATTGCCTGTTCCCTTGTTAATCACGCCGATGTTTGAAACCGCCTGGAAAGTATAAATGATATTGGCCGCGTCGGCTTCTACCACATTCGGCAAATAGTAATCGCTGGACGATGTATAGAGTGACGCATTTTGTTTGAGAACGTCATTGACGGCATATCCGGCTTCCGCCGTCTTGCACCGTAAAAACAAATCGACTGCGTAAGGCGTAGTCGGGAAGCCATGCGCGATTGTGCCTGTGGCGCCTTTGGTCAACGTAACTTCGCCGCTGGTAAAACTCAATTCGCCGCGATAGCGCCATGCGCCATTGTCATTGATGATTTCGCCGCTATCGCCCGGCCCCATAGTCATGGGCGCCGCGTTGCTCCAATAGCCGTTGATCTGATCGCCGCCTTTTGGCGTCACTGTGCACGCATAGGCACTGTTATTCCAGAGTGTAATCCGGTCGCCGTTATTTGTGGAATTGATTGCCGGCAGATCATAGTTCTGTGCCGCCGCACCATTGGCAAAACGGATTGTGCGGCCGACATCGTTATTCGTGCCAGTAATCGAAACATTGATTTCGTCGGTAACAATGTCGGGACGGTTCCACCACGTAAAGTACCACGCGGCGCCATCGCTGCGAAGATAACCACAATCGCCGGATTGCAACACCAACGGGTTCGCGAGCGTGAAATTGCCGTTGATCGTGTCGGTGCCATTGGGCGATAGCGTCCACGTGTCGGCCGACAGATTATTGATAAATACAAACTGGCCGTTCGCGACAGGAGTTGACGCAATCGGCAATAGATATAGCGTGCCAGGATTGGTGCCGGCGAAAACCAATTCGTTTGCAAAATCCGTTGTGAGCATGTTGCGCGCCGCGGCCGTGCTCACCAGCAATGGAAATTTTGTCACGCCTAGCGCCTTCTGTTGCACGGCCAGCATGTCGGTCGCGTCGGGCGATACCTGCTGGCTTTGCGAAAAGTAAACCGTCGCCGTCCCGCTTGATCCGCCGATGGTGACAAGTGTCGCCCCGTTCGGAACCTGGAACGTCTGCCGGGTGTAGGGCGGCACCCGCCAGTAATAGGCACCCATCGTGATATAGACCGGCGTATCGTTGGCCTGGTTATCGACTGTGACAAAGCCGGGTTGGATTGAATTCGGTTGGCGCTGCGTGTTGCCGGTGATCGCAATGCGCCATTCTGCGTCCGTCCCGAAATCGCACGCCACCTGGGCCACCGCGTTGGTCGGGTCGGCCGTGTTCCAGGTTAAGCTTGACACATATTGCGTCACGTTCCCTCGCGTGCCCATCAGGTCGGGCTGCCTGCTAATGGCGAAGCGCCATTAGGCGTTCGCGAAAAGTTGCGTCGGGCGCGGTCTAGGCGTACAAGTCGCTTCCTGGTCGAAATATACGCCTAGACCACTACAGCTCGGGGGAGCCATGCCGAAGCGAGGCAAATCTAGAACTAAAGACCGAAATAATCAAGCCATTAAGCAACAATTGCGGGAATTGGAAAAAGCCCGCAAAAAAGCCCACCGCGAATTAGACCGTGAATATCGCCGCCAGCGCCGCGAATTGCAGAAAATCGGCGCCCTCCAAAAGCGGGGCTCAAACAAGGACTTGACCGCCGGCCAGAAGCGGACCATTCGGCGGAAATTCCGCCAATTCGAGGAATTCCTTAGCACGGATCGCTATATTTTTGTTCCGATCCGCACCCGGAAAAAGAGCCGGCGCAAGCTCGCCCTGGATCTCGCCGCTCAAAATCAATTCGGCACCGCGCCCCGCGGATTGTTTATTGAAGCCACGCCGGATATAAAAAGCGCCCGAACCCGCTATGACCGCAAAACGGGGGAATATCGCCTGGTGGTGGAAAAGGTGCGGCGGGGCAAAAAGGGGCAGAGGGAAACCACCGAAATTATACCGCTTAAACCTATGGGCGATTTGGTCGCCGAATTGGAGCGCATCAAATATGACGCGGAACAATTAGGGCCACTGAAAAAAGACGAGCGCCTGGCGTTTTCGACATATGTGAACGATTTAGAGGGCTATTCGCACAACGTCTATTCCGACCCCGAAAGTCTTATTCGGGATTTATCGGAACGCTATGGGGACATGAAAACATGGTTCAAGGGGCAATTCTTCCGGTCGATTACAGTTTCAAAAACACGCACGAAAACCTGGTTCAAAAATCATCCCGTGCCCGAAAGAAACATTTACGCGAGCGGACATGACAAAAGAGGCAGATCGCGTGCGATCCGAAAGTGGAAGCCCGCAATAACTACCGCCAAACTGGACAATGGAAATTGGGGCGTCTTTATCGGGGAATACATCGACAGTGAATGGGCACGACGTAGCGAAGCCACGGAAGAGGCGAGGCGGTTGCGGAGCGTGCTTTAAGAGGAAAAAGGAAAATGAAATCTGACAAAGAAATCTTTGAAATGGGCCAGAAAGATCGTTTCGGCAACAATCCTTATTTATGGTCAAGCTCGCATTGGGAAACCTGGGAATTCGGTCGGCGCCTTCCCGACAAAGAATTTAAGCGCCGCGCCGGGAGCAAAATATATTTGAAGGACGGGCGCGCCTACAAGTTTACTTATACCAAAAAGGGAAATGTCCTGATGGATGAAATCAGATAGGCCAATCAAATGGGGATCAATATTGCCGTCATCGACTTTGAAACCGACCCGTTCAAATTTATGCGTGTACCGCGGCCGTTCTGCTGCGAATTCCTAAGCGATGAGCATTGTGAGGTATTTTGGGGGCCGGATTGCGCGGACCAGCTTGTTCGCTTTCTAAAGACACTCAAAAAGAAGTTTTACATATTTGCCCACAATGGCGGCAAATTCGACTTTCACTTTCTGCATCCTTATTTAGAAAACCCCGTAAAGGTTATCAATTCGCGCATTGTGTCGGCCAGGCTCGAACATCACACTTTGCGCGATAGTTACGCTATTTTGCCTATACCGTTGCGCGATTACGAAAAAGACGAATTTGACTATGCCAAAATGGAACGTCCGCGGCGGGAAAAGCACAAGGACGAAATCCTGCGCTATCTGCATTCGGATTGCGTCAACCTGTTGCGCCTGGTGTCGGAATTCATAGAGCGCTTCAAACTGCAATTAACCATTGGTTCGACGGCAATGAAGCAATTGCAGGCATTTCACCCCTCCCGACGCCTACACGAAAAAGAAGATGCCATATTCCGCCCCTACTATTTCGGGGGCCGGGTGCAATGTTTCGAGCACGGAATTCTAAAAGGCCCCTGGCAATGCCTCGACGTGAATTCGAGCTATCCTAAATCCATGCGGGATCGCAGGCACCCGGTTAATGGCGCGTTCGACGTGTCGGCAAAGATGCCAGATAATTTTGATATGCCTTTCTTTTTGCGCTTTGAAGGCCGAAACCGCGGGGCTCTACCCGTTAAACTAAAAGACGGCTCGCTTTCATTCGAGCAAGAATATGGCGAATTCCGCGCGTGTTCCCACGAGCTAGAGGTAGCCTTGCGCCTGGGCCTGGTGGACATAACGCGCGTCATCGAATGCCACCGCGCCACCGAAACCATTAGTTTCGACACATACGTTGACACTTACTATGAACAGAAAATCAGCTCTAAAAAGACGGGCGACAAGTCGGGCGAGCTATTCGCCAAATTGCTCCTCAATTCGGGTTACGGCAAGTATGGGCAAAATCCCGACAATTTCCGCGACTGGATCATCTCGCGCGATCCGGGGGACTTTGTGACCCTGGAAGAAAACGGCTATGAGCTTGACAGCGAATTTCCCGACTTCGATCTCTGGAGCCGACCGAGCGAGACGGGCGAGCGGGCACTATTTGACGTATCCATTGCCGCCAGTATCACCAGCGCCAGCCGCGCGCTTCTCCTTGACGGCCTGCACCAGGCCGAGCGCCCAGTCTATTGCGACACGGATTCTATTATCTGCCGGAGCTTTTCGGGCCAGGTTGACCCTAATGTCCTGGGCGCCTGGAAACTGGAAAAGACCACCGATTACGTCGCGATTGCCGGCAAAAAGCTCTATGCGATGTATGACGGCAAGAAACAATGTTGCCGCTCGAAATCGGCCGAATGCTCGAAAGCGCGGAAATGTCTCGCCAGCGCCAAGCTCGCCAGCAAGGGCGGAACATTGAATTTGCGTGATATTCAGGAAATTTGCCGAGGAGGGGAGGTCACCTATAATCAGGCAGCGCCGACATTTTCCATAAAAACCGAAAAAGTGCGATTTTCATCCAGAAAGTTCAAAATGACTGTTGATGATGAAAGCGGGTTATGAGACATTAGCTGCACATGTGGCGAAACGAGGGAAACGAGATGCCAGAACTGAGCGATAAACAATATCTTTTAATCGTGACGTTTCACGACGGCGAACAATCGGCCTATATGTTTTTTCAGCGCAAAAGTGCTATGGTGCGATTTGAAAATACAGAAAACGATTGCGTGAAATTTTCCGTAGCCGTGTTTGAGTGCGGAAAATGCGGTTCCGTGTTTGAAAAGATCGCGGAGCGGCGGCCGATGAATGTGGCGCGATAGCCGATTTCCTACCTTAGCGCCCCGCGGGGCGCGTAGGCGGGCGATTGGGCCCTAAACCGCCATAGAGGGAGAACCAAATGGCAAACCGTAAGACTACCGCGGCCGAAGAAGCGCATGACCCGGAAACCGGGGAAGTTACCGAAACCAAAGCCGCGCTGCCGGCCGTCACTGTCGCCAATGGTGTTGCGACAATCAACGGCCAGGCGTTTGAGATTGCCGAAAAGGTGACGTTGCCGCTTCTCACGCAACAGAACGGCATGACCTACTTTGTCCGTATCGACAGTGAGGTTTACACCGGCAAAGAAATCCTGGGCTCCAAGATGCAGCCCGCGGACATGATCCGCGTCACAAACCTGCTCGATGGTCACGAATACGAAATGATCTGCAACGCTGTACTCAAGGGAATTCTGGAAGATAACTTCCCTAAAGCCAAAGGCGGATACGTCAACAAGCATTTTGCAATCCATCGCATCCCGCCAAACGAAGGCCGCGGCAAGAAATACGCGACCTACGGCGTTACGCTGCTGAAGCCGAAGGCGTAACAGGCACGGGCAAACTACCCTGGCGGTTCGCGATGGCCGCCAGGGGCTTTTTAGAGGGGAAACATCATGCACGCTTTTCTATGGTGGGCGCTTCTGATCATTAGCGCCGTCAATACCGCTATATTCAGTATTGCATCGGTGGATAATGCCATGCTTCGCAATCGCGACTACGCACTTGTTGCGACAGTTTTGGCCGATGTGTTTCTGGTGATCTTTCTGTTGACAGCGCTTAAATTGGGGGCGTGATATGGGAAATTTTGAGAACATCAACGCCAACATAGCTCAATGTTTCAAAACACAATCAAACATTGGATACGACAAAATTTACGATATTTGCCACCATACTCAAACCACCGTGCCGTGGGGGAGTACGACATGGCTTGCGAATGTCAGTTTGTGTTTTCTTGCCGCTTTTACGCTTGCTTTTGTGGCGTTGCTTATTTTTGCTGTCATGAAAGAAATTATATGATCCGCCACCGAAACCGCGTCGTGCTCGAATTCGAGACCGACAAACCCATACACCCGCAGCGCTTGAAATCCGCCGTCAAACTGCTCGCAGCGCGGGCGAACCTCGCGGGGCCGATATGGGACTATCCCGGCGCCCCGCGGGTTGTGAGGGCGAGGATAAAGGAATTCGAGAAGGTTGTAAGAGCAATGGCGCAATAGTGCCAAGGAGGGGCAAACCATGATTATCAATTTTTCGACTGCCATTGCCGCGCGGACGCTTTGGGGCGAGGCGAGGGGAGAACCTTTGATCGGACGAACCGCCGTTGCCTGGGTTCTACGTAATCGCCTGTATAGCGGCAAGTGGGGCCATACACTGGCGTCGGTTTGCTTGTGGCCTTCGCAATTTTCGTGCTGGAATGCGGATGATCCTAACCGCATGAAAATGTGTGAACTGGTAGACAGTGATCCAGAGCTGCAAACACTCGCCGCATTGCTCAACAACGTCATGAACGTCAAGTACTGCACCGACCCGACAGATAACGCGACATACTACTTTAACCCCGCATCTGCGCTGCCGTCATGGGCCGAAGTGTTTCAGTATGTCGGGACTTTTGGAAGTCAGAAGTTTTATAGGGAGGGGGAGAAGTGAGCGAGAAGACACAATTATACGATGACGCTTTGCACGGTCTATATAACCGCATATGCGAATTCGTAAGAAAATACGGAGGCGCGCCGCCCGCCTCTAGTGATCCCGATAGCCTTAAATTACTATATGATTACGCGCTGGTATTAAACGCGGAATTTAATATTATAATAAAGCAGAAGGAGGGGGAGAAATGAGTGACAAGACAATTCAGGAGCGGTTGCGAGAATTTGACGATGGCCCCGGCGGCCGCGGGTGGAAGCTATGCTCCGAAGCCTCAGACCTTATAGACCGCCTCCGCGCCGAGCTTGCGGCCAAGGATGCGCTGATGGTGGAGGCAAAAGAGGTAATGGCAACCGTATCGCTGAAAGGTCATTCAAAATGCTGCTTCTCGGAGAAGTGCGCTGACCTTGCAGCCATAGTCGCGTGTGACTGTGGCCACGATGAGCGGGAAGAAATCATTGGAGCCTTCCTCGCCAAGCTAGAGGAGCATGAGTGATGAAACCATGCGAGACATGCGGTGGGACTGGTATTTGTCCCGTGTGTGAAATTTTGCACGATGACGAAGAATGTCCAGCCTGCCAGGACACAAACGATTGTCCCGATTGCGAGGGGAAAGGAGAAATGGAAGATGACGAATAAACCTAATCCGCACATCGAAAAGATGAAACTCGATGCTGCTATGGCCGGCATACCGCCAGAGCTTAAAGCCTTTCAGGACGATGTTATAGAGCTTTGCGCGAAGCATCCTGATATCGCGTTTATCATGATACATGGGCGTATTCATACGCATGATACATACATGATGAGTACGATTGAGACGCAAGAAGATGCAATTGCGATGTTAAAACGCAAAACGAAAATCATAGAAAAGCAACCGCCAACGATCAGGATTGAAAAGAGGATTAGGAGGGGATAGGGATGATGAAAGAATGTAAATTTTCCTGCCTTGTCGGTAAAACTCTTAAACGCGTTCAAAACATAGACGATGAACGCATAGAGTTTGAGACTGACAATGGCGAAGTGTACGCGCTTTATCATGAACAGGATTGCTGCGAATGCGTCACTGTGGAGGACATATGCGGCGATTTAGGCGATCTTCTAGGAACACCTATACTGTTGGCCGATGAAGTTATAAACGGTCCGGTTTATAGCGGTTTAGCAAGTGACACCTGGACCTTTTACAAGCTGCGCACCATCAAAGGGAGCGTTGACATACGCTGGCACGGCGAGTCTAACGGGTATTATAGCGAGAGTGTAGATTTCGCCTTTGTAGGCGAGCGACCGTAGCCCTCCCGTACTGGCCTAGCCCCTCGCGTCTTTTCACCCCGCCACCTTTGCTGGTGAGCGGGGTTTTCTTTTGGGCGGCCTGATCCAGGGCGCCGGCTAGCGCCCGCTCGAGCTCGAGCTCGAGCTCTCCACCTGATCCATGATCGCGGCCAGGTCTCCGGTCGATTTGCCGCAGGCGGTAGATACGAATTTGCTTGACATTCGTGTCGGGCAACCCGTAGTCGCGCGCGCAATATAATGTTCACACGGAGTATAGCATCTTTTTAGGGGGTAATCCGTGTACGGAATATATTGTCCGTGTACGGAGGATCGCAGAAAGCCCTTTATTTAAGGCTTTTTTGCACGTTTTTGAAAACGTTCACACGCGTGTGAAGATCTTTGTTTGGGGTACCCCCTCT
>JAEHJW020007797.1_pt1 | contig 19431 bp, 15 predicted proteins | sample 9271431 | NCBI WGS metagenome assembly JAEHJW02 | reverse complement strand
ATTTTCAGTCTGTTCAATTAATTGCCAATTCTCCCAAGGAATAGTCGGCCGTTTTCCTTCAATTGGTAAAACATTAAATCCGAAAACATTTCTATAAACTTTCGCGAGCTCAATGAATTGCATTATCATTTCTCCGCAGAATTAATTCTAAAAATCTTTAATCCTTCAAAAGCCCTCTCCTTACTAAGGAGAGGATTTAGGTGAGGTTGATTATCGTCAAGTTTCTTCACTGCTTCTCTCAACGACTCCATATTCAAATGTGAATAGATCTCCGTAGTCGATATCGAAGAATGTCCAAGCAATTCTTTTATCGTATAAAGTGGAACACCTCTCTGTACAAGATTTGAAGCGAATGAATGTCTTAGTGAGTGGAAATGAATTGCATTGTCTAAGTTCGCAGTTTTACAAGCCAGCTTAAATATCTTTGAAATATAATCTCCTGTAAACTTTGTTCCGTCAGTTTTACTGAATACAAAGTCCTGAGCTTTGTCGAAGGATCGAACTCCGTTGCTTTTACAGAAAACAAAATCATTACGAATCGGGACAATCTTTCTACTTTTTTTCTTTTCGAAAATAGAAAGGGTTTCACTACAAATCGGAATGAACCGTTGATTTCTTCCTTTAGTTAAAAACTTATCATCACCTACTGTAATAATTCGTTTATTAAGATCGACATTCTTCCAGCGCAGATTTACAATTTCATTCAATCTCATTCCAGTGTAAAAAGCAAACACAACAACATCTTTCACTATTTCATTTTTTATCTGATTGCTGATAGCTGAAAGCTGATCACTGTTGATAAACACCGGCGCCAGCTTTTGTCTTTTCGGAAGTTTTACCTTTGTGAAGTAATTCTCTTTAACATAACCCCAATCTTTTGCTTTATTGAACGCTGCTTTCAATGTCCTGAAATAAACTCTGTATCCCTCGCTTCGATTCGAAGAAGCGGGTTCACCTGAACTCAAAGAGCTGCGTTTGCTAACATTGTGTTGTAGTTGAGTAAGAAAATTTTCTACATCTTTTAATCCAATCGTCTGAATAGATTTCCCATAACCAAAAAACTCAATTAGATGTTTGAAGGAACTACACACTGATACATAATATGATTTTGATCTATTCAGTTTTATCATTTTGTTGTATTCTTCCATAAAGAACCGCAGCGTTACAACTTCTTTTGATTCATTACCTGGAATAATTGAAAAAAGCACTTTCAACTTTTCCAAATCCTTTGAAGAAATATTTTTGAGCAACTCTTCCATTTATTTTCTCGCATCAAGATTTTTCATACAACTAACCGCTAAATGCTAATAGCTTTTTGTTATTTCTTTCTTCTACTCTTTAACGGGAATTCAATTAACAATTCTTGTGCTGAGCCCTGTCCTGAGCGAAGCGAAGGATCAGCCGAAGCATCTTCAGTTAAGTCCATTTCAATCTGATTTGGATCCCTTGCAACGAGCGAAGCCGAGGTATCATTTTCATTCTGCCAACTATCTTCCATCTTCTCACCTTGTCCGCCTTCTGTCTGGCGGATTCTGCTCTTGAAAATCCATTCATCCAATTCATTCTTAGAAAAGAAAATAATTTTGCCTGTTGGTTTGTAATGAGGTACTACATTTTTGTAGGTAAGTTTGTAAAGATAACTTGGGGCATAGCCTAGATATGTACACGCCTCCTTAAATGTCAGTGGCTTATCATCTTTCCTTTTCAGCAAGTCTTCAATCGTAGAAAGTTTTTTAAGGATGGTTTTGCCAAGCGAAAATTGTTCTGATCGGAGGGAAGAATCTTGTTGCTTCATAATTACCTCATGTTGTTAAATTACATGAGTAATTTGAAACTATGAATCCAAAAAAGGAATTTATCCAACTTTATGCGACTTTATCGAAATCGATCTAGTATGATAAAAATATCATGTCCGATTTAGAAAACTTTATCGACTTTTATCGTTTCAGATAAAGTATGATAAAGTATCGAGGGTATACTCAGCCAAGAAATTTTCCCAATACTAATATGCGCAAAGCAAAATTGTGATGGATAATTTTATTGAATCAAGAATAGTAACGATTAGATTCCCGGATTGCGTAAAGTTTCTTGTGTAGTTCTTTTTCTGAGGTAGGTTCTTGAATGATTTGCCGTCGCTGTTCTTAAAATGTTTCTCGAAGACCTGATATTTCTTTTTATCGTTAATCGCGCCTCTTCTAGCTAATTCATCAACAAATATTGAGAAGCTGCTGTCACTGTCCCGCCAATTAAATTGCTTGAAATAGTTAAACCCACGACAGAATGGAAATTGTTTCTCATCGCAGAAATGGACTAGTATTTCTTCCTTCGCATATTTTGGAAGTATTTCATTTTTATGAAGGTACTCAAACATTTCTAACAACTTGTCTTTTCCTAAATGCCATACAATTCTTCCATTCTTATTAACCATTACTTTCGATTCATTATTTATTGGATCAATGCCCATGCTTTTATTCTGTAGATCGAATTTTGTTTGTAAATTTTTCTTAAGTGATTCTGCTCGTTCTAAGAAGTGTATATTTCTTTCGCATAATTTGTCTTTGCATGTCTTAAAAATTTTCTTGGTAACAGCATTTCTTATTTCGCTGTCAATGTTTATCAGCTCAAGTAAAGAATGATGACAACCATTTTTCTCAATAGCAAACTTAATTTCTTTTGGATCCAACGATTCTACATTAGATTGCAAATCCTGTATTACTTTTTCGCACTTAAGTATTTCGTCCGAGACGAACTCAATCTTGGCTTCTAATAACTCTATGCCTTCTAATTGTTTTTCTAACTCTGTAATGAAAAATTCCTTATAGCACATAGTTCCCCCTGAATAAGAGGTTGATCAATAAATAAGTACACACATATTTTAAGACTTTGGCATCCTTAAGAAAGGAAGTCCCGACTTACTTGCCCTGGACTTTAAGTAGTAAAAATTTTTCGATATGATTGATATTGTTAGTGCAACAAATTTACGATAGAACCAGTACTTTAAGAGATTCTCAAATCTCTACATTTATATTAATAATATTTTCCAAAAGTTTCACTACCAAAACATTTTTTTGTAGAGATATCATTGCATTATTTTCGTGAATTTAATTCAAAAGGACTATCGTCAATTACTTTTTATTCTTACAGCGATATTTATTTTTAGACAGATTTGTTTTATTATGAATGGCACAATTCTTAATTAAAGTTCAAATTTGCTGTTGAGGGTTATGAATTCTCGCTTCTTTACAAATGAAAATGAGAATACTCTTCTTAATAAAATTGAGGGGATCTTCAGTCACCGCGATATTTACTTTTTAGATGCTCTTGTCGGTTATTTCAGAGCTTCTGGTTATTTCAGAATCAGAAAGTTTATAGAAAAAACTTCACTTGTAAGAATCCTTGTCGGTATTAATGTTGACCATCTCATCTATAAAGCCCAGAAGGAAGGACTTTTATTTGATGAAGACCGCGAAAAATCTCAAGACCAATTCTTTAACGAGACAAAGAAAAACATTCAGCAATCTTTTTATGATAAAGAAATTGAAAACGGCATACTCCATCTAATGGATGATATATCTAAAAAACGAATTCAAATTCGTGTCCATCCATCAAAAAATATTCATGCTAAAATTTATATCTTCCGGGAAAAAGAGAAACATGAACACGGTTACGGTGTTGTAATAACCGGTTCGAGCAATCTTACAGAAGCCGGATTGGAAAGGAATTTTGAATTCAATGTCGAACTAAGGGATAATGCAGATATAGATTATGCTTCCGAAACTTTTGAGAAACTCTGGAACGAAGGGGTAGAACTGAGTTTCGATTATGTCGAACGTCTCAAAAAAGAAACCTATCTCAACGATGAATTCACTCCGTACGAAGTTTATCTGAAATTCTTAACGGAATATTTCGGCAAAAGTATTGAGTTTGATCCTAACTCAATTAGCGATCTTCCAAAAGGATTCATGAAGCTGTCATATCAAATCGATGCTGTCAACGATGGCTTTAACAAAATGATGAAGCATTACGGTTTCTTTCTTGCGGATGTAGTTGGCCTTGGCAAAACAATCGTTGCTATACTGATCGCCAAGAAGTTTTTTTATCATAATGGGTTTCCAACACACCGCTCAAATACATTAATAGTTGTTCCGCCGTCCATACAAGAAAACTGGGAAGAGACGATAAATAAGTTTGGCCTCGATAATTATAAGATCATTACAAACGGCAGCTTGCACAAGTTACAGAATCCGGGAAAGTATGACCTGGTTATTGTAGACGAAGCTCATAAGTTCAGAACAGACACCGCAGAAATGTATAATCTTCTTCAGAAGATTTGTAAAACACCAACTAGAAAAATCTTACCAAACGGAGAATTCGAAAAGAAAAGGGTAATCTTGGTTTCAGCAACACCTCTGAATAACAGACCGGAAGATATTGCTAATCAGATTTACCTTTTTCAAGACTCCAAAGATTCAACGCTCGAAATCTCTAATCTCCAGAATTTCTTCCGCCGTTTAATAGATCGATATAGAAAAGCAAAAAAGGACCCGGATATAAAATCATCTCTCGAAGAAGCTAAAAATATTTATGAAGAAATACGTGTCAAGGTTTTAGAGCAAATAATTGTAAGAAGAACTAGGAGTGATTTGAAAGAACATCCTCAGTATTGGGATGATATCCAAAGTCAAAATCTTTTATTCCCGGAAGTTGAAAAACCCATCAAGATTCTTTACAAGCTGGATAAGCAGCTCGAAAATCTTTACGACAAAACAATGTTCTTTATTGGTGATCCCGATAAGGGATTAACTTACAATCGCTACAAAGCAATCGGCTATCTTAAACCCGATAAGAAAAAACGTTACCTGACAGCTGATTTAGTATCTGCTCAACTTGCAATGATAATGAAGGTTCTTCTTGTTAAACGTATCGATAGCAGCTTTTTTGCTTTTAAGCAATCGTTAAAAAGATTTTATGACGCTACTAAAGCAATGGTAACAATGTTTGAAAGAGGCAAGATTTTCATTGCGCCTAATCTTCCTGTGACTGAATATATTCTAGCAGATAACGAAGAAGCTCTTATTGATCTTGTGATTCAAGAATCTCCAACCGATCCGACAATCGAGATTTGTACACCAGAAGATTTTGAAGAAGGACTGAGCGAAGGATTAATCCACGATCTCAAAATTTTAGAGGATCTTTATTCTGAATGGAGTGCAGTCAATCAAGATCCAAAGTTCGATGAATTTGTAGATAAGCTAAATACGGAATTCTTTGATACCGGGAAAAATTTTCAGCATAAACTGGTTGTATTTTCCGAATCAATGGAAACAACAATTTATCTAAAAGAAAAACTCGAAGCTGCCGGCTTTTCAAAAATCCTTTGCGTTGATAGCAGCAATCGAAAAGAAAAGATGCACGCTATCCGTTCTAACTTCGATGCTAATGTAAAATCGGAAGAACAGAAAAACGATTATGATATTATTATATCAACTGAAGTTCTTGCTGAGGGTATCAATCTCCACAGATCGAATATCATTGTAAACTATGATACTCCCTGGAATTCAACCCGGTTAATGCAGAGAATCGGTAGGGTAAACCGTATTGGAACGCAAGCTCCGAGAATATACATTTACAATTTTTTCCCGACTGCAAAAGTTGACGATGATATTGAACTGAAGAAAAAAGCATTCATGAAGCTGCAAGCATTCCATTCTGCACTTGGCGAAGACAGCCAAATTTATACTCCAGAGGAAGAAACTGATTCATTCGGCTTATTTGATAAAAATATTGAAGAAGAAAAAGACGAGCGTCTCATTTATCTAATGAAGCTTCGTAAAATAAAGGAAGAGAATCCAGAACTGTTTAAGAAAATTAAAAACATGCCGTTGCGTGCCCGCTCCGGTAGAAAACATAAAATTCTTAACGGTTCTACAATCTGTTTCATTCGTAATCAAAAGCGCGATGCTTTCTATTACTGTAAGCCGGATGGTCTTCCCGATGAATTAACTTTTGTTGAATCCGCAAAACAATTCGAAGCGCGTGTTGAAGAAAAACAAATTCCGCTCCATGAATTTCATCATATGCAAGTTAATACGGCAATAAAATCTTTTAGCGAACAGATACAAAAAGAATCTGCAAAAGATAAAAAAGTTGATATAACCCAAGGTCCTAATGAGAAAAAAGCAATCGCTTATCTCGATGCTTTTCTCAATATTAAATTAGCAAGTCAAGAAGAAGTTGAATTAATTCTTCTTGCAAAGAAAGCTATTCGCTTCGGCCGTTTTCAAAACCTTCAGCGCGATATTAATAAGCTTCACAATGCAGTAAAGATAAAACATGTAAAACCGGTCATACTTTTGGAAAAGCTGATGCAGATTCTTAATTCGTATCCGTTAAAATCTATTTCGGAAAATGATCTTCAGCCGTCGGAACAGATTGAATTATCTTTCTCGGAACTGAATCCCGAAATAATTATTTCCGAATCGTTTTCTATCTGAAAGATAGGAGAGTTTGATATAAATAAATTTACTATTACCCGAAGTGTTTAAAAAAAGAAACCCCGAATTTCTTCGGGGTCAAACTAACGATGCTATCGTTAGCGCTGTTAAACGTAGTACAAAGATAATGATTCCTTAATAAAAACAAAATAATATTCTATGCGTGAAAGAGTAATCGCTTATGTTGATGGTTTCAACCTTTATTTTGGACTAAAATCAAAAGGATGGAAAAGATATTATTGGCTAAATCAGAAAGCTATGATTCTGAATCTGCTGAATCCAAATCAGACCCTATCGTTTATTAAGTATTTTACTTCCCGCGTATCATTCCCTCCGAATAAGGTTAAACGGCAAGGTGATTATCTTGAAGCATTGATGACTCTTTCTGACTTTAAGATTTACTATGGTAAGTATCAGATGAACAAGCAAGAATGCCGTCGTTGTGGTAATATTCAATTTGTTCCTAACGAAAAAATGACGGATGTAAACATTGCTGTTGAAATCCTGAAAGATGCTTACCGGGATAAATTCGATACCGCTCTTTTGGTTTCTGCAGATAGTGATCTTTCTGCACCTGTACAAGCAATAAAAGAACTGTTCCCATCAAAAAGAATTATTATTGGTTTTCCTCCAAATAGATCTTCATTCATCTTAACACAACTTGCTAGTGCATTTATCAACATTGGAAGAAGAACTTTCGCTAAAAGTATTTTCCCTGATGAGGTAGCGAAACATGATGGATTTGTATTGCATAAACCCCCTGAATGGAGTTAACATATTATTGAAAAAACTATGACAGAATCCGAACTCAAATCCCAGCTTCAAAAGAAGTATAATCATTTAATTTGGAAGGACATTCTAACTACCATTTTCCCGAAAACCGAATATTTATTACATCCAACCATTCTAGCAGAGAAAACCGATACAGCAAAGTATGTCCGGCAAATTGGCTATCTTCCAATCAATGATAGTAATATTGGAATTTTTGAAGTCGAAGTCTCATCAAGAAAAAACATCGCTCGCAACCGGGTTGAACTTAGAAAAATTGCCGCTTCTTATATTGATCAAGGTATAATTCACGGAGCTTTTGTTTTTTATTTCGCTTCTAATCAAAACGATTATCGTTTCACTTTCATTGCAAAAAAATCCAATCTCAATGAAGATGGTGAACTCGTTAAATATCAAACTCCGCCAAAACGTTATACTTATGTATTAGGTCCGAATGAATCATGTACAACTGCTGCTAAACGATTGCTCGAACTTCAAAGAAATGAAACTATTACACTCGATTCAGTCATTCAAGCTTTTTCGATAGAAAAGCTCACTAAAGAATTTTTCAAGCAGTATAAAGAACACTACTTACAGTTTTGTAATTATCTATCTGATTCACCATATCGTAAATCAGTATTCGACATTCCACACTATAAAGATTTAAAAGAAAATTCTAAAGTTGAAAAACCAATCCGGGATTTTATTAAACTGCTTCTAGGCAGAATAGTATTTCTTCATTTCCTGCAAAAGAAAGGTTGGCTTGGATGCCCTGCAGATACAGAAGAATGGATAAATGGCGATTCTAATTTTACGCAGAATCTCTTTCTTAATTGTAAGGACAAAAAACACTTTCACAGCGATTATCTTACGGAATTGTTCTTCAATACTCTTAATAACAATAAAAGAAAGAAAAATGTTTTTCATATCACAGAAACTCGTGTCCCATATTTGAATGGCGGGTTGTTTGATAATGTTCATTCTGAATACAACAAAATAGATTTCCCCGAAAAATTGTTTGAAAAGCTTTTTGATTTTTTTACTCAATATAACTTTACAATTGATGAAGGCAGTCCTGATGAACACGAAGTTGGTATAGCTCCAGAAATGCTCGGACACATATTTGAAAACCTGCTTGAAGATAATAAAGATAAAGGAGCTTTCTATACACCAAAAGAAATTGTTCACTTCATGTGTCACGAAAGCTTAATCCAGTATTTGAAAACAAATATCTCTCCACTTGGAGAAGACAATGCGAGACATATTGAATTTTTTATCCGCTCTCAAGAACTCTCTTCGTTTATTCGTGATTATGCAAAAGAGATTGATTCACTTCTGGATAAAGTAAAAATATGTGATCCAGCTATCGGTTCTGGCGCTTTCCCAATGGGACTTCTGAAAGAGATTTATCAAGCAAAAATTTTATTATACCCATATCTAAAAACAAGTAGAAGATTCGACCCCGCAATTATAAAACGAAACATTATTCAGAATTCCATTTACGGCGTCGATATTGATAGTGGTGCTGTCGATATCGCCCGACTTCGCTTTTGGCTTTCACTAATTGTTGACGAAGAAGAACCGATTCCGTTACCTAACCTTGATTACAAAATTATGCAAGGTGATAGCCTGCTAGAAAGTTTTGAGGGAATAGATTTAAGCACTGTTACAAAACCGGAATCATTCCAAATTAAAATTCATGACCCACAACTACGATTGGATGGTTCGTTTGAAGATGGACAAACACAAATTATTTTTACCGATAGCGAGAAAGAAAACCTCTCCGACTTGATGAAGCAATATTTCACTGTTTCGGAAAGAAAAGAAAAAGAAAAACTACATAAACAAATTGACAAAATTGTTCTTGATAGCATTCATCGTATTCTTGATAGGCATAGAATTGAACTTGAAAGTGCGTTGCAAGCAATAAATGAAAAAATTGCCACTCTTAAAAAACATGCTGGTAAAACAAAAGTCGAACAAATTGACGCCAAGCTGAAAAAAGATTATCAGAGTGTTGCACAATTAGAAAAACAAATTAAAGAAGTTGATTACAAGTTTGAGAGACTCACTGAACTTTATTCGAAAGCAGAACGTCCATTCTTTCTTTGGCATCTTTACTATCAAGGAGTTTTTGATAAACGAAGCCCAGAGCTTAATGGTTTCGACATCGTAATTGGTAATCCGCCATATGTACAATTGCAAAAGGATAGTGGTAAATTAGCAATGATGTATGAAAAACAAGACTATCAAACATTCGAGCGTACTGGTGATATTTACACGTTATTTTATGAAAAAGGTTATCAACTACTTAAACAAAATGGAATCTTATGCCTTATTACTTCAAACAAATGGATGCGTGCCGGCTATGGTGAATCTCTAAGAAAATATTTTACGGAAAAATCCAATCCTATTTTGTTAATAGATTTTGCCGGACAAAAAATTTTTGAAGCCACTGTTGATACAAATATTTTGTTATTCAAAAAAGATAATTATAGAATATCAACTCAAGTTTGCATTGTTAAAAACGATTACAAAAATAATCTTTCAACGTACATACAAGAAAATTCCTCATCAACTAAATTCTCTAGTATGAACAGTTGGGTAATTCTTACTCCGATTGAACAAAGAATTAAAGAAAAAGTAGAACGAGTAGGTACACCTTTAAAAGATTGGGATATAAACATTTATCGTGGAGTTTTGACTGGTTATAATGAGGCATTTATCATTGATGGGAAAAAGAAAAATGAATTAATTGCTCAAGACCCAAAATCTGCTGAAATTATACGACCGATTTTACGTGGCAGAGATATTAAAAGATACGGGTATGATTTCGCTGATTTATGGCTGATAAATACTCATAACGGTATTAAGGAAAGTGATTTAGAACCAATAAATGTAAACGATTATCCGGCTATTAAAAGATATTTAGATAAATTTTATCCCAAACTAGAAAAAAGGGCCGATCAAGGAGATACACCATATAACTTAAGGAACTGTGCTTATATGGAGGATTTTTTTAGACCGAAAATCATATATCCAAATATGACTAAGTTTTTACCCTTTGCTTATGATGAAGATGGTTTTTTAACGAATCAAAAATGTTTCATTGTTACTGGCCAACATATTGCCTATTTAACCGCGTTTTTCAATTCATCACTTTTTAAATATGTTTTTCGAGATAATTTTCCAGAACTTCAAGGCGGAACAAGGGAATTAAGCAAAATATTTTTTGATAAAATACAAGTAAAACAAGTTGATATCAAAATTGATAGTCTTATTAAAAATATGGTTATACAAATACAAGAACTAAAACGACAAGACAAAAATAGTAGGCCCCTTGAAGAAAAAGTAGACCAATTTATCTTCGATATATATCAACTGACTGACGAAGAAAGACAAGTAATTGGTTTTATTGAAATAGTTTAGAGCAATGGAAGACACTTTTAAGAAAATTGATTTCATCGATTTCTAAACTATATAAATCAAAAATAATATCATCAATTTTTGATTCTATATCAACTGTACTTCTGTTACAATTTTGAAATTCAATAAATTGAGCAATCAATTTTTCTAGTTCTTTTTCTCTTTTTACATTAATCGGTGGAACTAAAATAGGTTCTACAGCTTGGACACTTACTAGCAAATCACCAGTACCAGTCTTAGGTGCGTCATTAAGTAGATAGTGCCCCATTGTTGAATTTAATAATGCTACTAAAAATTTTATGTGCTCTCCAGTCGCGAAACAAGTGCTATCTAACGACAAAAATCCCTTATCATCATAAGAGAACCTTAGAATTGAGCCAATACGTTTCCAAACTATTTTCGGTCTAAAAAAATCCTCCCAATAATTTGCACCCCATCTTTGCATTGCATACCATTCGTAACGTATCCCAGTCTCGGCTTTATTACGATTTAAGAGTTCAGTTTTGAATTTAAGTAAATAATTATAAATTACTGAATAATCTGCTTTAAAGGCTTCTTCAGCCCTTTCTGATGCACCTATTATTGAAGAATCATTATGAAAGGGAAAATGCCATGGGATATATATTAGCCACAGATCTGCAAATTCATATCCATACCGCTTTATGTCTCGCCCTCTTAAAATCGGTCGTTTTTATTATACTATCTTTATAACTCAATTTTGAATAACACCGGAGAGTAAAAATATGAACTACGGATATATCCGAGTCAGTACAGACAAGCAAACAGTTGAAAACCAACGATTCGAAATCAATCGTTTTTGTCAAGAAAAAGGTGTAGTCATTGACCGCTGGATTGAAGAAACAATATCTGGTGCAAAGGACGTTGACCATCGCAAACTGGGCAAACTATTAAAAAAAATGAAAACAGAAGACATTCTAATTAGCACAGAATTGTCACGCTTAGGTAGAAATTTACTAATGATCATGAGCGTGCTAAATGATTGTATGAAGAGAGATATAAAAGTTTGGACAATCAAAGATAACTATAGACTAGGAAGCGATATTAATTCAAAAGTCTTAGCATTTGCTTTCGGGTTAGCTGCCGAAATCGAAAGAAATTTGATTTCACAAAGAACTAAGGAAGCGTTAGCAAGAAAAAAAGCTGAAGGTGTAATATTGGGAAGACCTAAGGGTCGCAAATCATCTAAAACAAAACTTACTGGACAAGAGAAAAAAATTAAAGAACTGCTTGATAGAAGAGTATCATACTGTGCTATTGCAAGAATCCTTAATGTGCATCGTCTTACTGTTACAGCTTTCGTGAAAAATAACAACTTAAGAAAAGAAATCTTGTGGATATGATTTTTACTAACCTATTCGAGAATTTATAAAGATAACCTATATTTGAAATGAATAAAAATGTGGTAAGAGCCATATGATTGTATTCTTGTTGATTATTCCCACAAGCTAACAGTCCTTATGTTAATGACCGATAAAAAATACTGAAAACGTGAGTTTCTCAAATGACAAATCATGACTTATTTGGAAATCCGGTATCGGAAAAGAAAGTATGTGTTCGTATCTATGCTGATGAAATCCAACCAATTCCAGACCCAATTACAAATGAAAAATGGTTTTATATCGGTTTATTAATTGAGGATACTTCAAAACAAAGTTTGAAAAATTTATTGGACGAAAGATTTCGCAATAATTATGATAAATCATCACCGTTTTACGATAAAAACAATAAGAAATTACACTGGAAAGAATTCAAAAGTCTCGACGAGAAAAATATTTGCTCTAGATGGTTCGAATATTATCTCAATAAACAAACTGATGAACTCTATTTTTACTTCCTTGGTGTTAATGATGATAAGCTATGGGAAGGGAATTTTGGGACGGATGATCAATTCAATAACAAATATAATCGCTTTTTTCGTGCAGCTGTTTTATATGGCTTAAAAGTCTTTTTCTTCAGTAAATATGAAAAAATAATAGTAAAGAATGTTTATCATGAGACTGGTCAGCAGCAAGATCATTATTATTTCCCATGGCATTCTATTTTTAGGATTGAACAGAACGAGAAACGAATAGTATTTGAGAACAAAAACATTACTTTTTTAGGAAAAGATCATAAAGAAAACGAACTCGCAAATTTTATTCAATTGACTGATTGTTTGCTCGGTTCACATAAAGACATTGTCCATGGAATGAATGGAAAAAGCAAGCAATTCAAAAATTATAAAGAAACCAACATTGATAAAATTCTTACCACTATAAGTAAGAACAAAAAGCCATCTAGATCATTAATCAGATTTTTCCCGAGACAAAAATTAGAGAAAGACGAACTTAATTTTGCAAATCAGTTTTATGAAAGCCGCCGATTTAATTATTTAATGGATAAAACAAGGCAAGAAGAATTACAACTTTGATTGTTGGTTTATGTCATAATTAAAATTAATGGTTGAGGCAAAAATGGAAAGTTCTGAAAAAATAGTTGAGACTTATATGCGCTTTTGTAAAAAAGCTTTTACAATTCCAAATATAAAATGTAAAGGCAACTCTGAAATTGATCTTTTAGCAATAAGTAGCGAAGGGCAAAAATATCATATTGAAGTAAGCATATCTACATCAGCTGGATTTGCCAAATTGAGATCTACTGATTTTCGTACTCTAAGTGATCATGCTTCTCAAAGAAGATGCATTAACTGGATCATTCCATATAAATTTAATAAACAAACAATAATTGAGAAACTACATGAATACGGTTTTCATAATAACGGCTATGAAAAAGTTATAGTTTCAAATGGTTGGGATGAAGATGTTGGGGGCATCGCTGTCCAAAATAATATTCTTCTATGGGATATCAGAAACTTACTAAGGGAAATTATAAACGATATGTCGTCTCAAACTTTATATTTTTCTGATGACATATTAAGGTTATTTCAAGTTTTGAATAAGACTAATATCATTAAAAATTTGTAAATAATTAAATAAAGAACAAAAAAAATCATTTAATATATTTTATGAATCTCGATAAAGAATCTAAAGTGAAGCATATTTCTTTTTTATTAGGTTCCGGTTTCTCAATTCCTGATGGTTATCCGCCAACTTCACAAATAAATAATCGTCTCGAAGAAATCGACCAAAATGAAATTCATATCCATACAAGCGGTAGTGCCTGGTTCTTAAATGGTCAAGAAGATCGGAATGCTTGGTCTAGAACCGAACAGAAACTTTTTGTTCAACGATTCTTGGAATTTTATAATAAAGAAGTGATTCCCGGTGAAGAATTTAATTATGAAAAGTTTTACGATTACTATAGTGAATTGAGACGGACCAACAATCTTAATGAAAAATGCCGGAAGTTTTTTAATAACTTTAGAAAAGAATCCGATCAAGAATATGATCACTATAATTTCTTATTGAATTTCCATGACACCTTCAGCCAGTTATTGGCAAGTCTTCTTTCAATCAAATGGCCTGAACCGGTTTCATTATTACGGCCATATCAAAGAAACTATTCCGAATTTCTTGAATTGTTAGATGATCTTGGCAAAGAATTCAAAGTCCATATTCATACTCTAAACCATGATTTGCTTATGGAAAAATTTGCACATACTGAAACCCTAGGGAATAAAATGTCTGATGGATTTGAAGAATATGGTTCTCCATTCTATGGATACCATACATTATGGAAAGGGGAAAATCCAGTAGCGCATTATACTGTTAGACTTCGAAGATTTACAAATGAATTTTCACGTCAATTTTGTTTATACAAATTACACGGTAGCATTGACCAATATGTATTTAACTATGATAATAAAGAATACACAACAATTAAATTGCTTTATGGTATTTCAAATCATGAACTGTTCAAAGAAATAAAAAACGATACAGGTGAACTAGAATATTACAGAGGTCATACAGAAGTATATCCAGATTTTCTTTCCGGTACATCAACAAAAATATTGAACTATGATAGGCAAGTTTACTACAAACCAATTTTCAACCACTTCTTAAATAACCTAAAAAATTCGCAAGTGTTAATTGTAATCGGTTACGGTTTCGGTGACACTAAGATCAATGAGTTTATTGAAAATAATTTTCTATCTGATTCGGGGAAAAAAATGATCGTGATTGATGTTAAAAAACCGTCTAACCCTTTGGTTGATAAAGAGAATGTAATTCTGATTCTAAATAGTATCTCCGATATAATCAGTTCGGAAATAACCAGAGTAATCAAGAAAAATTAGAGAGATCTATTAGACAATTTTAAAAATATTGGATACTTTTAATTATGAGAAAGCCACATCTCTTTTTTAGAAATCCAGCGGAACTTAGACCTCATGAACCTCGTAAACGAAAAGTTGGAGGAAATGATAATGATGAGGAAGATGAAATAATATCGAGACCAAAAGATTATTCTTTTATGCAAGAATCTTTTGCCTATTCTTTAAGAAACTTTTCTGTGAAAAGAAGTGAGCGAGAATCAAAACGTAACCCTCAATTGAATGTCCCCGCTAAAATTGATTATATCGTTCTAAATTTCTTTGACTACTTCGATTCGTCAAAATACGAGAACAATTATAGAGAGTATTTCGGACTTAGCCCAATTCGTTATGATGAATTTAACACAGTTGGATATTTTGCAATTAACAATGAAGAAAAATTTCAAGATTTAATTAAAAGTATCACCGCTTTTATTGACTCGGATAATCCGAAAGATTCACAAGACTACAATCGATTAATACGTTATATAACAAGATTTTCTTTTCATTCGTCAGATGATATCAAGAAGTATTCGGAACCTAAAGAACTTTACGTCTTAGAACTCTTTGAATCCCTAGAATTATCTTCTAAATTCAATGACATAAGTAATGCATTACTTACTTATTGTTCACAAAATAAGTTTGAATTGATCCAGAATGTTTCTTCAAATAGAATAGAACTAATAAATGTTCCACAAGACGCTGTTGAAGAAATAATCGATAATTTTGATGTAATTCACACAGTTAATTCACCAGTTGCTGGTATTATTAGACCTTCAACATTTAATTTACCAATTAGAGAATTTGGTTTCGATGTAACCAACGCAAATGAAGATCTACCAATAATCGGGATTATTGACACCGGTATAAGTAGCCAGACTCCACTTACATCTTTGATAATTAATGATGGTAATGAATTTGATATAACTGAAACTAGTCCAAGAATTGACAATGCTGATCACGGCACCGGAGTGGCTGCTTTAGCGGCGCTTGGCAAATCTTTATATACAACTGGAATTACAAGTATTCAAGCTGATGCAAAGCTATTATCAATAAAAGTATTGGATAGCGAAGAAGGGCTTATTTCTGAATCAACAGTTATAAATTTAATCAAAGATGCTCATTATAAATATGGTATCAAAGTATTTGTTCTTACACTTGGTTATAAAACTCCGCTTCCGGGTAATTCACTTGTTTCCAATTATGCTTGCTCTCTTGATAAATTATCAAATGAGTTGGATATTTTAATATTTATATCGGTAGGTAATTTTACCAATTTCATAAACTACTTTTTTGATAACGACGGGAACGGTATTTACCCAAGACAGTTTCTCAATCATGTTTCGAATATTTGTTCTCCAGCTGAAAGCATGAATAATATTAGTTGTGGTGCTATTTCCGATAATCTTGAACCATATAGATTGGAGTGTTATTCCAAAAACAGTAATTTCCCTGCAAGTTATACACGTAAATTTAATGTTGATAGAGATACTTTTTATTATAACACTAGAAGGTTTAGCAAACATCTCTCAAAACCGGATTTATGTAATTGTGGCGGTGATATTGATACTAATACCTTACCGGACACAACTGGTCTAAAAGTATTATCAGCACGTACTGGTTTGTTTTTTTGCAGAGAAATTGGCACTAGTTATTCTGCTCCTTTTGTAGCGAATCTTGCAGCAAAAATTCTTAGAGAATATCCAAGTCTTAAAAATAATATGCAAACTGTAAAAGCATTAATAATAAATTCTGCACAGTTTCCCCAAACTGGAATGACCTTTGACAATCTCAACGGGGTAGTACTTAAAGATCTTCTTGGGAAGGGTATTCCTGATGACAATTATTCGATCTTTTCTGATGATAATACAGTAACATTAGTCTTGCAAGATTCCATTATTCCCGGTGACTTAAAGGCATATATTCTTCAAATTCCTGAATATCTCACTTCTCTTTTACACGGAAAATCTGTAATTCATATTGATGCAACACTTAGTTTTAATTTTGAACCAGTTCCTCATAATCACCTCTGCTATTGTCCTATACATATGAGCTTTGGGATTTTTAAGGATCACCCTATTTATGAAGAAATCATAAATGAGAAAGGTGAAAAGGAAAATATCGGTTTAAGCGGTGGAAAAGTAGAAGACTATAAAGTTTTCCAAGGTTGGTCTGATGATTATTATTTTAAAGCAAAACTATTGAGTAATTGTCAAAAAATTAGTTTCGGAGTAACCAAACAAAAATTACTTGACGAAAATAATCGGTTCAAAATTGCAATTCATTCAAAACTGCATAAATTATTGCCGATGGGCATTCGAGATAGATATGATAAAATACCTAGTAATTTCTCTCTTGTTTTAACTATTAGGGAATTACCACATAAAGGCGTAATATCAAATAGATTGTACAATGAAATTATTTTAATAAATAATTTAGAGGCCATTACAGAACTTGAGGCAGAAGCTGAACTAGAAAATTAATTTGTGATCTTTTCTTTTTCTTGTTTAATAATATCAAGCCAAACAGAAGTTGAAATTCTTACAGCGCTTTGATTGTTCGCGAAATTCTTATCTAAAATGCTTCTTTTAATTGCGCCGATTAATGCTTTTTGAATCATATAATATGATAATCCTTCAGCGTATTTTAGGATCGTACTAATCGCATTTTTCTTGTCGAATGAAAAATTACCATTCTTCAGAACAAGCTCAATCAATTTCTTAATCTTATTTTTATCCGGTAATTCTAATTTCAGCTTTACATCAAACCTTCTTAATAATGCAGTATCTATCATTTCGATTTGGTTTGTTGCGGCTATAACTATGCTGTTCTGTGGTAAGTAATCAAATAACTGTAAGATTGTATTTACAATCCTCTTCATTTCACCGTGATCTTGGGCGTAATCCCTAACCTTCCCCAACGAATCAAATTCATCAATAAAAATTATACAGTCCTCTGTCGTCGCTTGCCTAAAGACCTTAGCTAAGTTCTTACTTGTTTCACCAAGCTTAGAAGAAACAATTGCGCCTAAGTTTATTACATACATCATTTTTTCTAATTCGCCGGCTATTACGTAAGATGCTAGTGTCTTACCACATCCTGAAGGGCCGTACAATAAAACTTTATTAGAAATTGGCAGATTAAATTTTTGTATCAATTCTTTTGATCTATGTTCATCAATAAGAAATTGCAGTTGTTCCTTTACGTCTTCATTTACAATTAAATTCTCAAATCTGTATTCCGAGGTAACTTTCTCTAATACGAATTCGTTTAATTCTCTATCCTCTAAATGGGTAAAATAGGAATGGCTTCCGACTAATTTTGGTCCTCTAGATTGTTCCTGTCGAATTGCATCCTTAAGAAGTGATTGTAGTTGAAGAGCATAATTTATTTTCTTAGTCTTCTTGGCGTGTTCAATCAATTCATTTAGCGCTTCTTTGAATTTCTCTTGATCGTTTTCCAGCCCAGATTTAACAATTTCTTTTATGTAACTAAACTGTGTCATACCAAGAGGAGTCATTTTTTTATAATAACTTGTTGATTATTTTTTGCAAAGTCAAATTTATATAATTACTGGGTCATTCTCACTTTCTTATTTTTTCTACAATTTTCTCACCCGTTCTTCCAACTAAATAACCACCCAATCCAATTTGTAACAAAGTCCAAGCTTCACCACTTAATCTAAAAGCAAGCCAACCAAAAGAATCACACACAACAAGAATCAAAAAAGTAAGCATTGTAATTGGTCTCCAATTCCTTTGAAGCCAGCTTTGTCCTTTCGCTTCCGCCTCAACAATCCTTCCTTGAGAATCAAGAAGCTTTGCTTCATATTCCAAAGCTTTACCTAAAAACTTATTCTCAATTTTCGTCAACTCATTTTTGAGTTTTCCTCTTTCCTCATCGGTTGTGGTAATATTGTCAATCAAATCTGTAATCGGTTTTACAATCCCGCCTAAAAAATCCAGTACTCTCATATTATCCTCCTTCCTTATCTGAAAGCTGATTGCTGAGTGCTGACAGCTTAATATTGTAAATCTCTCGAATAATATTTTTCTCCACTTCACTCAATTTATTATGAAGATCTTCGAACCTGGACAAATAATTCTTCTCGATCGAAGATGATTTCTTTTTCGTCTCATCAACATCTTTTTCAATCCGTTTAATTCTGGACCAGAACAACATGTTCACCAAGCCCAAAAGTCCTCCGATAATCCATAGATAAATATTTTCGCTCATTATTCTGTCCTTATTTTTCTATGCGACAACAGACAACTGACCACCAACAACTTTCTCGTAAATAGTTTTGCCGTAAACTTTCTTCGACAACAAAACTTCATTTCTATTCTTTTCACCATTCCAAGAAACATGAATCCATCCCGCCTCGACTCGCCTGTCAAGGCGAGGCTGGTTCCCGAATTCATAAATCAATTGATCGAATAATAATTTCTGCAAGATGATATTAAACACATCGAC
>JAEHJW020004809.1_pt1 | contig 19435 bp, 19 predicted proteins | sample 9271431 | NCBI WGS metagenome assembly JAEHJW02 | reverse complement strand
TGTTGGGGCAGTAATGCCTACAACATTACTATTTGTATAAGAACTTCCTCCATTTGTGCTGATGCTAAGATAAGCATGTATATTTTCAGTTGTTCCGCTTGTATTCGCCACAGTACATGTTGCGGACGCTGAAATTGAAACTTGCATATTTGGGTTAGAGAATACCAGATAATTGCCCAATAATGTATAAGATGTAGAGGACAACGAAGATGAGGAATAAGTAAACCCATAGTTAGTTGTTACATAATTGACCCAATTTGTCCCGTTATAAGTCAGGACCTGTCCGGCTACTGGATTGGCTATATTTACTCCACCAAGAGTATTTAGATCAGCCGTTATTGCTCCGTACTGTCCGTTAAATGAAGTAACAACGGAATTACCACCGATTGTAAACCCTGTGGCCGCAACCGCTCCCAAAAGAGTCATGGCACCAGCGGCAGTTACATCCATAAAAGTCGCCCCACCGCTATTACCAGAAATACCGGAAGAACTTACTTCCTGAGTAACGCCGCCAGCAGTCGTAGAGGATGAAGAAGAAGTAAGGGTAGTTGTCGTTGTCCCCACCTGAGTGGTAAGTTGACTACCGGAACTTATGGTTGCATCGTTGGTAACTTGAGTATTTAGAGACCCGCTGTAAGTTTGTGTAACATTTCCAGAAACTTGTGTATCAAGAGTGCTCCCATACGTTTGAGTGACATCCCCAGTAACCTGAGTGCTCAACGTACCTTTATAGGTTTGTGTAAAGTTGCCCACAACTGTTTCATTGAAAGTTCCCGGTACGCTAGTTGTAAGATCACCGCTTGGATCAATTTCAAACGATGCTCCAGAAGGATGAGAAAAGTAAAAATATGGCGGAGCCGTTTGCGGAACAGACGGGACACTTTGAGTTTCTGTGAGATTAGGATTCTCGGAAGAAACAACATTATAAGTGGGTTGAAGTTGGGAAGTCCCACCGGTATTGATATTGAAATACATACCAGAAGGATGCACCCACGTAATATTGGCTTGTGAATCCGCCATCTTCCAGATATTATTGGGGTATCTTACATAATCTGTATAAGGATTATATCCAGAAGATTCTTGGGTAATAGCAGATAGATTACTCCCGTAGAGCGCTCCTATGACAACTCCGTTCCGATCATCCCCCATGGGGAAGGCGCACAGAACAAGAGTTCCCTTTTTGGGAAGAGGCTTTTGTTCTACGTAATATCCGTCAGCCCACGAGTTTAGAACCGGAAGAGAGTATCCCACATATTCCATAGTATCCCGAAAGGAAACATGGACAGCGTGTCTTTCGGGATCGTGGCCAACAACAACCCCAAAACGCAGTTGGTACTGCGTTGAAAATCCATAAGGATTAAGGAAACTGGGATAGTTGGTAGCAGCCACTTATCATACCTCGCCCTTGATTTTACTATTAAGTGGTAATAGGCTTAGAAAACCCATCAATAATACTACCAATATTGACTCCGAGATCAGAAAACATCTTTTGGAAGTCAGCGGATGGAATATAAGTCAATCCAGATTCACTTCTCTCTTCTGGCGGGATGGGTTGAAGTGTACCATTCACACGGGTATAGTTATTGAGAAGGAAATCCTTGAGTTTGGCTTGGTCAGTAAAGATTGAATGAGGAATACCCCTCTCTAATGTCACATGCGTTTGAGAAGGACCTCCCATGACCCAGCGGTGTTCTACTCCTGTAACATAAAATACATACGATTGTTCGGTAGAATTAAATACACCCTCCTTCCACGGGTTGGTTTCAAGAAAATTCCCAATAAGAAGATTGGGGGCCAATGGGATAGTAATTCTGCCAGCAAGAAGATTAGGAATGGTTGAATAATAGGATGCAACTTGACTCACGGCAGACAAATATGTCTGCGAAAAACTAAGAGTTTCGCTGGAAAGTGTTTTGGCCGCATTCCCGCTGGTATCAGAAAACCAGAACGATGTCACTTGCGCAGGGGCGTATCCATATTTTAGAAATGATCTCTGGTCAATAATTGTTCCAAACAAAAGCGGAAGGCTCTTTGTAAGAGCATTTGAAAACCCATTATTATAAGAAAACAGATATGGTTGGAACAAAAAGAAATTCTTTATATCCGATTGCCCATAACCAACTTGGGCAGAGATAATGTTTTCCTTGGACAAAAGATAATAGTTGATCCCTTGTGCTGGTCCAACTAGAAAGTTGTCCAATATCCATTCGTTTGTTTCAAAGTTATAGTAAACAAACGGATTCGGGTTTGTTCTGGCGACAAGAACAGGGACTCCTTCTTGATACTTGGAACTCAACAACGAAGGAGGGAATGTATTTGATCCGCCAGAAACCTGTGCTGCTTGAGGATAGAAATTTATCGGTGCCGTATTGACAAAAAATTCATAAAGTGGAGGAATAAAGATATTCTGGAACTTTGTCCACCACGCTCCATCAGATTGAAACAATGTGAATTGTACAGGGATGCTTGCGCCCTGAGCAGGGGTATAATCAAGAAATGAATAATAAAAAAGATCAGAAAGAGAGATGGGTTCTACTTTTCCCTTTGGAGCGGGATAAAAGTTCACCAAGGAAAGGAATCCATGTTCTCCAAAAATCACATCATTGAGCCACTGTTCTCCAGCCGCTTTAGGTGTGAGATTAGCGGTCGAAGTTATCGCAAGAGCCTGCGATTGAAGAATAGGTAGAGACGAAAAAGTATAATAAGATTCCCGCGTGAGGTAATAGGAAAAATCAGTCCCCGACACTGTAATGATATGCTTGACATCTTTATCTTCATAAGATAACAAGCTATCCGTATGCGTTACCACTCCAACCATAACTGTTGCGGGCTGAAAGACATTTTGTGGGTCGTAAGTACTGGATTCCCTGTCTATGCGCTTCATCCTAATAACAACAAGAGAATTCTGTGAAATGACGCTTGTATAGTCTGGGTAAGCTTGAGGAAGATTCAGAATAGAAGTCGTTGTTGACTGACTATCCGCTGTAGAAAGCGGCCCGCTTGGAGCCAGTCTCAATTCAAAGGTCCCAACAGGAGACCGCAACGATTTGCTTGTTGAGACAGAGAGAAGATCAGAACTGTTACCATCAAACTTGATAATAGGACCTTCATTACAATAGATGATGACCTCAACTTGAGGATAGGAGAACTTTGGCGCTTCGTATGGGCCAACTCTAATGGGCTTTAAGACAGTATTAGAAGAGGGATTAATGGTCATTGAAGAGCATGTGTAACACGAGCAGCAACACCGCCAGTAACATCCGGGAAAATTCTCACAAGATTAAGTATCTTGTGAGTAGCCTTTTCAAAAGCAAGAGTGAGATCAATAACCTGATCGTTAAGACCCTTGATGGAATTCCCAAAAGAGTTGGCCACCACAGCACTGTATGTAAGGTCTCTATAAAACATGGTAGCAGTTGTCTGTTGTGCAGTTGCCCCGGTAGGTCCACCAAAGACAGAGTTAAGAGCACCAGAATAGGAAGGAGTATGTTTCAGACCCGTTAGTGTAGCCATTACCGCCGCCGAAGCGGCATTGTTACCTGTACCAATCAAACTCGATGCAAGTTCTTGAATAAGGGCATTACTATTCGGACCAGATAATCCAACAAGTGATCTTTTAATACCTTGATTAAAAATCTGGGCAAAATATGTAGAGGTTGCTGCGATAATTGGTGCACCAGCGAATGTCATAAGGTTAGCGGCGCCCGGGGTGGAGTGCATCACTCCAAGAAAATCCTTGCCCAAAGCTGTCTTTTTATATCGTCTCATGAATGAATTGTAATGGGCAATATAAGCACCAGAAGCTCCTGCGTTCTTTAACATCCTGTCAATATGAGATTCTAACGCCGGATAGGATGTAATAACCCCCTTTCTCCCCGTGAAGTAAGTGAGATATTTGTAATACGTCATTGTCTGTGATTGGCTTAGTGGAGTGGAAGAAGCCCCCCCAAGCACATGAGATGCTACGTTTGAAAACACCGATCCAGTCATTGCTGACGGGAGCATCCATCCCAATTTATTTCGGATAGCAACTCCTTGGGATTCCAAAGTCGAAAACTGCCCTTGATTGGGGCCAAAAACATTGACCCCCTCAGACATATAGGCTTGCATAAGCGGGAGCATGTTAGACGCCAAAACATTGACGTTCATCCCTTTCATGGCTCCTAAATACCCAGCGAAGTGGGAAAGACCCATATAAAGGGCCGACCCTCTGTTAAATGTCGCTGCTCCATAAAACTGAGCCAATCTATACTTGGCTGCCGGAGAAACACCACCAAGATATTTCGCACGGTTAAGGGCAATCATCGAGCTAGTATATATCCCGGGCGATACACCTCTCAATCCCATACCAGAAAGACCAGACAGGACATCAGATGGAGTCATTCCATTACGATAAAATTTAGCTGCCATAGCGGGGTTGTCTATGGCTCCTACGGGGATGTTTGTAGCCCGATAGAGATCAGCAAGTGCAGACCGATAATCATAAATGGGTCTTGATTTCTTGAATCCCCAGTTAGCGAGAGGATACCCCAAGAACAGCGCCCCTGCCGCTAGTAGACCACCTCCAAGAGCGGCTCCGCCAGCAGCAAGAGCGGCCATGCCGATATCAGAACCGGCAGCACCTTCTGCTCCTTCTGCAACTGCATCATCCTCTCCGCCACCTCTAAAGATTCTTCCTAATATACCACCAGTAACCCTTCGCTTGAATGCAGTACCATTACTTCCTTTTTCTTCTACCCAACGAGAAGCTCTCGCAGCGGCCTGTCTGGCCCGCATAGTTCTCATAGCCTTTCTGTGTACTTTCCAAAACCTTCCCATTTCTCTATAGAAAGGATGACTGTTAACAACATTTCGTTCAAACGCTCCGTGGAAATATTCTCCATAAATACCTCCTATGCTTTCCATAGGAGGCGATCCTTCCTGACCGCCTCTATCCAATTTTCTCAGAGAAGATGTATTTCTTTGAATCTGGGTAAGAATACCAGTCATCCTTGACAAAAGGGCATCTGAAAGATCACCACCACCAGCGCTGACATTGGCATTTGCTTCAAGTTGCCCATGATTAATGCGCATCCTTGCGCTAGTTGCCCATTCATTGATGAATCCAGCGGGGAATCCAGTGCTCGGCCTTTGTCCTAACAAGCTCGCCGCATAATTGACCGCACCTACCCTAGCTAAAAGCTCTTTTGTAGAACCCCTACCGCTGGATATAGCGGAATCAATTTTTGCCATGTGTCTTTCGAGATGGCGACCCAATGCGTTATAAGTAGTTTTGCTGGCAAAGGCAGGAGGGGGACGTCCTTTACCAGCACCACCCATAGAAATAAGATTCCTATCAGAATAAGGATAGTAGATACTAAATATCTGATTGAGCTTTTGGGCATTAGCTACAGTAGGGGTGCTAAGAAAAGCATCCCATGCCTCCATAAGAGGGGACTTTTTCTTTCTTTTTTTGTCCTCTTCTATTGGAGAATCACCGCCAGAACCCTTTGGGGTGCCGTTTATATCAAGCTCTACGGTCATTTGACGACTTTATAAAATAATCAAATAGTTGACTAAACCTTTGAGCATTCTCAACGGAAGGTGAACCAAGGAACCTAAGCCAAGCATTTTGGATAACAGTGTTTCTCATTGCCGCCTCCAATGATATATGCGATTCCATTTTACTTGAACGGGAATCAAATTTTGCGGTATAATAGAGGGGAAGCCCGCAAGGGTAACCATTGAGGTTTTTATGCACCAGCCGAAGCGCCAGCTTCCGCAACCCGAAACAAGCAAGCGAGTTCGGGCCTTGCAAGTGAAGAAAATGGCTGAAAAGCCATATTTCGACGTTGATATCCCAGATAGGTTTGTCAATAAAATCAAGAGGAAAAGGAAATGAGCGACCTTTCACCCGAAGAGAAAATCCTTAAAAAGGATATTACTGTTACTCTTCCTGATAAGAGTACCTATCGGTTTCGCATCCCGACAGCGAGAGACTATGTTAGGCTTCGCTCTAAAGTAAGAGAATTGGTCCGCCACGATGACCCGGACTCAAATGGTAGTCTGGATGGTCTTGATAATATCGCGGCGCTCTCGTATGACGCCTTTGCAGTATTTCTTATTTTGTATGAGGGCGGTGATAATAATTGGGTTCTTTCTAACGAAGGAGGTAAGCCTGTCGTAAACCCGGACAAGTGGCCAGCAAACGCTCCGTTTGTTGATGTCTATGCCGAGTTTACGAATCAGGTCGCACCCTTTTTCGGAGAACAACCCGGAGATACTTCAGGAGGAACTTCATAGTCCTCTTTGGGAAAGAATCTGGTCTATCTCTAAAATCCTTCAATGTAGTCCATTTTCTGATGAGGTGTTATCCCTTACACTTCATCAGATGGACTTGATTATTCAATCTTGGATTGGAGAACATCCAGAAGTCGAAAAAGAAATCATGAAGAAGGATACTTCGGATATTGATCGGCTCATAAAGTGGGCCGATTCTCTAGAAGGAGAAGCTAGGAAGAAGTTCCTTAAAAGGCCGGGGGACTTTCTGTCCCAAGAGAAATAACTCAGAACCCATTGAACGGAACCTGCGGGGGCTGAGCAAACACACTGACGCCGTCAGCGGTAATCACATCCTGAGCTTGGAACGTGATACTCTCAACACACACTTGGTTCGTGGGGACGTTCACCGACTGGTTATCGGCTACCGCTCCAATATAGGTGAAAATGGTATTCCCCTTAGAATCGTAAACAGTAATGTCAAAACTATTCCCCCAAAGGACTTCGGAATACGTTTGAGGATAGTTGAAATACTGTTCGCCAGTTGCCGTCAGTTTGAAGGCATCCACAGTGATCGTCATGGACGCCAAAAGCTGTTGAATCTCTTGAGGAAGAGGTGTCCCAACACCGTACAGTCCCTGAGCACCAAAGCTCGTAGCAAAGGTGAATGTCTGCCCAAAAGCAATAGGCTGGTCTCCAATATGAATGGAGACATTATTGGCATTTAGAACCTTATAGTTCAGGGTTTGAGCATTAAATCCTGCCATGAGTCACCTTTAGGTTACACTGGCAGTCACTTGAGATGACTGCGGGTTGAGAGAAATCGAAAGAATGATGTAACGTGTCTGGGCCAGTAACACAACCCCAACCTTAACACTCCACGACTCAGTGAGTTGGTTATAGCTCAAGCTCACATTGACAGGATACCCGGGGCTGACAATAGTCCCAGTAACACGGTTGATGGCGCGGAGAATCCTGTTGCGGATTTGTCCGCCAGTAATGTTGGTGCTCACCACATCCGACCCAACAAAGGATTGGAGATTGGAAATAAGATTCTCAAGAAGCGCTGTGCTAAGAGCAACCTGCTGATTATAAATGTAAGAAGGATTGTCAGAGTTTAGCCACGTTGTAACATCCGTGGCAATGGTCGGGAGCTTCGTGCTCGCGGGTAGATAAGCACACATCACCCCACCGCTTTGGAGAGATTCGATCTGAGACACAGAGAGATTCGTCTCAAGTGCCGTATAGTTGATCGTCTTGTTCGTAAGCGGAATCCTCGGGACATTCCCCGCCATCATGCCAGCATACATAGCCGCCGTAGTAAGAGACGAATAGAGAGTATTAACGCCGCTTACGGCAGAATACCCACCCGGATATGCGACAGTGGCATACGACGTATTGAGAGACGCAGCAAGCTGAAGAGCAGTCGATACAGATGCCCCCAAGCTGGGACCCGTTACATATCTACGCGGGAGAGATGTCCCCGTAGATGCCGCAGCCTGAACGTGGGCCAAGGCAAGACTTACAATACTCTGTTCGTTATTGTCAATAAAGACAACAGACGCCGGAATAGTGAGGGCAGACTGAAGAGCATCGGCGTAGTTCGTAGAAGTAGGAACGCCGTTGGATGCCCCCGTGAACTGGACATTGGAATCCAAAGTCAGAGCATACGTCTGAAAATACGGTCCACTATTGGTTGGAGATGCAGTCACCAATCCCTGCGCAAAGTTATTGACCCACGCCACAACATCCCCAATGAAGGCTGGAACATAGGTGTATGTACCATTCGTTCCCACCGTTACTGGTCCACTCGAAATATCGAGGACGTTTGCAGGCGTCAGACCAGCGCTACTGGAAAGAACATAGGCGGAATACATACCCAACCCATTGATCGTATTGACTAACGATGTAATGGTTGGGAACGACTCTGGATTGAGTACAAAGGAGAACGACTCTCCCTGATTGGACGACGTAAGGACAAAAGTAGGATAGGGAGAAGTATTATCTACCTGATAGGTGACACCCGTCGCCGTACCGGTATAGGTAATACCGAAAGGATACCCAAGATTATCGCCACTTACAGTCTGACCAGAATATTTATCAGTAATAGTCAGACTATATCCTTGAATTGATCCCTGAGACAAAGAATAGTAGAGAAGATTGGACGGACTACCGTAATTGGCAGACGTAAGAGTAATGTTTCCCGCCGTAAGCGTCCCAATAATAGAAGCAGTTGACTGAAGAGACGGAGAGACATTGATGAGATAGACCTGAGTTGCCCCACTCATTTCCGATGACGGATTGAAGAAAAATGGGACATACTGGGCCGAAGGAGCACCGCGCATAGCCTGAGTCAGACTCTGCGGATCAGTAAATAAAGTAGGAGTGTTCGGCTCTACACCATAGGACTGCGCAATGAACACAAGAGGGCCATTGCCCGTAGATTGGGTAAACTGCACAGAGGACGTGACGCTACCGTAAACACCGGGGATCACAACCTGAGCGCCGTTAACGGAGGGGAAAATAGTGTTTGCCATCCATTACGCACCTAATGGGATTCTAATGTTATTTTACTGAAAAGGAAGAATTTTCAACCTATTTTGTGTTATAATAATGTCCCGTGACGTTCTGGCTTGAGGAAAAATGATTTATCCTATTTTAGTAGCTGTTCTTCTTCGTTCTTGGCAAGGTAACTTTGCCTGCAAGGAAGCCAATAAATATAATCTTTGTTATACGGCCCAAGCCATCATGATCGAGGAATCCTCTGTATGTAAATACATTTGGGGGGATGATGGGAAGAGCTTGGGGTGTATGCAGATTAGTCTTGCTGCTACTCGTAGAGTCTTTCCTTCCTATCCTAGGGAGGCATGGAAGGCGCTTGCGACTGAAGATGCTCTTAATATCTCAGTCGGAATTTCATATCTCAACTGGTGTGTTAATCAGATGGGAAGTTGGGCGCGAGGTGTTGTTTGTTATAACACAGGGCCAACATTTGCTAGGAGCTTGACTCCGTGGCAAGTATGGCACTTCCCATACCTGATTGCCGTTACCAATTATGTTAGAATTCTTGAGGCCAAGGAACCCGGAATGAAGTAGTGTTTTCGGAGAAGATATTGAAACATATCAAGGATATATATGGCTATTCTTTATATCCCAAGCAGTTGGCTGTACTTCATACACTGGAATATATATATGGTAAATCTCTTTTAGAGAAGATTCTTGATATTAACTATGATCACCTGATACGGTTTGCGGCATATATGCCATTACCGGTTGACTTTGCCATAAAATGTGGAATATTGCTTGACGGAGAGGTGGAAATGGATGATATTACGCCTCTTTGGGAAAAATCCCTTCAGAGTTATCGGTTTCTTCAATCACACTCTCAAAATCAAGAGGACTGAGTTCCTTGTTTTCTTCCTCAGTCTTTTCTGCCTGAGATACATATTTCTCACACGATCCAAAGATAGTCGTTTTATAATTATTCAGAGAACACCAGTTTCCTGATTTTACAAAGTGTTTACATGTTTTGCACTTATATTGGAATATGCCCCCTAGGCTCTCTTCTGCACTACTAAATGAATTGTCTGCCGCAAGAGTGAGCCCCTTGAGCGTTAAGGGGTCTTTTATAGATGGTTTCTCCTGTTCCTCTATCTCAACGGTCTTCTTTAGTTCATCCATATAGACAGGAGACAACCTTATCTCGCTACCGCTACCCAATTGAATGGCGTAGTTGATTAAATAAATAATAGAATCAACCCTATCATCCGATTGATGTCTATCGCTGGGGTCAAAGGTAAGGAATTCTTCTACCAAAGACTCCATCCACGAAGCATCCTCTGGCCAAAAGACATGCCCGAGTCTGATCCACCCCTGTGCGCTCGCTCCCTTTCCAAATCCAGTGATACGAGACGCTTTGCTCTTCCCCATATCTAAGGTCGGGGTGAACGGTATTTCCCCTTCTAGAGTGCTCATAAGGGGGTCTCCGGCAGCCTTACGCTCTACAAGAACAGTTGACGGATTAAATCTCCTATAAAAATATCTCATATTGGAGACGAGTTCCTTAAAGTCCCACCTGTGTTTCATAACATCCAGAAAGAAAACATCATAGTGAAAGGATGGATTTATATGAATATCCTTTTCTGTAGGATGAAGAGAGGAACACGGAATAAGAAGAGCGGTAGAAACAGCGGAGTAGTTTGAATCCTTGCGACCAGAAAGAGCGGTATCCCACGATTGTAGTATCATCCCCTTGCCATCATCAGCAATGGCTTTTGCGACTTCTTCTGAAATTTTGTGTCGGAATCTGAAATCCCGCTTTTCAAAAAGAGCATTTTGCTCTAATCTTGGGTTCCCCTGATAAATGGCTTCAAAAAGGGCCGGATCGGCCTTTTTGGCCTGCCAAGACTCTTCCTTTTTCCTCTTATTTCCGGGCCAGAAAAACTTACCTCTGCGGTCATCCTCTGCCATCCCGTAATAGGCTTTAAGCTGGCCACCTTTCCCTGCTCTTTCAGAAAAGACACATTTAAGGTTTGGAGGAACATAAACATCGCAATAGAGACGGCGATCCTCTACATTATCAAATCTCCAAGCCGGGATGAATACAACGACATATTGTTTGCTTTTCCACAACTTGATGTAGAGATCATTGTCCGCCCATCTTCGGCCAACAATAATAATCCTACCGCCCCTTCCGGTATCTGGATCTGCCGAAGGGCGGCTAAGAAGTGTATTGAAATACACCGATGCCACCTTCTCTATTTGGCTAGGAGTCGCCGTGTTATCTGCCGTATGAATATCGTCAATAATGAGAGTTTTTGCGTGCTTTCCTGTGAGTTCTCTTGACCACAGCCCATAAGAGGAATACGAGGGGTCAGGAACACCAGAATTTCTCCCGTCAACAAAGAAAGACGAATCACTCCATCCCAACTTTTTGTTAGGCTGGACATGAGGGAAAATGGTCTTGAAGTTATGAGAGTTCTCAATGAGGTCTTTAGTGGACTTTACAAAGCCCTTGATGAGATCTTCTGCGCCGGAAATACCAATGATTGTTTCGTTAAGGTCATGGGCCAAAAGCCACGCAGGATATAGGACAGATGTTAGCTGACTTTTTCCACCTCCCGGGGTCACGATGACCATTAAGTTCTTGATGCGGTCATCGACAAGAGCTTCGGCAACAGGAGTAAGGTGTGGAGGGAATGTCCACCCACGATCTCCGTAAACAAGATCGTAGCACATGGTCAACCCACGCGCACTTCTTTCCCTAGCTATTTGTAGATATTCCTGCGGGATTTGAGAGGCCAAGATAAGTCCTACTGATCGATATGTTCAAATTCCGCGTCAACACTCAGAAGTGGAGTTTCTTCGTCATCTTTCCTTTGTTCAACCTTATAATGACTAAGAGCCTGTCCAATCTTTTCTACTGGCGTCTGTACATTAAGAGAGGCCGATACAGACTTTGTATTGACCTGCATCTTCATTCTGGCTGTCGGAGACCCCAGAACATGATTAATAAGATACTGGGCCACCTTGAGCTTATCTTCTGGGGAGATAGAAGGATCATTGATGGCTGAATTCATGAACTCAGAAGCCTTGACAGCCGCCTCGCCGATGTTCTTGACGATCTTCCCTATCTGGCTGGAAAGAACATCATAGGTCGCCTTCTCGACCATTTCATCGAGATTCTGCGCCCTATCTATATCAATAAGATCGTTGCTCATTTTGTATCCTTGCGCTGAGTAGGATCAGCGGGCTCTTTGGGTTTCTTGTCCTGAGCGGGCCTTGTCGGAGCGGGAACACCAGAAATATATCCCTTATCCTCAGAAGCGGCGGGGTCTTTCTTCCGATCATACATTGAATCAGGCATCCCAGATTTAGGTCCAGCCTGCTGCTGCTTATTGCCAGCCATGCCCTGACCAGCAAGAATACTTTGATAAATACCACTGAGAGACGGGTCTCCGGGAGCCATGGATAGGATTAATGCAACCTTTTCGGCAGCTTCCTTCATTTCATCGTCAGGGAACTTCATGTTTTTGATAACCTCTGTAAGAGGCTGTAACCCAACAGTAGAACGTCTCTCTCCATAGGTCATGGTGGATAGACGTTCTTGATACTGACGTGCATCCTCAATTGGGTTTTTACCCATGAACTTGAAGATCAGATCAGGAAATGTCGGCCAAATTAGGGCATCGTTGACGACGTACTCTAGCGCATTGAGAAGCGCAATCTTACCGACATCAGGAGATTTATCAACGATTTCCGATTGTCGGCTCCCCTGAGATTCCCCCTTTGACTTGGGCTCACTGATTTTCCCCGAAGGACGATACCCGAGGCGGTCAATGGGAATGCGGTAGACAACAGAAAGTGCTCCCATGAGCATATTCATGTAGTCTGGATAAAGAGTTTCCATACCGGCATAAGCCGTAAGGTCAATGATCTTGATGTCCGTATCTGTAGAGGACGCCAAGACGGGCATGACCCACCGTCTAGACGGGCCTCGTGTAAAGTTGATAATGCTTCTCTGAAGTGCATCAATAGTCCGCTGATTACCGGCTCCCTGAATAAGCATGATCCCATTCGGAATAGAACTCGTCGTAAACCGAGCGGAGTTCATGGTCATGACATTGGAAAAACCTGTAATGAGTTCTATGGCCACCTGTACTTCAGAAAGCCCATACCCGTGCACTTCAACATTGAGACGCGGGTTTCTCACGAACCAATAGAGTTGGTCTGCCGTGAATGTATTGACTGGATTACCGATTTCATCGACGCCTACAGCAAAGATGTTCTTGTCCCCAAGATAGCCGATCTCTGTGTTGACAAGACGGATATTGGAGGCGGAAACAGGGGCAAAGTTCTGCACTCTTCCGCTTTTGTCTCTATGTGTCCAGATGGCAATGCCATCATAAACAAGGGTGTCTCGCGTGATGGATGCCAAGAAATTGCGGAATGGCATGAGCCGATTCATTCTGCGTTCAGAAGATGTAATCCCCTTAAGGCTCCCGTTTTGCAAGAAATACTCGGCCTCCCTGATTCTGTTCTTGAGTTCGCCAGTCATCTCCTGAGAAAACCTAGGGAGAATCTTCCACCCGGGCATCCACGCCTGCTCTGAAACATCGCTGAATGCGACAACATCATCAACCCGAAGACCAATGACCATGTTGGGGGCAACATTGTCCTGCACGATTTTAGTGAGACTGGACGGAGGAATGCCCGGCCACACAAGGGTCCCAGAATAATACTGGTCTGGCTGATAACTCAGAGTTGCATAGGTCTGAAAGGATGGAGGAAGGGCTTTAGAAATCTCTGGGATTCCCTTGATTTGTTCGCATGCCTCCTTTACGCTTTGAGGGACTTTCATTGCCTCCAGAATATCGCCCTTTGAGGATTTATAAGAATACTTCTGGTCTGTGAAGTGACATAGCGCAAAGAGATCAATGTCCAGTGATCTGCTGATAGTAGAGTTGGTTTGGAGAAGCCTCTTGTTCTCATCAAAGAAACTTTGCCACGTATCAACGGACTGAGGGGAAGAAGCCATCCTCTCAAATTCCTTTGACATCAGAACGCTATCGTTGTCGTCCTCATAATCACTTTGGAAGGCGACATCGGCTATATTCTTGGCATCTTCTGGGTCATGTTTATTATAAGTAGGTGACTCAATAGCCGATTTTACAGCCTCAACATTGAAGCTGGCAACGCCGGGAGGCGTCCCTCCAATAAAACTTGGGGCAGTTGACTTCTTTTTACGGAATCTCATATTTAATACCAATTAGAGACTATACTAGTTTACCATTATTTTATAAGTCTTGCGGCCAGCAACTCTTCCCAACGAGACTGGATTAAATCTAGATACTTATTCTGCTTAAGCCCCCAAGGGTAATACCCCAAAGCCCAGCCATCATTAACTTCTACTAAGACCGTTTCCTTTGTTTCTCGCAATACACCTACATCTAATCCATATCCAATAGGCGCACCGTTAGCCTCAAATGTCTTTACCATATCATTAACACGTTGCTCATCCAGCTTATGAGTCTCTTCAAGTTCATCTTCAAACTGGTCGTAGCGAGAAATACCTAGGATTTCACCACGTAAAACATATACCCTATATTCTGGACCAAAGTCTTTCCACTGGCCAATCCAGACAGGTGTAGTAGGAGTCCACAATTCTACTGGGAACTTTGTCTTTACGGGCTTCACGTGTAGACCCAAGTTATTCTTTTCTGACCAGCCTTGAGGGACATCTGAAAACAATGCCTTTTTGTGTGGTATCATCCACTTATGTAAGGATTCTGGATAGTCCATTGGTTCTGGTTCTGGTATACCCTGATGCCGCATAACAGCCTCGCAGAATTCTACAGTCCCCACTGGGAACCATCCATCCTTAGGGAGCTTTATTATATCTTCCGCTTTCGTTGGGATACATTCCCCATTGAAATGCGTTAATACCACCAATGTTTCAGCGGCAGAATATCCAATTTGAGGTACGGCAAAAAGGTTCATGTATATCACTTACAATGCTAGAGGAAAATTATATCATTACTTGTGCTAAACTACAAGTAACTTTATCCATTTCATAAGGTCATATATATTATGGACACTAATGCAAAAAAGTCTAAAACACTGTCTGGCCTTTCCAGAGAAGAAGAGATTCGTCTATCAGACGAAATGACCGTATCCAGAATCATGCTAAGGACTATCCTTTATAAATACCCAGAGATATTCAACGATTTCATGGATATATCAAGAAATATCCATTTTATCTACAGATTCAAAGATGGGAAGAAGCCAAAACTGAAGGTAACAGATAATCTGCTTAACCATCTGTCGGTTCCCGGGGAAAACCTTCTTTTCTCATTGGCAGCAAACCATCCATCTTTGGATGAAGAAGAAAGAGAGCACATTTCATATTTTTATTCAGTCCTGACAAAGAATACTAATATATTCGTAGAGAAGAACATTCCTCTTATTCATTATGTATTTACAAAATGTATTGGAGAAAAGAGATTTACTCTTGGGTCTTTTTCAGAATATGAGGGGAGAGGTGTTGAGGGTCTTATTATAGCAGCCAGAAAGTATGATTCATCACGTGGCACTAGATTTACGACAATGGCCGTACCGTGGGTCAGAAAGTATATTCTAGAACACGTCCAAAAGTCCTATGCAGAATTCCGAGAGAGTATTGGAATGCAGGAGGATGAGGATAATAAGGGAGACTTTTGGGCAGCTAAGAAGATCAATGAGGAAGATATTGATACCGATGAACAATCAATCAAGACAACAGAAGAAAAGATTGATGAGAGCATTGATAGCGCCGTGCAGATAAGAATGTTGTTCGATAGGCTGACCATTGATATTGTAGCTAAACTCCGAGATGCCTATATGAGTTCATCGTTGTCTCGTAATATCATAACCAAACTTCCAACACTTGATAAGTGCCTTAAACTATCAAAAAGCATTCTCACAGAATCCGTAAAATAGGGATATCACACTTGACAGTTATGTGGCGAGCATGCTAAAATTGCATTCTCGCAAGGCAATGCTTCCATCATGAACTTCATTCGCAAGATTATTTCTTGGTTTACCAGTCACCCGCAAACAGATGCCGTTGTCATTGGCCTCTCTGGCGCTGCGACATTCATTTTTAGCTCTATTTATTCCGTAGTTCATAACCCCAATAACTGGCACCCAGAAAGTTTTGGTATAGGTTTTGCTTCAATGGCAACGGGAATAGGTGCCCTATTCTTTCTCAAGAAATCACACATCCGTAATGTAACTGGAGACGACTCAAGTGATTGAATCAGATAACAATTCTATCCCAATTCTTCCATTTTGCCTAGAAGGATATAGGACGAAATATGCCCTTAAAGACCCGCTTGGTAATCTCATTGAACAATACCCTTATCAAACACTTAACCGCGTAGGAGAGGCCCTATCTCAAGAGCCTTATTCTAAATATAAGGATATTATCTTCCGCGCTCTTTCTCGCGGCGGAGTACCCGCTGGCAGAATCCTCGCCAATGCCGGTTCTCCATATAAAAGAGCCAGCCTCATTAACTGTACTGTAAGTCGCGGCATTGAGGACTCCATGGAAGGCATCTTTACGGCGGTAAAGGAGGCCGCCATGACGCTTTCTAGCGGCTCTGGTATTGGGTACTGCTTCTCGACACTTCGCCCCAAGAACGCACCCGTAAGCGGCGTAGGAGCATTCTCTTCCGGCCCTATTTCATTCATGAAGGTGTTTGATTCTACTTGTAGGACAGTCTTCGCTGGTGGTGGGCGCAGGGGAGCGCAAATGGGGACTTTCTGGGTCTATCATCCAGATATTTTTGATTTTGTCACAGCTAAAAAGGAGGAAGGTGCGCTCAGAAACATGAATCTTTCTGTCATGGTTGACGAAGAGTTTATGGAACGTGTTAAAAATGATGAAAACGTAGATTTGGTCTTCCCAGAGCTTTCCAACGACCCGCCCGGCTCCATCTATGTAGAACGCCATTTCCCGGGCGTTTGTAAGTATAAAGAGAAGACAAAAGTAAGGATTTATAAAACCATTAGAGCTAGAGAAATCTGGGATGCAATCATGCGTAATACGTATGATAATTCCGAACCCGGGGTTCTATTTTATGATCGCATGAACGACATGAACCCCTTGAATTTCGCAGAGAGTTTGTTTGCTACCAACCCGTGTGGGGAGCAAGTTCTGCCCCCCTTCGGAGCCTGTAATCTTGGGAGCATGAATCTTACGTCCTATTTGGAAACAGTAAGCGATGGATACCGGTTTGATTTTAACGCATTTAGAGAAGATGTCTATGCCATGCACATTCTTCTTGATGCAGTTTGTGACCAAGCACAACTAGCCCTTCCTCAGCAGACAGAAGAGATTTTGTCTAAGAGACGTCACGGGTTGGGGATCATGGGGCTAGGATCAACATTGGCACTTATGGGTCTGCCCTATGATGTTGCCTATTATGGGAATCTTGGAGTTCTTCCAGACTATTATGGGAAATGGAACGCTGAAATAATGTCCATGTCATTTTGTGAAGAAATTGGGAAGGTCTTGGTAAATGAAGGGCTTAGGGCCAATATCGAACTAGCCAAAAACATTAAATCTGACGTTAGTATTTTCAATGATAAGAAAAATGTCGAAAGATTCTTTGACACCCATTATTGGAAATATTTGGCTTGGTTAGGGTATGTTGATAGAAGCCTTATTGATGAAGCAATGAAAACAGGATTAAGATTCTCTCATGCTACGGCCATTGCACCCACTGGAACGATTGCTCTTTACATGGGGAATAATGTTTCCAATGGGATTGAACCAACTTTCCGTCATGAATACATCAGGAATGTGAAGGTAGCTAATAGAAAGACTCTCAAAGATACGCTTGTTTCTTCTTACGAGATTCGTAGATTTCGTCATGATTTCCCAGACAAAAAGATTCCAGATTCATTCAAAGAATCACATGAAATCTCTCCTAGGCAACATATTGAAATGCAAGGTTTGTTTCAGAAGTTCATGGATTCCAGTATCTCCAAGACTATCAATGTCCCTAGTTCACTTTCCTATGAAGAATTTAAGAATGTCTATCAAGAAGCATACGAAAACGGATGTAAGGGATGTACTACATTTCGCTATAACCCTGACATTTTTCACGGAGTATTAATTGACCCAAAGGATTTGGAGAAAACATCCTACGTCATCAAAACGAAGGGTGGTAAGGAATATGTATTAAACGGGGCCTCTCGTCTGTATCTCTCGGATATTGACGAAGAAACCATTGTTGCTAACCTTGTGGCATATCTTCGCCACGAAACCTAAAAGAGGTGGAATATGATTACTGAAATCCAACTGTCTGAAATTGTCTCGGTAGATGTCCTTAGAGAGGATCAGTCCGGTAACACTTCATATAGTGAACCGACTACAGAGGCTCAAATCCTCATGGGAGAGGAATGTAAAAATGGTGTCTGTTCTATTTAATTATGATTGACGGACACACAACATTTAATCCTGATTGGGTATCTCCACCCGGAGATACTATTTCTGATCTTTTAGAAGAGCGTGGTTGGTCGCAAGACGAACTAGCTAAAAAACTAGGCTATACAACAAAGCATTTTAGAATGATTATTAATGGAAACGCACCAATAACAGAAGATACGGCCATGCGTCTAGAACGAGTATTGGGAGGGAGTGTTGCATTTTGGCTTTCCAGAGAGGCTTATTTCTTCGCCAAGAAAGGCAACAAAAAAGAACAGAACGGAGAGAGATATGCTCATAAGCGAAAATAGCAATGATGGCTATTTTAGGATAATCATGCAAACTATAATAAGAATTTATGGTAAACTAAATCTATATTTAATGTAGCGCACAAGTGAAACCAAAATACAATCTCAATCGTCCTCATGATGCGATCCCGAGCGGATCAGATGACGTCAATACATCTCATCCAGAACAGGCGGAGAGTGCCCCCAGCACTTCTGGGCCAGAATCCCGCAAGGCCGATCCTTTTGCTGTTATACCAAGTATTGCCTTTGGCCCCAAGGACCCTCCTACACTGGTTTCTTCGACGAAACCACACCCCAAGAGGAAAATCAAGGATTCTGATCCTGCTTGGGTAAAGAGGGAGAAAGAGACGAGATTGGACCCAACCAAAGGGGTTGGAGGGCCATCTTACATAGATGATATTGATAAGTCAGAGATTTCTACTCTTTCTGAGCTAGTATCCTGCATGATAGCTATTGTTAAAGCTATTGCTGGGTTTACTGATGACAAGATTGTCCCGCCAGATCGGGTTAATGAACTAAAGGATGGAGATAAGTACCCAGATTATGATAACGATCATAGAGAAAGGCCAACATCTTCAAGTATGAGTCATGATACAATGCGTGTTGGTACGGATAATGCCGCTCGTTCTGGCGGTGCCAACCCTACTCCGAGGTGGCCTTGAAAAAGAGAAAAAAGTCAAAATCATTAAATATTCAAGAGCTACAGGAACTCGTCCTGCACGAAATGCTCTCTGAACTATCACTTTCAGACATGCCGGATACAATGTTAAAGAAGGAAGAAATAAGGATCAGAGAACTTCATCAATATCATATTATTTCTTGGCCAGAAGAAGAATGGGAGATGAGGTTTTCATTGTGGACATTCAAAGAATGGAAAACTCTCTATCGAATACAATAA
>JAEHJW020007086.1_pt1 | contig 19444 bp, 25 predicted proteins | sample 9271431 | NCBI WGS metagenome assembly JAEHJW02 | reverse complement strand
TCCCGCGAGCGCCTGAGCCGGGAGCCGTAGCCGATGAGTGAGTCGATCGTCATGCTGGCGAGCATCCCGCCGATTATGACGGCGCTGAAGGTGGATGGCTCGGGCGGGGCGCGGCTCCAACTGGACATCCCCGATAGCGAGCGGGAGGCAATCAAGGCCCTCCTCGACATGCGCGGGGCGGAACTCATCGTCACGGTGCAACGTAGGGAGCAGCAGGCGGACAAACGAACAGCTACGGTCGTCAAGCGCTGGAATGACCGAAGCTAACACTGATACACTGATCTAAACAATGCCATTTGAGAAGGGACAATCAGGAAACCCCGCCGGCCGTCCGCGTAAAGCGGATAAGTTTGCGGGCGAGATTGCGAAGGCCGAGGGCCGAATCGCTAAAAAACTCGTGACCTATATCGAGAATATGGAAGCCCTGGCGGACGGTATCTTTGTCGAGGAGATGACCATCGAGGGTAAGCGCATCGTCTACAAACGCCCGCCCGATCGTCAGGCGAACGAGTACCTGATCAATCGCATTATGGGCAAACCAACCGAGCGAACAGAACACAGTTTTCCGAAGGACCCTTCGGAGATGAGCGACGATGAGCTACGGGACATCATCAAAAGTTAAATATAGTCCCGAACTAAAGCGGAAGGCTGCCGCGTTACTAGAACTGCGCCGGCGCAAGCCCGCCCCCGCGGGAGCGCAAGCGGGAGGCGGGGCGGGCGGGTATGCGCCGCAGAGCCCCAGCCCCGCACAGGCCGCCTTTTTGGCCCTTGACGCCAGGGAGGCCCTCTACGGCGGCGCGGCCGGCGGCGGCAAGTCATCAGCCCTCCTGATGGCGGCCCTTCAGCACGTCCACGTCCCCGGCTACGCCGCGCTGCTGCTGCGCCGCACCTACGCCGATCTGTCGCTGCCTGGCGCCCTGATGGACCGGGCGGCCGACTGGCTGCGCGGCACGGACGCCCGCTGGAACGCGCAGACGAAAACCTGGCACTTCCCCAGCGGGGCCACGCTCACCTTCGGCTACCTGGAGAGCGATAACGACCGCTATCGCTACCAAGGCAGCGAGCTTCAGTTTGTGGGCTTCGACGAGGTGACGCAGTTCACGGAGACGCAGTACACCTACCTGGCGAGCCGCCTGCGCCGCCCGGAGGGCATGCCCGTGCCGCTGCGGCTGCGGGCCGCGAGCAACCCCGGCGGCGTGGGCCACCAGTGGGTCTATGAGCGCTTCGTCGCCCAGCCCACCGATGACCGGCCCTACATCCCGGCTCGGCTGGAGGACAACCCGCACCTCGATCACGCCAGCTACCGCGAGAGCCTGTCGCTCCTCGACAGCGTGACGCGGGCGCAGCTCCTTGACGGCGATTGGACCGTGACGCGCGGCCTGCTCTTTCAGCGCCAGTGGTTCCGGGTGGTTGAGCAGGCGCCCGCCGATGTCCAGTGGGTGCGCTACTGGGATCTGGCGGCCAGCACTAAGACGAGCGCCGACTTCACCGCCTGCGCCGCCGTGGCCCTGCACGAGGGCACCCTGTACGTGCGTGATATGATTCGCGGTAGGTGGGAGTGGCCCGACCAGCGCCGGGTGATCGTGCAGACGATGCAGAGCGAGCCGCGCACGCGCCACGGCATCGAGGAGGCCCTGCATGGCCTGGCGGCGGTACAGGAGCTACGGCGCGTGCCCGAGATTGCCGGCATGGCCCTGCGGGGCATCAAGCCGGAGAAGGACAAGATCAGCCGGGCCCTGCCCTGGTCGCAGCGGGCGGCTGACGGCAAGGTGGCCCTCGTGCGCGGGCCGTGGGTCTCGGCCTTCCTCGACGAGGTGTGCCTGTTCGATGGGCAGGGGCGCACGCACGATGATCAGGTGGACACCGTAAGCGGCGGCGTGGCGATGGTAGCGCGGGGCGGCAGCTCCGCAGTAGGGGCGTTCGGATGACCCAGGGCAGCATTCAGCCAAACTTCTTTGACCGGCTCGCCCTGGCCTTCGGGCGAGCGTACAAGGCCGCGCCGCCCAACCCCGGCGCCCTCTACGCCGACCGGCGCGGCCGCGGGGCCGCCGGGCCGATCTCCTTTCCCGGCTGGGACGAGTGGTATCAGCAGTACGGACAGCAGGGCCAGCGCGACGAGGCCACAGCGAAGGAGGCGATCACGTCGCCGTGGGTCTACCGGGGATGCAGCGCCATCGCCAACGAGGTATCGACCTCGACGGTCATCGTCAAGCGGCGCGTGGACGACGGCGACGAGGACGTGGACAACCACCCGTTCGAGATGCTGTGGGAGAAGCCGAACCCGTTTATGGGCCGCGGCTTCCTGATGCAGTTCTGGACATGGATGCTGCTGCTGAGCGGCGAGGCGTACCTGTACATGCGCCCCGTCGGCGGGCAGCTCGCCGAGATCTGGCCCATACCGAGCTGGATGATCGAGCCCATCCCCGACGGCACGGCGTTCATCAAGGGCTATGCGTTTCGCTCGCGGGAGGGCCAGGACGCCCTGCGCATCGACGCGCGGTTCATCTGTTACTCCCGCCTCCCCCACCCCTTTGAGATTCGCCGCGGCCTGTCGCCGCTCGTGGCCCTGATGACCGATGTGCAGGGCGACCTCGGCATGGGCCGCTGGAACAAGAACTTCTTTTCCAAGGAGAACGCCGCGCCGGAGGGCCTGATCTCCGTCGACAAGGACATCCTCGACGAAGACCTCCAGCGGGTCCGTCAGGAGATGGCCGACTTCTTCAGCAGCGGCACGCGGCGCGTTGCCATCGCCAGGGCGGGCGACCTGGCATGGCAGGCGTTCGGGCGCTCGCAAAAGGACATGGAGTTCCTGGAGGGGCGCAGGTTCACGGCGGGGCTGGTGGACACGGTGCTTGGCATCCCAGAGGGCTACTGGAGCAAGGACGCCACGCGGGCGAACTCGGAAGGCGCCAAGGCTACGTTCATTGAAAACGCCATCTGGCCGAAGCTGGTCATGCTGTCGGAAGACCTCAACAGTCAGGTGATGCCGCTGTGGTACGCGGCCGATGAGCGGGCGGAGTTTGACGACATCCGCCCGCGCAACCGCGCCGTCGAGCTCCAGGAATTCGCCGCGCTCTCCCCGGTGCTCACGGTGGACGAACTACGCTCGCGCTACGACTATGAGAGCATCGGGGATGTCAGGGGCAAGATGCTGATCGCCGAGATCACCAAGGCCGCCGCCATCCCCACCACCCCGGCCAGCGTCGAGATCGAGGACGCCATGGCGGCGATGGAGGCCGAGGCCGGGCTAGAGGAGGAGGCGCCCGCTGAGGACGCCATACCCGAGCCGGCGCCCGTGGCTGAAGATATGGCCCTGCCGCCTGAAGAAGGCGCCCCGGAGGCTGAAGCCGCCCTGAAGGCCGCCGAGCGCCGGGCATGGGAGCGCAAGGCCCTGCGGCGCGGGGCGGGCGTCAAGTTCGTGGCTGAGCACCTGACAGATGAGGAGGCCGCGGCCATCCGCGCCGCCCTCGACGGGGCGCAGGACGCGGCGGCCATCAAGGCGGCGTTCGCGGTCAAGGCCGACGATGTGGACAGCCTGATCGCGGGCGAGTGGGGCGAGGCGGTGAAGTGGGCTCGGCTGGCGCTGAAGGAGGGGGAATGATCGTCATCGCCCTTGGCGTGTACCACGACGGCGACCCCAAGGAGTATCGGGCGGCCCGCACGATGGACGCCGCCCACGCATGGTTGCACGGGCAGGGGTTCCGCCCCCGACAGGCGCGCCATGATGAGCTGTCCTACTACGAGCACGATATCGCGATGCGCTGGGCGCGGGTCTACGCGGTAGCCGATATCGAAGAGGACGCCGAGTAAATGCCCACCCCCGCCGATCGCCTCGCCGCCCTCGCCGCCGCGTCCATCGCCGACGCCACGGGTGCCCTCGTGCGCGGCGGCAGCGTGGGCGCCTGGGAGAAGGCCATGCAGGCGGCGCTCGCCAGGGCGCACACGGCGGGCAAAACAAAAGGGCGAGAGTACCCTCGCCCTGCCAAGCCTAGCCTAGAACTTACCGCGCCATGTGGTGGTATTGTACCACAGTGGGCCCGCAGATTACGCGCTGCGGGCGCCGCCCTTGCCTCGCCGATCCAGGCCCATCCCTATCCGACCACGCCTAACCGCACACAGCCCATCCGGTCCAATCCCTGGACTGGTGCCCCGATACGATGCCTCGGGGCGGGGCCCATGCCGCTTCCCACCGGTCCCGGCCGAGCACTGCCGTGCCATGCCATGCACTTCCGATCCCCGCCCCGCCCCGCCATAAGCGGTGCCCGCTTAGAGCCTGGGCGCGGCTATGACAGCACCTCGACGGCGAACCGGCCATACTTGGGGCGCCAGTCGCAGAGTCCGATCTGGTCGCCGCACACCTTCAGCGTGTCGATGACAGCCTGGCGGTTCATGAGCCCGTCATCGAAGGTCAGCGCGATCTCGGCGGCCCACTCATCGAAGCGGGGGCGGGTGCGGATGACGCGGGCCTGGCCCACGCGCACGGGTGCGCCCCATGCGTACGTCTTGCCCATCGCCCACAACTCCTCGGGGCTCTTGTCGGCGTCAGCGAAGATGAGCGGCGCGTCATTCTCACAGAAGAGGCCGGCCTGCGCTGCCTTGCCGCCCCTAGCCTTCTTCGCTGCGCTCACCAGGGCTGCTTCGATCACCTCCGAGGGCAGCACGATCCTGCCATCGCGCAGGTACAGGCCGGCTGTCCACTCGATTCGCGCCATCTCCTCGAAGTCGGCGTCCGTCTTCATCCGCTTGCTGCTGACGACCTTCATAGCGCGGGCGAACTCGTTGCGCGGGTCGATCATCTGCCCACTGTGCAGCAGAATAGGAGAGACGCTCGTCAGGCGTGCCGTGAGCTTCTGGAACATTGCCGATGTCCTTTCTGATAGGGGTAAGCCGCTTCGTGTTCGTCAGGGCGATAGCTCGACCGGCATAGCGCCGGCGTCGGATAACCTCAGTGACCGCGATGTGACAGTCCTCGCACAACGTGATCACCGTCTCCAGGGTGCCGGGGTACTCCAGGTGATGGACGTGCAGCGGGTACTCGCCGCCGCTGACTCCGCAGGTGCGGCATCGGTTGCCGTCGCGTTCTCGGGCAGCCTTGCGGAGCGCCGCCCATTCGGGGGATGTGTAATCGAACCCCATGCCACTCCCCTCCAGTCCCGACATGTCCGCACCGTGCCGCGCCGCACCATACCTAACCGCGTCGCGCCGTGTCTCAATGGGTATATTATACCATAGCTAAATAATAGTTACAATATGCCAGGTATACCCGACAAACTGCAAGCCCTTGCCATCGTCAGTATTCAAGATGCGACGGCGGCATATCTCAAGTCGGGCAACGTTGGAAAGTGGGAAAAGGATATGCAAGCCATATTGGCCCGTCTGCATACCGCAAGCTATATTAGTGCGACAGCGGCTCGCCTCAACGTCTCGCCCGACTCGCCCCTCATCAGTCAGAGCCGCCTCAGCCGCGCCGAGCGGGCCGACATCTCCGCACAGGTGGCGGGGCAACTGAAGTACCTGCGGGCGTTCGCCGCACAGGTCAAGGCGGGCGGGATGAGCGAGCGGGCCGTGCTGGCGCGGGCGGTGAGCTACGCGGGCAGCGTCAAGGCGCCGTACTACGCGGCCCGCTGGGGCGAGTGGGACATCCCCACACGGCTGCTGCCGGGGATGCAGCAGTGCCACGGTAACTGCAAATGCTCGGGCTCAGTGGTGGACAACGGCGATGGCACCGGGGTGTGGCGGCGGGTCATGGGCGGCACCGAGTACCACTGCACAGAGTGCCCGCAGTTGGAGGGCGATCACGAGGTGAGGCGAAGGAGGGCGGCGTGATGTGGCGTTCTTTTTGGACCCGACAGCAACCTCGTAAACTTCCATCATGGCGGGCTGATTATACGTGCGTTCGATTATCGCGCGATCTACATACCGAACGAATGACAATCAAAGCGGGCCGAGTAGTAGCCGTATCGCCGCACCTAGCTACACATCTGATTCGGTGCAAGTGGGCTGAAGCGGCGCCCTGGCCTGCGTCCGTATGGAAGCAGTTATGACCACCCCCCAAGTCACCATCACCACCACCGGCATCGACGTGGTACAGCGTGCCATCGCTGAGCTACAAGGCCCCGGCCTGCGCAAGGCCGTGGGCGTCGCCGTGGCTGAGCTGGCGGTCATCCCCGCCGTGCAGCCCTACCCCTCGCCAAGCCGGCGCAAGATGGCGATCAAGTCGGCGGCCCAGCGGCGGCTCATCTTCGCCAAGATCAAGCGGGGCGAGATACCCTACAACCGCACCTACCGCCTGCTCCAGGGCTGGCGCTTCCGGGGCACCGACGGCGGCGCGGTCGTGGAGAACTTGGCGCCCCACGCCTCCCTCGTGGTGGGGGAGGATCAGGCCGACTACCACAAGGGCACCTGGCGCACGGTCACGGAGTACGCCAGGGAGGTGGAGAGCACCACGGCGGCGCGGGTCGGTGAGGCGGCGGTGGGGCTGTACATCACGAAGCTGGGGGTAGGGTGATGCGCCGCGCGCTCTACCGTTGGCGGGCGTCGTGGTTCGCCGGAACACGCAATTACAGCGCGGTCTACCACGACCGCCGTTTGGCGGTACGCCGGGCCGGACTGGCCGGACATAACGCCGAGGTCTGGCTTGAGAAGCGCCGCGACGGGCGCACGCTCTGGCGGGTGTGTCGGGTACGTATTGTTGGTCGTCGAGAGGCATACAGGTAGGGAGGGCTTCGCGCCGTGCTAGACGTGCATGCTATACTAACCTTGACTGAGCCGGCGGCGACGCACGGCGACGACATGGCCCGCCTGGAGCTGCGCCACGACCTCCATGCCCTGATCGTCTCGCTGGAGCGGCGCCACGCGCTTCCCACGGCGGACGAGCGGAGCCCGCTGATGCAGTTCCGCGCATCACTCATCGGCACGCTGCGTGCCTTTGAGGACATGCACGGCCTGGAGAACCTGATCCCCCGGCGGGTTGTCTACCGCGTTGAGCGACCCACGTCCCGCGTCAAGTTCCGCGCCTAGCCTGACCTAACCTATACGGCCACCGGTTCACTGGCGGCGATCCTCAGAAGAGGATCGCCGCCTTTTTTTGTTGCCCATGAATACCCCCCTCACAACCTGGCGCTGGGCCACCAAGGCCGCCCCACCCCCCGCCGAGGGCGAGGAGGGCGCCGCGCCGCCGAAGAGCAAGTACGCGGGCAACACCCCCGAGGCCCGGCGCGAGCGTGCCCGTCACGCCGCCCTGGTGCGCTACGGCAAAGAGAATCCCATGCAGGCCCGCCTCGCCAAGATCCGCGCCGCCCGCAAGGCGAAGGCGAAGAAGGGCGGCAAGGGGAAGGCCGCCCCGAAGCCGGCCAAGGAGGAGGGCAAGACGGCGCAGAAGGGCGACACCGACGCGGCCCGCGTGGCGCTTGGCGACGCCAAGGACCGACAGGCCGGCGCCACCGCAAAAGAGAAGGCCGCCGCCGATGCGCAGGCCGAGAAGGAGAAGGCCGCCGCGGAGAAGCCCAAGAAGGGCGGCGGGGGTGGCAAGGGCAAGAAAGACGAGAAGGAGAAGGCCGCCACCGCGGAGGACAAGGCCCAGCAGGCGGCCCTTGCCCGCAAGGTCATGCGCAACCGCACCGCTGAAGATGTGGGCCTGAAGCCTGGCGACGCCGACGCCCTGCGCGCCGCGGCCGACGGGGAGGGCGGCACACCCCCGCCCGCCCTCGTGAAACTCGGCCTGATCGGCGCCGACGGCCTCACCACCGACCAGGGGCGCCGAGCGCTCGCCGCCCTGGAGCGCGGCGACAAGGCCGGGTACCGGGCGGCGCTTCAGGACGTGAAGGCGAAGAAGGACCGCGACGGCGAGCGCGCCAAGGTCAAGGCCACGCTGGATGCGACCCGCGCGGAGCGGGAGCGGGAGCGCGCGGCCGGCGAGGCGAGCCGGAAGAAAGAGCGGGACGCCGCCGAGGCGCAGGAGCTTGACGACCTGGCCGACGACTACCGGGCGAAGCGCAAGGGCCTCTCGGTGAAGGACCAGCGCCGCCTCGTGCGCGCCGGGCGGGCCACGTATGGCAAAGACGGACGCTTTGCCCTGAACGCCACGAAGGCGTGGGGCTGGCGCTGGGCTGACGAGTGGGACGGCATCAAGCACGGCACGCACAACCAGGCCAGCCACGGGCGGCGGCGCGGTGGTGGGGGTGGGGGCGGTCGCAAGGGCGGCGGAAAGCGCAAGGCGCGCACGTTCGCTAACCGCAAGCAACGCAACGCGGATGGCGGACTGAACAAGCGCGAGCGGGATCGCCTCCAGGCTGAATTGCGTTATCGCACCGACCCAGATCGCCCGCAGAGCAGCTATGACAAGCAGCGCGCCGCCGAGATACGGGCGACGCTTGCCGGTAAGGCCCTATTGACCTGGCGCTGGGCCGCCAAGGAGACACGATGAGCGACATAGCTACCAAGGCGGGCGCCCGCTTCAGCGCCAGCACCAAGGCCCTGCTCAAGGCGATGCGCGACGACGACAACGCCTATGCCAAGGCCGCCGTGGAGTACCACACCAAGAAGGCCGACTTCTATAAGGCCCTCGGTTTTGATGACGAGGCCGAGGTCGAGCAGGACGCCGCCGACGCCGCCGAGGCTGAGATGGACGAGGGCGACGACGAGGAGGACGCCCCCGCCGTGAAGGCCCTCGACTATCACACACTGGCCGAGATGGTCGAGGAGGCGGTCTGCGAGGCCGTCTGCGAGGTCGGGCTGGCCGGGCACCAGGAGGACCACGGCGGCATGGGGCCGATGGCCGCGCAGGTGGCCGCCGACCTTGGCGACGACGACGAGCCCGAGGTGTACGTGTACCCCAAGTTCGCCGTGGCCTGCACCGAGCGCGGCGACTACCGCATCCCCTACACCATCGAGGCCGGCGCCGTCGTCATCGCCACCCCCGGCGACTGGAAGCGCGTCGAGAAGGAATGGAAGGACATCGCCGGGGCCGAGGCGCCCGCTCCCGAGGGCGGCCCGCCGGCCACGCTGATGGGCTCGGCGGTGAAGATGCTCGATGACGGCACCATCGTGGCGCAGGCCATCGCCTACGGCGATAGCGAGCACCCCGACATGAGCGCCTATAACGACTACTTCACCAAGGCCACGGACCTGTGGCTGGGGCGCTGGGCTGAACTGCCCATGCTCTACCACCACGGCATGGACGAGAAGACGCGCGATGCTCCGGTGATCGGCGTGTGGACGAAGACCTGGACCGACGATGCCGGCGTGTGGATGCAGGGGCAGCTCGACAAGGCCCACCGCTACCACGCCGCGATCAAGGAGCTGGCCCGGCGCGGCCTGCTGCGCATCAGCACGGACAGCGCGCCCCACCTGGTGCAGCGCGCGCCCCAGCCCAACGGCACCAACGAGATCAAGGTGTGGCCTATATATGCCGCTTCTTTGACTGTTTCGCCAGCGGAGCCCCGCCTGATGCCAGCCGAGGTCAAGGGGTTAATGGTGGAGGCTGGCTTGGTTGAGGCCGAAGTTCTCGATCAGGCCGACGCGGTCAAGACGCTTCTGGAGCTGGAGTTGGCCCTACTCGAACTTGAAAACGAGTGAGCCGTTCTCGATGGCAAGGTGGCAACGCGGGCATAGCGTGACAAGGTTGGCAAGGTCGTTCGCGGCTAGGTAGTGGTCATTCTCTCGGTAGACATACCCGAACGACTTAAACGGGCGAATGTGATGGACATCCAGAGCCTTATAACCCTTCTGGCCCTTGCGCTCCCCGCATACGCGGCATTGGTGGCCGTCGCGCTTGCGGGCGGCGCGAGCTTGCGCCATCCAGTTGGGGCCGTAGTATTCAGCCTTGCCACCCGCCCATCGGGGGTGCGCTGCGCCAACGAGGTTTTTGGACATCCACACACTTCTACATTTGAGGTCGCAAACAGCCACGCTGTTCGGCCGAATGGCGCGACGTTCGCGCTCGAATGTCTTTCCGCAAGCTGCACACGTAAGCGAAACCGGGCCGCCCTTCCACGTGGGGCTGTTCTCTCCGCTTTGGTGTTCAGCCATCCAGGCGTACTTGCACGCCTTACTGCAAAAGGCATGAGGGAAGCGCTTGATCTGCTTGGTAAGGGCTTGGTACTCGATGTTGCATTGCTCACAGCGCATGGGCGTAGTGGCGCCACCCTTCCACGTGGGGCTGTTCTCTCCGGTGAAGCGCCCGCGCATCCAGTCGTTCTTGCACGAGTTACTGCAAAAGTAGTTCGTGTGTCCCTTGCGGTTGCTCGGGTAATCTTCGAATGTGCCGCCACAGTGTGTGCAAGTGTATGTATTCATATTCCGCATTATAACACGGCAAATGGCTTAATTGCAAGCCTCACGCCGACACCTGACGATAAGGCAATCCTGGCCGACTGCGGCCTTTCCATAGCGACCACGGAGGCAGACGACACGGCCGACCACGAGAGGCCCGACGGGGCAAAGGTGGCGGACGCGGACGGACTGCGGCTGGCCGCCCTATCCCTGGAGATCGAACTACTAGCACTGGAGATGGACGTATGACCGCACCGCAGAGTGTGGCCGAGTACGTGCGCCTGGCCCGCGAAGCCATCGCGGCGGGCGACATTGCGGCGGCCACGCAGTATAAGGACCAGGCCGCGGCGCTGAAGGCGCTCGGACCCCTGGAGGAGACAGCCCCGCGCCTGGACTTCGGCACGGGCGACGCGGGCGCGCAGAGCGCGCAGGGCATGGCGCTGAAGGCGTGGTACGGCGAGCACTTCGGCGCCGACCTCGACAAGGACGCCGAGCTGATGATGCGCGACCTATACGGCGGGCGCGACGTGCGCGCCCTGGCCCACGCCAAGAGCATGGGCTTCTACCGCTACCTGCGCACCGGGCGCGAGGACGAGATGGCCCGCAAGGTCATCATGACCCCCGCGCAGGTGATGAAGCTGCTCGCCGACGGGCAGACCTTCGAGGGCATCAAGGCCACCCAGGTCGAGAGTCAGGACGCGCTTGGTGGGTTGACCGCAAGGTTTGCTTAGCGCGTCCTGCGATGAGGTACTCACCGCATTGTAATGCGGTAGAGGTACTCACTTACAACTGAATATGGTATAATACATCAGGGACATATAGCCCACCAGAAAAATCGCGCTATATGCTGGAAACCCCTAAAGCCCCTCGTGCTACCTAGGCAACAATCGAGAGGATGGAACAATGGGCAATCAGCAGGCAACCGACGCGGAACTTGGATGGCTCGCCGGCATCATTGACGGCGAGGGATGGCTAGGGATGTCGGTGGAGACGGAGCACTGGTATCGGGTGGATAAGCACACTCGCCAGCACTCGGTTAAGGTGGAGATCAAAGTTACCAACTGCGATCCGGCCATCGTCTACCGCACCGCCGAGATACTGTTAAAGCTCGGCGTCAACCCCTACATTCGGCAGCAGGGCGGCACACTGAAGCCAAACCACGCGCAGCCCTACGAGGTGTCCATCAAGCGGATGGCGCCCGTACAGCACGTGTTGACCGCAGTTCGCCCCAACCTCGTTGGCACGAAGGCCAAGAGGGCTGACATCATCCAAGAGTTCATACTGCTCAGGCAGAGCAACCCCGGCGTACCGAACCCCGCCTATGCAGACGGGCAGAAGGGACGCAGAGGCCCCCGCACGATACGGCCCTATACATCGCAAGAGATTGCGCTGGTAGAGCAGTGCAGGGCGCTCCAGAGCCGCAAGGGAGCCTCAGAGACTACACGCGCGACCGGCGAGGCAATCATAGCCGAGATGAAGGCGAGGATTGTCGGTTTGAAAGCAGACGACGCCGAGATGATATAGTCCGGCCTTCGGTGAAAGCCGAAGGGTAAACCGATCTCGTTCCTGAGGACTTCCGGGACAAGGTGGTCGAGCGCATCCAGGGTCTCACCCCGATGCGCGGTGTCGCTGAGACGATCAGCACCAGCCGGGACCGCGTGACGATGCCCGTGATCACGGGCGGCGATGACCAGTACACCGGCAGCGTGCGCGTGTTCAAGGTGGACGAGCAGCCGACGGCGACCCAGGCGGCCACCGACGCGCGCTTCGGCAGCACCACGATCCCCGTGTACACCATCATGGGCCACGCCGCCATCAGCAAGGACGTGCTGGAGGATACGACCGGCGCGACCTCCATCCTCGGCATCATGCAGCGGCAGTTTGCCAGCGCCTACGCCGTGTTCGAGGATCGCGAGTTCCTGACGGGCTCCGGCGTGGCCGGACCGCAGGGCATCCTCAAGGACGGCACCACCGGCGGCCCCTACAACTACGCCTACGGCAGCATCACCACGGTGAACAGCGGCGCGGCCACGGCGCTGACCGCTGACAGCATCCGCGCCCTGCCCTACGGCGTGGCGACGCAGTACCGCCAGGCCGGCGGCATGTGGCTGATGTCGCGCGGCACCCTGCGCGTGATCAAGACCCTGAAGGCCGGCGACGGCACCTACCTGTGGTCGAGCCGCGGCGACACCCCGGCGCTCCAGAACGGCGCGCCGCCCTCGCTGGAGGGCTTCCCGATCATGGAGACCGAGACGCTGCCGAGCCCGACGACCAACAGCGGCAGCACCTACACGGCCGGGGTGTACCCGATCGTGTTCATCACGAAGCCGATGTACATGATCGTCGATAAGATGGTCGGCGGCATGGCCGTCGAGCGCTACGACGACAGCACCACGGCCAAGGCCAACCAGATCGTGCTGGTCATCCGGCGCCGCGTGGGCGGCCAGGTGATCAACCCGTGGGCCGGTGCCGTGATGAAGATCAGCGCATAGGAGAACGCGCAATGGGCTTTCATGACTACTTCAGCTCGGGCGCGCTCACGTTCAACCTGCGCGCCCACATGACCAACGGCACCACCGGCACGCCCTACGGCGGCACCGGGGCGCCGGTGTTCGCGGGCAACCACGCCTACCACGCCGCGCTGTTCACCGGCACCACGACCGGCGCGGCGGGCTCGATCGTGGTCTACGGCCACACGGCCAGCACCGGCGACGGCACGGCCATCCTCGGCTCGGTGGTGTTCGCCGCCGACCAGAAGTACATCGCCTTCGATCTCGACGGCGACACGCTGACGGGGCTGGGCACCGCCTACAGCTACATCAGCGCCCAGGTGCTCGTGGCGACGGCGGGGACGGCGGTCGGCGACCTCACCATCCTGAGCTACAACCCCCGGAGCGCCGGCACGACCCCGGCGGCGTGCGGCATCGACGCCCTCGGCACGCTGTACTACTAGGAGGTGTCAGGATGAGCTATGACACCAGGGTCCGTATCCTTCAGGGCGGCGATACGCTCCAGGTGACATCCGGCGGCACCATCGAGGTGCAGACGGGCGCCGTGTTCCTCCAGGGCGGCACGGCGGGCCGCACGGCCGGCGGCACGGTCGCCATCTCGGGCGGCGTGGGCACCGTCGGCACGGGCCTCACGACCGTCTACGGGGCGTGCGCCAACCCGGCGCTGGCCGGCGTGGGCACCTACAGCGGCGTCAACATCAACTACTCGCTGGCCGCGCAGGGCTCGATCATCCTCTACGCCGTGGGCGGCACCATTGCGGTGGCCGGTGGTGTCACCTCGTGGATGGCGTTCGGCGTGTAGTCACGACGGAGCGGGGGCGACTCAGCGTCGCCCCCGGAACTTATGCCCAACACCCAGAGCCCCTACACCATCGCCTACGGCAGCGCGGCGGGCAGCGTCTACGCCGTTGACTGCGGCGGCCTGTCGCTCACCGGCGCGGCGCTGCTCAGCGGCACCGTGGGCGTGCTGACCCTGGAGACGACGGCGTTTCCGGGCGGCGCCACCTACGGCACGCTGACCACGCTCCAGAACGGCGTGGGCGTGGGCACCGCGCAGACGCTCACCATCGGCGCCCTCAACACCCCCTATCGGCTAGCCTACCCGCTGGGGCCGGTCTACGACCTGCGGGCCACGGTCGTGGGCAGCGTGCAGACGGCGGGCACGCTCGCCGTGTACCTCCGGGGCTAGGGCGATGCTCTGGACGCCGCCACGCCCGCGCCTCTGGGCGCCGCCGCGCCGCCCCGTGCGGCCGGCGCGTTGTGCGGTGGGCGTCAACAATATCGGCGGCACGTTCTACGGCTTTGTGGCCGTCAACACCGACCGCACGCAGGCGTTCACCGTCGGGGCGGGCAGTGAGCGGCTGCTACTCGCCATTATTGCCGGCTACTATGACAACAGCCCGCCGGCCAATGCCACCTATGCGGGCGTAGCGATGACGCCGGGGCTGCTGGCCGCCCGCTCGGCGAATAACGACTTCGTACAGTTCTGGTATCTGGTGGCGCCGACCAGCGGATCAAATGATTTTGTTATCCAGCAGCCCGATAACTCGATTATGCTGGCCGCCCTGATTGACCTAACGGGCGTGGATCAGGCATCGCCGCTGCGCGCGACCACGGCCGCCAACGAGGCCAACGGCACGGGCACGAGCGCCACGCTCACGCTCACCAGCACGACGGGCGAGTACGTGGTGGGCGGCATTGGCAAGGGCGCGAACACCGCGCCGACCGTGGGCGCCGATCAGGTGTCGATCAGCAGCGGATCGGGCGGCGGCGAGTCGGCGCGCGCCTCCTATGAGCCCGGCGTGACCTCGACCACCCATAGCTATACGTGGACGGGATCGGCGTCCTACACCGTCGCTGCCCTGGTCGTACAGGCATCCGGCGGCGGGGCGGCGGCCGGGCAGTACCTCACGCCGATGCGGGGAATTATCTAGATGGCAGGTACGGCGGTCTTTCAGTCTGGCACGCTCGCCACGCCCGGCCCCGGCATCACCGTGGCCGTGGACCCCGTGGACGGCACGCTGTACCAGCAGGTCAAGCTCGACATCGGCCCCGCCGGCACCTCCATCCTGGTGGCCTACGGCGGCACCGGCCTCCCGCTCGGCACGCTGCCCGGCGGCACCCTCAGCATTGCCGGCACGCTCCAGGCGCTGGGTACCTATCAGCCGCTCGCGGGCTCCGTCCACGTTGCCAACGCTATCACCGGCACGGTCCAGACCCACGGCACCAGCCAGGCGCTCGGGACCGTGCAACCGCTCGCGGGGTCGGTGCATCTGGCCTCCCCCCTGCCAGGCACCGCCCAGGTTCTCGGCACGCTCCAGCCGCTCGCCGGCTCCGTCCACCCCGCGGCGGCGCTGCCGGGTACCTCGCATATCACCGGCACGGTGCAGACCACCGGCACGCTCAGCGTGGGCACCATCGCGGGCACCGTGTCCGTGCTCGGCACCGTGCAAACGCACGGCACCAGCCAGGCGCTCGGCACCGTTCAGCCCCTCGCGGGCAGCGTCTACCTGGCATCGCGCCTCCCCGGCACGGCCGACATCGGCACCATCGCCGGCACCGTCTCCATACTCGGGACCATCCAGCCCCTTGCGGGCTCGGTGCACCCGGCCGCCGCCCTGCCCGGCACCTCGCACATCACCGGGACGGTGCAGCCACTGGCGGGCAGCGTCCACATCGCCAACACCATCTCGGGCACAGTGCAGGTGCATGGCACCGTCCCGATCGGCACTATCGCTGGGACCGTGCAGGCGCTTGGCACGTTCCAACCGCTGGCCGGCTCGGTCCACATCGCCAACAGCATCACGGTAAGCCAGGGCACCATCCCCGGCGGCACCATCCAGCTCCACGGCACCAGCGAGATCCTGGGCACCGTGCGCGCCCTGGTAGCCGGCAATATCACGGTCGGCACCATCGCCGAGGGGACGATCAACAGCGTCACCGGCACGGTGCAGGTGTTGGGGACGCACCAGCCCCTCGCGGGCAGCGTGCATCTCGCCACGAACCTGGCGGGCGGCACGGTCGTGTCGGTCGGCTCGGCCCTCCACGGCGCCGCGGCGGATGCGCGCCCCCTGCTGATTGCGGCCTTCGGCTCCAGCGGCACCCAGGCCGCGGTGGACGACGGCGACAGCACCCGGCTCTGGGCGGACCTGAACGGCCGCCTCCAGGTACGGGGTACGATTGACAGCATGCCCGGCGTGAGCGGCACGGTGCAGATCCACGGCACGGTGCCTGTGGGCACGGTGGCCGGCACCGTCTCTGCCCTCGGCACGTTCCAGCCGCTCGCCGGCTCGGTGCATCTGGCATCGCGCATGCCAGGGACCGCCGACATCGGCACCATCGCCGGTACCGTGTCCGTACTGGGGACGCTGCAACCGCTGGCCGGCTCCGTCCACCTCGCCACGAACCTGGCCGGCGGCACCGTCGTCAGTGTCGGCAGCGCCGTGCATGACGCGGCGGCCGACACACGGCCGCACCTGATCGGCGCGTTCGGCTCATCCGGCACCCAGGCCGCCGTGGGCGACGGTGATGCGGTGCGCCTGTGGGCGGATCTGAACGGGCGCCTCCAGGTGCGCGGCACCATCGATAGCATGCCCGCCGTGGTCATCACCAGCGGCACGGTATCGCTGAATACGGGCGGCACCATCCACGTCGGCAGCGTGCAGAGCGTCGCCGGGACGGTGCAGGCCCTCGGCACGCTCCAGCCGCTCGCGGGAAGCGTCCATCTGGCGTCGCGCCTGCCCGGCACCGCCGACATCGGCACGATCGCCGGCACCGTGAGCGTGGGCACGGTGGGGCGGGTGGTGGGGTCGGTGCTCACCGCCCCGGCGGGCGTGGCGGGCGAGAACTTCATCGGGACGATCTTCACCGGGGCGGCGTTCAGCACGGCGGCGGTGCTGGTCAACCCGGCCTCGGGCACCTTCGTGCGCCTCTTCGACGTGCTCATCTCGGGCAGTGCGGCGGGCACCGTGCGCCTAGAGTTCGGCAGCGCCTCGGGCACGCTGATTGCGCCGCTCTTCCTCGCCGCCAACGGCGGGTGGAGCATGAACAGCGCGCGCGGCATCCGCAGCCCCGGCACGAGCAAGGGGATCTACGTGACGGCCTCGGCGGGGACGTGGGGCATCATGATCAACTACGCGCTGGAGAACTGATGCACACCCTCTACCACGGCGACTGTCTCGCCATCCTGCCAACCCTGGAGCCGCAGAGCGTGGACGCAGTGATCTGCGATCCGCCCTATGGCACCACGGCGTGCAAGTGGGACAGCATCATTCCGTTCGCGCCGATGTGGGAGGGTATCAAGCGGGTGCTGAAGCCGCGCGGGGCGGTGGTGCTGTTTGGGTCGCAGCCGTTCACGAGCGCCCTCGTGATGAGCAATCCGGCGTGGTTTAGGTATGAGTGGGTGTGGCGCAAAAACTTTTCAACAGGCTTTGCAAATGCCCATAAGCAGCCGCTACGCAATCACGAAAATATCCTTGTGTTCTATACGGGATCAGGCACATATAACCCTGTCAAACAGCAAAGCATATCAGCAGAAGCATTGCGACAGGCTGCCCGTGGAGCCATTCGCCATCGCAGCGGCAAGCAAAGTGCACACACAAACATTGTAATGGTTGATGCCCCGTTTAACGGCGAAGTCTTCCCGACCACGGTGCAGGACTTTGATTGTGTGCCCCGTCAGCATGTCATTCATGACACCCAGAAACCCCTCGCCCTGCTCGAATACCTCGTGCGCACCTACACCGACCCCGGCGACACGGTGCTCGACTTCACGATGGGCAGCGGCACCACCGGCCACGCCTGCATGAATCTTGGGCGCGCCTTCGTGGGCATCGAGCAGGACGCCGCCTACTTCGCCATTGCGCAGGCCCGGATTGACGCGGCGGCGGCTACGCGGCAGATGAGCCTAGAGGAGGCGGCATGAGCCTCCTCCTCCTCTTCGCCGGCGCCGGCCTGAACCTCCCGCCCCCGCCGGTGATCAAGGTGATCGGGCGCGTCTCGGGCGGCGATGTCTCGCGCGCCTCGACGCAGAGCGGTGCGACCCACGCGCGGCTGAGCACGGGCGATGCGGGGCGGGGCGGCCTGAGCACGGGCGAGACGGCGGGGGACACCACGGGCGGCAGCGCGGGGCGGGGCGGCGTGACGAGCGGAGAGGAGCCGTAGACAGATGCCGAACACGTATGACATCGGGCAAGAAGTCAGGTACTACGGCACGTTTCAGGACGTGGGCGGCACCGCCTACGACCCCGGCACGGTGCGCCTGATGTTTCTCACCCCCGGCCGCCAGGGCAGTTACTTCACCTACACCGGGGTCAACAATAGCATCGTGAAGCAGAACACCGGCACCTACTACTACGACTACCGGCATACCGCCGGGGGCTATGCGTACTGGGGCTGGGAGGGCACGGGCACGATCAACACGACCGACTACGGGCGGGACTTCATCCGCTACATGGGGACAGGACTATGACCACCGCACCCAGGTATGCCAGCCTCGATGACCTGCGCGACTACCTGTCCTCATCGGGCAACCTCGGCACGTTTCAGGACGGCCTCCTCACCGACACGCTCTGCCGCGTCGAGGACGCCATCGACGCCTACACCCGGCGACGCTTCGACGCACAGCCGGGCACGCGCTACTACAACCAGTACGCCACCAGCGTGGCCGGGCGGGCGCTGTACCTGCAAGAGGACTTGTACCACCTGGACTACCTTCAGACGGCGGTCTCTCAGGTCGTGCCGATGGGCAGCGTGTTTGTCGAGCCGCGCATCGGGCCGCCCTACCGCATCCTGCGTCTGTACACGTCCTACGTGTGGGCCTGGAACGTCGATCAGGATGTCATCGTGGCCGGCACATGGGGCTACAGCCTCACGGCGCCGGAGGCCGTGCGCGCCGCCACGCTGCGCTGGGCGCAGTACCTCTACCGCCTGAAGGACGTGGGCGTGGGCGACATCGCGGGCTTTGCCGAGGGCGGCGAGGCGCAGTACCCCAAGGGCATGCCCGACGATGTGAAGGGCATTCTCGCGCCGTACAAGTCACGCAGTGGGGGCGTGGTCTAGTCTTTCAGGGCTAGCGCCTGTAGTGCGGCGCGACAGATGGCGAGCGGAGCGGTATCGGCGCAGACAGCGCCCCGATAGCCGTCCGTTTCCAGTATCACGTACCAACAGGTCGTGCCAAGCGGATAGCCTTCAGCGGTCATGTAGCGATGCTCGGGCTTAAAGAGCGGCCCCTGCCACAAGAAGCCAATATTATCATAGCCCATCCGTGCCGTCATCACCTCGACGACCTGCCACGCGGCGGCTATATCAGTTGACGGAGACCATTGGCGGGCAGCGCCTTCCCCCGTGTACACATAACCGAATCGATCAGCAGCCGGTGGTGTGCCGCGCCACCGGATAATACCGCCCTCGTAGCGGTGTTCTTTTTGCCAACCCATGACTTTCTCAGCCACGAGGACGTCCAGTTCTTTTCCTCCCGCCATCCTCGCCTCCCTCTTGACATGCGACTCTCCCCCTATTATACTGCCTGTAACAAAAATGATACAGCCACCGGTTTACTGGCGGCGCTCTCCCCACAAGGGGCGGGCGCCGTTTTGTGTTTGGGGGATGCGATGACCGCTGACGAGATCGCCGCCATGCAGCGCGGCGTGCTGAGCCCCGAG
>JAEHJW020005318.1_pt1 | contig 19445 bp, 21 predicted proteins | sample 9271431 | NCBI WGS metagenome assembly JAEHJW02 | reverse complement strand
TATCAAATTTATCGACTTTTACATATCCCCCTGCAACAAGAACTTCAACATGAGATAACTTTTCAGATAGTTCTTTATCGTCTTTTTGAAGCTCTTTAATTGCATCCCATATTGTTTTAAGAATCCAGCCACCTAAAGCACCAATAACTGAAATCGCTATGTCAAATATTGATTGTGGTTCCATTTTTGTTCTCTTTTAATCAAATTTTGTTAATGGTTTAACTATACCTTTTTGTATTAATTCATTAAAGTGAACACCATCAGGAACTGCTTTTGGATCAATAATATCCTCAGCATTTTCCCCATCTCTTAAAGCATGAATACAATAAGCTATCGTATTATCCTCAAGTGCTATTAATTCATGCTGTTTATCTTTATGGATATATATCATAAAAGGAGCTTTGAATACCGATTCTTTTCCTTCTACGATTACCTTTAATGATCCATTAGTAAGCAATGTGGTATGGTCAAAACAATGTTTGTGGCCATCCTCTTTATCACCTGCCTTATTAAATACCATCTGCCTTGTAAACAGATTGGCTACGCAAGTTATAGATGTATCAGGAAAGCTCATATTAAAAATCCAAATGATAATATTATTCTTGGTTTATTGCCTTTAACCTCAGTACAATAATGTTTATATAAACCAGCTTGACATATCCACATTTCACCTTCTTCAACATTTATTTCTTTACCATCTATTACAGGATTACCGCCAATTTCAGGTTTTGAAATCATCACATTAAATCTAGTATGTATTAATCCACCTTGATTAGGGTCTTTGTGTTCATGTACTTGACCGCCATCAGTTATAAACCCACAAAAGTCTTTAAAGATTGGCTCTTGTATTGCGTTATGCAAATCATATTCGTCTACGATGTTGCGTTTGATGACCCATACTTCGTCAGGCGCATCGTCAAACTCAGCCAAGATTCCATACTGTCTGCCATAACCGTTAGGTCTAAAGAGCGTGTAGTTCTTTAGCGCCCATTCCCGAATTGCGACAAGGGTGTTGGCCGAAAACACGCTAATACTTTCCTATTCCAAATACATTAACAAATACCGTGTTATCCTCAAGAGCTTCAATTTCATGCCATTTACCTTCTGAAAACTCTATGGGTTGATTTTCAGGAGTTATCTCAAACTCTCCTGCGTGTTCTGTTCTAATCATACATCTACCGGACGCACAATATGTTACATGACGATACCCATGAGAGTGTTGAGGTAATCCCTGCCCTTTATTGGCGTGATAAATTGCAGTAGTAGCGCCCTCATAATCAAAGTTGTGCTTCTGCATAACTCGTTCAACCATTATTTACTCCTCTTTTACTACTGGTATATCTATCCAATCAGTTTGATAACCAACATCTTTCTTTACATATTTAACCTGAATAACTACTGTCCCATCTTTTTTAAGAAGAACCCTAAATTCAGGAGAAGCTCCGGGATAAATTTCCATATTATATTTTCACTGTACCAATAGATGTAGGTTGTTGATTTGTTGGCGCAGGATTTTTTCCAGTTGGTGGTGGAACATATGGAGCAACAACTCCATACATACCAGCCTTAGCATTATTATAAAGTTCTACACCATGAGTGTGAGGATCACTAGGCATAGCATGAAATGGTAATTCACCTTGTATCTCTTTAAAAGTTACAAACAAATCAATTCCCGTTCCCTCTGCATTTGTATATTTTGGATTTCTCGCTGAAATAACTGTTAACATTTTTTCTCCTTAAGCTATTCTCACAAAGGACAGAGCACTTAAACTGCCACCAAGCCATCTCCATGTTCCGGGTAAAGTAGTAGTGTTATAACTATAGTAAGATGTACCGTAACCTGTGACCCAATAAGCATTATATGCAGCGGATATTGCTCCCCCAGAAATATTGTCATTCCAATTATGAGTGCCAGTATTATTCGAAAAGGACCCAAGTTGATATGACCCAATATTGTTTACAGTCATGTTCTGCAAACCACCACCACTATTTATGGATCCTGCTGATCCTGATGAATTTGCATAATTAACACTAAAGTTAGATGGGTTCCATACATACATATTAACGCCATCATTGGAACCCCATAACCATGTAGGTTGCCCACTTTGTCCACTCCAGTTCCAAGTAGAAACTCCAGCAGTAGTTTGTAAATGACTTGCGTTATATGCTGTTCCACTAATATTGGTAGCAACAGTATTTGTTGATGGATTATATGTAAAACCAGAATTTATATAATCTGTCGAAGTTGATCCAGATGTTGCGGATTGAAAGCCAATGTAATAAGTAGCATTTGCTGTGGTATTAGTTATAGTTAATCCACTTGTTACCGGTGTCCAAGCAAATGAAGTACCAGTCCACTCTAAATAAGTACTTGATGTTGTTGGAGCCGCAATAAATCCTGTTGTACCTGCACCAGTTTGATAAAGGATTTCATTTGCTAAACCACCGCTAATAAAAGTGGCATCACCTGTAATGCTTATAGGCCATGTTCCAGTAGCATTAGATCCTGTTGTTGATGCAGGGGTATATCCTAAAGCACCAGAAATATCAGTAGAACTTAAAGTTATAGCACCTGTACGAGTATTAAAGCTCGTTACACCTGTATTAGACACTGTTACGCCACCAGTTGCACTAGATACGCTAATACCTGATCCTGCGGAAAGACTTGTAACGCCTGTATTATCAATCGTAATTGATCCAAGACCATTGGTTACGCTGATTGCTGTTCCGGCAGTTAATCCTGCAAGAGTGTATCCCGAACCATTACCAATTAATAATTGACCATTAGTAGGTGTTGCAGATAATCCTGTACCACCATTAGTATAATTTAAAGTTCCTGCTAATGTTACATTTCCGCTTGTTGGGCTACTTGGGGTAAGTCCAGTTGTTCCTGCGCTAAATGTATTAACAATGGTTCCTAAACCTGTCCAAGTGAATGAAGTTCCATTCCACTCAAGATATTGACCTGATGCTGTTGGAGCAGTAATAAATCCTGTTGCACCTGCTCCTGTTTGATAAACAAGCTCATTAGCTAACCCACCAGCAATATTAGTTGCGTAAGTAGCAGTGCCACCAATAGAAAGCCCACTCGCTGTACCTGTTAAACCTGTACCGGGGCCATTAAATTGTGTTGTTGCAGTGATCGTGGTTCCGGTAATTCCGGCTGGAGTAAGTGATCCAATCGCTGTTCCATCTATCGTTCCACCACTAATTGCAACATTATTGGCGTTTTGTGTAGATAGGGTTCCAAGTCCCGTAATAGCGGTATTGGGAATAGTTGTTGAAGCTGTCATAGCTCCAGTACCATTTCCATATACATAACCTGTTAGCGTTCCTGATGCTCCTGTTCCACCATAAGAAGTTGCTATGGTAGATGCGTTCCATACGCCTGTTGTTAGTGTTCCTACGCCTGTTATCCCTGAGTATGAGCCTGATAATAGGCTAGATGCAAATGTTCCGCTTGTTACTTGAGATGCTGAGATAGCGATAGGAGTATTTGATGCAAGAGTTAATTGCCCTTGAGCATTTACAGTAAATGATCCTACTGCTGATGCAGAACCATAACTTCCGGCAGTAACGCCTGTATTGGCAATATTAAATTGCTGTCCTGTTAAAGTAAGTCCTGTTCCTGCTGTATATGGTGTTACTTGAGCAAATTGAGTAAATACAATATTAGTTGTACCAAATATAATCGTTCCTGATGTAGTTAATACATAAGATTCGCCACCATCATTACCACCCGTTATTAAGAAATAACTGCCATAAGCAAGACCTAATGGGGTTGATGGAATGTATTTATTTCCATCTGTTGCACGAGTTAATATCCAAGGCTGTGTTCCTGAACCTTGTTGAGTTAGTGCATATATCCCGTTTTCATATCCATTTGCTTGAGCAATAAGCAATACTCTATTTCCAACAGAAAGAGTATTTCCATTAATAATTAAAGCAGTGTTTGTAGTAGATGTTAATGTTGCCCCAACCCCACTGTTCGCACTTAAAGCTATTGAAAGACCTGTCCCGTCTGTAAGAGTTGTTACTTGTGAGCTTTCATAAGCGTATGAAATCGTAAAATCATTTGCATCAATTACTGTATATACAAAATAAGCTGTTCCTGCTGTCAATCCATTTGCTGTTGTTTGAGGTACAACCACATCGCCAACAGATAATCCATGATTAGTTGCTGTTAATGTTGTACCACCAGAGATTGCAGTAACAGTTACAGTCGTTCCACCATTAGCGTAAGTACCGGCCAAATTAGTATCGTTATAGTCGTATAATGCGGCAGTATGAATCTGAAAACCGGTAGCGGCATTATCTACATATTGTTTTGTTGCTAAATCGTAAGAACCAACTGGAGACTGAGTTACAGTTATAGTAGATAAACCAGCTAAACTTGTTGCAGTTGCACCAAGATTAACTTGGGTGGTTCCAAGAGTTACATAAGGATATTGAATCTGTGCGTTGGTTACAGTGCCACTTAATGCTGTGGTAGGAATGGTTGTAGATGCTGTTAATGCACCTGAACCATTACCATATAAATATCCGGTGTAATTAGATAAGGTTACTGCACCACTTGCATTTAATGTAGTAAATGCACCTGATGATGCGTAGGTTGATCCAATAGGTACGCCATTTAGCGAAGCAACATTTTGCCAAATCGTTCCATTATATTGGAGTAAATTGTAATTTAAAGGATTGGTTACTTGAACTTCGGTAATGTTATTAATCGTACCTGATTCTTGTCTGCGTACAAACAATGAACCATTACCTGTTCCTTGATTAACAACTGAGGCTAATTGAACCTTAACATTAGGAGCAACAGGTTCAGTTGCAGTTAATCCACCAACTACTGATGGATCATAATAAAGAACTGTTCCTTGTGTCCAAGCATTAGTATTTAAATTTTGTACTAAACCAAATGCCTGAACAAAACCAAATCCATTTAGAGGTATGTTTTCTGCGGCTATACCCATAATGTAAGATGCTTTTGTTACGCCTTGAGCAGGCGCACCTTGAAGCACTCCTGATGCCCCAACTGCACCGGTAAACATAACTACTTGACCTGCTGTAATAGCAACAGTAGCTTTTATGTAATAGAACTGATCGAATCCTACACTTTGAATAGTGGACGCTGACATTCCAAAGTTTAGTGTTGAATATCCATCCCAATACAATTTACCGATTGCAGGCGTTACAACTGCCGAAGTATTAAACTGCAAAGAATCAGGAGAACCCCAAGCACCAGAAATGGTTGGAGAGTTAGATAAAACAATATTCCCCGATCCGGTAGTAGGGTTGGATGATGCAAGGGTAAGCTGACCTTGAGCATTTACAGTAAACGATCCATAAGTATATGAACCTGCTGTAACCCCAGTATTTCCTATTGCAACAGTAATAGGAACGGATCCGTTAAATGATCCACCGGTTAATCCAGTTCCAATAGTCAATGTATTGTTTGTATCAGCAGTAATTGTTCCTGATTGACCCAAAGGAACAGTAACGCCATTAAAAGTAACAGAGCTATAATCTAAAGCAGAGTTGGGGATATTCTGTAATGTATTGGTAGCACCACTAATATTTTTATTAGTTAAGGTTTGAGTACCTGCTAATGTTGCAACAGTACTATCAATAGAGATTGTTACTGGTAATGATCCGTTATAACTTCCACCTGCAAGACCTGTTCCAATCGTTAAAGGATTAGATGCAGTTGCAGTTACAGTTGTAGATCCACCCAAATCAACCAAATTGCCATTAATTGTAATGGCATAGTTTTGTAGGCTTGCATTAGGAATTAATGAGTTAATTTGATTAGGAGCAATACTAATCAATACATTACTTGCTGATGTTAATTGTCCTTGTGCATTAGTTACTATTGCAGGAACATAAGCTGATGTACCATAAGCACCGGCATTTACTCCAGTATTAGTAATGCTGAATTGAGTTCCAGCTAAAGTAAGCCCAGTTCCTGCTGTATAAGTACCATATCCTGCAAATTGCGCCCAAGTAATAGGGGTAACATTAATAGTTCCAGTTTCAGCAGTTATAGCTACCCAACCAGTATTTGCATAAAGGGTTCCATATTGAACAAAAGTTGTTGCTCCCGGAACCTCATTCCAAACCGACATATCAACAGCACGAGACCATGCTAAAGATGCGGCTACATAAATACCATTTTCAGCTTGATTGGTCTGATTTTTAACTAAAACCCTATCCCCAATATTTACTGTATATCCATCAATAGTAAATAAACCAGCAAGAGTAATATTTGCAGTTGTTGCTACCTGACATTCGTATTTTGCGGCTGATGTTCCATAAAGCGAATCTACATATTGTTTGTTAGGAATATCGGTAGGATTAATAGGTAAAGTTGTAATTTGACCTGTTACAGTTGCCATATTCTGAAAAGATGCAGAATATAATGCGTTTTCTAAACCATAAAGTTGAGCAAAACTAGAGTTTGTTCCTGCTGTAATTAAGTTTGCTACATAATCACCAGCGTTCCATGCCCTTGCAGTTGTTCCTTCTTGTCCCCTAAGAATTGTTAAAGTATCCCCAGATATTGCTGTACACCATACAATTTCAGTTAATAAAGGATTAGTTGCCGAACTAATAGTTAAAACTATTGCTTCACCTTGAATGATGGCAGGAAAAATAGATGCTGTTCCAGATGCAACCTGAATAGTCGTACTCGTACTTTGTGCAGAAGTTGCTAAGGTAGTATTTGCGTTATTTGCAAATAATAATGTGTAGTTATAACTCATAATTTTTCCTTAGCTTATAATCGCATAAGTATCGTTTACTGCTCCAGTAAATTGTATCGTTGTAACAGGAAAATTCAATACATAAACAATCTGACCAGTTTCACTGTATGTAGGCGTTACTGCTGGATAGAATGTTGTGCCATTATCAAACGAGAATTGAATTGCCCTTGTGCCTGATGCTGAGTTTAAAACGATAGATGCTGGCATGGGTTCGTTAGGAAAAGTAACTACCACAGTGGTTGAGGTTAGCGTTCCTGTTATGGGTGATCCGTAGTTATAAGCCATGATTTATTCCTTTAATGTCCGATTGCAATCCAATAAGCATTTATTGGAAAATTAGTTGCCGCAGCATTTGAAAGTTGGCAAAAAACGCCCATGCTTGTTGTTGTTAATGAATATACTTGCGCCCAATAATCATTTGCACCGCTAATTTGTGTATATAAATTAATTGTTGCATTAGCAACAAAAATAGCATTAGGAAAAGCCTGTGTAAAATAGATGGTTTGTCCACTTTCATTATAAAATAATGGAGTTACTCCCCATTGAATAATCAATCCGTTGCTTAATCTAACATAGCCATCTTGCGATAATGCTTCTGAAATTGTCGTTAAAATAGGATAACCAGAAATTTCTGGTGTACCCGTAAAATTGGGGCTAAATAAAGGAGCATAATTAGCTAAATTGTTTTGAACATAAGCTGTTGTAGCTATTTCTGTACTATTATTATTAATAGCAGGAGTTGGAGCAGTTGGTGTTCCTGTAAATGCAGGGCTTAAAAGTGTTGCATAAGGGCTTAAGTTAATCGCAATATCAGTAATCACCCAAGCAGATAAAGTTGATGAGTAAATTAAAGTCAAAGGATAACCAGCCAAGGGAATATCACCGGCAATCAAAGGACTATTATTACCTTTAATAATTGGTAATGCTGATGTTATTGTTGATCCCAATGTTAATTGAAGCGTTGCAGGACCAGTATTAGCTCCTGACGCTAAAAGGATAATCTGCATCCCATTAGGGATACTTGTAAAGTTAGAGGGAATTGTCGCAGTTAATGCGTCTACAGTACCCCCTGCTGTTGCTAAACCATAAGTATTGTCTTGCCATTGATCCACTTGGATCAAGTTTTCCATAACATACGCTGTATCGTAATTACCAGCAATATCATTTAAATTGAATGGTTGTGCAGTCGTTCCTTCTTGACCTCTAAGAACTGTTAAGGTATCGCCTGATCTTGATGTACAGTAGGTGATTTCATAAACAGATGGTGATGTAGCTGAGGTTAATGTTAAGGTAAACCATGATGTACCGGGTACTGGAGTTGGAAATAAAGATCCTGTTCCGGGAGCGACTGTAATAGAGGTTTGAGTGCTAGTTATAGCGGCCGCTAGTGTCGTTTTTGCATTATTGGCATATAGTTGTAGCATTTAAAAACCCCTCTAAATAAGTCGATTGTACCTAATAAATAATGTTATATGTATATTGAAATGGTAAATTTAATGCTCCTGCTTGAACTGCCGCTTTAAATATTGGAGAAATAGTTAAATTAGGTATTGTTATTGTTATTGTTGAACCAGAATAAGTAACACTAATCTCATAAGTGTTGTCTATCGTAAAATCTACTCCATTCACCCCATATAAAAAGCGTTTAACTCGTCTTTTTAACCAATCGCAAGTAAATTGATACCCATCTCCCCTATACAGATTCCATGTAAGAATCCTCTTAAAATAATCATCTGTTACTGTGTAATAAGTATTTGGGTTAATCTCAATATCTTGATTGTATGCTTCCGTATCATATTCAATGGTGTTATATACACCTTGATTAGAGAAAGTTGAACCGACAGGTAAAGTAGGTCTTGTTATCCCATAGATGCCTTGAGCCACCCAATCCAATAAAGCACCTACAATCGCTGAACCTGTATATACCGGCAAATTAAGGTCATTTATGTTATTTAGATAAGTTTGACTAATATTGTTATAAGCAGTGAAAAAAGCAGTTATATCAGCATCATCTGCATATTGAACATAAGGATAAGCTGGTAGCGTTTGAGTTAGCATATTAGCCTTGTGTTATCGTGATTAAGCTGGCATTAGTAGATAGATAACTTTCAGGATCGCCATAAATCAACAATGAATTAGTTGCAGGTGAGGTAACTATCCCATTAATTGCCACTGTAATAAGCAATTTACTAATTAATTGAGGATTTAAAATGCTTGATACAGCATTTTGAAATGAATCCTCTAAGTAATAAGTGTTTATCGGCTGACCTACTGGGATTGTGTTTATATAATCAGCAATAGCAGGTTGGGCTAATTGAGCTACCGCAGTTGGAGATACTAAATTGGTTGAAATAGTATTCCAAGTAACTGTAATATCTACTGTCTGAACAGGTGGATTAACAAAAGTAATCGAATAAGTATCAGGATAATTATTCAAAGATACAGTAATATTTCTTAAATTAGGAGTTACCACACCACCTGACACATAAGTACCAAAAGTGGTCGTATCAACACCAATACTAAATGATTTTTCACTTAATACTGTAATTGTGTAGGTTCCATTAAAGGTTGAAGGATTTACGCCTGCAATCGTTACTACTTGCCCTGTTGAATAGCCATGATTTAAGTCTACTGTAACCACACCAGGATTGGCGTTTGTGATGCTCGTTACAGCGAGTACAGACCCAGTAAGCATAGATATATCAGGAACAGACTGATAGATAGCATTAGCGATTTGATAAGGATCTCCACCACCGCAAATAACCTCCCACTGACCTACACCTACATTACGAATATCCACAAGATAGGGCTGAACACCAGAAACTAACTCTAACTTAGTTTTAATTAATGATGGAGCACCTTGAACTGTAGCTTGCCCTGCTTGAATAACCTGAGCTTGATATTGGGCTAAAGTTTGCCCTGTTGTTCCGGGTATTCCTGCCTGTGGATTGGTAACGGATAGCGTTACGCCCGATGGAACAGATGTAATGATCTGGGTTACAGTACCAGCAGGAACCGCAAAAGAGCCTGAATTTACCGCTAAACAGAATAATTGACTAGATTGCCCTGAGGCTGAGATTACTCCCCCATCTTGAACTGTATATTGATTAATACCATCAGAAACAATAAATCCTACATTAATAACAAAGCCGGGGGTTCCTGAAAACACCACATAAACCGAAGTATTTGACCCTACCCCTTGTTGAATCCCATACATTTGACCTAAAGCATAAAGAATAAAAGGATTGGCAGTTGTGGCACTAATTGAGTTTACTAAGTCTACATATGCTTGATCTTGAATTACAGCGGCTCCTGTTGCTGTTGATGCCATATCCTCAATAAGGGATCCGGGTAAGTTAGCTGTTAATCCGGGAGATAAAGCAGTAGCGTTAGCTACGATATTGTCTCGTATCGTAGTTGGGCTATCAGGTACTGCTCCGGCTGATGTAATTGTTGCCATATATCACCTATGAATAAACTGTTGTTTGTATCTGCGTACCATTTAAAAAGGTCGCATAAATATAATAAGTCGGATTTGTTACGCCTTGAGCTTTGCTTACCAATAATTGAGCAAAATAAGGCGAATATTGTTGTTGCGTCCTTGCTACCGCTATATCAGGAGCAATCTGAGTTTGTACTGATTGATAGGCAGGAATGCCATAGCTGGAAAAAAAAAGGCGATTCTCCCTGAACCAATCTTAATGTTTGAGTAAGCGTTGCAAGCCAAATATAACTTGCCTCGGTTATCTCCGACCATACCCCATTAGAGTCCCTGCCATAGGATCGCATATAAATTCCTTATCAATTTTAAGTTGAATAAAAAGGGTTTTCATTACATAATATTCTTTATGAACTATTTAAAACATTATGCATTACTAATCATTAAATCTCAATCAAGAATTAAACTTGATGATTATTTAGAAAAACATCATGTTATTCCTAGACATTTAGGTGGAACAGATAATAAATCTAATTTAGTTAAATTAACAGCAAGAGAACATTTTATAGCCCATCTTTTATTGGCTAAACATTTTGGAGGCGAATTTTGGTATGCTGTTTCTGCATTTAAAATGGATCCAAATAACAATCCAAGATATGTAAATAGTAGGCTTTATGAAATTGCAAGAAAAAAATCAGCAAAATATCATTCTGAAAAAATGAAAATTTTTTATATAAATGAACCGGAAAGAGTTGAGAAAATAAAAAATGAACAAAAAATAATTCAAAACTATGAAAAGGTAAAAAAATATAAATCAGAATATATTAAAAAACATTGGGATGACCCAATATGGAAGAAAAAAATAATAACTTCCATTCAAAAATCTTTTACAAAAGAAAGATTAGAGAAAATGAAAAAAGCATCTAAAAAGTTATGGGATACACCTGATTTTTACAAAAAAATGTGTATTATTCAAAAAGAAGTTCAAAATAGACCCGATGTAATAAACAAAAAAAGACAAAAAGGAAAAGAAAGGATGAATACTCCTGAAAAAAGAGCAAAAGATCCTCAATCAAGAAAAATTATATGTCTTGAAAATAAAAAAATATTTTTAACTATTTCATTGGCGGCAGATTGGCTTTTTGAAAATGGACATACAAAGGTAAGCAGAGGAACTCTTAGTATGGCTTTAACTGGGAAAAGAAAAAGTGCATATGGATACCATTGGAAATATGCAGATTAAACAACACCCCCAGAGTTTCCTGTTCCCGGTTGAACACCAGAATGTTCGTGAAGTAAGAAGTTACGCCCATTAATAGTAACAGTACCCTCTAAATCCACACCAGATGAACTAATTGTAATGGAATTACCCCCTACTTGTAACTTAATCGTACCACCTGAATTAATTGTAAGTCCTGATGGGGTAAGGGTAAATGTAGTAGAACTTCCTGTATCCCTTAAAACTACCCCATTAGGGCCATATATCGTTACAGCATTAGGATCGACTGTTGTCCAGTTAAGATTGCCTATCGGAACGAATACAAGCGCACCAAGATTGCCTACGCCTGCTAAAGGAGCCAATCCTTCACCAAGACCTGTTACACCACCCAATCTTACGCTTGCTGATATACAAAATCCTTTATCGCCTACCTGAACGGGGATGCGAATATATTGAGAGCCTATTACAGGGCAAGTTACTGTAGGGATTGTTAATTCTGTAGATACTTCAAAAGTAACAGTAACAATTTGACCTTCTACTTTTACTACTGAGCAAGGTAATGCCAGGCCTTGATTCTCTTGATATTTATAAAGTTTATCATCAAAAAAGTTATTAATATTATTCGCAAAAGGGCGTTTTTGACTTTGGCTCATGCTGGCTGTATTCCGTTTGATAGTTGATAAGGCGCAACCATATCAATTACTGTAACCCAAGAATTAGCATCCGCTTGCCTAAAATTACCCACATGGCGAACTTGGGATACATAAAAGTTACCAGTAAAAGACATATTATTTCTTACTTGAGCGTAAGAGCTAACAGTATTTAATATTGGCACTCCTTTGGGAATATTTACATAATCACCAATATTAATATCCCCTCTCATCACTATTTTCATTTGTAATGTTGAATAATTTAACCAAGTAACATTACCAATAATATCCTCATACCTTATGTCGGTATGAACAATACTTTGGGTTTGAGGTAGCGTTCCATCATTTAATATAAACCCAGATGGGCTAGGAATAATAGTAGCCCCTATGTAATTAGGATCGGTAATAATTGCCTTGCTTAAAACATTAATTTGAGTACCAAAACTAATTAAATTGGTAAATTGTAAATTTAATGTCTCAGGAAATACTAAATTAGGAGAATAGCCACCTGTAACGCTTACCTTATAAGAATTAATTAGCGTACTCGTTACAGCGTCAGTTAATGTTTTCCCTTTTTGCCATGAAAAAGTAATATTTTGTGTTGCCAAAGGATCAAATATTTGTGGGGAAATAACAAGAAAAAGGCTTACATGAGTTCCTTGCCAGTTGCCAAAGTTTTCTAAAATTGTTCCACTGATGATTTGAGTAGTATTCTGCTTAATTAAAGGTAACCCTTTAGTCATACCTACTTTAATTGAGATATTGGCAAAGGTTAAATTTCTTTTTAAAACATTGTAATCAATTCCAAATATTTCAACTACAGCATTACCTGCTGGAGAGTGAAAGGGAGCTTGAAATATATCTAAAGTGATTTGTAAGGCGGCATAATTATCTTGCCCATTATATAAACTTGAAAAAGTTATTGGGGTAAAATTAGATGTTTTCTGAGATGGAGAAATAACAATTTCATAATATCTCATGGTGTTATCTCAAAGTTTTGCGAACTATCTCTAAACACCAATGTGCTAGTCGTAAAATATCCAAACAAAAGATTAATGTTATAAGTGTCAGGACTAGCGATTAAGGGTTTAACCATGACCAAATTGTTAGAAGTATCATAGATATTAATATAATAGCGTAATCCATAGGCGTTCCAAGGTATAGTAATTACATAAGGGTTGCTATCCAAAGTAGCATTAAAGCTAAATGGAGTGCTTCCTGTAGGTTGAAAATTAACTATAGTCGTCATGGTAAACTACTCTGTAAAGTTGCATTACCTGCCGAATTAGGAGCAAGTGTTGGCGTTGAGTTCCAAGTTACATTACCTTGCGTTAATCCACCATTTTGAATATTTTTTAATATCCCACCTATAACAGTTTGAGCCGCTTGATCGGTAATTAAAGGCTGTTCAAAATCCCATTGATAAATATATTGAACCTGTTTATCACCAGCAGGGGTTATATCTCTTATGGATTTTAAAAGACAATTTGTATATATAAAAGCAGGGGTAGCAACAGTAAAATATCCACCTTGCTGAATATGTGATTGAATCATGCCTTGTAAAGCGGTAAATTGAGCTATTTTGGTTATATATCCGGCAGGAGTTCTAGCAGGAGCTACCATAGCCAAACTAATCTTTAAAGGCATTTGAATGACCGCATTAGCCGCCATTTGCATATTAGCAAAAGGATATTCAGCAAACTGCCATTCGGTCAATGTACTGCCTGATAAAGGTTTAAAATGAGCAAAGAATTCAGAGGTTGATGTTCCTGTACCTATCGTATTAAGCAATCCGGGTACATCAAACAATTCTGTTGCGGAAAGAATAGGCAAAACGCCACCAGATATATTTTGAGCAATACCTTGTTCGAGAAGTATCGGGCTTACTTCATACGCTAATTCAAACGCTGTTCTAACAATATTCGCCATATCATCTTCCTATTGGTGCGTTAGCAACCATTGTAGCGTTTAAATCAGAACCAGAAGCGTTATTAACCAGTATCTGCATAGATTGAGCAGGAAAAGTTCTTCCGGTTTCATGTTGAGATATAGCTGACATTAATTTAGCCAATACGCTAGTATCTTGTAAGTTAATTTTTTCTGTTGGAGAAAATCCAGTTTGTTTTGCAACATCTTTTATATATGCCTCTGTATCATTTTGATCTGAACTTGGCGCATATTTTTTAATTATTGAGCTTAGGGTATCAAGATGATCTCTTGTTTGATAAAGTTTTAATTGGTTAGCTAAAGCAATTTCACCTGCATCAATGCTAGAAAATCTAGCAAAACCACCTTCCCCCATAACCGCCCCTGATTGACCAGCAAATTTAAGATTACCGGGGTTTAAATTACGAATTCCCAATGGTTCTGATTTATATAAAAGAAAACTAGAAATATCTCTTTTATTTGGGTCTAATTGATTTGCAACTTCTTTTTCCCATGTTTTCTTTTTAATATTGTAATTAATAATGTCAGCTTTATTTGCATTGTTAATTGCCTCATTAGAACTTGATGGTAAATATTTACCGGCAATATTAGCAAAAAAACCTGCTATTTTAATTGAAGCTACCAAAAGTTTGGTTAAAGCTCCTGCTAAAGCAACTAATTGAGGTGTTACTGGAGCCAATGCTTTTATAAAATTATTTTCTATAGATTGATTAGCTTGTTTTAATTTAAGAGTTAATTCTTGTAATTTTATATCAGCTTCATCTTCCCCTCTATATCTTTCTGTGCCTTGTGCGAATTTTCTAGCAAATCCTTCCCTTTCTTCTTTTGTTCTATTAACCAAACCCCTTAAAACATCATAAGGGATAAATTTAGTTACTCCTTGATATTCTAATAATTGAGGAATTCCTCTATCTTGTTTAAATAATTGAACGGCTCTTTCAATAGCTTGTGAAAATTGAGTTTCAGGTTTACCGCTAGGAGAAATACCTAATAAATTTCTAGCAAGAACATCTTTTGGGTCAATGGAACTTTGAAGCGTTGCTATATTTGAAAGAGATCCTTCCAGTTCAGGAATAGCCCCGCCATAAGATTCTCTAAAAGCCCTCAAAGCTCCAGCACTAACGCCATATTGAGTAGATGTTTTTCTTATGTTTGTAGCATTATAAGATAATCCAAAAATACCAAATCCACCTGCTAAAGCACTAAAAGCAAGGTATTTACCCATATTAGTAGTCATTTTACTAATATTGTTGGATATATTAGTAGTTATAGATTGAATGTTTTTCCATGAAGATGTCGAATCTTTTAATGATTTATTTGTGTCTTTTAAAGACTTGTTCGATTCTTTGATAGTCTTATTTAATTTTTCTTCTGTTTTTTGTACTTTTTCTAATTCTTGTGTAGTTTTTTCTATTGTTTCTTGTGCTTCTTCAAAACCCTTCTCAGTTTCCTCATTGAGTTCTTTTTGATTTACTTTTAAATCTTCAAGGGTTTTCTTTACTTTTTCTACTTCTTTAGAAAAGGCTTTAAATTTATCATCTAATACATCTATTTCAATAACGCTTTTGACTGCCATTTTAACCTCTTAGATGATTGATCTTTTTAAAGCCTTTAATATATGTCTTTGTCTATATTCCTCAGCATCAACCCATTCTGAACCTAATTCATCCATTAATGCTTGAAATCCCTCATTACCTAAATAATCAAGTATTTCTCCTATTATGCCACTTTCTTCTTGGTATTCTTTTCTTCTGTCAATATTGGCAAGCCATTGATGTACTCCAAAGGCGTTAAGGATAAATATTCCCAATCTCTTAAGCTCCCCACGATCTCCAAGAAAGAACTTCGCAAGTCCTTCGGGGCTACCTTGGAGATTACTGTAAAAAAAACCAAGTTACTTAAAATTTCCGCCTCGTCATCTTCATCAAGAGCTTCATTTTTAAGTGCTACATTAAATGGCAATGAGTCCCAACCATTATTATTAGCAACAATTACAGTGGTTAAACGAATAATCTCGTTAATTAACCCTGCTTTAACTCCATCAACCCCATCCCAAGTACCAAGTTTTTTAGAGATAGCTTTAAGACTAGGATAAGCAATTTGCGGTGCTGATAAGGCCATGTGAGCCTGATCTACGCCCTTTAATGATTCGGTAAAAACTTGACCAAGCTCATTATAGTATTTTTCAAAAACATCCCTACTGATAGGAGAGGAATGTACAAAAACCTCTCCCTTTTCAGCAGTATCTACCTTAATAACAATATTTAAGTTCTTTGAAATACGCATTAGAGTATTTCCTTATAAAAATTAACCTGCGGCAAATAAAGCACTGTTGATACTATATACGCCTCTCAAACGAATGATTAAGCCTGCTTGGTTACCATCAAAGGCAACCTCTTGAATACTAGATAATACACAGTTTTCAAGCTGAAAAGAGCTTAATGCAGTCGTGTCAGGATAAATGGTTACTGAACCTAAAGTCGTATTGGATTCAATTTGCTTTTTGTAAGCATCACCTAAAGCCTGAGTACGAAGAATGTGCATAGTTACATTCCCCATAATATAAGGCTCAGGAGAGGTTACAGCCCCAGTCATTGTCGGGATTAGCAAAGAAGTATCGCCATCAAACCCCAAACTTATTGCTTCTCTTGAAAGATATGGAGAAGTAATGTTTAGCTGAGGAAAGGACGCATATACGACACTAGCGAGTAACCGGTTTAATGTGCCTTGTTGCAAAAGTGGATTAGCCATGATTTACCTCTTTAAACGGGAATATTGCTTGCGGTTAAGTAAATGGTAATCGAGCTAAATCCACGCTGAGGTGTAAAGGTACAGCTTAATCCTCGGTAAATACCTGCCGCATAATCACTTGGATTTTCAGCAATATAAGTTACAAAGGAAACTGCATTTACAGTCGCAGGCGATAAGATTAAGCCAAATGCGATACCATTATTAACTACCGCTTGTGCCACTTTCTGCAAGCTATTGATACCAGCTTGATTGTAAGACATAGGATTCTGTGGCGTGTTAGAACCATTAATAATTGCGGCACTTAAAGCTACCTGACAGTTGATGGATAACCAATCTATTGTATACCAGTAGTTAAATGTATTCAGATCCATCATCGTTCCGCCTTCGATCAATGTATTGCTAATTTGACCTTGTGCGCCTGTTCCGATCCAATTCACACCTGCCGCCAATAACATGGTTTGTTGAGCATTTGTTAGCGTTGAATAGGCTGTTACACCATATTCATAACTATACTCAAGAGGTGTTACTAGATTTGCTCCTGATGGATTGTAATTAAGCGTTGTATAGAAAGCTGATGCAATACTTAATTCAGTAATCGGAGCTGATGGGCTTTCAACCATAGCAAAAACAGACTTGATTCCAGTCCAGTTAGTGTAAGTTGAAAGAGTTGTAGTAACGAAGAAATATACTTGAGCAGTAGTTCCAGTATATTGTTTTGCCATCGTTGGAGCTGTTGGTTCTGTATCCCATGTTTTAGGTAACAGATAGCTATAAAAACGAGTAGTTGGGTTAGCAATATACAATTCTAATGCTGTTACGCCCTGAGCTGGAGTTCCCACACCTAACTCTAAGATATAAACAGAGTTTGCATAACCTTGAGCAAAGTAAGTGGTTACTGCGGCTACTACCTCAGATACATCCTCAAGAGTAACTGTACCATATACTGTTACTGCACCGGGATTTGATGCTAAAGCATAAGTAAAGGTGTTTGTTCCAGTTGATGTAACTTCGTATGTTCCGTTATATCCACTTGGGGTTACACCAGCGATAGTAGCTAAAACTGTATCGCCTGATGGAATTCCATGAGGAGTAGTTGTGGTTACTGTTGCTACGCCTGTCGCCCAAGCAATAGAAGTAATTGAAACTGCACCCGTTAAGATGGCAGTTAAATCGCTCATTTGAGTGATTAGCGCAGTTGAGCCTGCTGATAAAGTCGTAGCACCTTGAGAAACAATCGCACCAGTACGCTGAATCGTAATAGGGGCTGATGCTACCTGTTGCGTTACGACTACATTTACAATCTGGTTCGACATAGCGACCCCCTATTAAATGTAGCTGATAGCAAGAGTTTGTCCGGTTCCGGGAGTAATCACCAATCCGTTAAACACTGGCATATCAATGTCATAAGAGCCTACAACATCAGGAATAACTGCTAATTGGTTAGTAACTGCAACCGCACCAGTTGTAGTCGTATCATTTACTGATCCTGTAGTGGTCCCTGCTACCAATACAGAAACACGACAGATTCGACCAACAGTTGTTTTAACGACAGTAGCGGCAGTAATATCGAACATGGTACGAACACCATTAGCTACAATTAATGCACCATTTTGAGTTTGGGGATTTGCTAAAATTGCCATTTGTATCTCCTTTTAACCACTATTAAACTGCTGTTAATGAAATAAACGCTTCTTTAATTAACTCTCTGGCAATATTGTTTGCTGTCGTCTGATAATAACTTACATCAAAAGTTATCGTTTTCTTTTGAGATATTATTCCCAATTCAACTTGGGTCATTTTCTCATCTTGAATTGTCGGTAAATTAACAATCCCAATATTGTCAGTATTTACACTGTATTGGAACACATAATTAATGAAATTTAAAGCATCTTGGTTTCTTTTTCCATAAATAGTGATCTTTACTCTATCTCTTGTTAATTGCCAAGGATTTGACTGCTGATCTACAAAAGGAATTTGATATGCTTGAGTGTCTGATGGCTCTATATGAGCAACTGCATAAGGTGGCAAATAATTTAATCCAGTTAAATAACTAGAGAAAACTGGAAAGTATTGATTTAATGTTAGCCAAATAGGTAAGCTATTGGATACAACAGGCGTTACTTGGTCAAAACCAGACATAGAGTCTATTAACTGAGTGGCATTGACGCTATAAAGAGCATCACCTCTATAATGATAAAGGTCAGCATTTTGGAAATAAGCCTCTCTACGACTAAATGCAAATTGAGTTCCATTATTATTAGCCACATAAATTAAATTAGGGCTTAAAGCATTAAAGCTATTAATAGGTTGTGGAGTGGTAAATATCATGTGATTAAACACAATATTTCTGTCTTCTAATTGTTGTACATCTTGATTTATATGTAATGCACCTTGAGCTGAAAATACTCTAGTAGGAACAACATTTCCTAAAGTGTCATACATAGCCAAACCTTGAACTGCCGCGTTCATTAAAGCTGTGTCAGAATATAAAGCACCATTTACCCAAAAAACAGAACCATCTATGGGTAAAATATATTTAACATAAAGAGTAAAAGTAAGCTCTTGGTAATTGGAAACAGTATTCAAACCTTCCTGTAAACCAGAACCTAGCTCTGTTTTTGCCCCCATGTTTTCAGCTAATGTACTCATTCAATCCACGCTTTTAAACTTGACTCAAA
>JAEHJW020000572.1_pt1 | contig 19467 bp, 20 predicted proteins | sample 9271431 | NCBI WGS metagenome assembly JAEHJW02 | reverse complement strand
GTTCCCAAATTTCCCAAGTTTGCGGCAACTTCTATGCTGGTGGCGCCCGGCCCAACGCCAAGAGACAAACTGGTTTGCGCAATGGGCGCCATATACGAATCGGAATATGACCCCAGCAGCGCATGCAGGGCAAAGCCGGCGGTAATTGGCCGCGCGTATTCTTTTACCTTAATAACCCAATGCTGGCTCTCTTTGTAGATGAGCGTTTCAAATGGCAGCGTATCCCCTTGGTATTCTTGCTGCATCTTTATTTCCGGGTTGGCGTCTGTTCCATCTAACCAGCGCCAAAATATATTTGTACTCGCAGAGGGAACGCCCCATCCGGTTTGTTTTCCCAACCCAATATAATATTGATTCTCGCGAATCGCAGTTATCGGCATATCTGCAGCTCCTTATTTTTTGATGTTATACGCTTTCAATTACATGCACTGTTACACTCCAGGCAGCGGCTTCCATAAGCAGCGTCGATTTTTCCAGCGGGTACATGCCGCTGCGGCCATATTCCATCGGGTCTACGCCCGCTAATCCGCTTAGTGAGCCGTCAAGCTGCTGATTTTGCATAAGAACTTGCCAAATGGCCACCAAGTATCGCTGTATTTGCGCGTCGAGTGTTGGCGCGTCGTCAGCTTGAACAATGACGGTAATTTCAACAATATGGTCTATTTCAGCCCAAAGGGATGCGCCATTGGCGGTTTGTTTCCCTTTTTGTGCGTTCACCACAATAGCGGGATACTCCCCGATGACGGTGCGGTAGCCGGCATAAATGTTTGTAATATGCGGCAGCGGAATACCATCATTCCAGGCTGCCGCTACGGCGTCTATTTGCGTGTTGATGTTTGTGTTCAGCGTATTTGCCAGCGCAGTTTGCGCCGCCGCGCCAAGTTTTTTTATCATGCTTGCAATCCTGCCCCGCGTATCGTTTGCTGAATATATTCATTCAGCCGCTGTACAATACCCGATTGCCGCTGCCAACTAATACCCAAAATTTGCCGCGCCGCCATTTTGCGTGTGCCAAATTGATGAAACGCCGCGGTTGGGTAGCGTGTTCCAAAGGTTAAGGATGTAGCGGTTATTTCTTCGGTGTGCCCTGTGGCGCCTTGTTGTGTTAACGATTGCAGTAAATCGCCGCGGCGCTGTAAAATGGGATGCGCGCCGGGGTAACCTTTGCGCTGCCGGTCTTTTACCGTCGCCGGCCGAAGGGGCGCCCAGTGGCCCGTGCGAAAAACGCCGCCTTCAGCCGTAAACTGATTTGCCGCGTCATTCCGCAAATCTTCCGCTATCAATTCCCACGCCGGCGCCAGCGAATGGATGGTTTCGCCCCATGTGGCAAATTTTCGCCGCTTTGCCGCTGCGCCGGTAACTTGCAGCGTTACGAATCCATATTGTCCCATAGTTTATCCTTGGTGTTTTGCTTGCCCTTTGTGATGAAACGGATCGATGGTGGCGCCGAACGCCAGCGCCTCACGCCCGGCGCGGCCATGCATACCCGGTTGTTTATGGTGTGTTGCGCCGGCGTGTGTGTGCCCGTGCCGCGCATGCGCCGGGTGCGCCTGCCGGGTTGTGTGCCCATGCAATGGGTGCGCGTGCGCAGAATGGATGTGATGCGTCATGCTGCTTCCTCTTTACATGATGTCGTTTTGCCGGAAGCGCGAAAGCCCCATGCTGAACACCGGTTTGGCGTCACGCGGATCCATTGAATTTGGATCCGGCAATATAGTAGCGCCGGCGCTAATTTGATATTGCGGCAGCATGCCGCGCGGCTGGGCGTCTGAACCGACCTCCGGACCCCAGCGGTCTATGCCGTTGACAATGTCTAATATGCGCAGTTCGGCATAGGAACGCCGTTCCGCCGCCGCGGGGGACATATCTGGCTCTGCCCCTTGAAAATATCTATCGATGAGATTTGCGGTCGCCAATTTGGCGTTGATTTCGCGCAAGGTAAGGGTAATGCCAGCGTCGGATCCAAGATAGGGCATAACATATACGGTATCAATGCGCTGCTGCAATTCTTGCGCGGCGTAGGTAATTTCCTGCGCCACAACGCTGTTTGTTAGGGTAACATACGCCGCTTTGTTCGGGAATTCAAACAGCACATCCACAATTTCGCAGTAGCCATAATACACGCCGCCTGCGCCAAACGTTAAGATAACGGTTGCGTCGGTTATTGTTGGCGGTAATCCTGCCATATGCGGTACTCCAAGTTATTCTGCGGAATCGGCGCTTTGTTTGCGTGTTTGCCGTGGCAGTTGGCTGCGCAGCGCTTCAAGCTCGGCGCGCAGCGTAGTGTTTTCGGCTTGCAGCGCATACGTTTGTTCGACCAGCGCATACGGGGCAACTTCAACGGCAGATGCAATTGCTTTTACCGCCTTCAGCTGCGCGATGGTTGCCGGAGCCAAATCGTCCGTTGGGAACCGCTCGCCCTGATGAAACATCTTTCAGTCGTGCCGAATGGGCGCCGCCGCATATAATTCTTCCACGTATATTTCTTCCATTTTTTGCAACTCCTTGTAGCCTCGCTCCTTATGCGATAGCAGACTGTATCAGATAGCCGCAATCGGCGGCGATTAACGCTTCTGCCTGAAGAATGCTCGGCCGGAAGATGGTAGAATCTTCTTCTTCAACCCGATAGCTTTTCACTTGCCATTCGCGCGCGCGTAAAATCAATCCATACGTTAGGATGTCTAAGCCGGGTTCGGGATTGATATACCCCATCCACACATTTTTTCCCCATACATCATTGCCCACATATGGTTCGCCTTCAACAGAAGTGGTATATACCACCGTTGGTATCAGCACGCGCATGCCCCACAGGGTGCGCGGCAGCAGCCCTTGTTCCATCAAATCGGGGTGCGTATATTTCACCAGATCCTCCAAGCCGGGGTCATTTTTCATAATGGCTGCCACGCTATAGGGAATAACCACGGTGTTGGGAAACAATCCGCCGGTATTTTTGCGGATTGTGTCTTTTCCGGCTTCAAATTCGCCATAAATGGCGGAATGCTGGCCGCTAGTTTGGCTGACAAATCCGGCGTTATTCCATTGGCTTGTTCCGCTGAGGGTAATAGAGCCGGCATTATTTGCGATGTTCAGGCAGGTAGCAGCCACACGAATTTCTTGATCCAGCAGAATTTCATCTTGCACGCGGCGTGTTTTGGAAAGCTCTAATTGCAACGCGCTATCAGCGTTGCTATATTCCCGGTCGCTGATGCCGGTTTCCAGCGCGAATTCTTCCGCAACATAGCCGGCTTCGGTTGCGCCGTAGTTGCGGCGTTTTGGGCGTGATCTATCGGCGCGCAGCGTGCCATAGCCATCGGTTCTATCTACGCGGAAGGCTTGCCCTTTATCCCATTTATAATAGTTGTCGTTTTCTTTTTTCACTTTGAAAACGCTAAAAACCTTTTCAGCTATCATTCCAGTAGGATGATAGCCAATACTTAAATTCGTCAGCGGTATACTCTGGTGTACACTGCGGCTTGTCATATTTGCTGGCGCTTGTCCCGGCATATTTCACCTCGTATTGTATGTTCTTTGTTTCATTCCTCACCGGCCCTGAAAGGCCGGCGCTGGTTACGCATTAATGTATTGTGTTGCGCCGATCTCGATCATCACGCTAATAACGTCGCCGATTTCTGCGGCAGCTGTAAGGGCGCGGCCAATCAGAAAAAAGTTTGTGGCGCCAGCAGCGGTAGCGGTAACAACCTGCCCCGAAGCGTTTACCATTAAAAGGTCGCCATAGCTGATGGCGCCCCCGGCAATCGCTTTACTCACACCGCCGGTGCGCACGCGCACACTTTGGCCCGGACCCGAGGCTGGCGCGTCTTGCGCAATGCCCAGCGGCTGAACGGTTGTGCTGATGGCAACAATAATATCTTCGGCGTTACCGGTTGTTACATCGGGGGTAACCACATAATATTGGGGAATGCCGCCTCCGCTGTAGGTTGGCGGATTGCCGGCCCACGTAAGCGCCGTAACGTTTGCGCTGGCGCGAAAGCTAAAATCTTGCAAGGTATCAACTTCAAAAGCCATACCGAAGAACCTCCTTGTATATCTTTCCTATTGGGCTGTAAGTATTTTTTCAGCTTTTACGTAATAGGCTAACTGCTCATCCGAAGACAGATCGTCCAATGTTTTGTGGTCTTTTGCCGCCAATTGGGTGGCAACTTCGGCTAAAACACTGCCTTCGGTATCTTTCATGCTCCAGCGCGATTCCTGATCGAAGCTGCCGCCGCGCGCCCCTGTTTCTACAAAGCTTTCGGATAACAGGGTTTGAATCAAATCCAGCAGTTTGCCGCGCGCTTTTTCATCCAGTTCAAAGGCTTCATCCAACATAAAGCTGCGAATGGCCAACGCGCTTTTAGGTGTAAGCTGCACCTTTGTGCGGCGCCGTTGGGTAACGCCGGCAATATCCCTTGTTTTCGGTATAATTGCACTTTGGGTTGTTGCAAACGAAAGGTTTTTACCGGTTTCCCAGCCACGCAGCACGGCGTCTATTTCGTTTTCGTACAGCTTCATTTCCATTTCCGCTAAGCGCTGTTGCTGCTCTGCCAGCGTTTTGCCCATTGCCGGATCAAACGCTTTTTTCGGTCTGCGTTTTGTGGTATGGCTTCGGCTGTGGCGCGCGCGGTGTTTTGCCGCCGCTTTTGGTTCATCTGCTTCTTCGCCGTCATCGCCATCCTCATCGGCGCCGTCATCATCTTCCGGGTCGTTCTCTTCTTCATCCTCATCGCCATCCTCATCATCATCTTCTGCGTCGTCGTCGTCGTCATCTTGCGGTTTCTTTGCTTTGCCGGCTTTTTTCCGGTCGGCAAAAAACTGCTTGACATCCTCAAACGCATCCTCATCATCTTGCCCTTGGTTCAGCTCGGCAAGTTTGCGGAGAATTTCCGTTAAAATTGCTTTTGTGTGTGTATCCATGCTTGTTGTATCCCCAAATAATTTTTTGTACAGGCGCTCTATGGTTTGGCGCACAGCTGGCGGCACACGCATTGGTACGCCAGTTCGCGCCCCATGCAGCGCAGCGTAAGCGGCTTTTACCGCGTTGCCGTTTAATTTGCCGCGTTTTCCGTTGTTCGCTTCGTAGATTGGCAGTTTCCAAGTAGATTTTTTGGCGCTGTTCCCCACCAGCAAAAAACACGCGGCAGGCAAGTTTGCTTTATCAATGCTTCCCCATGGTTTCCAGCTGACTTGTTCTGCCAGCTGCACCGGGGGCATGATCTTCAGGAACGGGCGGTTTGTCAGCGCGCCGCCAATGAGCACGTTGGAATATTTTTTCCCTGATATTTCATCGGTATACTCGCCAAATTCCGGTGAAAAATAGCGATATTCCTTTTTTTCAATCAGGCTGCGGCCGTAAGGGGTCCATGCAATGTGCGCATATAATCCTGCAAGGGCAGGTGGATTAGATTGCGCTGGGCGGAACGCCAGCTTGCGTATCCATCCGGCCGCGCGTGAATCGCTGGTGCCGGCTTTGTGATCGACATCCAGCGCGATATCAATTTTGCGCACTCGCGCATCAAAATTACGCTGAAATGCGGCCAGTTTTGCGCGCGAAAAGGTTAAGGTTCCATACAAGGGATGATGAAAGGTCCCAAGGGGCATAACCATTATCCAGCTGCTGCGCGATTCTGCCAGCGCAATGGGCTGAGAGAGCCATTTGAATACATCGAATTGTTTCATGCTTTGCCTTTGCCGCTGCTGGGTTTCGTGCGCGTTATTGGCGCTTTGCCGAGTGGTTTGCTTTGGTGTGAGCTGCGCGTTGTGGTATCGGTCATTGTTTCCCTCCAATTTTGTACGGCAGTAAGTATTTTTAGGATTGCTTTGCGTATTGCGGGGTCTGCTGCGGTAAGGTCTTGCTCTAAAAACGCAGCGTTCGGCGCAAATAAGGTTCCAAGGTCTGGCAAAAAGAAGCGCTGCTGCAAGTGTTCCCATTCGTTTGCGGCTTGGCGAAACGAATCGAGCGCATAGATTTGGTTGTTGGTTAGTTCTTGGGCCGGCGCTTGCGGCTGATGAACGACCAGCGGGGTTGTGGTGTACCCCGGCTCGGTGGAAGATGGCGGCTGCAGCGGCGACCAATCGCCAATATCATCATCCGGCCCCGGGCCATATTCTAAATCGCATTTGCAGGCGGCGCCGCACGCTGTGCTGCCATCACCGGGCGTGGCAGAAAGTTCATTGTTGTGGCTTCCGGGCCAGCCATATGGCGAACCGGCGGCGTAATCGGGGCAATCGCTGCAATGCTGTGCGCCCGGATCTAATATCCAATAGATGAAATTATATGGCCGCGCGGGATCGCCCAGCGCCATTTGCGTATAGCCATCTTGCGCGCCAGACCACGCTACATCTGCCTGAAGGTCTATACGCACTGCGGCTTGCTGAACCCATTGTTTGGCCGCCGATTCATCCAGCGCCGCCGGCGCCTGTAGCGCAGATTGCAGCTGCTCGGCCATTTTTGGTACGCTAACGGTATAGAACGTTAGTTTTGCCGTATCCGGCGGTTGTTTTACGGTCGCCGGCGCCGGCAAATGAGAGCTACGCCGCCAATATTGCTGTTGCCCCAAGGTATAGCCTTTGCGGTACAGGTTTTCAATCAGCGCCGCGTGGCGGGCAATAAACAGCGATTTTGCCTGCGGGTTTTCATCAATCAGGTCGCGCAGATAGCGGCGCAGCGAATGGCGCAGCAGGGTAACGCCGCCGGTATGCAGCCGCACATATTCCGGATCGGTTTCACGCCGGCGCCGCACATCGCGCATAGTTGCGCCTCCGATATTCTTGGGAATAAAGCGCAGATTCAATGGCGTCTTTGCGCGGTTCTGCGGCTAGTTTCCGCGCTGGTTTTCGCGCGGCGGTTGGGTTCACTTTTGTAACCGGGCTGCTTGGCGCGGTGGGCAAACCAAGCTCTGCGCGTAAAAAATCTTCCAGCTGCGCGTCGGGGGAAATCAGCGGCGATGGCATATTGACCAGCCGCTGCAGCGCGGTAGATAAGATGGTAATATCTGCCGCGAGCTTGGAGCAGCGCAGTTTGGGATAGACCGCAACCTGATTATAGTTGTAGTCGATCAGTTTCGGTATCGCATCGAGATTAATAACATCCGCGATATCGTTGGCGATGGTTTGCAAGCTGCGCAAAAACATTTGCACTTGGGTATCTGCCAGCGCATACGAGCCGGTATCGGTGGAACCCAGGTTAATAAATTGGGCCAGCACGTTCCGCGCTATCATCGTATCGTGATACTGCATGCTGGGCAGCGGCTGTGCGCCATATTTCTGCCAATTTTTGGGATACATCAGGTCCCAGCCTGCGGGCAGCGTTACCCCCATGGATTCATTCACGCGCAGATTTTGCGTAATGGCTTGTGCGGCATCCACATCTGCGGCTGTGTGGTTTGGCGGCAGATAGATGATAGGCGGGGTAACGGCTTCGCGTTCCATGGCGATGGCGTCTATTTTTTCAAATTGGGTTTTATAAAACCAGTGCTTATACGCTTGCCGCAGAAGCGGAAGTCCTTCATAGTTGTTGCCTTCTTGGCGATGCACGAACAGCAGTAATTTTTCAACGGGAATGTTAATAAACTCATAAGAATAATTCCGGAAGGTCCACTGCTGCACCCCCACCAGTTCATTATCTTCGCCTACCCACCAGCGCCACAGGGTGCGCGGCAAAAGTGGCGTCCATCGAGACCATTTTACCCAGCCGTCATCGATGCGGTAATTAATTTCAAACGGCATAAAGCCATACCACAGGCTCATCAGGGCGTGGCGCAGAATATCGCCCCATTTTTGCGTTATTTTGTTGCCTTCCGTTGTGATATACGTCATATCATGAAACAACGCGGTTTCCACAAAGCTGGCTATTTCCATATCGCGCGGGGAACGCGAAGCGGGTTCAATGCTCCACGTTGCCTGGCGGATGGGCAGTTCTACCACGGTGCGCACGGCGTTTATTTGGCCATCGTTGCGCAGCATTTGGTCATATATTTTTTGCGCGTCGCGCCAATAGAGATCGGGGTTATATTCCTCGTTGGTAATAATGCCCGAGAAAATGGCGGTTCCCGACGCGCCCAACTGGTAGACGGGCGGCGCTTTTGCGGATATGTTGGGCATTTCGGGGTATGGTTTATTTAATGGAGTTTGCTCGGGCCACTGAACTCCCTGAATGGATTGTGCGGTTAATTGTGGCTGCTGTGCAGCGTGTTTGCGGCGATGGCGTCGGTTCATCCCGTTGCTCCATTTCTTCGGCTTGGGTTTAGGCAGCTAGCTGAGAATAGCGGTTATTTGGGTATTTGCGGAAACGCTTATCCATAATCCCGTGTTGGTGGGAACATCCAGCGCATATACAGCGCCGGGAGATGTGGTTGCAACGCTGAACAGCAATGCGGCGGCAACCGCGCCTGCGGCGTTGATGGTATCATACACGCTGACGCTGCCAGTGCCTGCGGCGATGATAATTTTTATCAGCCGCATGGGTTCGCCGGTGATTCCGCCGGCGCTTAAAAATTGTGCAGGTTGCGGGCCGGTGGAATTCAAGCTTGCGGGGGGAACAAGCTGGCCTGCTGCGCCCGATGCGCCGCCGCTGATAATGGCGGTAAAGCGGCCAAAAGCGGTCAGTTCATTGCCGCGATAGTCAAAATTTGCCATTTTCTTTGTTTCAATCCTCACTGGCCTCGAAAGGCCGGCGCTTAAAATGTTTTTTTCAGCAAGGAACGGCTATGCAAATCGGTGTATTGGGTGCGCAGCAGCTCAATAGATTCTTGTGGCAGCGCGGTTTGCGTTCCGCTTACGGCCAGTGGCCAGCACGCTAAGGCCAGGGCTATCACGCAATCATCATGCAATCCCTGCGGCGCCGTCATGCGCAAACCTCCGGCGGGCAGCCGTTCGTATTCATAGGCGGCCAATTCCTGCAGCAATTCCGGAATATCCGGGAATGTAATGTGCTGCTGCTCCATCAGCAAAATCAGCTTTTCAATCAGTTCGCGTTTGGAAATCGCGGTAAGGGTATAGCCGGTAATGCGCAGCCCGGCGCGGGCAAGGTCATCAAAAATCGGGTCCCCAACACCGGTGGTGTCCATCCAAACGGCGGCGTTATTCCATTTTGCGGCTAACGCGCTGATCCGCGCTTTTTGCAGCGGCCATTCTGCAAGGTTATAGCGTTCAAAGGCGACAACGGCGCGCTGCTGCATATCCATCACAACGCAAACGGTATAGTCGTTATATTTTGCTAAATCTACCCCCATGCAATAGCGGGTTTGGGGGTGAGGCGGCGCCGATACCAAGCGCCCCCCTACGCATGCGCTGAAGGAGTGAAAGACGCCTCCAGCGTTTTCCAGAAATTCTGCCAGAATTTCTTGCCGAAAACTTCGTTCCGGCATGGTATCAAACATTTGCCGCAATTCATCAAACCGGATATCCGGGTTTTCGTAGGGGTGCGGTTTGCGATACAGTTTGCCATCAATAATTTCGGCGCCCAGCGTAGGAACCTGCCATGCAGCGCTATCGGCTCTATCGTGCGCGGCGACCCATTCACGCCAGAACCAATTACGTCCTTTTGGTGTGCCGCCAGCCATCAGCCCGGCGCCTGAATCCATGAGCATCGGGCGGATAATTTCATTCCAGGCGCGTTCGGGAATATCGGCGGTTTCATCGAAAAATGCGCGGCCGGTAACGGTGTGGCCGCGGGCGTTTTCTGGATCGTCCAAACTGCGGAATAATAATTTACCGCCGGTAGGGCCTTTGGCCGTTTTTTCCGTTTTATTAAATTGAAACACACCGCCAACGGCGCGGCGCATTTCTTCCCAGCCGATCATCACCTGGTCATAGGTGGGGGCGCCCCACAAGTCGGTATAGCCGGCCAGCACATCTTCCACAGCGATGGCCATGAACAAGGTGGTTTTGCGCCAGCGCCGGCCGGCGGAAAGCCAGTTAAAGCGGCGCATTTGGGTGCGCACGGCTTGTTGCCCGGGGTGTGGCGCGGGCAGCTTAATGTTCAATTCGGCCATAGTTGTTTGTTTGTTTATTTGTTTGCTTGTTTATTTTTTTGTTTCAACCCTCGCCGGCCCCGAAAGGCCGGCGCTACGCTTCATGCCGCCAGTCATTCACATATTCAATGCGAATGACGATTTGCGGCGCTGTATGTTCTTGCTGTTCTGTCGCGCCAATGCGCCGTTCCATATCCACGGCCAGCCGCATCATGGCAACCGCAGCTGCTGCGTTAATTCTTCCTTCTGCAAACAGCGTTTCAATGGCTGCTAAGCTGCGCTGTTGCAGGCGTAAGGCATATTTCACATGCCGTTTATCCATCTTCGCTGTCAATATTTCCATCCTCACCGCCCTCGAAAGGCCGGCGCTGCTACTAAAATATGTTTTCTGTAGTATACAAAATTATCCATAAAATATGGTACTTCTGTGCTATTTTTATACTTCTTTTACCCGGCGCTGTTTTGGTGACTAATACGCTGTTTTGGTTTTAGGTGTGTACGTTTGCGTACAGAGCATACAGCGGTATGTACGTTTCGGGGCTGAAACGTACACGCCATTTTCATGTTTACCAGCTACGGTCTGTGGGCGCTCAAAATCTGCACAAGCGCATCCCAGTCATCTGGACGCCACACATACACTTCGGCGTGAGCAGCGCAGAGAAATACGGCTTAGCCAAAACAATGGAAACTTTTGGCTGATCTGCTGATTGCTCTGATTGATTGATGACGGGCGCCCAAATGCGCCAAACGCGCTGCTGCGGCGGTTTTGGTTTAAAATTCAATCCAAGCGCCATCCCAACGCGCTGGTTCATCCTGCTGCAAGTTTAGCCAATTTTCCAGCGCAAACAATTGTTTTCCCAGCTTAACGGGGTCATTCGCGCAATGGCAATAGATGGAAATATCAGCGATTGCTTCGGCGGTTTGCAGCGCAGAGAAATACGGCTTAGCCAAAACAATGGAAACTTTTGGCTGATCTGCTGATTGCTCTGATTGATTGATGACGGGCGCCCAAATGCGCCAAACGCGCTGCGCAACGGGACAAATGGGAATACGGATAGTAACGTCCCAAATATTCCAAAAAGAGCCATTGAAATAAGCGTATACATCTTCGCCTTTATGAAAGCGGCGCAAATAGTTTGTGTGTTCGGCTGGTGTAAGGTTTTGGTCGGGAATAAATTGCAAGTCGGTTGGATGGTTCATACAAGATTCTCCTGTTCTGGTAAAAACTCTGGATGAGCAAGCAAGTAGGCGCGAATGAGGGCAAATTCCTTTTGCACATTCAGACTATTATGTTCGTGGCAGCCGGCGCATTTGCACACGCGGTCTCTGGCGCCGACGGCGATATTGGTATTATTGACGTAACGCATGCCATGGCAGCCGGGGCACACGCGCCCAGAGCCATTGCACATGGCGCAGACTTCATGGGTATTCAGTTTGCCGGCGCCGTAGCAGGTAATGCACAGGGTGCGGTCGGCAGGCAGCCCATCAATCGTGAGCCGTAAGGAAGCCGGCTTCACGCAAGAGGCGGCGTTTTTCTTCAGAGCGATTGCGTTGTTCTTGTGCGCGGAGTCTGTTATGTTCAAGCTGCTCTTCATAGGTTAGGTCCTCATATTTTGGTGATTTTTGCGCCACTAAAGAGGTTGGGGGGCGCATGCAATCTTCCCACTGGCCGGCGAGGGCGGAGGGAGAAGGCGGAGGTTTGTTTGGGTACCACAAGCGATAATTTTCAAAGCGTTTCCGCACGTCTTCGATGGTTGCGCCCATTTGTTTCATTTCGCTAAAGGCTTTTACCCAAGCTAGTCGTTTGGAGATAGAAGGGCCATGATTCAGCAATTGGACATAGGTATCCCAAAATTCGTCTGGTTTTCGTTTCGGCGCGAAGGGGATAGGTTCATGTGAATTTGGCATTTGAGAAGAAGAATCATCCTGCGCATTTTTTGCGTTAGCAAAATGCGCAATATTATTATCTATTCTTATCTTATCTATTCTTATCTCTGCGTTTTTTGGCGTTTCATCGCGTTTCATGGTGTTACTGGTCGCATCGGTGGTATCTTTACGCGCAGCGCGATGGCGTTGAACGCGCTCTTTCACAGCGCTGGGGTAGTCAGACGGTTTATCGTACTGGCGTTCTTGAAAGTGAATAAAAGCGATCTCAGAGTCATCATATTCGATGATATGGAGGGCGACTAAAGAATGCAACGTGCGGTCTAAAAGATCGGTATCGCCATCTGCGCATTCGATGGAAAGCAAATGCAGATGGTCATTGTTACAGGGTGTTACAGGGTGTTTCATGGCGTTACAAGGCGTTACCTCTTCAAAAAGGATAACGCCGCCATCGCCGCGTTCAGCGGCGTAGCAGAGCAAATTGAACCAGACGCGGAATTCATCATTAGAGAGTCGGCGCAATTTAAGGTCGGTGCGCGCTTCGGTATAGAGACGGAGCCAAGGGAGTTTCATAGGGCACAAACTCCTTGTTGACGACGATTTTGACGACGTAGGATATGCGCAAACGGAATATCCCGCGCATGGCTATGCAGATTAGAAGCAGATACATGCGGGAGAATAGGGTATTTTTCACTGGTGTGCAGGTATCTTATTGGTTTGCGGAACCAAAGGCCGGAGGTTCGAATCCTCTCGAGCACGCCCCTTTTATCTTCAAAAAAACTCATCCGCCCTTTTCTAATTTTCTTCTAAAATACTCCCACTATTTTTGAACGCCATTTCGGGAACACAATACAGATCTTCACAATGATAGCCGCCAATTGTATGCGCAAAAATAACGCAGCGTTAAAAAATATAGTAAAAATAAAACGCCCGCGGCAATTGCCACAGGCGCTTTTTGATAATGGAAACTGCGTAAATAAATGCTATTTATTTACTGATGAAACAGACGCGGCTTTTTTCTTCAAGTTTTTTTGCGCCGAGCCATATACTGGGGTTAGCCAGTCCATATACTCTGGGCGATAACCGCGGACAATCTGACCATATAAGTTTGAAATTTTCTCGGATATCGGGCCAATGCCACCTGTCCCAATCGGCCGGTGATCTACTTCAACAACCGGTGCGATTTGGGCGCCGGTGCCGCACAGGAAAATTTCTTTAGCGATATATAATTCGGTGCGATCGATTTGCCGTTCGCGAGTGATCATATCCAATTCACGCCGCGCCAGCTTTATGATTGTGTCGCGGGTAATGCCAAGCAGAATATTTTCGGTTGCGGCAGGTGTATGCAACTCTCCGTTGATTGCTAAAAAGATATTTTCACTGCTGCCCTCGGAAACATGCCCATCGTGATTCAGCATGATAGCTTCATCGAATCCGTTTAAATTTGCTTCAGTTTTGGCCAACGCAGAATTTACATATCCACCGGTTACTTTTGCGCGCGCCGGTATCATATTATCATCGATTCTGCGCCACGAAGAAACTCCGCATTTAATGCCGACGGTTGAAATATAATCACCCATTGGTGTTGTGACGATATAATATTTGTCTTGGAGATCATGCAGTTTTACGCCGATGATTTCATCGCTTTTAAAAGCCATCGGCCGAATATAAATATTTTCTTTCCACCCATTGCGCTTAATCAGTTCGATTGTTTGCGCAACTAGCTCTTCCGGTGAGTAGGGTAATTTAATATTCAGGATACGGCAGGAATCATGGAGTCTTTCAAAGTGTTCGCGAATTCTGAAAAGATAAATATCTTGCGTGTCTGGATTCCAGTAGCCGCGGATACCTTCAAAACAACCCGTTCCATAAGAAAGACCATGCGTTAAAATTTTAACACTGCCTTCCGCTTCGGGAATAATTTCCCCATTAATATTGACAAATTGAGCTTTCATGGTTCCCTTTCTAAGACGACTGCGTTGTCGGGTAAATTCTCTTTTGCGTTAAAGAGAAGTAACGCGCCGCATTGTCAACTGACACATTAAAATCAAGCAGCCAGATTGGCGGCATTAGCGTTCCATTCATATTATACATCTAAACAGAGTGATTTTCTGGGCAATTTGCGCCAAAATTTACGTATTTTTTTTGTTCAATTTAAACAAGTCTTTTGAATCGGCGCTTCCGTAACTCATTTCCGCTGAATTTGGAGCTAAATTGGAAATTGACATGAAAGCGCAGATTTATCTCAAAATACGACTAAGCAGTTCAAAGTGACTTGTTATACAAACCTTAATCGGCAGGGCATAGATAAATCTTAATTTATGTAGATGTGTGGCGATAAACTGAGAATGCGTGTTTTGGAAGAGGGAGAAAATTGCTGAAAATGCCGGAAATCCTCGCGGAAGCTGGTTTTTATTCTGAGAACCAGCAAACTCAAAAAAGCTAAGGTTAGTAAGAATTGACGCAGGAACTGGTAGCGTTGCTGTATTCGGTTTGAATTTCAAACACGCCGCCGTTGTTCAGGTAGGTATATCCCGCGGAGAAATCCCAAGCGCATTTATCGCCAATTTCGTAGCCTGCATTATCTACCCAACCACTGCCGGGCTGAGGATCAGTAATAGCTTCAAATTGTTCGTGCGATGTAACGCTGGCGAGGCTGTCTCCTGCTCTGTTGCCATTTGGAGAGCTGGGAACGCCGCAAGCTGAAAGATTGATGGGATAGGGCATAGCGCCATAGGAAAGACCGGAGTTAGAATAGTTATGATATGCGCAGAAAACTTGCATTGAGCAGTCACCGGCGCCATCATTCACATAATAACCATTTGGTGTATACACAAAATAGGTTGCGTTTGAGCCGTCTGATGCCCAATGATTTGCAGAGATGGCCTTGGTAACTTCGTTTTGAATTGATGAATCTTCAACGGTTTTGCCGCCGCAGCTATAATCATAAGCGGGATATGATTTATCAACCCAAGTTCCCTTTACAACGCTGGAGTTTGCAATATTCGTATTGTAGTCATAATATTGGGTTAAAATATTATCGAAAGAAGTGCCACCCATATCAACCAAATATTTTTTTACAATTTGGCCGGTAGGGTTTAAGGCTCCAGTCTTGGTCAGCCAGCTTGAACCCCAGAATATGATATAGCTGACCGGAGTTTCCTGCACAGGGCCGCCATAATACGAAAGATCTCCGGAGCCTTGAACGGCAAAGCGGTTACTTTTTTTTTCGCGTTGTACTTGCTGAATTGTTGGATACAAAACAATGTGCGTATTGTAATGATGGGTATTAGAGCCATTTGAGTGAGTTGCCGGCGCGGAATGGGCAAATGCCGCCATGGGCAGAATAAGCGCAATGAGAGTAATGCCGCCTAAAATTTGCAGCATTCGGCGAAAGTTAAGAAACATCTTGAAATCTCCATAGTTCTTGATTGTTTTTGCTGATTTTCGTCTTTGCTGGGAAAGCGTCTTGCTGCACCTGTACCACATCCATTTTTCTGCGTCTTTTGCAATACCGGAGATTCGGCAAGAAATACATAAATCACATCAGTTTGTATCTTGTTTTGCATACGGACGCAAGATCTTTGTAACTCCTTTGTAAAAATTTTTGCTGCGCATATATGTAACAGCAATATCACGATTTTACACTATTTTAACTTTAAAGTCAATAGTTTTTTGATATTTTAAAAAATGAGATATATATTTCTGTAAAAACATATTTAGGGGTTTGAAATATTGCGCAGTTGTAAAATGTATTTCACTCAAAATTTGGAGCAAGACCGGCGGCGTATTCATGTTATATTGTTTATACTGAAACGCCGTCGGCTTGTTGAGTTGAGATGAAAAAATCTAACTGGCTAAACCCAGTTTATCAGTCGGTATAGGTACCGATTAATAAGAATTGACGCAGGAACTGGTAGCGTTGCTGTATTCGGTTTGAATTTCGAATACATCGCCGTTGTTCAGGTAGGTATATCCCGCGGAGAAATCCCAAGCGCATTTATCGCCAATTTCGTAGCCGGAACTGTCTACCCATCCACTGCCGGGCTGAGGATCAGTAATAGCTTCAAATTGTTCGTGTGATGAAACGCTGGCAAGGCTGTCTCCGGCTTGATCACCGTTTGGTGATTGGGGAACGCCACACGCTGAAAGATCGATAGGATAGGGCATTGCCGCATATGCAAGACCGGAGCTGGAATAATTGTGATATGCGCAATAGGTCTGCATTGAACAAGCGCCTGTGCCGTCATTAATGTAATAACCGTTCGGTGTATACACAAAATAGAGGGAATTTGCGCCATCGGCTGGCCAGCCATTAGCAGAAATGGCGTTGTTCACTTCATTTTGGATAGAAGAATCTTCAATAGTAGGTCCACCGCAACTGGAATCGGAAGGAGGGGTAGAAGTATCTATCCATACGCCATTTACACTGCTGGAATTGGCAATATTGGTGTTATTGTCATAATATTGGGTTAAAATATTCTCAAAAGAAGTTCCACCCATATCATTTAAATAATTTTCCACAACCTGGCCGGTTGTATTTAACGAACCAGAACTATTCAGCCAGCTGGAACCCCAGAAAATAATATAACTTATTGGTGTTTCCTGAACTGGGCCGCCATTATAAGCCAGATCTCCGGATCCTTGAACGGCAAAGCGGTTGACTCTTTTTTCGCGTTGTACCTGCTGCTTGGTGGGATACAACACAATATGTGATTTAAAATGCTTAGTGTTTGTGCCTTTTGTGTGGGTAGCTGGTGCAGAGTGGGCAAATGCTGCCATAGGCAGAATAAGCGCAATGAGAGTAATGCCGCCTAAAATTTGCAGCATTCGGCGAAATGTAAGAAACATCTTGAAATCTCCATTGTTCTAGATAGTTTTTTGCAAATATTCGTCTTTGCGAGAAAAGCATCATGCCGTAACCGTTCTGAAAAACTTACCCAAATAGGACAGTGCTTATGCGCTGTCTTCTTCAGTGTTTTCTTCCTGCATCTTTGAGACAGCCACATGTGCAAGCACTCGGGGACTTACGAACTCTCCACAGGCGTCGATTTCCGCCGAACTGGCGGTATAGAGCCACTTCAAGTGAGAAGCGGCGTTCAGATCCCGATCTATCACCAATTCACAGTGTTCACACACATAGGTTCTGATTGAAAGTTCGAGATGTTTGGTCGGCATATTGACCTACCTTTATGTCCCTATGTTACCATGGAAATGGAATATGGATGATCTGCAATCGATCCAGGATCTATGTATAACCCTTTACTTCCTTTTTTCTGCGTCTTCTGCAATACCGGAGAGCCGGCAAAGAATAAATGAAATAAATCAATTTGTTTTATATTTTGCATTCAGACGCAAGCTGTCAGAACCTCCTCTTTGCTTACACAACACCGCAATAAGTACTATTGCGTAAACACAATTTTACACAGTTTTTACCTAAAAGTCAATAGTTTTTTAACGAATTTAAAATTACTTTTTAAATTCGTTTATTCTGATAAAATATTATGTAAAATGAATATTTTATATGTTAACATAATATTTGTGCAAATAGTTTTTTGCTTGACAAAATTCAGAATTATACGTTATGCTAGTTTCCGTAGATCATGTTTGGCGCTTTTTTGTGAGCTGCCTTTCAGACTGCCAGAAAACAACCGGCGTGAGAGAAACGGATATTTTTTTATGCAGTATTTGCCTATACAGCGCTATTCTGATCTGATATGTGTGGTTGCTCCGCTTGTTGAAGCAAACGCCATGGCAGAATTAAAGATGCCAATGGATCACATAGCGAGGTCTCTTGAAGCTCTGCCTTATATTCCGGCTTTTTTTGCTGATGATACCCATATAACATTCTGCGCCCCGCAAATTTCTGTCTATTGTTCATTTACCACTTCCTCCGCTGAGTTGCAATTGGAAGCTATTACAAGCATTCCGACTGGATTTCAATTGCCTGCCTCTCAGTTGTATCGCTTGCAATTGCCGAATTTACGATTTGTCATTGCGGATAATACCGCTAACCATCCCAAAACGACCTCTGAAAATCAATTGGCGACGCTGCAAACTTGGAGCAAACTGGCTGAACAAGCACAGCATCAACAAAAAAATTCACATCAATTTCAGGAATATTCACAAAAATTAATTGAACTGAATACCGCAATTACCTTGTGGGATCGCTTTGAAAAAGACACCGCTCACACAAAAATTGCTTACTCAGAATGGGTATTTGCGGATGGAGCAGATTCCGATCTGCGTAACTGTATCGATCTTGTTAGTAACGCTGCGGAAAATTATTTACTGGCAGAAGACCGGGTTCGGTTTACGGACACAGAGGTTACAGGGGAAGTGGTGATTGCGGCAGATTCACTGGCACGTATTCGGCTGAACAAAATGGCGCACGCGGATGTAGCTTTAATTCCTGCCGCCGGATCTCTCGAAAAAATTTCACCTTTTCAGGCGTGGCGCTATACCGAAACGGTACAGCGTATGCGCGAGCGCGCAACTGAAAATCCCTTTCTTGCAGAAACGCTTTTAGGCAAAGATTTTCAACCTAAGGCAAAAGACGCGCAACATTTTATTGCTCCGGAAACATTGAATCAAACGCAAGCAGACGCTATTCAAAATGCTATAGCAGCAAAGGACGTTTATTTAATTAAAGGCCCACCGGGAACAGGTAAAACAAAAACAGTCGGTGAGCTTGCCGCATATTATGCGCAGAACGGTTCCCGAGTGCTGCTTACCGCGCATAGCAATAAGGCTGCAGATACTGCTTTAAAAGCTGTGCCGGATGTCTGTTTGCGCATACGCGCCGGCAAAGAAGAGCGCATTACTGATGAAATGCGTCAGTTTACCGCGGAATTTTTAGCCGATGAGCAGAGAAAAAATGCTGTGAAAAACTGTGAAGTACAGTTACAGCAGTTTCAAGAATATGCGCGCAGCCCAAAGCTGCTGCATAAACTAGATCATGAATTGGTTTCTGAGTTGCGGCTTTGCGAAAAAACTGAACATAGCATCATTCGACTGCGGCAGCAAAAAGAAAAACAAATCAGCAAAATACGCGCGCCATACCGCAAACCGCTGCCGGCAAATCGCGCTGCTTACGCAAAGGCTTTGGATGAGTATGACGCAGCGTTACAGCAAATTCAGCTGTTAGAAACGCGGTTGGCGGATCTGCGGCAGCGCAAGGTAACTTTTTGGAATAAAATTGCTCATAATTGGCGCTTGCGGCAAACGGAACATCATTTGCAGCGCGCGCAGCAGTTACTGCAGCAAATATCTGATCGCAGCAATGCAATTCAGCAGAAATATCTTTCAATGAACTGCGAATTGACGGCAAAATTGCAAGGCCCGCCTATTTTAGCGCTGGATAAGCAAATAAGCGAGACCGAAACAAACTGGCGGCAAATCGTTGAACATATTGAGCATATTTTTGCCGCCGCCGGTGTTTTTCTTGATTTTCCTAAATCTGTCCCGCAATCCGCAGCGATCCGCGCCAACACCCGTTTGTTAGGTTTAGGGCATTCCGCAGATTTGCGCGCGCGGCAAACTGCTATTTTGCAAGATTGGTCTGCGGCTTTGCAAAGCAGCGAAACTTGGCTGCCGCAAACTATTACACGCT
>JAEHJW020002238.1_pt1 | contig 19480 bp, 23 predicted proteins | sample 9271431 | NCBI WGS metagenome assembly JAEHJW02 | reverse complement strand
AAGCCCTCGCCGCGCTCGACGCTGCCCGTCAGGCCGCTCGAGCCGAGCGCAAGGCGAGGAATTTCCGCCGCTACGCGCGCCGGATGCGGCGGGTTTATCCGCAGTGGGGGAGCGCAGTGGAGAGGCTGATATGACCAAGTTCACCTACCGCAGAGCCAATCTCGGCGCGTGGATCATCCAGATTCATGACGATCATTCCGGCCTCATGACACGGATGCTCTGGAGTGTACAGGAGGCTAATTTCCCCGCGCTCTCCGAGCCACAGGAGCGCGCCATCGCGGCGAGTATCGCGCAGTGCATGCAGGCCGCTTTCTATGCGGGCGTGCGCGCCGCGCAGACTGATCCCGAGATGCCGCAAGAGCGGTTCGTTGATATCGCGCGCCAAGTCGCCGGCACCGCGCCGCGAGCCGAGTTGGACGCGCAATTTTGGGGGCGACAACGGGAATACGAAGCGCAGGAAACGGCCGCGGGATACGGTCCAGTGTTCGAGGTGCCTCCGCCTGGAGTCTTTGCGCCGCCGGACCGGCAGAGCTCGCGCGACGTGCCTACTACGGTGTTCACTTTGCCGCCGCGCACCCGCCAGTGACCCACTACGACACCCTCGGCGTGCCCAAGGACGCGGACGCCGCCACGATCAAGCGCGCCTATCGCAAGAAGTCGCGCGCGTCGCACCCCGACAAGGGCGGCGACCATACCGCCATGGTCGCGGTGAACAGAGCTTTCGACACGCTCTCCGACCCAGAGAAGCGCGCGCGGTACGACGCGACCGGCGAGGACGGTAAGCCCGCACGCGGGATCGACGACCAGGCGCGCGATGCGGTGATGCAGATTTTCTCAGCGCTGCTCGACCGGCTCGGCGACGGCGACAACGCGCTCGAAGCGGTCGCGCGGCAACTCGCGCACAACCTCGCGCAGATCCGCGGCGGCATCGCCGCTGCCGAGAAGCGCATCACGCGGCTCGAGCGCGCCCGCAAGCGGCTCAAGGCCAAGCGCAAAGCCGCGCGGAACTTCCTCGACGACTTGATGGCGGACCAGATCGCGCAGACCCGCGCGCAGATCGCCGGGGCGCACGAGCAGGTGAAGGTCGCCGAGCGGGCGCAGGAATTGCTAGATGACTTCGCGTGGCAGGCGGACGAAGGCGAGCAACAGGCGGGGAAGTTTACGGTGTTCACGCGCGTCGAGGGCGTGGACATGGGCGAGATGTTGGCGGAAGCGATTCGAGAGGCGTTCAAACAGCAGGCGGGAGGGGGGTGATGAGCATTATTTTGGGCCGCGCCCTCTGCCGCCTCGGCCTGCACCGCTGGTACATCCGCCGCGCGACGCGGTTCCACACGGCCCAAGGCCCGCGCGACCTTCAGACTCTGCGCTGCTCGCGCTGCGGCGCTCAGCGTGAGCGGGCGGTCGGGGCGTGAGCCGCATCGGCCGCCTACTCTGCGCGCTCGGCCTCCACAGCCTCGCCTGCGTGCACGAGCGTCCCGCGCCCGATGTGCCGGCCGTGCTGGTGCGCGTATACTGCCGGCGGTGTCTGTTTCGCAGAGAGTGGACGAGACTGCCGTGATGTTCAAGGCTGGCGCTGCTTTTCAACCTGGCACGCACGTCTTTTGGGCGAGCGCATCGGGCAATCCTCACACGTTCCACGGCGTGCTGGTGCAGCGACTCTCGGGCGGCCTGTGGATGGTGGACGACGGCACGGGCCGACCGCCGCGCCCGGTGAGCGAATCGAGGATGACCAAGACCGTGCAATTCTCGCGTGGAGGGTGGAGCTCGGGAGGGTACAGCGCATGACCGACACAACGCTCGAGCCGTGCCCGCACTGTGGGGCGAGACCGCCCGCGGCGCATCTCCACAGCAGCCAGCCGTCACCGCACATCGCCGGCTGGCGTGTCATCTGCGATGTAACCCAAGGTGGCTGCGGCGCCGCTGGACCGCAGCGCATGCTCAAGAGTACTGCTGTGAACGCTTGGAACCGCCGCACCCCTCACCGGCTCGGCTGCGCCTGTGAGGCGTGCCGCGCTGAGATTATGTGACTCACTCACGAGGACGCCACCTTGAAAGCCGAAGACCTCATCGCTCTCGCCGCCGGCCATGGCATCGACCTGCGCGCGGTCGCTGGAGCGGCCAGCAATCTCGACGGCGTGGCCAGGCTGCGCCGACTGACGCCCAGGGAGCGGGCGGACGGCATCCTCGCCGTTGCAGAGACCGCCACTGGTACCGAGACGCGCGTCTCACGACCTCCACAGTGGTCGCACGCCGAGCTCGGCATCGCGCTCGCCGATCTGCCGCGGATGCCGACGCTGGCGGCGCTGCACTCCTTCGCGCGAGACGATGCGAACTACGGCGAGCTCTTCCGCGGGCTGCTCGTGACCGCCATGCACCTCTGCCGGGACGATGCGTGGCCGATGCGGGTCGGGCGCAACGATCCGCCCTACAGCTACGTGACCGCCCTCACCGGCCTCGTGCTCGACGCCGATCGGCATGCTCGATTCTTCGCCGCCGCGCCGATGCTGTACCCGATCTACATGGGCGTCAGCGAGGAAATCTGGCGCATACGTCTTGACGGCAAATATCATCGTCTCAAGGCGCGCTATGATGGCTGGCTCGACTCGGCGCGATCGCACATCAACCGGAAGCTGTCGGCGGCGCTGCGCGAGACCGCTTGACGCTCGCCGCGCACGCGCATATTCTCATGCCGTCTCGCTAGCCCACGGGGCTGCCGAGAGCCGACAATCCGAGCGCCCGGCACCACGTCCGGGATCATTGATCCCCGCGCTCGCTCTGAAAAAGCCCAGTATGGGCCTCAGCCAGTCATGAATCCTCGCGCCCGATTCCTGCGCCGCGTTCACGCGCGTTCGGCATGCCTTGCCGTCTGTGTGCTTACGTGCGTGGGCTGTCTGCGCGCGAACTTCAGCGGCGACCGCGCGTTCGGTCCGTGGATCGCAGCCGTTGCCGTCACGTTTTCGGTTTTTCTCGCCGTCTCCATTTTGCTCACCACATGATCATCGATTTCCGCAACATCCCGTACCGCAAGACGCCGGCCTACGCCCGGGCGGCTGAGGTGGCCAAGCGTCAGAACTCAGCCATGCACCACCGCGCGGCAGAGCTGACGCCGTACCAGAGCCGGCCGTCCGCCAGCGCGATCATGCGCCGCCCGTGGTTCGGCTTCGCGCGGTGAGCCATGTCGGACGCTCACGAGTTGCCCGAGGTCGCTGAGGCCGAGCCCGCACCCGAGCCCGCGCAGCCGGCGCCAGCGCCGACCGATATCCCCGCGACAAGCTGGTCCAAGATCCCCGTCTCGCTTCGCAAGACGGTCGCCGCGCCGGTTTCCCCGACGATGGCCGAGTCGGAGGCGATGCCGCACTATTCGGCTCTGAGCGCTAACCTGCGCCGCTTTGCCGAGCTGGTGGCTGGGGGCGAGACGGGCTCGAACGCCGCGCGCATTCTTCGGCCCCGCGCGCGCTGCCCGCGCAGCTTGGCGTGGCGGCTGCGCTCGGCGCCACACGTCAAGGAAGCGATCGTCGAGCTTCAAGAGCATGTGCGCGCTGCGTTCCTCGGGCGCGAACTGCGCCACAAGCAAGGCATCTACAACCGCGCCAACGCCGACCGCACGCCGCTCGCGGTGCCAGAGTTTTGGGAGACCGACCCGCGCGACTGGCCGCTCGAACTCAAGGACTGCATCGAGTCGGTGGAGTTCAAGGACGGCAAGATCAGCAAGGTCACGCTGTCGAATCGTAACGACGCCTCGAGGCTCTTCTCGCAGCACATGGGCTGGCTGGTTGATCGCAAGGAGCTCACCGGCAAGGATGGCGCGCCGTTGCAGACCCCTGCGCAGACCGTCTACGTCATCGGCTCGGAGGAAGCGGCGGAGGTTCGCGCCGAACTCGCCGAGTTGGTGTGAGCGCCGTCGTTGAGGGCGCATCTCTGGCGCCAGTCCAGGACTTCTCGCCCAAGCAGATCGCCGTCGCGCGCCATGATGCGCAGCGCGACATGTACTTCTTCGCGCGCTGGATGCTGCTGCGCGAGCAGCGCATCAAGTGGATGCGAGCCAAGCATCACGATCTGATCGCGCAGGCGCTGGCGCGGGTGTATCGGCTCGAGACGCTCCGGCTGATCATCAACCTGCCGCCGCGGTACTCCAAGACCGTGTTCGTGCAGGCTTTCATAGCGTGGTCGCTCGGACGCCATCCGGACAGCGAGTTTATCTACGTCAGCTACAACGCGAATCTCGCCGAGGGCAAGTCCCGCGAGATCCGCGACCTGGTGACGAGCGCAGAGTACCGGGAGATTTTCCCCGACGTTCGCGTGCGCACGGATTCGAGCGCAGTCAATCACTGGATGACGACGGCGGGCGGCGTCATTCATGCCGCCGGCTCTCAGGGCACGATCACCGGCTTCGGTGCTGGCAAGCGCCGCCCGGGCTTCGGTGGTGCGGTCATCATCGATGACCCCCTGAAACCCGAGGACGCGCTGCTGAAAGAGCGCGAGGAAGTCAACGCCTGGTTCCCGCGCACCATCGAGAACCGGCTGAACTCGCCGCACACGCCGATCATCATCATCGCGCAACGGCTGCATGAGCGCGACCTTCCGGGCTGGCTGCTGGAGGGGGGCAACGGACAGAAATGGGAGCATCTGTGCCTGCCGGCGCTCTCGGATGCCGGCGAGCCGCTGTGGCCTGCGATGCACTCGCTCGAGGATTTGCAACGGCTGCGAGACACGAATCTCTACGAGTTCTCCGCGCAGTACTTGCAGCGCCCGGTACCGCTCGGCGGGGCGTACTTCAACGAGCGCTCGCTGCTCATAGTCGCGCCCGGTCAGGACGATATCGATCCCGCGGCGCGCGTCACGCGGCCCGTCGAGTCGGTGTCCAATGTCACGGCGGTTTTCGCCATCGTGGACACGGCCGTCAAGACGGGCGCGAACGCCGACGGGCTCGCCATCGTGTACTTCGCGTACTCGCAGTACTTCGACGCCAACATGGACGCGAACGATCCGGCCCGCGAGGGCCGCTCATCGCTGACCGTGCTCGACTGGGACTACACCCAGATCGAGGGCGCAATGCTCGAGGTGTGGCTCCCGACGGCGATCGCGCGCGTCGAGGAATGGGCGACGACCTGCCGCGCGCTGCGAGGCTCCGCGGGCGTCTGGATCGAGGACAAGGCAGCGGGCTCCGTGTTACTACAGCAGGCGGCCAACAAGGGCTGGCATGCTCACTCGATAGATTCAAAGCTCACGTCGCTCGGCAAGTCCGAGCGGGCGATCAATATCTCAGGCTACGTGCATAACCATCAGGTGAAATTCCTGCGGCAAGCGTACGAGCGCGTCATGACCTACAAGGGGCGCACGCGCAATCACCTGCTCTCGCAGATCCTCTCGTTCAACCCGACGGTCAAGGACCAGGGCGAGGACGACCTTCTCGATTGCTTCTCATACGGCGTTTCTCTAGGTCTCGGCAACGCGGCCGGTTTCTAACCATCTAGGCGGCTCACATGGCAGGCACAACTGGCGTAGTTCTGAACCCCGGCGTGGGCGGCGCATCGGTCGGCGTCGATACCGATGGCGTCTACGATTACGAGATCGTCAAGCTCGGCGTCGGCGCGTCGGGCTCGACCCCGGCGCAGGTCAGCGCGACCAATCCTCTGCCCGTCGCGCGACTGGAGAACTACGCCGTCATCGACCACGCCGACGTGCCTGTAGCGTCCGGCGCGACCGACAATTCCATCATCGCCAATCCCAATCGCAAGGCCGTCACGGTCTACAACCTGAACGCCTCGGGCAGCATCGTGCGGCTGCGCGGCTCGGGCAATACCGTGGGCGGCGTCGAGATTCAGCCCGGCATGTCGTACACCATCCGCACGCAGAACGCACTCGCGGTGTACAACCCCGGCAATCTCTCGGCGACCTACGGCTGGCAGGAGTACGTCTGACATGCGATCGGCACTGACACGCCTCATCCTCGCCGCGGTCATCCTCGCCGCCCCAGGGCTCGCCCTTGCGCAGAATGCTGGCGGCCTGCCTGCCGACGTGCTGCGTATCGTAACACCGATCACGGTCGGCGACTGCCTCCAAGTCTCGAAGAACACCGTTCCCTACGCCGCCTCGGATGCCGGCGCGCCCTGCGGCACGGGTGGCGGAGGGGGCGGGACGGTCACGAACTTCAGCTTCCTGAACGGCAATGGCTTCAATGGCATCGTGACGAACGCGACCACGGCGCCGAGCCTGTCACTCTCGCCGAGCTTTACCGGCTTCGCGTACTCGAACGGCACGGGGCTCTCTGCTGCGTCCACCACGGGCACAGGCAACCTCGTACTCGCCAATTCTCCAACGCTCGTCACACCGAACCTCGGCACGCCGAGCGCGATCAACCTGCTCAATGGCCTCGGGCTGCCGTTCAGCGGCCTCGCGACGGGCACGCTCGCCACCGGTACGCTCACGATCGGCAGCGGCGCGACGCTGACGTATTCAGGTACCGGCGTGCTGAACGCGAACCAGATCGGCAGCCTCCCATGGCCGACGCCGATCTCGGGCGACTGTCTCACCACGAACGGATCGGCGTTGCTCTGGGGGACCTGCGGCGGTGCGGGCACGTCGTTTCAGGTCAATGGCACCGCGACGGGCGCCTCGAACCCGATCAATTTCCTCAACTCCGCGCTGACTGACGGCCTCACGCTGACGTTCTCGAACCCGTCTGCGGGCGACGTGCAGCTCGGCCTCACTGGCACGCTTTCGACCGCGGGCGGCGGTACCGGACTCTCTGCGCTGACCGAATATTCGCTGCTGTCGGGCGGCGCGAGCACTGCGAACCTCATCGCGCCCAGCGCCACCGTCGGCGAGGCGCTGATCTCGAACGGCGCTGCCGCGCAGCCGGGATACTCTGCCTCGCTCGCGGGTGTCACCAGCGTCAACGGCACCTCGATCCCCGCCGCCGCGACTCTGCTGTACTCCGGTGGACCTCTCGGCACCCCGAGTGCCGGCACCCTGACAAACGCGACGGGCCTGCCGCTCTCGACGGGCGTCACGGGCATCCTCGGTATCGGCAATGGGGGCACCGGCCTGAGTTCGACGCCGAGCAATGGCGAGCTGCTGATCGGCAACGGCTCGGGCTACGCGCTCGGGGCGATCCAGGGCAGCACCAACGTCACCGTCACGAACGGCGCCGGCTTGATTTCGCTCGCGCTGCCGGCGACGATCACCTCAAACACTTCGGGCAATGCCGCCACGGCCACGGCGCTCGCCGCGTCGCCGACGCAGTGCTCGGGCGCAGTGGCGACGGGCATCGCATCTTCGGGCAATGCCAATTGCACGCCGACCCCGACGCTCGGCGCCTCCGGCACGCTCGGCTCGGTCACGATGGGCAACGCGACCTCGGGCACCGTCACGCTCGAGCCCGTCACTGGCGCGGAGAACTACATCGTGGACCAGTCGCGCACTTTCGAGCAGCATCAGATCACGATCGCCGTGACGGACCAGACCGGCGTGACGGCATACCAGCCGGCCGTGTACACCGTCATGGCCAATTCATTCACGCCACCGGCGTAAAGCCATGACCGAATCCTACGGCCCCGTCACCAGCTCGTACATCACGACCACCGAGTCCACGCTCGGCGGCGAGATCAAGCGGATGCTGGAATCCAATGAGATGCTCATCGGTGATGGCCCGAGCTATGAGCTCGCGAAGTCGTGCTATCTCTACCATCCGCTCGGGCGCAAGATGGCCGACGGCCCGGTGGCGCTCGCGCAGTCGCAGAAGCGTCGCATAACGGTCGGGGATGCGCCGCCAGAGGTCGCCAAACAGTTCGAGACGGAATGGAAGCGGCTGCGCGCGGATAAGCACATCGCGAACGTCGCGCGGCTCGCACGCATCTACGGCATCGCGACGCTCATCGTCGGCGTCGGAGACAACGCTGACGCGGACAAGGCGCTAGACCCCGCCAAGCTCGCCGATCAGGACGTGTGGTTCTCATCGCTCGATCCTCTGAACACCGCAGGCTCGCTGGTGCTTTCGCAGATCCCGACGTCGCCTGACTTCAACAAGCCAGTCACGGTGCGCACGAACGGGAAGGTGTTCCATCCCTCGCGATTCGTCGTGGTGATGAACGAGGAGCCGATCTACCTCGCGTACACGAACGCGGCCTTCGGCTTCGTCGGTCGCAGCGTGTACCAGCGCGCGCTCTTCCCGATGAAGAGCTACCTGCGCTCGATGATCGCGAACGACATGATCCAGAGCAAGCTGGGCCTGATCGTCGCCAAGCTCGTCTCGCCGGGTCCGAATGTCACCAAGGAGATGGGACTGCTCGCGGCGCTGAAGCGCGCCTTCGTCAAGCGGGCCAAGACCGGGCAGGTGCTCACGATCGGTGAGACCGAGAGCATCGAGACGCTGAACATGCAGAATGTGGACGGCGCCGGTACCTACTCGCGCACGAACATTCTGAAGGACATCGCCGGCGCTGCCGACATGCCAGCGAAGCTGCTGGACCAGGAGACGCTGGTGTCGGGCTTCGGCGAGGGCACTGAGGACGCCAAGACCATCGCACGCTTCATCGACTCGATCCGCGAGTGGCTGGCACCGCTCTACGAGTTCATGGCCGGCGTGACGCAGCGGCGCGCTTGGGATGCGAACTTCATCCAGACGATGCAGACCAAGTACCCCGAGGTCTACGGCGACCGCGACGCAGACGAGATTTTCAGCGAGTGGCGCGCGGACTTCGTGGCCGAGTGGCCGAGCTTCCTGATCGAGCCGGAGTCCGAGCAGGTCCGCGTCGATGACGTGCGGTTGCAGGCGGCGGTCGCCGTCGTGCAGACCGTCATGGAGATCGTGGACCCGGAGAGCCAGCTCGAGGCGCTGAAGTTCCTCGCCGACAACGTGAGCGCGAACAAGCGGCTGTTCCCGCATGCGCTTGAGTTCGACTGGGACACGCTACAGACGTATCTCGAAGACAAGGCTGCGCAGCAGCAGGCGCTCAGCCAGGGCGACCCAGAGCAGGGCGGCGAGCAGAACGGCGGCGTGGAGCAGGTCGGGCCAGAGGCGAAGCGTTTCGGGCGGTTCGACGCTTCGGGCGCGATGGCGAGCATCAAGAACGCCGTGAGCCGGATGGACGCCGCACTCGCCAAGCCTCGCCCCGCGCGGCGCGCGTCGTAGCGAGCGATGGGCGGCATCACCCGCGCCGAATCGCCGCGGGAGCGGTTCTATCGCGTCGTGGCCGAGGCCATCACCGACTTCGAGCTCCACGGCTTCGATTCTCAGGAACGCCTCGACCGCTGGATGCGCGAGATCGCCGCAGCGGCCAAAGCTGCGCAGGTGCCGGAGCGCGAGGTCATGGAGCGGCTCACCGGCCAGCTCGAGCGGTCCTACCGCAGTGCGCTCTCGGCACCACGGCTGGCGCGCGTGCATCCCGGCGTCGGCAAGTGGACGATTGAGCGGATTAAGCCTGAGCTGCGCGGCGAGCTGCGCCGGCGGATCCTGGCCTCGGCGAGCCTGATCAAGCTCGACCGCGAGGCGTCGATCCAGCGCACGCTGTCCCGGTTCGCCGGGTGGGCCTCCGCAGTGCCGGTGGACGGCGCCGAGACCCCGGATCGCGCCGCCAAGGCGAAGGAAATTCGCCGCGGTATCGCTGGCCTGCCGTTCGAGGAACGGCGGGTCGTCATCGACCAGTCGCACAAGCTCGCTGCCGCGATCGACGATCTCATCGCGCGCGATGCCGGTGCGATTGCCGTCATGTGGCGCCACGTACGGCCCCAGCCGGGCTACACGCCGCGACCCGAGCATGTGGCGAGGGACGGGCGCATCTACCTGCTGCGCGATTCCTGGGCGCGCACAGACGGTCTGGTGAAGCCGGGCCGGTGGGGATATTTCGAGGACGTGGACGGGCAGCCGGGGCAAGAAATTTTCTGCCGCTGCTGGGGGCAATTTGTGTACACCCTCGACCGCCTGCCGGCCGACATGCTCACCGCGAAGGGTCGCGCATTCCTGAAGCGCGGCGAGAAATTGACCGCATCCCCCTGATCGCCTCGGGCTGACCGCGGCGCACCGAACGAGAGGTATCACTATGGCGACACTGGACGACGTGCTGAACGCAATCGGACGGCACGAGAACCACGGCGTGCGTGCCGGCGGCGAGATGACCGAGCACGCCATGGGCGAGTCGGATGCCGCCGTGGCGCCGACTGGCTATGCCGACCGCCTCGACGCCATCCTGGCCGACTGCGACGACTACGAGCGGCGCAGCGAGCAGGGCGACTCGGCGCGCCATGACGGCCACGGCCGACATGACGAGCACATCGGCTGGGATGCGATGGTGAAGAAGCTCCAGGAGAAAGGCCATTCGAAGGAGTCGGCCGAGAAGATCGCGGGGTACATCAACAAGAAGAAGTACGGCTAAGCCATGCCGCGCGACCCCTTCAAAGCCGCCGCCAGCGCGCGAGAGATGCGCGCGCCCGGCGTACACCGGTACCCGTGGCCAGGCGATTCCTCCGGCCCTGCGCTCTCGCGCGGCGCCAATGCCAGCGCGCAGGACTGGTTCGACTGGCACCAGCGCCTGATTGCCGACCCGCAGGCGCGGTTCAGGCACGACGCGACCCGCAAGTGAGCGCGACCGAGTAGCCATGGCCACCACCGTCCGAGCAGCCGGGGTTTTGCTGGTAGACCCCGACGGGCAGGTCTTGCTCGCGCGTCGGCGCGATGGCCAAGGCTGGGCCCTCCCCGGCGGCCACATCGAGCCCGGCGAGACGCCCGAGCAGGCGGCCCGGCGCGAGCTCGCCGAAGAAACCGGACTCGACGCGCCGGAATCGCTCTCGGAGTGGACGCGCCGCATCAAGGACGGCGTGGATTTCACGACTTTCGTCGGCCGCGTGCCGGCGCCGGCAACGCCAGTGCTGAACGACGAGCACTCGCGATCGGCGTGGGTCCAGCCGCAGGCGGCACTTGAGACGATGGACTTGCATCCCGGCGCGCGGATCGCGCTGGAGCGATTCTCGCTCGATGAACTCGGCGTCGCCAAGGCGATGCGGGACGGAGAACTCGCGAGCCCACAGCGCTACGGCAACTTCATGCTGGTCGCGCTGCGCATTACGGGCACGGGGGCTTCCTACCGGCCGCAGATCGACGAGTTCGTCTGGCGCGACCCGGCCATCTATTTGAATGCGGAGTTCCTTCAGCGATGTCAGGGGCTCCCTGTACTCACCGAGCACCCGCCAGAGGGCGCGATGCTCGACTCCGCCGAATGGGCTGATAAGTCCGTCGGCACGATCGCATTGCCGTACATCGTGAAAGATGAGGTCTGGGGTATCGCGAAGATCTACGACGACGCTGCCATGCGCAGCATCGCCTTCAGCGACCTTTCAACGTCGCCAGGCGTCGAGACAAGCGGCACGCGCGTGCCGTGGAAAGACGGCAAGCATGTTCTGGTCGAAGACCGACCGGAATTGTTCGATCACGTGGCGCTGTGTGACAGCGGCGTCTGGGACAAGGGCGGCCCGCCATCGGGCGTCCAGACTTCACTCACTACTACCTCAACTGGAGAGCCTGAAATGGCCGAGAAAAAGCATGATTCCGCTGAGACTCCGAGCGCCGATGCGCACGGGGAGAAGCTCGACAAGATTCTGGAGCATATGGGAACGCTTCACGCCAAGCACGACGCGCTGATGAAGGGTCACGAGGACCTCGCGCGCCGCATGGATGCGCTCGAGGCGCACGTCGGCAAGGAAGAGCCGGGCGAGAAGGAAGAGGGGCACGCGCTGGAGGCCGAGGGCGATAAGGCCAAGAAGGACTCCGAGAGCGGCGATGACCTGCCCGGGACCTCCGAGAAGGCGCTCGGCGAGGAGCGCGAAGAAAACGGCCTGAAGAAGAACGACGCAAAGCGCCGGGACACCGCGGCTGAGTCTGAGCGCGAAGGTGAGGAGCGCCATGAGCGCCACGTCGCTGAGGCGCGCGAGCACGAGCGCGAAGGCGAGGAGAAGCGGTCCGACTCCGCGCGTCATGATGCCGCCGTCATGAAGCAGCTCAAGGACGCGCAGAGCCAGATCGAGGAACTGCGCAAGGATATCGCGAACCGCGGCCGCGAGGCATTCATCGCCGCACAGGTGCGGGCCGACAAGGTGTACGCCGCATTCGGCGACGCTGCCCCGCGCTGGATGACCGGCGAGGCCGAGGAAGGCTATCGCGTGCGCCTGCTGACGCCGCTCAAGAAGCACAGCAAGGCGTGGAAGGACGTGAACCTCTCAACGCTTCCCGCAGACGCACTGAAGATCGCCGAGGAGACGATCTACCACGACGCTGCCGAGGCTGCTGCGCACCCGGCGACGGGTCCAGAGGCGGGCCTGCAGGAGGTGTACGAGGTCGAGCCGCGCACCGGCCGGCGCGTGTCGCGCTTCCGCGGTCACCCTGAGGCGTGCTGGAAGCCGTTCAAGCAGGGCGTGCGCTACGTCTCGAAGTTCAACATCGGGAAGGAGGGTCGGGCGTAACGCGCCGACAGCATCACAACATCTCCCGACTCTCGCGGCCCGCTCTCACGCGGGCCGTTTCGTTTCCCCGACCTGCCGGCATGCGCCGGTTAACAGGAGCAATTTCAAATGGCAGCAAGTGTCAATTTCAACCCCATCCAGACGACGAACTTCCCCGGAACGTTCTACGTCCAGACCGAGGGTTACGTCCAGGGCGTGATGGAGGATGACCCGGTTGCGCGGTTCGCGCTGCGTTCCGGCGTCGTCGCCGCCGCGGCCACTGTCCCGATGTGGGGCGGCATCGCTATCGCCGAGTCTCTCGCTGGGGGCGGCACCGGCACCGTGGATCAGCTCAACAGCATCCTATCGCCCGCGAGCGCTGGCAATGGCATCACCGGTTTCACGGTGTTCAACCAGGCGAGCGCGATGGTGATCACAAACTCGTCGAACGTGCCGCTCTCGGGCTCGTCGATGGCGGTGAACTTCTTCCGCTTCGGCTCGGGCGCTCGCGTCGCGGTGGCGACCACTTCCGCGGTTGCCTCGGCGCTCGCGGGCGGCACCATTTCGCCGACGCTCTACTGGGACCCGGTGAACTATCAGGTCACCACGGTCTCGACCAGCAACGTGGCGCTCCCGACCAGCGTGAAGCTGACGCACCTGAACATCGGCAACTCGCTCGTCGTGTCGTACGACTCCGGCACTGGAGCGGCGAACTGGCAGGCAGCAGGCTCGACGCTCGTCATCGAACTGTAATCGGCCCTGCGCCGAACATCCAACCTTAATTGAGGAAAACGCCAAATGGCAAACATTGCACCCAGTTGGACGCAGGTCCACCCGTCGTTCGTCGAGCCGGGCCTGCTGATCCAGTACAACCAGAAGTCCGGCGCCTTCCAGACGCTTGCCGGCGGCAACCCGCTCGTGAAGATCGGGGCCGAAGACAAGTACGTCTACATGAAGAGCGTCAAACTTCAGACCAAGGTCACCATCGGCCAGCAGGCCGCGAACCAGCTCCCCTCGGCGAGCACCGTGTTCACAATGGCGTCCACCCCGGCGTATTTGCAGCGGCTGCGCGCCGAATACGACCATCACGACACCGCGGCGGTCGGCCGGTGGGGCACGTCCATCGTGGACGCGCAGCGCCTGGCGATGCGGCAGGGTCACTTCCAGATCCTGCGCAACAATCTGCTCTACGGCGTCAACGGCGCGCTCGGCGAGGGCCTGCTGAACGCGAACGGGGCGACCTCGGTCAGTTTGCCGGCGGACTCGCAGGGCGACGATACCGTCGTGACCTACGACAACGGCGAGATGGCGTTCTTCATCTTGCAGCAGATCCTCGACATCAAGACCCGCACCATGACGCTCGGCATCCCGCGCCGCTTCGTCATTCTCGGGCCGCAGCGCGTGCTCGGGCTGTTCGAGTACAACGTGGTGCAGCTCACGAGCTACATCCGGCAGGGCGCGGGCTCGAACTCGACCGCCGGCACCGTGAAGGACGTGGCCGACTGGAACGGCGACAAGATCGAGTGGGTCTACGACGACACGCTGATCGGCAAGGGCGCCGGCGGCACCGATGCGGTGCTGATCGTGATGCCGGAAGTGGAGTACGCCTCGGGCTCGCTGCCGAACACCAACGAGTTCGCGGAACTCGAGCCGGGTATCCTCGCCTGCACGCTGATGTACTCGGACGTGGCGGCGCCGATCGAGATTCCGACGCCGCTCGCGGGCGGCGCCATCGACGTGGTGTCGGAGATGACCGCGACTTCTGGATGGGCCCCCCGTCCCGAGGGCGTCACCATCGTCTCGATGCAGTACCAGTAAGGCTGCGTGGCCGCGCATCCGTGCGGTCCGTTTCCACTCGCTCGCTCAATGGCGGCGTCCGTGCGGGGCCGGGGCTCATACACCCCGGTCGTCGGTTCAACTCCGTCACGCCGTCTTTTTTTCGAGCCATTCCAACAGGAGATTGCAAGTATGAAGCTCTTTGTGGCCAATCTGTCCAAAAGTCACCATCGGTTTTTCTGGCAGATGCCGGAACGAATCAAGATCAACGTCACCGACATTCCGATCGGTCAGCAGCGCCAGATCGGGGGCGACCTGAGCGCCGAGCAGGTCAATCGCATCGTCACGCATCACCAGCGCTACGGTCTGCTGCCGGCGAAGGAAATCCCGAACCTGCGGCAGTACACCTCGCTCTGCTACTCGATCGATGCGCCCGTGGACCTCGATACGTTCTACGAGGGCTACGAACGCAACGACAACGAGATTCAGGCGCGCAGCGAAGAGATGCGCGCCGAGACCGTGGTCGCCATCAATGCGCAGACCTCGCAGATGCTCGACACGCCCGTGCATCGCACCGAGGTCGAAATGATCGAGCAGACCACGGGCGGAACGCCGCGCATTGCGGCTGGCATCGAGGTCGTGACCGAGGGCACGCGCCCGCGGCATGAAGCGGCGCCACAGAAGCGGCGTCACCGAGGATAAACGAACGTGGCCGCGCCGGCACCTTGGGTAAATCCGCTGCTCCCGAACCTGACGGACTATCTCGCGTTCGTAGTCGGGGAACTCTCAAACTCAAGCGTCAACCTCCCATATGCTGCCGGCGCGGCGACCTCTGTCACGGAATCCTCGCTCACGGATACGACGCAGACTTGGGTCGCGAACCAGTGGGTCAACTGCTGGCTCTACGACTCGACGGCGAACGTGACGGTGCCGATCACCGGCAACACAGCGAACACTGTGACATTCGCCGCACAGACCGCGCCGCTCAACGTCGCAGATGCCTACGTCATCGTGCAGCCGATCGTGTACACGTCGTTCACTGTGGCGATGGCCATCGTCAATGATGTGCTGGCGCAGGCGACGCCCGCGACCTACGTGCTCGCGGTCTACAACCTCGCCATGGATCGGCTGGTGCGGTTCGCGCCGGACCAGGCGAATCAAACCTATTTCGCTGGACTCCGCCAGCAGTTCGGGCTGCTCGGCACGTCGGTCGGCGCGGTAGCCTCGGCGTCCGATCAAGGCACGTCGGCGGCGATTGCGAACCCGGATTGGATGCGCCAGATGACGATGCGCGACATTCAGACGCTGCGCACGCCGTGGGGGCGCGAGTACATGGGATTCGCGCAGGCGTGGGGTCCATTCGTGTGGGGGATTTCGTGACGACGCTGCACCTCGGCGTGATGGTCATGCCATACCGCGCGAAGTTCCGCACGAAAAAGAGCGGCAAAGTCGGCAAGCCCGTCGATACCGGCATGGTCGCGGAATTCCTCGAAGCCGACTACGGCATCATGCAGGCGTTCGCGCGCGAGGACGTGCATGGCAAGGATATCGTGCGCGCCGTCGAGAATTCTCTGGAATCGGCGCTCAAGAGCCTCTCTGCTGGCGGCCCTCCGGACCCGCCGTGGGCTGCCGGGACGGGCGAGATCGAGTCCGCCTTCCGCGACTTCATCGACTCGCAGGAGGCTGAGCGCGTAGGAATCCCCGGCACGCCCACAAAGGCCGCGCTCGCAGGCGTCAACCATCGCCTGAAGCATCCCTACCGCAAGACTAACCCGCGCCGGCCGTCGTTCCGCGATACCGGCATGTACGTGCGGTCGTTCCGGGCCTGGATCGACTGATGGCGACCGCTGACGAATACGCACAGGCGCAGCAGTCGCAGCTCTCGAACGCGCTGCAAGACGGCCTCGATGTTCTCGACCTGCGCCAGTCGGTCACGTTCACGCGGTACTCGCGCGCCGTGCTACCGATCGACCGCTACGTTTACTGGCAGCCAGTCGAGCAGCTTCAGCTCAACGGCGCGCTGCATTACTCGCAGGAGACGATGCAGACCGAGGAAGAGGTCGCCGGCATCGCGCGGGTCGTATTCACAACGCGCGACAAGGCGCAGAAGTTCTCGGATGCGCCCGTGAATTCGCTGTTCGTGACCGCCGTCGGCAACACGCGGGCGGCGTTCTCGCGGCAGGAAGGCTTTTTCACGCAGGCCGCGCTGTGGCACTACTCGGGCATCTCGGTCTACCCGGCGCTCGCCTCGCAGTTGCTCGACCGGCCCGGCATGGTCGATCCGTCACGCGCGGTGGCGTCCAACTCGCTGCCGCTATGGATCGCGCTGTCGTCCTACGTTCCGATCTACGCTGGCGCGTTCGCGGCTGGGATTCAACTGTACCCGGCGTTCGCGGTCGAGCCGAACCTCGTGCCGCCCTATGGCGTCGTGAACATCACGCGCACGACGGCCGACACCTCGGCGCCGTATTTCGACAACACCGGCACCGGCTGGCGCGTCTGTCGCGACGCCGTGCGGGTCACGCTCTACGGTCTGCAGTCCGATGAGGCGCACCAGTTCCTCTACGCCGTGCTGCAATACTCGGTGGATAGTGGCGCGTTCGGAATCATCAACATGCCGGTCGTGTCCGACGACAAGCGACCGCAAGCCGAACTCATGGGCATCGCGATGAAAAAGTCCATTGAGTTTGAAGTCTCATACCTTCAGGAGCGCGCCGCCAAGGTTGCGCGGTCGCTCATCACGAACGCGACGATGGCGCTAGAGATAGCGCCAAACTCGTAGCGTATAGCCACGCTATACGCAGCCGGGCACAAGCCCACAACCGTGGTCACAGGGCCACATTCTGAAATACAGGTGAATCATCATGCCTCAGGGTCCCATCAAGGTTTCCGTCACTCAGCCGGGCGGCAACAAGTCCTCGCTCAACATCTCCGCCGCTGCCGTGGTCAAGGCCACCAACGGCATCCTGTTCACGATCACCACGTCCACCGCGGGCACTGCGGGTGACCTGGTACTGAACGACGTGGCCACGGTGGCCGGCGCCGCTGCGACGAACCAGATCGTCTCCATCCCATTCGGATCACTCGCGGCGGGCAGCGTCGTGACGCTGAAGTGGCCGTGCGCGACGGGCATCGTCATCTCTGCGGTCCCGACCGGATGGGTCGGCGCGGTCTCCTACTCGTAAGTCCAGCCTGAGCGCGCCCCGCTTCGGCGGGGCGTCTCCCCACCGCAACAGGAGCCGCCATGTCCATCGTTACCGAGAACGTCGTCATCCTCAAGGGCGAGTCGCCGAGCACCCTTCAGCAGACTGGCGCGCTCATCTCGCAGGGTGCGACCTCGCTCGCAGCGGGTACTTACTCGCTGCTGACGCAGACTTCAGACCTCACCGCCATTCTCGCGCCCGCCGCGTCCATCCCGAACCTCGCATGGGCCGGTGGCGTCGTCACCGCTACCACCTCCGCGGCGCTCGCCGGCCTCAGTGTCGGAGACACGTTCCTCACCACTATCGCGAACGCCGCGCCGTCGCAGTACAACGGTACGTTCACCGCGACCGTGACGGGAAGCAACACATTCACCTACCCGCTCGCGTCCAACCCTGGCACCGCGACCTCGACAGGCACGTTTACCCCGAGCAATCAGGTCGAGCTCTCCGCCATGGTCGGCACGTTCTTCACGCAGGGCACGCGTCGCGCGGTCTACGTGCTCGAACTCGGCCCGTCGGATGCGACCACTGGTCCGCCGCTCGTCTCATCGTTCATCGCGGCGAATCCGGGGTTCTTCTACTCGTACCTGATCCCGCGCTCTTGGGACAATACTTCCGCGCTGCGAACGCTGATCGGCGCATTCACCTCGGACGTCGCGCAGACCTACTTCTTCATCACCACGACCACCACGACGTACTCGACCTATACCGGCTCGCCGAAATGCGCGCTGCTGTTCGTCGAGGCGCCGGGCATCGCGACGACGGAGTTCTCTGCTGCTGCGGCGTTCCAAGCATCTCTCGCGTATGCGCCGTCGTCGTCGAATCGCATGACGCCGTTCGCGCTGCAATACCTATACGGTGTCACGGCGTACCCGACGGTTGGCAATGCCGCGCTGCTCGCGAGCCTCAAGGCGGCAAACGTCAGTTACGTCGGCACCGGATCCGATGGCGGCATCTCCAATACGCTGCTCAAGGGCGGCAAGACACTCGACGGCAACGACTTCACGTACTGGTACAGCATCGACTGGGCCGGGATCAACGGCGACATGGCGCTCGCCAATGAAGTCATCAACGGCTCGAACGACTCGATCAACCCGCTATGGTACGACCAGTCGGGCATCAATCGCTTGCAGGACCGCGCCGCGCAAACCATGTCGGATGCGGTATCGTATGCGCTCGCGACGGGCACGGTCATCAAGACCGCGCTCACGCCCTCGCAACTCGCGGACGCGCTCGACGCCGGGACGTACATCGGTCAGATCGTGGTTAACGCCGACCCGTTCATCGACTACGTGACGAATAACCCGACTGATCGGCCGAAGGGCATCTACTCCGGCATCACCGTCGTGTACATCCCGGCGCGCAACTTCACGAGCATCGTGTTCAACCTTTACGCCACAGACCTGCTGGTCCAGTGAGGACTTAAGTCATGCCGTCACCGAACATTCAGCAAGGCCAACTGAACCGGCTCCTTGCGAGCGTCAGCTTTCCGTCGAATCCAACGCTCAACGTCTCCCCGAGCTTCCTCGCGCGCGAGATGGTGCGCCTGAACTTCGACGGGCCCATCACCACGTTCATCCAGACTGCGACCGGCGTCGTCGTGTCACCCGAGCCGTACCAGGTCGTCACAATCACGGTCAATCTGTCGAAGGCTCAGGGTCTCGCGCAGCTCTACGAGAACTTCTACGCGAACAACTCTTACCTCGGCGATTGCGTCGTGCGGCCGGACGCGACGCCGCTCTCGCCGTTCACGTTCCAGAACTGTGCCATCGAGAACGTCGAGGCGTTGCAGTTCAACGGCGAGACGACCAACTACAACGTCACGATTCGCGGCTACCGCCAGATCAATAGCGCCTTGTGGGGCTGAGCCTGAGCGCGGGGCTGATCCCGAGCGCCGGCTGAGGCCGCGCACTGAACGGAGGGTTAACACCGTATGAAACTTAATCGACAACTGAATCTCGTCATCCCGGTCTACGCCGAGGATGGCGAGACGGAGCGCGCATATGTGCATTCCGTGCCGGTCTCGACGGAGATCTATACGGCACACTGGCGCGTGCTATCGCGGACGT
>JAEHJW020004100.1_pt1 | contig 19514 bp, 24 predicted proteins | sample 9271431 | NCBI WGS metagenome assembly JAEHJW02 | reverse complement strand
ACACGCATACCAACATCGAGCGCCTGAAAAAAGCCGGGATCAAGCAGTTCGAGTGGATTCATTCCGGGGGTGGTCTGCACCCGCGCAAACTGCACCAGGAAATGAACGGGAAAATCTACGACCTGGACGACCCTCCCATCATCGGGACGATGTACGGCGAAGAGGTGCGTGGCTTTCCCTCTGATCTGCCGAACTGCCATCCAGGATGGTCAGGCTTCACGCTCTCGAATAGTTGTAAGAAGCTCTATAGGCGCAGGTTCAAAGGCGAATTGACCAAGGTTATTACGGACTCTGGTGAAATCATTGAAGCGACACCCAATCACCCAATACTTACCAATAGAGGGTGGATTGCCGCTAATCATATTGAGGTAGGAGATTATCTCTTTCATGCTGCCAAGAAGGGCGGAAACAGTTGTGAAGCAAATAAGGCATGGAATGTAACCACCGCGAGCGATTTGTTTGATGCGTTCCTTTCCGTTGTGGGAAGAGCCGCTCAAATCGCAGGATTTTCCGCTTTTGAGTTCCACGGCGATGTTTCCGATGGAGAAATCGATATTATAGATGTCGATTCTTTTCTGCCGAGTGAATTCAATCCTGAATTCTGTGAGCGCATCAGCAAACTCATGCTCGCCTGGGCCGATGAAAACTTTATTGATATTCCGCTCAATGCTTGTGGCGCGGCGGATACGACGATCATACGAATGCTTAATGTTTCTGACGGCATCGTGAGCCGCCTTTGTGCGATTCTGGAGTTGTTCAGGAGTCATTCTGCTCATGCTCACAATGTTCGCCTCGGATTGTCCTCGTATATTGCAACCCGACTCGATCAGCCTTCTTCGAATTGCTGGCCTAGACACACCGAATTGTTTGGCAAGCTCAAGTTCACTGATCCCGGAAATATAGAGAGCGGTAATTTCGGAATCCGCGAGATTGTGGCGACGTGGATGAGGGCGTTCAATCTTTGGAATTGTAAAGCCGCGAGCGCGGAGAGCCTTGGAGAGATTATCAGGATTACATCCAATAATGACGGCAACCTCTTGCAGCCCGGTAGTGGAATCGAACAAAGATTCGGCGCGGTCAAGCAGGTCATTCGTGAAAAATTTGATAGTCATATATATAACCTCGAAACAGTTGGGGGTTGGTATATGGCAAACGGAATTATAACACATAATTGCCGCTGCATCATGGTAGCCGTGCTGAATTTTGGAGAAGACTGATGCCAGTGCGAAAAGTAGACGGCGGCTGGAAGTGGGGCAACCACGGGAAGGTCTATCCCACCCGGGAGCAGGCCGAGAAACAGGGCGAAGCCGTCTACGCCAATGGCTATACGGGCGATACAGAATCCCGACGCGTCGAGGACATCAACGGCTGGTTCGAGGTCGAGGGAAATCCGCTCTCAAAGGTCGGCGTGTTTCAGTACTCCGGAAAGTTCATCAGCGCCGATCTACCTCAAGATAAACTCTTCTGGGTATACCGCCCCAAAGAATCGCTCTCAGACCCCGAGACCATCGATTCTTTCAAGTTGGTGCCATGGACCAACGATCACCCGAAGCGTCTCCTGGGTGATCCAGAGCAGGGCGGCATAGCCCCAGAGGATAAAGGGATTGAAGGGGTCATCGGAGAGCGCGTCTATTTTGATCCAGATGACGACATGCTCAAGGGCAACATCAAGGTTTTCAGTCGCGCTCACGCGGATCGCATTGCCAGCGGGAAGGAGGAACTGAGCGTCGGGTATCGCTCCAAATATCAATATTCACCAGGGACGTACAAAGGGCAACCGTATCAGTACGTGCAAACAGAAATACGTGGTAACCATCTAGCCTCCGTCGATCACGGGCGAATGGGACCGGACGTAGCAGTGCTAGATGGGTTTACTTTCACAATCGATCACAGAGAGGTATTTCAAATGCGTAAAACCAATCAACTCCGGGTGGCCATGGGCAAGGTTATCGCCCTGGGCGACAAAGACCCTGAAATCAAGAAACTCGTTGCTGCGCTGGCTCCTGGCCTGCACGCGCTCGCCTCGATGAAGACGGTAATGGATGCCGAGGAACTGAAGGCCGAGGAAAAAGAAGACGACGAGGCCGACGACTTGGCCAAGGCCGCGAAGGATGCCGAGGAAAAGGAAGAAGAGGAAAAGAAGAAGAAAGCCGCTGAAGACGAAGCAGAAGAAAAGCGCAAAGCCGACGAAGTCAAGGGCGGTGAAAAGGCCAATCGCGAAGAACGCAAGGAGCGCGAAGGGATGGATGCCAAGGAAGTCCAGCGCATCGTGGATGCAGCAGTAGCGCGAGCACTGTCCAGCGTGTCTCACGGCATGGATGCCAAGGAAATGATGGTGCAAGTCGGGCAACGCGACAAACTGGCGGAGCAACTCTCGCACTTTATCGGAACCTTTGACGCGTCCGAAATGACGCACGCGGAAGTCGCATCCTACGGTCTGTCCAAACTCGGTATCCAAGCCGCTAAGGGCACCGAACTGGCAACCCTGACCGGCTATTTGCACGGTCGCCAGCCGTCCAAAGCCGTGGCCGCGATGGATTCCAAAGAGTCCACGTCTTTCCTCAAAAACTACCTCGCACCCGCGAAATAAGGAGCAATCATGGGATTCCAGAATGCAGTACGATATGACTATGCTTTCGGTCAACCGGGCGAACTGAAATATGATGGCCCCAAGCGCGTCCAGACCGGACTGATCAACTCTGCCTCGGCAGCCTATAACATCGTCGGTGCCACCGTCTTCACCCAGGCAAACACAGGTGGCACGTTTGGCGCTGGGGGGACGGGTATTTTTGTCGGCATCCTGGCCAACCCCAAGGTCTACGCCTCGGTCGGCACGACCACCCTTGGCCCCTTGGGTCCAACGCTGACGGTTCCCAACAACGTGCAAGGCGAGTTCGTGCTCATGGGCGAAATCGTGGTGTCTGTTCCTGCCGCCTGCAACATCGGCGACCTGCTGACCTACAACACCACCACGGGCGCAATCGGCACTCTCCCTCCTGGCGGAACTCTGCCTGCTGGGTACGCCTTCGTGCCCAACGCAGTCATCGAAAAATTCCCACAAACCGGCGCAGGTCTTGCTGTCGCCCGTCTGACCAACTAAGGAGCGCGACATCATGGCCAAGAAATTATCTACAGTACATTCCGTCATCGAGCCGCGCAATGTGCGGCCCTTGCACATCACCGAACAGGACGTGAATGGCTACCTCGCGCTGTCGCAGATCGGGATTCATCTGGATCGTGGTATCGTGGGGCAAATGATGGATGGCATCGGGATGGATTCGGACGATGTGGGTCTGACCCCCGTTCCGCTCTCCGGTCTAACGACCGCCAGCATCACCACCCCAGTTCAGTTCTTGCAAAACTGGCTCCCCGGCTTCGTGCGCGTCATTACGGCAGCCCGGAAGATCGATGATCTGATCGGTATCCAGACGGTCGGCTCCTGGGAAGATGAGGAAGTCGTGCAGGGCATCCTGGAACCCGAAGGAACGGCCCAGCCCTACGGCGACTATACCAACGTGCCGTTGTCTTCCTGGAATGCAAACTATGTCTCCCGTACCATCGTCCGCTTCGAGCAAGGGATGAGCGTCGGGATGCTGGAAGAAGCCCGTGCTGCTCGGGTGCGGATTGCCTCTGCTGCTGAGAAGCGTGCCGGGGCTGCGATCATGCTGGACATTCAGCGTAACCGCGTCGGGTTCTACGGGTACAACGACGGCTCTGGTCAAACCTACGGGTTTCTGAACGACCCCAACTTGCCAGCGTATGTCTCCGCTCCCACGGGGAATTGGGCAACCGGAACGTTCATCACCATCACCGCCGACATCCGCACGGCGCTGGCTGGCCTGCAAGTGCAAAGCATGGATCAGATCGATGTTCAGAAAGATCAGATCACGCTGGCGCTGGCCATGGAAGTCTATCAATTCCTGACGGTCACTACGACCTACTCCGGATTGACGGTGCGCGACTGGCTGACCCAGAATTATCCCAACATCCGGGTGATCTCTGCGCCTGAATTGGGACTGGCGAACGCCGGGGCCAATGTCGCCTATTTCTATGCCGAAAAGATGAACGACGGCGGCTCGGACGGCGGAATGACGTTTGCTCAAGTGGTGCCCTCGAAATTCATGACCCTGGGCGTGGAAAAGCGCAGTAAATCCTACATCGAGGATTATTCCAACGCGACGGCTGGCGTGATGGTCAAGCGCCCGATTGCCGTCTACCGTCAGACGGGGCTGTAAGCCATGGCAAAAAACCTGCATGTCTTCTCAAAAATGTCCACCTCGGTAAAGTATGTGGATTGGATCAAGGGAGGGGCCGATCTACCCTCCCAAGGCAAGTCCGTGTTCATCAAGGGAGGTGCTGGGGTGGCTACCAAACACCTGATTACCCCCCTCGGTGTCCACACCGAAGTCACGCCTGAAGAAGCCGAAATCCTGAAACGCAACCATGTATTCCAGTTGCACCTCAAAAACGGCGCAGTGGTGATCCAGGAGTCCAAAACCGACCCGGAAAAGGTGGTGGGGGATATGGGCGCGGATGATCCATCGGCCCCGCTGACCCCGGCAGATTTTGCCGACGAAAAGAAGCCCAAGGTCGCGAAAAAATAAATGGCCTCGCACAGCCTTCTGGACCTGGTCGCGTTTCGGGCCAGTTTCCCCGCGTTCGGGAATAGCGCCACTTTTCCCGATGTCATGGTGCTGGCGTGGTATGCCAACGCGGGTGCCTACATGGACCAAAACGACAATGCGGACGGGTTGAACGGAACGACGCTGGACTATGCGCTCCAACTGCTGACGTGTCACCTGCTGACGATTGCGGCCAACATTGCCGCCAATCAGACGACGCAGGCGATCAATAACGCCACGGAAGGTTCGGTTTCTGTGGCGTTTGCTCCCCCTCCCTATAAGTCGGGGTGGGAGTTCTGGCTCTCGGGCAGCGTCTACGGTCAGCAACTGTGGGCGCTCCTGAACGTCCAGTCCACAGGGGGTTGGTCGGTCGGCGGATTGCCGGAATCATCGGCGTTCCGGAAAGCGGGGGGACTGTTTTGAAAAACCTCTCGTTCGACAAAATCAAGGCCGTTATTGATCGCGTCCCAGCGCAAATGGAAAAAGTGGAAGCCAAGATCGGGTGGTTCCCCTCCGCAAAGTACCCCGATGGAACCCCTGTAGCCTATGTAGCAGCGATCCAGGAATTCGGAGCCCCAGAGGTCAGCATCCCTGCTCGACCTTTTCTCAAGCCGACTGTAGCCCGTGACAAGGCAATGTGGGTCAGCCAATTGGGACGCGGTGTGAAAGATGTCCTGGCCGACCGGCTGAACGGCCATGACGTGTTTTCCGCCATCGCCACAGCCGGGGCGCAAGGAGTGCAAAAGACGATTGCCTCCATTCACGCGCCTCCCTTGTCCCCCCTCACGATCATGTTGCGCGGTATGAAACTGGCGGACAACGATCTGGTGGTCACGGGAAAAACCGTGGGCGAAGCGGCAGCGAAAGTGGCGCGGGGAGAAGCGCCTCCGAAAGCGCCCTCACTGAAGCCGCTGGTGTATACCGGAACTTTAATTGCCACGGTGGAGGGCCTCGCTGGTGAACCTGAATAACATCGTCTCGGGGGCTATCAACGCGGTCAACCCGCAGGTGGCTATGACGATCCAGCAAAGCACCGGATCTACCACCGGTGCGGATGGGTCACAGATCCCGACCTATAACACGATTCCAGCATTCGGTCAGATGCAGTCCCTGTCTGCGTCTGATCTCAAGCGGCTTGAGGCCATGGGCATCCAGTCCGTGCAGCAGAAGATTTACCTCAACGGGGATTATGAAGGCGTATTCCGGGTGCTCGGCAAAGGGGGCGACATGCTCACCATCGGCAACTACACCTACCTGGTGAGCGCGGTGCTCGAGCGCTGGCCAGACTGGGTGTCGCTGGGCATCACCATGCAGGTGTCGTAATGGCGATCACGGCCAGCATTCTCGAAACGGACGTGTTCACGGTCCTGCGGGCCTACCTTCTGACACTCGTATCAGTGCCCGTGATTCGTACTCCCGTCAACCGTGCCGCGATGCCCTTGGGCGACTTCATTGCATTATCGCCCGCAGGGATGAAACGCCTTGGCACCAATACCGACGCATACCCGACCATCACCACGGAGACGATCTTGCAGCCCACCGAAATCACGGTGCGCGTGGATTGCTATGGGGCTTCGGCGTGCGATTCGGCGCAACTGATCGCAGCGACTTTTCGCGATGAATTTGGAGTTGATGCCTTCATCGCCAGCGGTTTTGACATCGCCCCGCTCTACACCACGGACGCGCTGCAAATGCCCGTGGTGACGGGTGAGGATCAATACCTCGAACGCTGGACCTTCGAGGCCGTGATGCAATTCAACCCGGTGACCACCGTTACTTCCGGCAGCACTGGCACCCCATCGGTGCCAAATTTGATTGATGTCCTCACTACCTACGGAGCCTGATGACCATGACCGTTTCAGCCAGTAATTTTGCACAAATCAATCCGGGGGTCATGGGCGCAGGCGGCAACGCATTAGCACTCAATGGCCTGATGCTCACCAACAATCCGATGGTGGCAATTGGCACTGTCCCAAGTTTCCCTACGGATACCGCTGTCGGGAATTTCTTCGGTCTCATGTCGCCTGAATATGCTCAGTCGCAAATCTATTTCGACGGGTACATCAACGGCACTCAGATTCCGGCTGCGCTCCTGTTCTCTCAATATTCGGATGTAGCGGTTTCCGCATGGGCTCGATCTGTTCCCTTGGGCACGATGACCTTGACACAGTTGCAAGCCCTGTCTGGCGCGTTTGACGTGACCATCGACGGTGTTCTGAAAAGCGCGGCATCCGTCAGTTTTTCCGGGGTCACCAGTTTCACGGCGGCGGCTGAACTGCTGGCGACGAATCTCGGGATCGAGGGAGTAGTGGTCGCTACGGGAGTGACGGGTGCTATCTCGGGGACGACCTTGAGCGTGACAGCAATCACTTCCGGCGCTATCTCGGTTGGCGATGTGGTCGGAGGTACCAGCGTCATTGCAGGCACCTACATTTCGGCGCTCGGTACCGGGACCGGAGGTATCGGGACTTATACCGTCTCCGCCACCCAAACAGTCACCAGCGAAGCCCTGACGGTCAATGCACCAGGCGTTTCCTACAACGCCCAACTGAATTCATTCGTGGTCTGGTCTGGGTCTACGGGCACGACCTCAACGCTGGCCTTCCCTTCCGGCACGCTGGCGCTTGATCTCGGATTCACGCAAGCACAGGGTGCGGTGATCTCCCAAGGCGCAGCCGCCATGACCCCGGCTACCGCGATGCCGGCCATCACGGCGATCACGCTGAACTGGGGCGCGTTCATGACCTCGTTCAATCCCTCGACTACGGACAAGGAGGGATTTGCGCAGTGGACGAGCGCACAGAACAACCGCTTTGGCTACGTGATGTGGGACGACAATGTGACCGCTTTGGACACCACGGATACCTCGGTTCTCCCCGCGATTCTCGCGGCCAACTATGCCAACGTGGTTCCCGTCTATTGCGATCCAGTCGCTGATCCCACCGCTCTGGCGGCTGCGCTGGTGCTCGGCACGATGGCATCCATCAATTTCGGGCAGAAGAACGGGCGCATCACATTTGCCTTCAAATATCAAGCCGGGGTGCCTGCCAGCGTCACCAATGACCCCGCTTACGCCAACCTGAAAGCCAATCAGTGGAACGCAGTCTGTGCCGTGGGGACAGCGAATCAGGGATTCACTTTCCTGACTCCAGGAACGGTCACGGGTCAGTATGGCTTTTTCGATGTGCTGTGCGATGAGATTTATCTCAACAGCCAGTTCCAGTTGCAGATCGTCACAATGATGGCGTCTGTTGGTAGCCTCCCCTACAACAATGAGGGGATAAACCTGCAACGCAGCGCGTGCATGACACCCATCGATGCATTCATCAATTTTGGAGGTATCGAAAAGGGGGTCACCCTAGATCCACTGGAAGCCGCCAAAGTCAACGCTGCGGCTGGACTGCCTATCGACCAGGTGCTGACCAACCATGGCTTCTACCTGCAAATCCTGCAACCGCCCGCAGCGGTCCGCAAAGTTCGCGGTTCGTTTATCACCAATCTCTGGTACATGGACGGTGGATCGGTCCAGCAAATCACCATGGCCTCCATTGCCATCATCTAAGGGGTAAAAAATGTCAACGCTTACATCCGCCAATTCGATTTTCACCCTGGGTTGCATCCCGCTTTATCCCGTGGCTGTCCGCATTCAAGACTTTGCCGCCGACGATATGTTCACTTCCGAAGAAGTCGAGATGGGGGAAACCGTCATGGGCGCAGACGGGCACCTGTCCGCTGGGTATACGCCCTACAAAGTGCCGTTGGAATTCACTCTGATGCCCACCTCGGCCTCGAATATCATCATGGACCTGATCGCAGACTACCAGGATGCCCAGCAGGAACTGGTGGAATTCAACGCCTCGATCATGATTTCCTCTATCGGCATGACCTACGTATTCAGCAAGGGGTATTTCCCCAAAGGGTCCCCGATGCCAGCAGCCAAGAAAATCATGCAGCCCAGAAAATTCCGGCTTGAGTTCAACAAAATCTATCGGACACCCATCTAATGCGCAAAGAGCTCGATTATCAGGCCGACTATGGGCGCGATGCGGGGAAAATGTTTCGCATCACCGAAATGTCGGCGGTCAAGGCTGAAAAATGGTGCTTGCGCGCTTTTTTCACGTTGCTCAACGCCAAAGTGGACATTCCGGAAGAAATCACATCCAGCGGGTTCGCTGGTCTTATGTCCCTCGGCCTGGATGCGTTCAGCCGAGTGCCCTACGAAGCCGCCGTTCCGCTCTGGGACGAACTGATGGATTGCGTCAAGTATGTCCCAGCACCAAAACAACCGAACCTCACACGGCCTCTGGTCGAAGAAGACGTGGAAGAAGTTCAAACACTCCTGAAACTGAGAAAAGCCGTCTTTGATTTGCATATCGACTTCCTAAAAAAAGAAAGCCCCTCGACGTAGGGGGGGGGATGGAAATGTCCGGCTTGGCCAACTACGTCAACGTGCCCATGAACATCGGACTCGTGGTGTCAGCAAAGATGGCGACCCTGCACGAACTGGAAACGGTCTATAGCATGGAGGACGTGTACGACATGCTGGAAATCCTTTATATAGACAACGAAAACCAGCGCCGCATCCAAAGGAAAATCAAGAATGGCTAATGTGATTGATTCCTTGCTGGTCACGCTCGGGCTGGATGTGAGCGCCTACAAAAAGGGAAGTGCAGAGGCCGAAAAAGCCACCGAATCACTGGACAAAAAGACCATCGATTCAGGCAAGAAAACTGGCGAGTACGAAAAGAAACTGGCGACCGAGCAAGCCGCTCGCACCAAGTTTCTGAACGAGCAGGCCAAAAAGACGGTTGATAACTATTCCAAAGCGCGGAATGAACTGCTCCTGTTCCTGAGCCTGTTTACTGCAGGCAAAGGGCTGCTGGATTTTGCATCCTCGACCATCAGGAACGTGGCCAACATGGAACGGCTCGGGGAAGTGGTCGGAGTTGGTGTCAACAAACTTGGCGCGTGGCAACTGGCGGCCAAGAACACGGGCGGTTCTGCGGAGGAAATGACCGGGCAGATCCTGAAAGCCAGTCAGGACATCGCCTCATTCCAGAACGGCATTGGCTCTCAAGGGACCACCGGCTTTCTGGCGCTTGGCGGCAAAGCCAGTGAACTGAAAGACACGCAGACCTACCTGATGGGCATGGCGCGGGTGGTCAGCGACCTGGTCAGCAAGTATGGGGAGGCCAGAGCCTTCCAATTCGCCAACCAGCGCATGGGGATGGGTCTCAACGAGTTCAACTTGCTGAAACTCGGCACCGAGGAACTCGGTAAGCAATTAGCCATCAATGAAAAGATCGTCGGACTTGACCACCAGAAAGGCCAGCAAGCGATTGAGATGCAAAAGCGGTGGAACAACCTCACCGAATCATTCGAGCAGACGGGGCGCACTGTTCTGTTCGCACTCACCCCGGCCCTCGAAGAACTCGGGGCGCAGTTGCAGCAAGTGGCGCAGTGGGCAATTGACCACAAGGACGACATCAAAAAATGGGTAGATGAAAGCGTTGGCACCCTCCGCCAACTCGGGCGAGAAGCGGACAGCGTAGCGCAAGCATTCGGCGGCTGGAAAGTTGTTTTTGAAGCCCTCATCGCGCTCAAACTGGCTGGCTACTTTTTGGGTGTGGCGCAATCGATCATGAAGATCGGGACGGCCCTCGCGGGAGTGGGGCGCATCGGCGCGGCGGTAGCAGGAGGGAGCAAGTTCGGTTCGTTCCTGAAATTCCTGACCAATCCACTTGTAGCCGGTGCTGGAATGATGCTGTATTCCCCGGATCTGAATCAAGGGGAAGATGCGGAAGTCCACACCATGGTCAGCAAAGGCGGTAAGACCCCGCGTGGCATCCGCAACAACAATCCCGGAAACATCCGTTACGGGAAATTTGCACAGTCATGGGGAGCGATTGCCCAGGACGACAAGGGGTTTGCGGTATTTGCCGACCCATCGACCGGTGAGAACGCAGAGATTGCGCTACTAGGAACCTACCTCAAAAACAAGCACGACACCATCCGCAAGATCATTTCGCGGTACGCCCCTGCTTCCGAAAATGACACGCATGCTTATATCGGTGCGGTATCCCGGCAAACAGGTCTGACCCCTGATGCAAAACTGACCGCAGCCAATTTGGGGGCGCTCAGTCAGGCGATATTCGCTCACGAAAACGGCGCGAAATATGCCACTACGAACAACTCGACCCATTCGGCGGAAACCAATATCGGTCAGATCACGATCAATACGGGAGCCAGAGACGCGGGCGGAATCGCAGCGGGACTTCGGGATTCGCTGGCATCCCAGAACTTGGCCTGGCAGATGAACACGGGAGTGCGTTGATATGAGCCTGTTCGGTGCGCCGTTGCTCCAAAGCCCGATACTGAACAGCGTGTTGCCGTATGTACCGGGGCTGTTCAGTGGTCTGCTGACCCAGTGGGGGATTTTTGACAGTTACGGCAATCAGGCGGTATTCCCGGACAGTTTTTTTGGGGTAGAAGTGGTGGTGCCGAACATGCTCTGTGATGCGCCCATCGAGCAGGGATCATTCGCTACCTACAACAAGGTCAAAGCGCCAAACCGGATCACGGTACGGATGGTGAGCGGAGGGACGCTCTACAACCGCCAGTCGTTCCTGGCAACCATCGATCAGATGAGCCATGACACCAATCTCTACAGCATCCTGACCCCTGAAAAGAGTTGGACGAACATGAACCTTGTGGCTTATGATTTCCGGCGCGAAGCGGCGCACGGGGCCAACATGATTATGGTCAATTGCGCGTTTGAAGAGGTGCGCATCATCCAGTCTGTGACCTATTCCAGTCTGACCCCTCCGGACGCACAGACCAATTCCACCACTTCCACGGGGATGCCAGACCCAACCAACACCGCATTACCGCAGGCTCAGGCCAATTCCTCAGCCGGCGGTGTAACGGCACAACCACTCCCGGCAGTCAATGGATGGGGAATTGCGACAGGGAGTGGCTGGTAATGCTGACCATCCCACTCCAAGCGATGCCGAGCCAATCGCTTAGGGTGATGCTCAACGGCCAGTTGTGCTCGATCCGCATCTACACGCTCTCCACCGGCCTGTACCTGGATTTGTCTGTGCTGGGCGTGGAAATCCTGCAAACGCAACTATGTGTTGACCGTGCCTATCTGGTGCGGGATGCGTATCTCGGGTTTATCGGTGACTTGGCGTTTGTGGACACCCTCTCCGGCACCGATCCGGTTTATACGGGGTTGGGGACGCAATACCAGTTGATCTATTTCGCCCCGGCTGATTTGCCGGCCAGTCTGTGATGCAAATCCAAAAAAAAGAACTGCAATTCGTCATCACCATGGGGAACGGGGCGTTTGGCGATTCAGTATCGGATACCGTGACGCTCTCTGGCCTACGGGCCTCGGTCAGTGTCGCGTCAGTCGGCGGCACCGCGCAGGGAACGGCGGAGATCGCCATCTTCGGGATGTCACTGGACACCATGCGGCGGCTAACGCTGGTTGGCCCCGTCAACCTGCAAATGGCGGGAGCCAACACCGTCACCGTCTCGGCAGGGGACGAAGGAACAGCATTGTCTACCATCTTTGCCGGGTCGATTTTCCGGGCATATGCGGCCATGAACCAATCGCCAGACGTGCCCTTCATCATTACCGCGCAGTCGGCGGGGCTGATCGCCATCCAGCCATCACCTCACAATTCCATCCCTGCCGGAACGGACGTGGCGACTGTGTTTTCACAACTAGCAACGCAGGCGGGTTTGCAGTTCGAGAACTCCGGGGTATCACAGATCATGCCGCATCTGTATCTCACCGGATCGATCTGGGATCAGATCAAGAAGGCCGCGCAAACCGCGCAGGTGTTTTTCGAGGTGAAGGGACAGACACTCGCGATTTGGCCCCAAGGGATTTACCGGACGATGAATGTGGACACGCTCGAATTGTCGCCAACTACCGGGATGATCGGATACCCCGAGTGGTCAGAAAGTTTCATTTCCATCAAAAACCAGTTCCTGCCGCAAGCCGCGCTCGGTCAACAGATGAATATCACTGGTTCCGTTTCTCCCGGAGCGAACCGCAGTTGGTCGGTGCTGACCATCAATCACGTTCTGGAAACTATAACGCCCATGGGCCAATGGTTTACCAACCTCACGGGATTCGCATTTAATGACCAATAACTCCGGCTATCAAGGGACGCTCACCGAACTGGTGGGACGCGGCGAGTTCAACCAACTCTCGTTCGTCGTCCAGCAGATTATGAACAGGGCGAACCACGCCACGCTGGTGCAAGTGGTGGGCGTAGTACCAGGAGGGGTTGGACCAGTCGGGACGGTCAATGTCACGCCCTTGGTGAACATGGTGGACGGCAACGGCAACGCCATTCCGCACGGCGTTATCTACACACTTCCCTATCTGCGTTTGCAGGGCGCACAGAACGCCATCATCATCGACCCCCAGGTGAACGATATCGGCCTGTGCGTGTTTGCGGACCAGGATATTTCAACGGTCAAATCCACTTTAGCAGCCGCGATCCCGGCAACGCACCGGCGCAATGATTGGGCGGATGGACTGTATATCGGCGGGATGCTCAACGGAACCCCCACCCAATATCTCGAATTCAGCAGCACTGGAATTAATGTAGTTACACCCGGCGATCTGGTGATGACTGTCACGGGGAACCTGACGGCGAATGTCACCGGGACGGCTGCCATCACGGCTCCCACGGTGGATATAAACGCTTCATCGGCGGCTAATGTCACCACCCCCACCATGACCGTCAATGGCAACCTGACGGTCACCGGGACAGTGACCGCATGAGTTCCGGCGTAGGAATCCTCGGCTCTACTTCGAGCCACGGAGGGACGATGATCTCTGCCAATGGCGCGAAATTCCAGACCTCCGAGGGGAATGTCTGTGTAGACGGTGATTTGCACGCATGCCCCATCACCGGCCATGGGATCACGCCCGTAACCGGGAATTCGACGAAAGCGACATGCGGGGGAAAAACCGTGATTCTGAATGGGGCAGTAGCGGGATGTGGGGCCATCATTGATGGCAATTTTGCGACAAAATGGAGCCTAACCTGATGGACACGATCTACCTTACCCCGTCCTGGGGCATGACCGTGGACGCATCCGGCAATATCGCCATGGCGACTGCGGAATATGCGATTGCCCAAGACGTGGCGAGTGCGTGTCGCCTGTTTTTGGGTGAACTGTTTTATGACACCACCAAAGGGATTCCGTATAACCAGGTCATCCTGGGCAAGCAACCGCCCCGTGCTCTGGTCGCCCATTACCTCGAAAAAGCGGCGCTGACGGTGCCCGAAGTGGTGTCTGCGCAGGTCACTGGGCTGACGCTGGCTAATCGGACGCTGACCGGAAACATTGAAGTGATCGATCTTGCGGGACAAAAAATCGGAGTGACCTTCTAAGTGTCAAATATCCCAGTCATCCAGTTCACGCCTACGGGCCTTGTCGTCCCAACCGAAGCGCAGGTGCTGGCGGGTGCCCAGGCTGATATCAACGCAGCATTTGGTGGCAATCTCAACCCGGCGCTGGAAACTCCACAGGGTCAGATCGCCACTACCGAAGCGGCGGCCATCGCAGACAAAAATAGCCAGATCGCTTACCTAATCAACCAGATCAATCCGGCTTTTTCCTCGGGGCGCTGGCAGGATGCGCTCGGCTCGATCTTTGGCATGCCCCCCCGAATTCCGGCCAGTCCAACCCTGGTCACCTGCACAGTCACGGGGCTGAACCAAACGATCATCCCGGCAAACGCACTCGCCATCGACACCGCAGGCAATATCTACTCGCTGACCGCCTCCGTCACCATCCCCGTATCCGGCAGCACGAGCGCCGTTTTCCAGAACAATGCCACGGGACCGATTCCGTGCCCTGCGGGGACGCTGAACCGCATCTACAATCTGTCCCAAGTGCCAGGCTGGGAAAGCCTCACCAACCCTACAGCAGGAGTTCCAGGGGTCAATCAGGAAACCCGGTTTGCGTTCGAGGCACGGCGTAAACTGACGATCGCGGCCAATTCCAGCGGGATGCTCTCATCTGTTTCCGGGGCTGTTGCCAATGTGCCGGGGGTCAGTTTCGTCTATGCCGACGAAAATCCGAATGCGTGGACGGGTGCCACCGGAGCGAACGCGCTGATAACCGGGTCCATTTCCACCACGACGCTGACGATTGGCTCCATCCTGCAAGGTGGGTCTATCGCCATCGGTCAGTATGTCTCGGGTCAGGGAATCCCCGCTGGTGTGACAATCACTGCCGGGTCCGGGTTGAGTTGGACCATCAGCACGTCTCTGACGGTATCAACTGAGCAAATGCAGATCGGGGGCGTTCAGATCGTCCCTAATTCGCTGTATTTGTGCGTCGCAGGAACCGCAACCAGCGCCAACATCGCGAATGCCATCATCACCAAAAAAGCCCCCGGATGCGGCTACAATGGCAACACGACCTACAATGGGTACGACAACACGCTCACGCCCCCCGTCGCTTATTCCGTTACTTGGCAAACAGCCGCAGAGGTAGAGATTTATTACCTCGTGACAATCGCCAACAACCTCAACATCCCGGCTGATTATGTGGCCCTAATTCAAGCAGCGGTGGAATCGTCATTGACGGGTACGGACGGTGGCGCGCCCTCTGGCATTGGTTCAGTCATCCTCCCAAGTCGCTATTACAACGCCATTGCCGCACTCGGTGGGTGGGCGATGATCCGATCCGTTAGCGTGGATTCTTCGTTGCAAACACCGACCGCTGCCATCACCGGATCGATCTCTGGAACCACTCTCACCGTGACCGCCGTGACCGGGACCGTGGCGCTGAATCAACTGCTCGTTGCATCGCTAGTGATACCCGGCACCACCATTACGGGATTCGGCACCGGTGCAGGCGGCACAGGAACCTATACCGTCAGCAATTCGCAAACGGTGGCATCCGGTGCAATCAACGGCATCAGCATCGACGAAACCTCGGTCCAACTGAACCCTACGCAATATCCCGTGACGGCCACTAGTAATGTGGTGGTTTTGCTCTCATGACATTCAATTGGGAACAGACACTCATCAGTCAGCGGGCCAACGATCCGGTGACACTCGCACTGTTGGCCAGCATTGCGGAAAACATTGATCCCACCAACGACATCGAAAACTTTTATGACTACGTGTGGAACGTGCTCACCGCCCAGGGATTCGGGCTGGATATCTGGGGCGCGATTGTCGGGGTGGATCGGTACCTGAACACCACTCAAAAATTTTTCGGGTTTGAAGAAGCAGGAACGGTCTCAGCCGACCCTTTCAACCAATCGCCTTTTTTCTCGGGAAATTTAGACAAAGGAACCGTCGCTTTATCAGACCCCGCCTTCCGCTTGCTGGTGCTCGCAAAAGGCATCGCGAATGTGTGCAACTGCTCGATCACGACCATCAATGCAATCCTGAACTACATCTGGGCTGGGCGCGGTGGCGCGTGGTGCACGGACGGTGAAAATATGACGATGACCTACACATTCAATTTCGCATTGTCTCCCGTCGATCTGGCAATCATCAATAGCGGGATATTGCCAAAGCCCCTCGGCGTTTCTTATACCGTAGTCCAAATATAGGCCGACCATGCAAAGTTCGCAGATTCCATCAAAATTCCAGATCCCGTTCGCCAATGGCGCTGGATCGGGATACATCCGTCAGATTCCGGTAGCGTCCCAGATTTCGGTTACCCCTGGTGCGGCTTCACTGACAGATGGATTTCCTCCATTGACATTCATTTCCGAAGGCAGCGGCGGAATACCGCCCTTTGGTCAGGACATGAACGGCATCTTGAACGAGATCACGGCCTGGATTCAGTGGGGGAATGCGGGGGCCCCCGTAGTCTACGATGCCACTTTTTCGGCAGCCATTGGAGGCTATCCAAAGGGAACAATTCTGACCAGCGTGGTGGGTGGTTCGTGGTGGCTCTCGACGGCGGAGAACAATCTCAGCAATCCGGACACTGGCGGTGCAGGCTGGTTGTATCTGGCTTATGGCCTGACCTATGCGGGTAATCCCAACGGCAATGTGGCGGGAGTGGCTGCGACCAATGGCGCTCTTGCGGCCTCCCTGCTGTGGGATACAGTTCATTCACTTTTGTGGATTTGCACGACCACAGGCACTGCGACAAGTGCGGCATGGACTTCTTCTGCGCCAATTTCAGGCGCGGTATGGTGCGGTGCAAGCACGGGAACAGGAAACGGTCAAATACTTGCAGTGCCTTTCGCGTCTTTTGCAATCGGTACCGGGCTTTCATGGTTGGTCGGAGTGTCTCAAACCAACACAGGGGCGGCTTCTGTCACGGTGGGGACATTCGGTACCTTTCCGTTGCGCAAAGACAGCCCAACGGGGCCGATTGCGTTGACCGGCAATGAACTTGTTTCTGGAAACATCATCAGCGCCAGATTTGATGGAACGTATGTGCATCTGTCAAATATGTCCATGGGTACAGCGGCCCAAGCTAACGCATCGAGCCCGACCGGAACTGTGGCGGCGGTGAGTGGAAGGGGAACTATAAATCCAGGTCATCTTGCTGTTTTTTCAGATGTGGAAGGAACGCTGGTTGATGGTGGCCCACACAATGTCCCGTCCGGAAACTACATCGGCGGAAACGCAACTGTAGCTCCTGGCGTTTACATTGTGGACACATCAGCGGGTCCTATAACACTCACACTAGCTGCCAGCGAACCTACAGGCGCTTCATGGGAGTTCATTGACGGCTCTGGAACGTGGTCTCCGAACAACTTGACGATCAATTTTGGCAGCTACACCTTCACCCCTCCCTATGCATCGCAACCTCAAGCTGGCCCGCTTGTTTGTAATGTTGCTGGCGAGGTATTTGCTCTCTGGCTCAATGGTTCAAATTTAAAGGTGATCTAATATGTACTTATCCGATTTTTTAAAGGGCGGTCAAACAATTTCTGCCCCGGCCAGGAACGAGGCGATCAGCGCAAACAGCCTCGTGCAGCTGGGCGGATTTGGAAATAATGTAGGCTTGATTCCGGTGACGTGTGCGGACAATGCGGCAGTAAGTGCTTCTGGTTCTGCGGTGGTGGCGAGCACTACTGTTTCAAGCTACCCCATAACGAATGCCGGAAACAATCAATGCGTAAGCTATGTAGGAGCTGACGGTTCAATATTTATCGCAACCAATTCTGCGGCCTCCTCAGTTGGGCTGATGGTCTACAAATACAGTGCATCCGGGAGCTTATTGTCCTCGGCTACATTAAGCGCCTTAACGCTGACTAATCTATCAATATCGACGCTGAGTAATGGCAATTTAGTCGCCTGCTATACGACAGTCGCTACACCTTACAATGTTTATTTCACTATTTTTGACAAAAATCTTAATATCGTTGTAGCGGAAACTCTCGTAGGAGCTTTCGTAGGCTCTAATCCCGGATCAAACCTGTATGCACTACCTCTTACTGGTGGCGGCTTTGCTCTGGCCTATAACATTTCGACGGGCGTTGCGCTTGCCATATACTCAAATGCCGGAGCACAGGTATATGCACCGACACTAATTGCCGGAACCGCTGCGCAGAACAGCGGAACGGGACTCGGTGCTTCGACAAGTATGGCGAACCTGTCCAATGGCAACATCGTGGTGGTCATTGAGGACTCCTACGCACTCACCGACGGTTTTGCGATTTTCACACCAGCAGGAGCAGCAGTAGTCGCTCTTACTTCGATCGGTGCGCCTTCCGTAACAGCAGTCGCCGTCTGCCCAGCAGTAAGTGTGCTGGCGAGCGGTTATTTCTGTGTTGGGATCTCCGCTACAAGTTCGTCGTCGTTTGTGGCCGTATTCAGCAATGCCGGCACCCTGCAAGGTGCAGGGTTTTCAACACCATCTGGCGGCGTTCCGTTTCTTGTAAACGACGGTGTTAATTTTTGGGGATTTTTCGGTAGTAACATATTATATTTAATACCATCATCCGGAGCCGCGAACTGTAAATCCAACACGCTGACAGCTTTGACAGCGGGCATCCATTTTATCCGGTACGATCCGAGCGGGTTCATTTTTGCCAGCACAAACGGAACTTCAATTCAAGTGATCGACATTCTCAATTCAACCAATCCTATTTGCAGCGCGCTCATCACGGCTCTTGCGTCCGGCAGTACATGGGTTGTCCCGTCAGGAGACTTCACCGCGCTTGTGGTGGGCCAGTCCGCTGCCGGAGTAGCCGGATTTATGCAGCTGAAATATTCAAATTCTGCAATTGTTGGTGTTTCTCAACAAACTATTGCTTCTAACAATGCTGGAACGAAAATAGCACTTACTCACGGCGGGGGCGTTGGGAAAAACGGTTATCCCATCGGGGCTATTGTCGGCACAGTCGGAAAAGGTTTTGACCATTCTGCTGCCAACATCATCGGTAACAAGGGAACACTTTATGGTTCATCTGTCGTCTTGGAGGGAATTATCTAATGAGCTATCAAATTAAGAATTTATCATCTGGCGCTGTGTATGCCGTTTCCCAGCAGCCTGAATGGGCGCTCGGTGTATGGGAGTGTGGCAATCAGAGATTTACCGATCCATCGCAGACGCTCTATCAGGCTTTGGCATCTTACCCAATCCTCACCCCGATGCAGTTCTACCTCGCTTTCACTCCGACAGAACGCATCGCGATCAAGAAAAGCACCGATCCAGACGTGATGGAATTTTGGGCGACTTACGAACTGGCGGTACAACTGAACCACACGATTGACCCCAATCTGGTCAGCGTGCAGCAAGGGCTTGCGTGGCTGGCAACCGCGACGACTGCAACCCCCCCCGGTCCCGGCATCCTTGCGTCAACGGCCCGGATTGCGCAGATTTCCAAAGGGATTCCACAATAAACCCATCATCAGGTACACTCAGATGTCC
>JAEHJW020005881.1_pt1 | contig 19527 bp, 22 predicted proteins | sample 9271431 | NCBI WGS metagenome assembly JAEHJW02 | reverse complement strand
AGAGATTGTGCGCATTGGCGGTGCAAAAGTGATACGGTCTAACGGCGTTTCTATGGACCGTGATTACAATGGTGCTCGTGGAATTTTTCTGCGGGCTTTGGTAGATACACCCTCTCTGGCAATCCCGCTAGAGTGCAATGGTTAAAGAATGTTAAAGTTCTTTAGCAATAATGTATCGGCATGAATAAAAAACCGCCCCGGAGCGAGGCTCAACGGGGCGGTGAAGTTTAGCATAAGGTGGGAGAAAACCTTATGCACCGCGAGGAGACGGCGCGGCAAGACCGTCTATACTAAAAACTTCACCCCTTGTCAAGTCGAGAACCAAGCAAATGCCCATTACACAATATACACTTGAAGAACTTGCTGAAGCAGACCGACTAGCACAACTGCTTTTAGGCGAAGAGCATGTTATTCCGCTTCATGCCATAAAGCGTGTATTGGGCGACAAGTTTGATGGCAGCCTGGAATCGGCATTTGCGTTAAAACCTGACAATTTGCGTCTTGTCCTGGTTGATTTGCCGCATGACGAAGGGTTTTTGGTAGGAGCGTCAGACCACCTCGCCAATCCCACCGCACTTCAATACGTGTTTGCCTCGCCAGTGCAAGCGGTTCTGTTTGTTTTGCTTTCATATCATTACAGAGACGCGCTTCATCTTTTAAGCACAGAGGCTGCAGGCAATGCATAATAGCCCTCAAGATAAATGGCCTTCGCCGCCAAAGCCGCCTTCAGACTTCAGCGATACATTTCTTTACAAGTTTCTGATTGCATGTGTCGCGATTCCGTGCGCAGTATTGATAGTCATATTCGTGGGAGTTTGGCTTTTGGCCTTCCCAATTCCCATCTTGATCCTGCTTTTGCTTTTTTGGAGATAAAAATGTTCAAGATCAATGATTTAGTTGTCATTGTTGCCACGAAACAAAAAGGCAAGATCATGCACGTAGATTTGCGTTCGCCATATCCATATCACGTTTCCGTGAGCGGCACGACAAATCTTTACAAAGAGGGTGAGATAGCGTATGCAAAGAGTGCGATGAAGAAAGGGGAATGACGATGGAAACTAAATGGCAGAAGATTGAGACCGCGCCGAGGGATGGCCGCTATATCATTGCCGGGCGGTTTAGTAAGCGTGGCGCGCTGCAATGGGTCCAGCATAGTCGATTTGTTTCGGCTGAAGATGTTGCCGCTCAAGATGGCGGAGACTTTGACGATTACGTGTCAGGCTGGACGAATGGAACAGATGAAGATGATGCGGCGTTTCCAACCCACTGGATGCCCCTTCCCACCCCTCCCGCAGGAGACGACGCATGACCAAACAAGCGGACGACGATCTAGTGAAGCGGCTGAAAGAGACAATAGAGTTTGGGCTATTTGATGCTCCCAATCCAGTCACTTTCGATGAATGCCTTGCGGAAATCGAGTATCTGCGTGCCGATCTTGCATCTGCTTGCTCGCAATTGCGTGAGGGGGCATTGGACGAGATTGCTTATCTCGGCCAATATACGGACTGGCAGATTCAGGCCGCAGAGCGCGAGGCCGCCGCATTCCGCGCCGGGGCCGAGGCGATGCGGGAATCTGCGGCGATGGCGTGCGAAGATCAAATTGCCAAGTTTTTAGACCCGCAATATGCATTTCCGCAGCCCGTAGGCTCAATTCAAGAACGATTTGCCTGCGGCGAATGCGCCAATGCCATCCGCGCCTTACCAATAGGAGATGCAACATGAGTGCCAAATCACAAAAATGCGACTACCGAACTTTGGCTGACGGAAGCTTGGCCCTTTTGCTGGCCAGCGCTGCCGGAGCAGCATATACACAAAACAAAAAAGACCTGGGTGACTTGCTTTTTGAAGCAGCGAATAGGCTTGCTTCAGCACACGACTTGGCACTTCAATCTTTATCGGGAGAATACAAATGAACAAGTTCTTCTTCCTGGTTTTCCTCACTCTCACCACAGCATTTTTGCTTTTTGGGTGCATTCAGTTTGTGGCGCTCCACTTGCTGACTTCTGCCTTGTCTTTCGTTTGCGCAATAGCCGCGCTTCTTCTATCCCTTCCGTTTTTGGAGCCTTAACATGACACCGCACGCACAGATCAAACGCCTCAACTTCATGCGCCTGACGCGCAAGGAGCGACAGGAATTGACGGAAACCTTGACCGCTTTGAGCGCCGCGATTCCTAAAGTCAATCGCTACCTGAGCCGGCGCATTCAGTGCGAACCTGACGTTTCATCTCAAAATGCCTTGCGCCGCGCGCAAAAGCATTTTCTTCGTCAAACATCTTGACAAGCGCCACGCTTTTGTGGCACAACAAAAATCATTTTTGGAGAACACGCATATGTCTTTTTTATCCGCCAAGTCGCAGCAAAACGCTTCCCGCAAGGAAGTGGAATATTCGCTGGAAGACTACCTCAATCTCTGCAAAACGGACAAGATGGCATATGCTTCCGCAGCCGAACGCTTGCTTGCAGCGATTGGCGAACCGGCTGTCATTGACACCAGCAAGGAGCCGCGCCTTGCGCGAATTTTCCAGAACCGCACAATCCGTACATACACGCCGTTTTCTGACTTCTACGGTATTGAGGATACAATTGAGCGGCTGGTGAACTTCATCAGGAGTGCGGCGCAGGGAACAGGCGAATCTCGCAAGATTCTGCACATGCTTGGCCCAGTCGGATCGGCAAAGAGCACGCTTGCGGAACGTCTCAAGGCGCTGATGGAAACTTATCCGATCTATGTTCTATGCGCCAATGGCGTAGCTTCTCCGGTTTTTGAAAGCCCTCTCGGGCTGTTTGATCCGGAAACGGATGCAGCAGCTTTGCAGGAAGAGTATGGCATTCCGCTTTCTGCGATCAAGATTGTGCCTTCCCCGTGGGCGCTCAAGCGCCTTGCGGAATTCGAAGGCGACATCAACAAGTTTACCGTGCGCAAGATGTGGCCTTCCAGGCTAAAGCAGATTGCCGTGTCGCGTACGGAGCCGGGCGATGCCAATACCAGTGACGTGACGGGCCTGATCGGCAAGTGCGATATCAGGCAGTTGGAGCATTTTTCGCAGAACGATCCTGATTCCTATTCGTATAGCGGCGGCCTTAATCGCGGTAATCAGGGGCTTTGCGAATGCGTCGAAATCTTCAAAGCGCAAACGGCGGTTCTGAATCCTCTTCTTGCCGCAACGCAGGAAAACCATTACGCAGCGGCAGAGCCGATTGGGCAGTTGCCGTGGAGCGGAATGCTGGTTTCTCACGCAAACTTCAGCGAAAACAACGCATTTACCAATAACAAGAAGAACGAAGCCTTTGTGGACCGCATGGGCGTTGTGAAAGTGCCTTACACGTTGCGTGTTACGGAAGAGGCAAAGATTTATGAAAAGATGCTGCGCGAATCGTCGCTTGCCAATGCGCCGCTTGCGCCGCATACGCTGAATCTGCTTGCGCGGTTTTCCGTCTTGAGCCGTCTTGAAGAACATCAGAACAGCACATTGTATGCAAAACTTTGCGTCTATGATGGTCAGGATGTGCGAGAGACGGAACCTCGCGCCAAGTCCCTGACGGAATACAAGGACGCCGCTACGGAAAACGAGGGCACAACTGGTATCAGCACACGCTTTGCCATGACGGTGCTTGCTTCCGTTTTCAATTATGATGCGTCAGAAGTAGCTGCTGATCCAATCCATTTGTTTGTCGTGCTGCGGCAGGCGATTGAACGCGCGCAGTTCCCGCAGGAGCAGGAGGAAAAGTATCTGTCATTTGTCAAGGACGAACTTGAATCTCGCTATGCAAAGGATATCGAAAAGGATATCCAGACTTGCTATGTGGAATCCTACGCGACTTTCGGTCAGAATCTGTTTGATCGCTATGTGCAGCATGCGGATGCCTGGATGGAAAATGCCGATTTTCGTGATCCCGATACAGGCACCATGCTGGACCGCTCTGCCTTGAATGATGAACTGTCAAAGGTGGAAAAGGCAGCCGGAATTGGCAATCCCAAGGATTTCAGGTCTGAAGTGGTTCGGTTCTGCCTGCGGTATAGGGCAAACAACGGAGGCAATAATCCTGACTGGCGGTCTTATGAAAAGATTCGCGAAGTCATCGAAGCCAAGATGTTTGGCAACATGGAAGACCTTCTGCCTGTCATTTCTTTCGGTGCCAAGCAGGACAGTGAAACGGCAGAAAAACACCAGAACTTCCTTGCACGCATGATGGAAAAGGGTTATACTGAAAAACAGGTGCGCCGAGTGGTTGAGTGGTTTGCGCGGGCGCGGCATAGCCAGTGAAAGAGATGCATTATGGACACAATCATCATAGATCGGCGTAAAAGCGGCGCTGATCGGTCAGTCGGCAATCGCCAGCGCGTCATGATGCGCACCAAGGAAGCGTTACGAGCAGCCGCGAAAGCGGCTGTTTCTCGTAGAAAGATCAAGGATAAAGGCGCGGAAGAGGTTACGGTCAAGACAGGGCTACTTGATGAGCCCATGTTTCATCGCACTTTTGATGGCGGCACCCGATATCTCGTTCTTGGCGGTAACAAGCATTATGTGGTGGGGGATCGTATTCCCAAAGACGATCCTGCCGGCGCTGCGGGAGGAGCAGGAACCGGAGACGGTGGAGATGACGAATTCCAGTTTTTATTGACGGAAGATGAATATCTGGAACTGGTTTTTGAGGGGCTGGAACTGCCACATCTGGTCAAGAAAGAAACGACGGATGCAAAAGCGGTTGTGGTGGAACGCGACGGTTTGACGACTGCGGGAATGCCGAGCGCATTGGACGTGCTGCGATCCCTTAAAAGGGCAAAAGGGCGGCGTATGGGGCTTAACAGGCCCAAGCCTGAATACCTTGCACAGCTTGAGCAGAAGTATGAAGAAGAGCCGACAGAAGAGTTGAAAGCGGAAATTGATATCATTCGGCGCAGGATGAAGTCGATTCCCTGGCTTGATCCGGTAGACCTGCAATACAGGCGCTATGATGAAAAGCCCGTGCCGATTACGAAAGCCGTTGTTTTCTGCATGCTTGATGTCAGCGGCAGCATGACAGAAGAATACAAGGATTACGCCAAGCGATTTTTCCTGCTTATGCACTTGTTCATTGACCGCCAGTATGAACACGTCGAAATCGTTTTCATCCGACATACTGATGAAGCTGAAGAAGTTGATGAAGATACATTCTTTTACGATACAAAAAATGGCGGAACAATTGTATCGTCAGGGCTGAAAAAGATCGTAGAGATTCAGCGTGCGCGGTTTCCCCGAAATGAATACAATATTTATGTTGCATCTGCCAGCGACGGAGATAATTATATCAACGACAATGATGAGTGCATAAGGATCATTGAATCTCAACTCCTGCCTATGGTGCAATTCATGATTTATGTGGAAGTCGGGCGCAGGGACGAAAGCGGAGCGTATACATTTTTCGGCATTCGATCCGAAAAATCTGGCTTGTGGGAATTGTATGAAAAACTGAGCGAGAGTTACAAGAATTTGCTTGCAAAACGCATCACTTGTATAGAAGATGTATATCCTGTCTTTAGAGAAATTTTTGGGAAAAAAGCGGATGAAAAATAAAGTTGGGGAAGAAACGAGGGATCAAGTGCGGAGCCAAGTGCAAGGGCAGGTGTGGGGCCAAGGGGGAATCCGCATGAGCGCCCAATTCCGGGGCCAAGTGTGGAACCAAGTTTGGGATCAAGTGTGGAACCAAGTGTGGGACCAAGTGGGGGATCAAGTCTGGAGCCACCTTCAGGAGCAAATCAGATGAAAAATAAAGTCGGAATATCCCTACGGGATCAAGTGTCGGACCAAGTATGGAATCAAGCGGGGCGCCAAGTATCGAACCAAGTGTCGGGCCAAGTGTCGGACCAAGTAGTAGGGCTCCTGTCAGATCACGTGTGGGCACAAGTATACGACCATCTTTACGAAAGAAACTTTCAATGAGCAATCTTATTTTCAAAGACCACACGTGGACGTTTGAGCAGCTTGTGGCAATTCTCAAGGAAATTGACACCATCTGCCGGGAAGAGATGGGGTTGAATCCTTACCCATCTCAAATCGAAATCGTCAGTGCGGAGCAGATGGCGGAACTGTCATCCACGCACGGCTTTGCCAACATGTACAAGCACTGGTCCTTCGGCAAGCGGTTTTTGCAAGAACATAAAGCCTATCTTTCTGGACGTGGCGGCTTGGCATACGAAACCATTATCGCCACCAATCCATCCCTTGCATATTGCATGGAAGATAATTCCTCAACAATTCAGGCACTTGTAATTGCTCATGCAGCCTATGGTCACTCGCACGTATATCGTAACAATATTTATTACGGCAATGGCATGGACGCTGCCTATATCGTGCCGTATCTTGAATTTGCCAAGAATTATATTCGCAAATGCGAGGAAACATATGGCATAGGCAATGTCGAAATCTTGCTTGACGCAGCGCATGCGCTTCAATACGTGAGCGCTGCTCCGCTGGAAAAGCGGGCGAAGACGCTCAAGGAAGAACAGGAGCGGTTTGCCGCACGCCAGAAAGCCGCAGAAGCTGATTACCGAGAGATTTGGACAACCGTTCCCGAGAACAAGAAAACGCCTGCAGATGCTATGCCTGAAAGGCAAGATTGGCCGGTCCCTGAATCCAATCTGCTTTATTTCCTGGAGAAAAATTCTCCTGCGCTTTTGCCGTGGGAAAGGGAACTCCTACGGATCGTGCGCGTGTTAGGGCAGTTCTGGTATCCAAGCATGCAAATTTCAGTTGTGCATGAAAGTGCTGCGGTTTACACGCATATGTATACCATGCGCCGCCTTTACGAAAAAGGCTTCATCACTGAAGCCGCGATGCTTGAGGTAGCAGATATCAATTCTGGCGTGATTTATCAATCCAATTACGAAAACTGGCGCGGCTGGAATATCTATACACTTGGCTGGGCAATTGCCCAAGACATTGAACGTATCTGCACAGAACCGACAGACGAAGACAAAAAATGGTTTCCGGATTGGGCCGGCAACCAGGATGTCATGGGCACGCTGCGCTATGCGTGGGAAAATTTCAGGGATGAATCGTTTATCCGGCAATTTTTGTCCCCGAAAGTCATGCGCGATCTGAAGATGTTTCGACTGGAAGACGCAGCCGAAGAAGACTACTATCTTGTCGATGCCATTCATGACGATGATGGCTATCGAAAGATCAGGAGTGCCTTGGCTGATTCTTATTTGCCTGAACGGTTTGCACCGGATATTCGCGTAACGAAAGTTTCAGATGACGGAACTTTGTGCTTGACGCATTATACGGATGAAGGTAAACCACTGGAAACCACATCCAAGCGACAAGTGATGGAAATGATCACGGATTTGTGGGGTGAAGCGGTTCGTATGAACGAACTGACACGTGACGGGCAAAACAGTGTAAAAGCACCGTATTTGGTGGAATGAAATGGGGGCCGGCGCCCCCTTTACCATTTCCAAACTTGCACCCATTTTAATTCCAGCCAATTCCAGTAATATTCATAGCGCAGTCCTCCCCCTGCATCCTGAATCCAGAACGGGCCGATCAAGCCGCCAGAGCGAGTTTGAGCCGACATCCTTGCACTCCTAATTCACCGTTGACGAGTAGCGGGCGTCCTGAGAAATCCTTGGTCTTCAACCCAAGGCGCCGCAGAGATGCCAAAAACGCAGGACCTTCCACACTCACCATCTGCGCCAAGGGATCGCTTGCATAAGCCCTCTTGTAGAACGCAGCGTAGCGTGCGGATAGCACGGAAAGCGGCACCGTTTCCGACGCAACCGATTCGTCCATCAGAAGTTCAGCCTGCGCCCAAGCGAAAAAACTGTCCGTCTTGTCGAAATATTCCTTGACTTCCGACATCATCGAAGCCGTCAGCGGCGGCACGTAAATACCTGTTTCATGTATCTTCCTGCATCGTTCGATCAGATCATAAAGGATTGCGTTTCCTTCTCTTTTGAGAATATCATTGGCAAGTTGCGGATTGACCTTGCGCGGAGACTGCGCGGTTCCGATGATACAGACGCGGCGCACGATACTGTTGTCAATCTTCTTGAACACCGGAATATTCTGCCCGACCATGATCAAGGCCGCTGCCGGCGTGAAAGACATGGGGTTCATATGTAGGGGGCGTGCTTCGATTTCGTCACATCCCGTCACGGCCTTGAGCCTGCTTTCGTTCCACGTCTCGTTGGGAGGCATCTCCGAAGTCATGGCGAGGCGCAGCCCCCTGATCTTGTAAAGACTGGCTGGATGCTTGTCTGCGGCTCGCTGAAGCCATACATCACGATCAATGCTGCCCGCATAACCTCCTAGCAGCGACTTCATGATGTGCAGCAGCGTAGACTTGCCGTTTTGCCCTGTTCCCCATATATAAAGAAACTTGTGACTCGCAGGTTCGCCCAGGATCGAATAGGCCAGATAGGATTTCAGCCATTCAACTGTATCAGCACTTTCGTCGCAAAGCAGATACAGCATATCGTTCCACAAGGGCGTCGGCCCTTTGGCGGGGGAGAAATTCGTGTATCGGGTATCCATATTTTCCCGCTGTTCCAACTGCGACATCTTGCGTGTCTGGCGAAGATCATAAGCTCCGTCAGGCGTCTGAATGGTCCAGGGAGCATTGTCCAGCAAGGAGCGAGGAAAGGCGACCCGATCCATGATGATGCGCTCTACATTGTTGAAACGAGCGGCAGAAAGAATCTGGCGAGCCTCGTCAACGGAAAGGCCATCGGTTTGAAGGGCAATCGCATTCAGAAATTCCTGTATGCGAACTTTGGCCCAGTTTTTTGCGAGTTCGCTGAACCATCCGTGCTTCTTGATGCTCCAGATGATCCATCGTTTTTCTTCTGGAATATATTTGATTCGCCCTCCTGACCTTTGCAGGAATTTTGTGGCAAACCAGTATTCTGAAAAAATATTCTTGTCTACAGCAAGATATTTCGGTGCTTCGTCCCAGTAAAATGCAGCGTCAAGCTGATCGCCTTCTACGGCATCAAAGGATTCCTGTGCTCCTTCAAGCAAAAGTTCTGATATATCGGCACCTAAATGAGATGCATGCGAAACAAGATGGCGCCAGCCGGAATAGTAGTTTTCACGGCGCTTCCAATCCGCTTCCCACTTGTCCAGTTCTGCCTGAAAATCGGATGCATCTGGAGACTCCCACCTGGAAGCCCATCCAGCAGCCGCCTCTCCAATTTCAATATCCTCATTGATAGACAGTTTCCCGGTCTTGAAAAGCCCCCATCGCGCCCCTGCGGCAGCCATCATGACTGCTGTATAATCGTCTCGGGTAGCTTGCGCGGGATTAGGCATAAGGTTCAGCAGCCGGATAAGCGCAGCACTTGACGGGGCGGCAAGATCACGCGGCGAAACAGCCGTTTCATCCGCGCGCAACATAGCCTTGTCTACCACGGCTTTTTGCGAAAAAGTTACGCCACGAAAAGGATGAGACTGGTCCGCAAAGGCAATCGAAAGAGCCTGCTTGGTGACTTCAACGACATTTTCCCAAGATGCAAATGCAGGAACCGTGTCTTCGGAAATCAGCGGCAATTCCCGGTATTCATTCGGAATATCAGAGCGATACCATTTGATTTTTGTATTGGACTGGTGAACACCGCCAATGCAGCATTGCTGTCCTTCTGTCAAGAATTCGATCTTGCTCTTGCCAACAGGATCAATCTCGCTAAAAATCGGCAAGATGTATTTGCTGCCCGGAGACTGTTCAGCCGGAAGTCGCACCAGGATAGCGGCCCGAAACCCGACTGTCTTGCGAACCCAGCACGCATACCGCTTGCATTGCAAGGAGTTGTTAAGAGAAGCAAAATGCGCGCCAATGGCGCGTTCGATAGCATCACAAAGTTTGTCTATTTCCAGATTGTCAGTGTCGTCCAAGTCAATATCAATCATGGCGAACCGTGAGCCGCCAAAACTCGGAACTGCTTTGCCGAGAAGCAACCCTACGTTGCAGTCAGCCTTGTCAGCAAAATCCTTGATTGCATCATCAACGCCGCTATCCCACTTCTTCAGCGGCCACCAACCCCCTTTACCATGATATTGCGCGGGAATCTTTCCGTTTGATTCTTTATCGCCAATCGGGCAAAAGGGAGGGGCAAGAGGAAGAAGCAGTTGAGAAGGAAAATTTGAGGCAATAGCTTTCTGGATAAGTCCCATCTTCAACCCTTGATATATCGTTCTGCAGCGGAAGCGTCAACGGCGAGAGGAACGTTCATGCACCAGTCAGGAACGTCCAGCATACAGGATTTCACGGCTTCTGCGGCTTCAAAAGCGGTAGCATACTCGCTTTTTGCCGGCTCTGCAATCCCTTCGTCATGAACTGTAAGAATAGGATTGAGATTTCGCCGCATCATGTTCTGGAGTGCGTGGCACATGACATCTCTTGCCGTCTTCTGCACACACATGGCAGTGTACAATCCTCCATATGCAGAAAACTCAGACCACTTATGCGTAAGATTATCTTCGGACCAAAAGAACACCTGCGGGCGCTCGGTGCCCCACGGGGCTTCAACCATTCTGATTGATGGATGCCAAAAGAACAGATGCTCGCCTGACATCAACCGCATGACCATGCAAGAATGATTACGCTTGAACCAGATGCCAGGGCGCACTTCATGCGTGGTCCCGAAAGCCGACTCCATGCAGTCCAAGGCTGCTCTTTCCAAAGCGCCCCACAACTGGACAACTTCAGGATTGGCATCGCGCCACATGACCTTGTTCTTTTCCGCTTCCTCTTCACTCATCTCCAAACCGTTCTGGCGCGCAAACCGCATGAACGCCTTGGAGCCCCCGCCGTAACCTCCGGCCAAAACACCCACCTTGCCATACTGTCTTTCTTCGCTATCTTTTTCAATCAGATCGGCAGACAGACTGAACATTTTTGCGGCAGTCGTGATATAAACGTCCTTGCCGATACCTTGATCATACTTGCGGAAATTTTCGACATTTTCAGTAGCGCCAGCGATAAACTGCAACAGCCGCGCTTCAACTTGTGAATAGTCGCCGCGCGCCATCCAGTAGCCTTGACGTGCGCGGAACAAAGGGCGAACCAGTTCTGAAAGCACAACCATAGGAGGGCCAAAGTTTTGTGCAATATCTTCGATGGTCAGGCTGCGCTCAAGCAGCGGTTCGACAATCTTGCGCAAATCCTTGATCGTCTTGTTGCGAGGGAGGTTTTGAAGTTGTGCGCCGCCAGAAGTGTAACGTGACGTGCCGCTGGCGCCGCAGTAAATCAGCGGTCCTCGCAATGCCTTGTCATGGTTCATGCGAGCAGCAATAGATTTGAACTTGGCTGTCGAAGTCTTGCCGCCGTCGCGGCGAATGCACAAGACTTCTTGCACAAGCGGATCAAGCGATGTATCTTCAAGAAGTTCAAGCAAGACGGCTTTGCCGATTCCTGTTTCCTCGATATCTTCCAGCCCTTGTGCTGTCAGCCATTGGCGAAGTGCTGATACATCTGTAACAGCTTTTACCATATTGCCGGTTTTGGCAGCGAGGTTTCGGTTAAGGGCAACAACGGCATCCTCGGAAAGCACAAGAAGTTTCATCAGCATGTGCTCATCGACCAGAACGCCTCGATCATTCATGCGTTCCGTCATGCGCCATATTTCTTTTTCGTTAGGTGAGAAATTGGGCAAGACCTGATCAATGGCGCGTTCTACTTCCACGTCTTGCTTGCAGTATTCGCCAAGGCGCAACACATCTGCTTCATTGCCGTACCAGACAGGCTGTCCCTTTTGATCAAGCGCACGTGGCTTGCACATGCGCATCATCAGAGCATAACCTTCCTTGTCTTTCTTGAACCGCAATTGCAAGGCAACGGCAGCGAGATCAAGTGCGCCTGGAAGACCGCAGACGCGCGCGCGTGCGGCGGTGCAAGACCACCGATCAACTTTTCTTAATTCTGCCCATATATCTGCAGGGAGAAATCGCTTACCGACAAGAGTAAGAAGAATGCGTTCAAATCCCGCATTGTGCGCTTCAAAAATGCAGTCAGGGTGAAGAATGGCGTTGCGCAGATCGTCGGGCATTGCGCGCTGATAGATTGGATACCAGATTTTAACCGGCCCTTCATCAAGTGCATATGCCCAACAAAGAATTTCCGTGGCAGGATGTTCAGCGTAAACGTAGACGCCAGATTTTTTCAAGTCTACGGTAGACCTTGTTTCAAGGTCATTATGGAGTTTCATCAATATAACTCCGTGGCGAGATTGATGCGCTCGCCTATCCAGCGCATCACATGCACAGGCATTGAATTGCCCAGTGCCTTGTAGCGAGGACCGCCAGATGCAGCTTTGCCCCGAAACGGAATTGCCGTCCAGTTGTCAGGAAACCCCTGAAGTCTTTCACATTCTAGTGGAGTGAGGCGGCGTACTAAACCCTCTTTTAGAATCCCTGCATACTGAGAAACAATCAAAGTAGAAGATATATGAGGATCAAATTTCATTTCGTCGAGTTGAGCATTCACTTGGTTTTGTGCAAAGGCTATATATGTGCCATTATCCAAATCAAGACGATTTTTTGTTGCTAAAGGGGATGCTACATAAGGACTAGATATCAGCGTGCAAGTTTCCCAATCATAACGGAATCCTTCTCCTGTTGTGATACAGCGAGCAACGCCGTCCGCAGTACTTCCGGAATTGTCTTTGAGCGTTTCTCTGCTCGGCGCAGTATACCCTGACATGCTTTTGGACTCAAGAAGTATCGGGGGTCGATTGGACCAGTCTCCAAAATCTGCAAGAGCGAACACACGCGGGCGCCTTTGCGCCAAGCCAAACCATTGCGCATCCAGCAGGCACCACTCCAGGAATCCTCTGTCGCCCACCGCGCATCCTTCTGTGTGCCACTTTTTTGGGGCAGAGAAGGCTCCTCCAACCATTTCGTTAACCACTGTTGCAAAGTCTGCTCCTTTGTTTGAAGAGAACAATCCCTTGACGTTTTCAAACAAGACAAATCTGAGTCCATTATGCTTTCTTGCCCATTCAACGATTTGCATTGCGGTAAAAAAGAGGCCGCTTCTTGTGAGGTGTCCATTTTCATCTTTAAAGCCTTTCCGTTTTCCCGAGACGCTTACATCTTGGCAAGGAAATCCTCCTACAATAAGGTCAATCCGGCCAAGACTTTTAATCTGCTCTTCAGTAATTTTAGTAATGTCACCAAGATTTGGAATATCGGGAAAATGATGTTGCAAAACCGCACAAGGAAATTTTTCTATTTCTGAAAATCCTGCACATTGCCAGCCAAGATGTTCCCAAGCCACAGAAGCAGCTTCAATACCGCTGAAAAGACTGAGATATCTCACCGCCCAAAACTCCAATCTTCCGCCATGTTGGCAGCGTATTCGCTATTTTTTTCTCGGCAAGATTGACAATACCGAAGATTTACTTTATGTTCGGACCAGAATTTGGCTCTACAAGTAATACATATTGTTTCCCCTGCATGTTTTTCACGATCTTTTCTGATTTCTTCCTCAATCAGAAACCTGTAGCGATCTTTCAAAGCAGCAATGGGTATCCCCCACCGCTTTGCCAGGATGCTCCAACTTGTCGTGAATTCGTCTCGTTCGTAAAGAAGGTCTTCATCGATTTCTGGCGTGAACATGCAACCCCATATAAACGATTGATAAAATAAGGTCAAGAGCAGTGAAATTAGGTATAGACCCCGGCGCGCATGGCGCTTTTTGTTTCTTGGCCGATAATGGAAAGATTGTCGATATTGTAGACATGCCGACGATTGAAGTCAAGGTGGGTAATTCCATGCGAGACCGCGTGTCTGCATCCTTGGTAACGGCGGCCATCAAACCTTACAAGAATCATGTCTCCTTGGCAATCCTCGAAAAAGTGGGAGGCTTGACGGGACAAAGTGCGTCGGCAGCATTTACCTTCGGCTACTCTTGCGGAATCGTTGAGGGTGTGCTAAGTGCGCTTGAAATTCCAGTATCGCTTGTGTCGCCGCAAGTGTGGAAGAAAACATACGGACTTGGAAAAGATAAAGGGCTCGCAAGACAAATGGCAAGCAGATTATGGCCTGAAAGCGCAGAGTTTTTCAAGCGCATCAAGGATGACGGAAGGGCTGAAGCAGCTTTGATAGCGAAATATGGCGCTTGAACTTTATCCTTACCAACGCACAGGTGCGCACTGGCTTTCGGCTCAGAATACAGCACTTCTTGCTGATGAGCCGGGTTTGGGCAAAACAAGTCAATCAATTACCGCTGCTGATGAAGTGCAGGCGCGCAAGATACTTGTCATATGTCCTGGTATTGCCAAAGAAAACTGGGCGCGCGAATGGAAAATGTGGAGCGCCTATCGCCGGCGCATTCAAATCATTACAACCTCAAAGAAAATTAGTGTCACTAATCCAGAAGTTGTAATCGTATCTTATACTTTGATCAATTCGCGTCCGGTGCTATTGCAATTGCTCAAGCACGAATGGGATGTGCTGATCTGCGATGAATCGCATTTCTTGAAAAACCGTGAAGCTGTTCGCACGAAAGTTGTGTTTGGTGCAAAATGTGATCGCACAAAAGGGCTGGCTTCTGTATCAAAACGAGTGTGGTTGCTTTCCGGCACTCCTTTTCCCAACAATCTGAGCGAAGCGTGGCCGATGGTGCGCGCCTTGTTTCCTGACGTGGCGGAAGGATACGAACGCTATTCTGCGTGGGTAGACAAGTTTTGTGTTATGGATTCAATGGGCGTTCGGATCGTATCCAACAAGAACCTGCAAGAATTTGTTTCGCGATTCAAGCCTCACGTCTTGCGGCGCAAAGTGACGGATGTGCTCACGGATTTGCCGCCGATTCGGTTTACTGAAGTCGTTGTAAAACCTGAACATCTTCCTCCCAAATCAAAAGAGGAACTGGATGCGGAAGCCGTTGTCAAAGCCGCAATAGCGGAGCGTATGCAGAAGGACGGACGCGAAGCCGATCTTACGGAAGATGATCTGAAAGCCATTCAATATCAGATGGGAATGCACCTTGCATCCATCAGGCGATGGACCGGGTATGCCAAAGCGCATGCGGTTGCACAAATTATCAAGGACGACCTTGAAAGTGGACTTGACAAGGTAGTCATTTTTGCGATACACAGGTCGGTCTTTGATATCTTGCTGAAAGAAATTCCTGGCTCCAAAGCAATTCATGGTGGGGTTCCGCAACACAAGCGCGATCAGATCATTGATGAATTTCAAGGAAAAGTGCCGGGAACCAACTTGCGAGTCATTGTTGTGCATCTGGACATTGCGGCTACCGCTATTACACTCACCGCTTCGTGCAATGTCGTCTTTGCAGAAATCTCCTGGACGCCAATGCATATCCAGCAAGCCGCAAAAAGGTGTCATCGAATTGGACAAAGTCGCCCTGTTTTGGCGCGCATCATATCTCTTGAAGGTACTATTGACGAAGCGGTATCTTCTGTGGTAGCCCGCAAGGCCAATTCCATCAACAAGATTGAGTTTGGTCTTACAACCCTTGCATAGGAGCCGATATGGAATTCCGATTTACAACCGACGATCTTGCCAGTAGTTCGACAGACCGCAAGATTTTGGCATTTCTTGTTGCCACTTTTCTTGAAGCAAGTGATGTTGAAATTACCACTGACGGCTCCCCCGCCAGTTTGACTGTTCGTCGCGAATCTTCCGAGCAGGAAGAGCCGCAGGAAGAAACGCGGCAGGAAGCGCGGCAGGAAGAAAAGCCCAAGCGCGGACGCAAGCAGAAGGTGCCGCAGCAGATGACGGCTGCAGAACTTCATCAGGCGCTTAAGGCAGAAGAGGCGCCGGCTCCTGAATCTGTGACAGAAGCCACAGAAGCGCCTACGGACGACGCCGCAGACCATGACGATCTTGTTAACAAGGTGCGTGAGCAGATGTTTGCAAGAGGGCATGTCTGGATGCGCAATGTGCTTGAGGCGCACAAGAAGGTAGCGAAGACAATGGCGGAATTTCCGGTGTCTGTGCTGAAAGAAATCCTTGCCAATCCGGACAGATACGATGATTGAGCATTTCGGGCTTTTGGTGGCACTCTTTTTGCTGTGCATGGGGAGCCTGACCGCTTTTGTCGGAACGATTTCGCCGCTTCCAGAAACAAGTCCGACAACTGCGTTCATTTTTATGCTTTTCTACATTTTCGCTGCCGCAGCACTAGGAAAGATGTTATTTTGACAGACGAATTAAATAATCATACAGAACGAGCGCATTCTCCTCTTGGCGCTTCCTCTTGCAGCCGATGGTGGAACTGCCCTGGATCGGTTCAATTAAGCAAGGGATTTCACGGCAGGTCTTCAGTCTTTGCCCGTGAAGGCACCGCTGCACATGAACTGTCAGAAATGTGCTTGCACCAGAACCGCGATGCTCATGAATTTTTGGGCATTCAGATTGAAGTCGAAGGTGACAAGTTTTCAGTCACGGAAGAAATGGCTGAAGCCGTGCAGATGTATGTGGATGAATGCCGCATGCAGGCAGAAGCAGGCACATCTGCACCTATGATCGAGACGCGCATATCGCTTGCGCGCCTCAATCCTCCTGACGATATGTTTGGAACCGCTGATTTCATGGTGCAGCAAGGCAGCACGCTTTGTGTCATGGACCTGAAATATGGTAAAGGGGTTGCGGTGGAGGCGGAAGGCAATCCTCAATTGAAATACTATGCCCTCGGCGCTTTGTATGCTTTGCCAGACAATAGTGGCATCAAGTATATCAAGGTTGGAATCGTGCAGCCGCGTGCGCCGGGACAGAAGATCAAATACGCTGAATACGATGTTATTGAACTGCTGGAATGGTCGGTAGAACTGATCGAGAGGGCGCAGGTAGCTGTCAGCGGAAACTTGACTGTCAATGCAGGTTCCTGGTGCAAGTTTTGTCCAGCGTCGGGCGTCTGTCCTGCGCAAGCGGAAAAGGCAATCAAGACTGCGCAACTCGCTTTTTCAGTTGAAGACCTTACGGAGACTAAAGTGAAAGCCCCTGATATCAGCACCTTTACGGCACAGCAGTTATCGACCTTCTTGTATAATTGCGACGAACTGGAAAGCCTGATTACCGCTGCGCGGAGAGCCGCGCAAAGCATGCTTGAAGTCAACGAGGCCGCTGTGCCTGGATGGGTGCTTGGCCCGACTGCAGGCACGCGCAAATGGGCGGATACGCAAAAAGCCGCTTCTGCACTTGAGGAGCAGAAGTTGACAGAAGATGAAATTTGGGTTAAGGAAGTCATTTCCCCCGCCAAAGCTGAAGATGCTGTCAGCCGCAAACTGAAGGCTGCGGGCGCTGTCAAGACATTAAAAGAAGGCAAGGAAGTCGCAAAGTCGTTGCTGAAAGATAATGTCGTTACCGAATCCAAGGGCGTCAAGTTGATCCCTTGCGAGGCCGTTTCTGCTGAATCACCGACGCAGCAGAAAAACTTGTTTGATTAAGTCGGTTTTCTCTAAAGACAGGACCATGTGATCCATGATTATTACCCCTCCGGCTGTGCTTTCCTATCCCGCTCTTCTGACGCCGCGCATGCCGCCAAATCCGAAGCCGGGCGATTCCGCCGCTTACGGTTGCACCCTTCTTTTTCCTGTCGGAACGGATATTTCCGAACTGAAGAAGGCGGCCACCGCTGCCCTTTACGAAAAGTTCGGGGACAAGACTGACGCGCTGTTTGCAGCAGGCGCACTTCGGACGCCGTTCAGGAAGGTTGATGGCAAGTATGATTCTGCCAAATACTCTTTCTTTATCAACGTCTCGTCCAAGCAGACGAAGCCTGGCATTGTTGATCGGTATGCCGGTCCCGATGGGCGCCCGGCGCCTCTTACAGATGTGGACAAACTGTATCCGGGTTGCTTTGTGCGCGCTGCGCTGAGTGTCTATGCGTATGATACGTCTGGCAACAAGGGTGTTTCTTTTGGCCTTCAGCATATTCAGTGGTGGGCTGATGGTGAACGCCTTGATAGCCGCAAGGCTCCGCAGGATGCCTTTACGGCGGAGGAGCGTCCCGCTGCGGATATGAGCAGCATGGGCGCTGCTGCAAAGCCTGCGGGCGGCAATCTTGCCGATCTGCTCGGCGGTTGACAATTGGCAAGAGCGCGACTACAATCGCGCTCTTCCTCTTTTTTGGAGATAAGCCATGACTGAAGAATCACCGGCACGCACGCATAATATTGCGATGGATCGGCTCAAGAGCATCGTGGAAAGGATTGAGCGGCTTGCAGAAGAACGCAAGGCGTTAGGCAGCGATATCCGAGATGTTTTTACGGAGGCCAAATCTGCAGGGTTTGAGCCAAAGGTTATTCGTGAACTGCTCAAGCTGCGCAAGATGGACCCGGATGATCTGCGCGAACAGCGCGAAATGCTTGATCTTTATATGCACGCTGTTGGGATGGAAGAATGACCACAAACGAAACAGATTTTGCTTTCATGTTCAACCAGATGGCAAATATAGTTCATTTGCAGAATTCAGACTGGTGGCATGATGTTTACACAGGCGAACGACTGGATCGGAATGTAGGGGAACTACTTTGCCTCGTTCATTCCGAAATCAGCGAAGCGATGGAAGGACACCGCAAGAGCCTGCAGGACGACAAACTGCCGCACCGAAGCATGTTTGAGGTTGAACTGGCAGATGCTATAATTCGCATTCTTGATATTGCGGGAGGGTTTGATTTGGACGTTGGCGGCGCAATTGCTGAAAAACTGGCATACAACCGCAATCGAGAAGACCACAAGATTGAGCACCGCAAGAGCAAAAATGGGAAAAAATATTAATGGCCACGACTGACGAACTTGCAGAAATTTGTCGGTCTTGGTCGCCGTATTCGCTTGCGACCTTCTATGAGTGGGTGTTTGCAGAGCAGGGGTGGAAACTCCCTGCTCACTTTTGGCCCGTGTGTCTGGCGCTGACAGATCATCGGATTCATAATCTTCAGTTGATCATCGGTCCAGGAGTAGGAAAAAGCCAGATGTTATCAGTCATTTACCCGACATGGCTGATTGGTCATGACCCTGCAATGACTATTCTTGGGATTTCAGGTGGCGAATCTCTTATGCAAGGGTTTCAACAAGCGGCGCAGCGCATCATTGAGTCATCTCCTGCATTTTTGGCGTCTTTTCCGCATATTCGTCCTGACAAGAACGCTGGCTGGTCCTCTGAGCGAGGCATGTTTGTGACGGGGCATCCTTCCGGAATTCCCGATGCAAACTATCTTGCGGCAGGAATGAATTCAACCTATATCACAGGAAAGCACGGTAGAACGTTGATTGTAGACGATTTACATAACAAAGAAAATTCTGCTACCGCTGAACAATGCAAAAAGGTCAAGGAAACATACTACAATACGATCCTTGGCCGTGCTGATCCGATGGGAGCGCGCATCATTGTGGCAGGACGCAGATGGAGCACGGAAGACATTTACGGCTCACTGATTGAAAGTGAATCGTTTGTAACTCTTCGCCTGCCGTTCATCCGCGATGGCGAAAAACAGCTTTACTATGACGTGTACGTGCCAGATGATATCGAATGCGTGTTTACAGACAGAAAGGTGCATTGTGGTGACGGATCAATCGTTA
>JAEHJW020002968.1_pt1 | contig 19549 bp, 27 predicted proteins | sample 9271431 | NCBI WGS metagenome assembly JAEHJW02 | reverse complement strand
AGGGCATGGAAGAGAAGGCCGAAGCGGGCAAGGAAAAGGCCGAGAAGAAAGATGCTGATGAGCCGAGTGAGGAAGCCGGAAAGCGCGAGATCAAGGCGTCAGAGGAGGCCGAGAATGCGCGCGAGCGCAAGGAGGCCGAGGACGCCCGCAAGCGCGACAGCGTAATGGCGGACTCCACGCGGCGGCGCATTGCCGAGCTGGAAGCGCAGATTGCTGCGATGGCAAAGCCACTGGGTGCGTCCGAACGCGATGAACTGGCGCGAGTCCATGCCCGTGCCGACACCTTGGGCACCATGCTCGGCGAGCCGATCTCGCATCCGCTGCACGGTGAAAGCCCAATTGCCTACCGCAAGCGTCTTGCCTCGCGTTTCCAGAAGCACAGCACGCTGAAGGAAATCAAGCTCGACAGCATCGACGGTCAGGCGTTCGACCTGATCGAGGAGCGCATCTACGCGGACGCTCGCGAGACTGCCTTGAGTCCTGGCGAAGGTGCGCAAGCTCGTCTGGTGCCAATTGTCACGCGTGACAGCGCTGGGCGTGAAATCACGCGCTATGCCGGCAACAGCGACGCATTCAAGTTGGCATTCGCATCGTGCATGCCCACTCCGCTACCGATCCGCGTCACCAAACCGTTCCATAACCAGGAGTCCGTGTGATGGCCAATAACATCTCATTCAATCCGGCCCTCACCACTTCGGCCGTCAATTCGTTCCTGCTGCAAACGCAGGGCTACGTCCAGGGTACGTTCTACAACGATGATCCGGCGATCCGCATGCAGCTCACTGCGGGACAGTTGGCCTCGACGGTTGCGCAGCCCATATGGGGCGGCGTAGCGATTTCGGAAATCGTGCAGCCGATCAACCAGAGCGCCTTGGGAACCTCGATTGCGCTTGCGACTGCGGACGCCAATCTGGCTGGATTCACGGTGTTCAACCAGGCCTACAACATGATGGTTGTCCCCGGTAATTCGGTGCCGATTGCCGTGGCCAACATGACGGTGAACTTTTTCCGTCTGGGCAGCAACGCGCAGATTGTTCTGCTCTGCAACAGCGCTGTTGCCGCTGCGGTCGAGGGCGGCTTCACGAATCAGCAGTTGAGCTGGGATTACACCAACCAGCAGTTGATTCCCTACAACGCAACCATCGGCGCTGTTCCGGTGCGCGTGCTCAAGGCCGACAACAACAGCAAGGTCGTTTCCTACAATTCCACCACCGGCGCGGTGACGTGGACCACTGGCGCCGCGTGCGTCGTTCAGATTTGAGGGTTCCGTCATGGCTAATTTCTTCCCCGCACAGGTCAAGAGCAACCCGAGTTTCAGCGAACCGGACTTGATCATCACTCAGGCGCAGGCATCAGGCGCTTTTGCGACGCTTGCTGAAGGTGCTCCGCGCATCAAGCTCGGCGCCGGCGACCTGTATGTGTACGTCAACACGCTGGACATTCGCACCGAGCAACAGGCTGCGCAGTCCAGCTTCAACAACGTGCCGTCTGCTTCTCTGATCGCTGATTACATCAGCACGCAGACCTATCTGCTGCGTTCGAGCGCGGTGTATGACCATCACGACATGGAAGCCGCATCGAACTACGCCATCGGGTTGCCCGACGCGCAAGACCTGGCGATGACGCAGAGCATCTACAACGTCATGCGCAATGGCCTGCTGTATGGGTTCACCCCATCCAACAACGAGGGCCTGCTCAATGCGCAGTACGCGACGACGGTCACTCTGCCGCAGGATCACTTGGGCAACACGACCGTCACCTCGTACGACAACGGCGACATGTACCAGTTCATTCTGCAACAGATCGTCAACCTCAAGACGAGCATGTTCCAGAGTGGCGGCGACATTCGAAATCGTCTGGTCATCGTTTCGCCACAGCGCGTGTTCCTGCAGTTGCAGAATGCGAACGTCATCCAGGTTACGAGCTACCAGCGTCCGGGTGCCGGCACTTCGACGGTTGGTCAGGCCATCAAGGCCACGGTCAACTCGACGGGTGACGAGATCGAGTATTACTTCGACGATACGTTGATGGCGAAGGGCGCGGGCGGCACGGATGTGGTCATCCTGACCATTCCGGAGTTCGATGTTCCGCGTCTGCCCGGCATCAACACCAACGTCGCGGGTCAGATCAAGCCGGGGCTGTCGGCGGTGAACTTGATGTATGCCGACATGCCTAAGCCGATGAAGATTCCGACCCCGGTTTCGGATGGTGCCATTCGCATCGTGCAGGAAATCCGCGTCACGTCCGGCTGGAATGTCCGCGGATCGGGCCTGTATCTGCTCAACATGCTGTATTCGTGATCGTCAACGCCATAAAGGGAGAGACCCATGTACATTGCCAATGCAACGCGTCAGATTCAGCGCATCTACTATCGACTGCCGGAGGAGAAGCCCGGCACTGCGCCAAAGATGATCGTCATTCCACCGGGTGCGCAAGTTGCGATAGGCCCGAAGTGGACGTCTTCCGAGCGTGATTACGTGATCGATCATCTGGATCGACATGGCGCGCGCCCGGTTTCCGAGATCAAGGGACGCCTCAAGCATTTTCAGGGTCTGATCTACTCCACCGATGGTCCTGTGCAGACCGATGAAATCCTGATTGGCCATGCTGCCGTTATGGAGCATGCCGAGAGGCGGTCGGCAGCAGAGGCGGTGAAGGGCGCTGCGGCGTTGGACATTGTGCACAGGAGCGAGCGCGGGAAGCGCAGTGCGCGTGTCACGGGCGTTGAAATACACCAGGAAGTCCCGCCGGGGACCAAGCCGACGGGCAACGAGATTTCGATGGCTGTGGAAATCTCCGAGGAAGGTCCAACGCTGAAAATCCCGGAATGATGCATGTCCACTCCAACGCCCTTTGCCGATCCGAGCGTGCCGAATCTGGCCGACTTCACGACCTTTGTCTACAACCAGGGCGTGACCACGGCGCAGCTTCCGTCCACGTCACCGTATCTGCAATGGGCGTTCACCCATGCGTTGGATCAGACGTTCACGGTCCCGCAGATGCCGCCGATCCTGTACGTGATCGCGGTCTACAACTACGGGTTTCATCGCCTGTTGCAGGTGACGCAGGATCAGCCGGGACAGACGTACTTCACCAATGCGCGGACAAGCTATGGACTGCTGACGTTCACCGCAGGCCCTGTGATCAGCAGTGGCGATCAGGGAACGAATCAAACGCTGGTAGAGCCTGAGTATCTGCGCACCATGACGATCAGCATGGGCAACCTGCTGAAAACGCCGTGGGGGCAAAGTTATCTCGACTACGCGCAGCAGTATGGGCCGAACATTGTTGGGTTCAGTTGATGAAGCTGCTGCTGGGTGTGAACGATGTCGCGTACACCGACAAAGCGGGCATTGCGACGACAGGGCAAGTTGCTGAATACCTCGAGGATGAGTACGGCGTGATGCGCGTGTTCGCGGAATCCTACGATGGATTCATCGGCGATCAGTTGGGCGAGTCGATTGCAGGTGCCATAGAAAGCATCAGCCAGGGCAAGCCTGCCGAGTTCGATGTTTTCGGGCCGATGACGCGCATCGAGGAAAAGTTCAGGGGCTTTCTGGATCGTGGCGAATGGCAGCAGCTATCCGGCCAGCGGATTGCTGCTGCCGAAGCTGGCGTGAGTCACCGCAGGAAACGCCCTTACAAGAAGCGCAAGTCGCGTCGAGCGTTCATCGACACCGGCTTGTATCAGGCATCGTTCCGCGCGTGGTTATCGGACTGAATCATGGGCATTGCCAATGAATCGTTGACTGCTGCGGGTACTCTGCAAGCGGCGCTGGCTGCTGGCGTCGCGTCGATCTCGCAGAATCAGACTGTTTTGTTCACGCGCTACACGAAAGTAGTTCTTGCGCAGGATGGCTACGTGTTCTGGGTGGCGACGGCTACGACGCAATCGTTCACGGGATCGTTGCACTACCTGACGACTACGGAACAGAACGAAGACGAGACCATCGGCCAGAACCAGGTTGTTTTCACAGCGACGGAAGAGGTCTCGATTTTCAATGCCATTGATCCGCAAACGCTCTGGATCGGTACGTTCAAGACCGGAGGCCAGCCGTTACAGGTGGCCTTTTCATCGCGCGCGGGCTTCTACCAGCAGGCGAGCCTGTGGCACTACACGGGGATTGCCGTGTATCCGGCGCTGTCGGCGCAACTGGTCGCCTCGAGTGCCGATCTGCCAGTCGAGCCGATCGTGTCGAACAGTCTGCCGATCTGGCTTTCACAGAACAGCATTGCGCCGGTGTATCCGTCTTTTTTGGTGCCTGAAAACGTAGTGCCGCCGTACATCGTTGTGCACATCGAGCCGAACGAAACCAAGGCGCTCGGAGCGTTCCCGATCTACCGGTGGCCTGGGACGCCGACACCACCTACGGCATTGCAGCCGATGGCCTCGAGCCAGCTCATGCAGGACTCGGTGCGCCTGACGCTGTATGGGCTGACCAACCAGCAGGCTACGCAGTATTACGTGAGCCTGATCGAGTATTCGATATCCGACGATGCCAACGGCGGGACGTTCGGATTCTGCAATTCCCCTGCGTTCAAGGATGCCAAGCGCACGCAGTCTGAAATCACCGCGATTGCGATGAAAAAGACGTTGGACATTCTCGCCTCGTACTACCTCAACACCGCGGACGCCATCGCGCGCCGATTGATCCTGTCTGCATCCGTTGCGACATCCCTACCCTGACCTTGGAGCATTGCCATGCAATATGCCTACTATCCCGTCGGCGCGCAGTTGAGTGCCGCCATCACGACGAATGCCACCACGCTGATCAATCAAGGATCCGGCGCCATTTTCGCGGGTGCCGTTGTAGCCACCGCAGGCTCGGCGTGGACTCTGGAAATCTACAACGGCAATCCGACCTCGGGTGGTGTGCTGCTGGTCACGCTGTCCGCCGATGCCGTGGGGCCGATCACCAGCCCGTTGTTACGGTGCCCGCAAGGTCTCTATGTCGTATCCGCAGGCACTACGGCGGGTAGCGCGCAGATCGCCTACTACGCCTAAGAGGATTCCGTCATGCCGACCATCACGCCGCAAATCGTCACACTCAATACGCAGGTTCAAACCGCACCCAGCGTTTCACAGTTGCAGCAGAGCGGCGCCATCATTTCCACAGGTGGCACGACCTTGGTGGCAGGCGCATCGCTGTACTGCGGCAATCTGGCTGCCGTCACGGCCATTCTGTCAGCGCCGCTCGCCATCACCTCGCTGGCGTGGCTGGCGGGCGTGGTGACGGCTACCGTTTCCGCAGACCTCGAGCTGGCCGTAGGGCAGACCTTCACCACCACAATCGCGGGGGCTACTCCTGCGGCCTACAACGGGACGTTCGTTGCCACGGTTGCGACGACGACAACCTTCACCTACAGCCTGGCGACCAATCCGGGGACGGAGACGGTGGCGGGGACGTATACGCCCAACAATGCGGCATTCGTCAACAACGCTGCGATGACATTCTTTGCGCAAGGAAACACGCTCGGCGTCTACGTTCTGGAGCTTGGGCCGGTCACGTCCTCATCGAATGCCATCACCGCCCTGCAATCGTGGATCACGACCAATTCCAGCCCGCAGCAGTTCTACGCCTATCTGATCCCACCATCGTGGGATACCAACGCAGCGGCCACGCTGAACACCGTCACCAAGAACTACGCCAGCCCGACAGGAACAACGTACTTTTTCGTGACCACCACGTTGACCAATGTTTCGCTGTACGCGGCCAACAAGGCGGTGTTCGCGCTGGTGCCAAGCCCTACGAAGGCGTCCACCGAGGAACAGGCCGCGCAACCGTTCTACCAGTGGCTGGTCAACAATCCAGGCCCCGTCAATGTCCTTGCACCGATGGCCTATCGCTATGGCTATGGCGTCACGCCGTGGCTGCAGCAGGGAAACGCATCCTCGATCCAGTCGGTGTTAAGTGCATTCGGCAATCTGATCCTGACGGGAGCGCAGGGCGGCATCAGTACTGCGACCCTGTTCAAGGGCACCACCATGGACGGTGCGCAGGCGGCATTCTGGTATGGCGTGGACTACTTCCAGATTCAGGTTGCGCAGGCTCTTTCCGCCGTCGTGATCGAGGGTAGCAACACGCAACCCCCACTGCTCTACAACCAGGCCGGCGTCAACACTCTACAAGCTACCGCCGAGCAGATCGCCAGCGATGCCGTTGCCTATGGCTGCGCCGAATCGGTAACCATCAACGCAGTGCCTTTTGCGACCTACATCGCTGAGTTTCCAGCGAATTATGGCAACGGCATTTACGACGGCCTTAGCGCAACGTTGACCGGACAATCCGGATTCCTGAGCGTCACGTTCAACCTGACTGCTGTCGCCTTCCCGACCTGATCGAGGTATCCCCATGGCTTCCAATCCTCTCATTGCACAGGGGACGCTCAATCGTGTCCGCTGTTCCATTGTGGTGCCCAGTTATCCGGCGCTCAACGTCACGTCGCCGTACATGGGGGCATCGTTTGCGTCCTTCGATTTCTCGGGGCCGTTTTCGCAACTGATTCCGACCGGCACCGGTGCAGTCAATTCTCCGGAACCGTACGTCGAGGGCACCATCACGGTGGCGTTGCTGCGCACCCAATCCCTTGCGAACGCGTGGCTACAGCAGGCGCAGACATTGAGCGATCTGGGGGCGGTCACGATCCACTCGGATACGTCTGCATTTCCGGCCAACACCATCTACAGCACGGTGATCCAGGAGTTCAACCCAGGCGCATTCGATGGCCGAGATCCCGTTGTACGCCTCGTGTTGAGAGGCGTCGCCTACATGAATAACGATCTTTGGTCGCTGACGTGATCCGCTTTCGTGACGGCTAGGTAGCACCGAAAAGACGGGTTCCTCTCCCCTTCCCGTCCTGCCGTCGCGATCTTTTGAAGGGGATCAAAAGGGGTATGTCATGCAAGTCAACGATGCTTTGCAAGTCGTCGTTCCGGTAAGAGAAAACAGCACGTGTCCATCCGTGTTCGCGTATCACGTCCCGATCTCGCGCGAAGTGTTCGAGGCGAACTATCGGATCATCGCAGCCACGAAAGCGCAACTGGCGAGCAAGGGCATCTACTATCAAATGGACTCGGGACCGCGCATTGCCGCAATGGCGCTGCGCGATGAAGGAAAGCGGGACGCCGAAGCGCGCGGCGATTTCGATGAAGGCGGGAAGCCCAGGGATCAAGCCGCCCCTTTGCTGGCTGAAATCAAACGGTTGACGACTCTGCTGGTTCCTGCGTCCGATGGCTGGGACATGCTGCCTGTCGATGCAGCGATCAGTCAGGACAAGATTGATGCGGATGAATGGCAAGAGGCGCTGTCGGCCCTCGTTTTTTTTACCTGCCACTATGCGCTAGCGAAAAAACACCAGCGCATCGAGATGGCGAACGCCATGAGTTCGATCTTGTCGGCATCGATCACGTCATCGTCGCTTTCGGAGTACGCGAGTTTGTTGCCGAAATCGACGCCGGGCGCAGTTTCACCGGCGAAGGCGGCGTGATTGGAGCGGTGTTGAAGCAGGCCATTGGCCCATCATTCGAGGATGTTTTCAGTCGCCACCATTGGAAGCACAAGACCGCTCGCGATTTCCGCGAACGCAACCTGCTTGAATTGATCGAAGCGTTCAGAGGACGGAATGGCTAAGAAGCCCATCATCACCATCGATGTCGACGACAGCAAGTTCAAGTCCTTCATCGAGCAATTCGCCAAGTACCAGGAAAATCTGGACAAGATGCCCGATTCATGGAAGGGCGCGAATGCCATCATGAACTCGGGCATGGCTGCGCTCGTCGAGCAGACGCACTCGATTTCCAAGCATCTGAACGAAGCCACGCATGCGCAGAAGCAGTTTGCGCATACCACGAAACAGGGCGAGTCGGCCTTGAAGGGCATGACCCATCAGGCCCGGAAGCTGTCGGACGCCATTCTGGGTGTCGGTGGCGCGCTGTTGAAAATAGGCGGCATTGGACTTGGTTCTATCGGTGCTGCTGTGTTCGGCATGGACCGACTCGGCACTGATGCCGTGAACACGCAATACTCCGCGCGCGGGCTTGGCATCAGTACCGGGCAGAAGCGGGCGTTCAGCATCGCCTACAAGCGCATCATGCCGGAGAGCGTGCTGTCTGCCATTGCCGCCGAGCGCAACACGCCGGAAGGCTTGGCGATGCTGGCAGTGCAGACTGGGCTTCCGATTTCCAAGCTGCAAGGCCAGAATGCCGCGCAGATCGCGCCCGAGGTGGCGGAGTCCCTGCGCAGACGCTCTGCGCGGTGGACGCCTGAGCAGCGCGGAGTGCTCATGGAAGCCTACGGCTACACAGCGTCGGGCTTCGACACGGAAGAGGCGCGCAGGCTGCGCAGAACGCACCTGGAAGCATTCCGGAAAGCCGGCAGTCAGTATGCCCGCATGTCGCAGGTGGATGAAACCAATGCTGCGCAGACGCGCAAGATGTGGTCGTTCGTGCAGGCTCTTGAGCAGGCCGGCGCATCGATCAAGGTGGACTTGATCAATCGCCTGTCCGCCTTGGGTCCGGTACTGCGGCGCAACATCACCGATCTTGCCGCCGATACCATCAAGTTCATCAATGGTGCGTTGTCGCCTGCCAACATCAAGGCCATGCGTGTCGGGCTCGAAAAGTTCGCGCACTTCATGGAATCCGGCAAGGTCGAGAATGCGGTGGAGAGTGTCGCGCATTCGCTCATGCGCTTGACGCGATCGATAGCCGGAGTGGCATCGAAGATCGACAATTTCGTTTTCGGTAAAAAGCATCATGCTCCGGGCTGGGAGACGTGGGCGCAAAACGTCTTGCAGAAGACGGACGCAAAAGTTGGCGATCTTTTACAAGCAAAGATGTGGCTAGGAGGCGGCGCGCTCAAGGCATGGCAACACGCGACGCAGGGCGACTTCAAAAGGCCGCTTGCAAAATCGATGAAAAACATGCAGCGCTATTTGCCGACCATCGATGCCGCTGCGAACTACTATCACGTCTCACCATTGCGGCTGGAAGCCATTGGCGCAGCGGAATCAAGCGGAAATCCTCGTGCGTTTTCCAAGAAGGGCGCCATGGGTCTTTATCAGTTCGAGCCGGCGACTGCGAAAGAGTACGGACTCAAGAATCCCTACGATCCAACGTCATCCATCTATGCGGCCGCGCGTTTGCTGCATCACCGAATGACTGCGTTCGCAAAGCGCTATCCGAATCTGCCGCAAGGTGCCATCAATGCGATGACGGTGGCGTCGTACAACGAAGGACGCGGAGCCGTCGAGCATCAATATGCCAAGTACGGCGACAACTGGTTTGCCAAGGCACCCAAGGAAACGCAGCGCTACGTGCCCGAGGTGCAGAAAGGAATCTACCTTGCGCAACAGCAACAGGTGGGCCTGCTGCGCCAGATCGCGCGCAATACGATGCCTGCGCCAGCAACAACGCAGCATCACAGCGCATCGCGCAGCGTGGTGAAGTCCGCCAACGCGGCAGCGGCTTACTGAAATGGCGACCTTGAGCAACGCTGCACGGACTGCCTACGACCTTGCATTTCAGGTCTCTCCGATCTTCCTGACGGGTGGCATCGTTTCCAATGTGCAGGGTGGAACGTTGCCCATCATTGCGCTGCTCGGGCAGGCGGCTGGACTGGTGCAGGGTGCGATCACATCAGGCTTTTCGATGTCCGATTTCGCAGCGCGTTTCGTGCCGATTCCGGGGGCAACGATCATCTCCAACACGGTTGGAACCTACCCTTTCGCAAACCAGTTCGTAGCTGCGAACGCGATCATCCAGCAGCCGCTGAACGTCTCCTTGCAGATGATCGCGCCCGTCAAGGACACCGCTGGGTACTTGACCAAGCTTGCGATCACCACGAACCTGCAACAGTCCCTGGCATCGCATAACGCCGCAGGTGGAACCTACACCATCGCAACGCCGAGCTACATCTACACCGGCTGCATCATGACCGGCATGACAGACATCACCGGAGGTGAAACGCGACAGCAGCAAATCCTCTGGCAGCTCGACTTTCTGCAGCCCCTTGTCAGCTTGCAGGCAGCGGCCAATGCGCAAAGCTCGTTGATGTCCAAGCTATCCGGAGGGCAGCCGAACGCCGGCGCGTGGTCCGGTGGCTCCGGTGTAGCAACAGGATCAGTCACGGCGCTTCCGCAGATGCCTGCCGGTATCTCAAACTTCGTGCCTAACTCGGTGCCGCTGGGATGACGATCGTAGCCTTCACCCCGAACGCATCGCTTGCGCCGCCGTGGACCTACGTGTTCACGCTCGATCAAGCTCCCGTCACGGCAGCGGCACTGTGGAATGTCACCGCGCAGAGGTGGTATCTGCAACTGACTGATCAGAATGCCAACATTCTGTGGCTGGGCGCATTGGTCGGCTCACCTCTCGGCGCTGACATCATGCTGGCGCCGGGTATTTTCAGCGCCTCGATGATCCTCTATCGCGAGGACACCGGGAACTTCGAGGTCACTCCGTGAGGTACTACGACATCGCGCTGCAGTCGCCTTCCGGCGTACTTGTCAAGCGGTGGACATCGTATCCAGGAGGCACTTTCGATCCTGCCGCGCTCAATGTTCTGTTCGACATTCCCGTAGCGCCATACGCTACACCCATCGGCATGCAGACGATCACGCTCGAAGGGGTGCAGCTTTCGGACCTATCGGAAACGCAGCAGTTCGCTGGCATGAATCTTGCGATCAAGGCTGGCATGCTGGGCGGACTGCCGCTGGAGAATCCAAAGCAGGCTGGCTTGATCACCGAAGGCAACATTTTCCAGTCATTCGGCAACTGGATTGGAACCGACATGACGCTGGATTTCGTGCTGTTGCCCTCGATATTCACGCACGCGAACAAAGGCAATCTCACGCTGCATTGGCCGGCTGGCATGACGCTGGCGACGGCGCTGCAGAATACGCTGAACGGGCAAATCAAGCCGACTGGCGGACAGGCTATTCCGGTATCCATCAACATCGCCAATTACACCAACACATTCGATTCAAGCCATGTCTCGACAACGCTGGAAGGGCTTGCGGCGTACGTCCACAACGCCACGAAAAACGCAACGACTGGGCCTGTGCACATCACGGTGCAGCGCGGCGTCGTTTTCATCTTTGACGGATCGTGGAAGCCTTCGCCGGTCCAGATTGCGTTCAACGACCTGATCGGGCAACCCACGTGGATCAACGTCGAGACCATGCAAGTCAAAACCGTGTTGCGTGCGGACTTGCAGATCGGTTCGATCATCCAGATGCCGCAAGGCTACGTGAACGCTCCGGGTGCGGTCATCACCACGCAATCGGCACTCCCATCATCCATCAAGTACAAGTCGGCTTTCACGCGGCAATTCATGGTCATCAAGTTGCGCCAGATCGGCAATTTCAGGTCATCGGATAGCGGCGAATGGGCCACGGTGTTCAACTGCATCGAGTCCGGCAGTGGCTGACAACTACGAAAAGCTGTGGCTGCAAGACAGCTTCAATGCAATCGCCATCGCACGTGCAGCGACGCTGATCGAAAACACTGGGCGAGCGCTTCCGTGCCGAGTGACCGCGGTCAATGGGTCCATCGTGACGGTAGCCTTTGAGGTCAACTCTGATCCCCTAACGCTTCCGCAAATCTCGATCCCCAAGGCCGAAAGCCCGTGGGTTCGCATGCCTACGCAAGTCGGGGATTTCGGCGTCACGATGCCTGCCAGCGCCTATCTGGGCGGAATATCGGGATTGGGCGGCGGTGTCGCGACACTCGATCCACCGGGGAATCTCGCAGCGCTTGTGTTCGTTCCGGTCAGCAACATCAACAGTCCGCCTGAGAATCCAAACGCCGCCATCGTGCAGGGGCCGCAGGGCGCCATCATCCAGACGACCACAGGCACATCATCCAGCGTGGTGGTGGACACTTTGGGCACGATGATTACATTCGGCTCGACCACTTTCACGATCAACAATTCCGAAGTCTCGTTCACTGCGGGCGGAAAAACCGTGACGCTCAACAGCACCGGGCTGACCATCGATGGCATCCTGTTCGACACGCACGTCCATGGCGGCGTCACGACAGGTGCCGGCGTGACCTTAGGGCCGCAAGCGTGAGGACGTATGGGCGCATCTACAACGAGGCCGGCGTTCCTTCGTGGATTGAAGTGGACACCGACGCCAACGGCCTCAACGATGCCGTCTACCTCACCACGCTGTCGCAAGTCCTTCTTCTGAACCTTGGCGAGTCGCCGTTCTTCGCCAATTACGGCATCCCGCAGCAGCAAACCATCGTGACTCAGGTCATGCCTGATTTCTATGTGATGAACACGCAGACGCAGTTCGCACCCTACTTCGCGTCCTTGATCATCAATCGCACCCAGGCTTACCCACCCACTTACGCAGTCACCGTCCTGACGCATCAGGGCGCACTGCTGCAATCGGAGATCGCAACGTGAGCATTCCCTTGGTCATGGGCACATCGGGCCCTGTTCCAACGCCTCCCAGCGCTCTCCAGCAGGCATTGATCCAAGGTGTTGCAGCCACCAATCCCGGCTACACCGCAGGGCTTCCGGGCAGCCTCATCGAGGATATCAGCTCGACTGACGTAGGCGCATTGGTCACCATCGACCAGGCCCGTGTGGACACCATCAATTCGATTACGCCTTATGGCGCAAACGCTTTTGTTCTTGCGCAGCTCGGACAACAGTTTGGGATTGCGCAAGGGCTGCCGACCAATGCCAGCGTGTACGTGGTTTTCTCCGGATCGGCGGGCTACGTACTGTCTCCAAACTTTCTTGTGTCCGATGGCTCGAACCAATACGCGCTGCAAGATGGCGGCATCATTCAGGCCAACGGCCAGTCGGCGCCGCTCTATGCCGTCTGCACCAATTCCAACACCTTCGCTATTCCGGCCAACACGGTGACACAGGTCGTGACTTCCGTACCGTCTATTTACACGGTGACCGTCACCAATCCCGAGGCGGGAACTCCGGCATCGGGTGCAGAATCCGTCCAATCCTATCGCTCCCGGGTGTTACTTGCCGGACAAGTCGCCGTTGCCGGTACGCCGGCTACGCTCAAGACGCTGCTCTATGAGATCACTGGCGTGCAACAGCAGTACGTCTCCGTCAATCAGGTGACGGGCGGCTGGCAAGTCATCGCCGGTGGCGGGGATGCCTACTCCATCGCGAATGCGATCCTGCAGGCGGTTCCAGATATTTCGACGCTACAGGGATCACAGCTCGCCATCACTGCGATGACCGCGGCTGATCCGGTGGTAGTCACAACAAATCTCAACCACAACTTCATCGCCGGCGACACGTTCGTGGTTGCAGGCGCCAACCCATCCACCTACAACGGCATCTATACCGTGGCGTCCGTGACGGCCACCACGATCACCACCACCACGAACGGTTCAGCATTCGGCGCCTATGTCTCGGGAGCGGCTTTCACGCCGAACCCGCGCAACATCACCGCAACCGTCTTCCAGAATCCGGATTCCTACGACATCACTTTCGTCAATCCGCCACAGCAGATCGTCACCATGACGGTGACGTGGAACACCACGCAACCGAACTTCACCGCCGGAAGTTCCGTCAACCAGCTCGCCACGCCGGCCCTACAGTCCTACATCAATTCCATTTACGTTGGGCAGCCCATCAATCTGCTCGAGGCCACAGCCGTGTTTCAGGGCGCGGTGTCAAGCATCCTTGCTGCGCCCAACATCACCACGCTGACGTTCGCCGTCACGATCAATGGCATTACTACAGCACCCTCTGCAGGCACTTCCATCATCGAGGGCGATCCCGAAAGCTACTTCTATGCCTCGGCCACGGCTGTCACGGTGCAACAAGGCTGAGTCATGATCATCGAATCATTCCAGAATGGCCCCTTGCAAGCCGTCATCCCATCCTATCTGTACCAGCAATACGCGGATGATGACAACTTGCAAGCCTTCATCGATTCATTCAATGGCTTGGCGCAAGGCTATCTGGACTGGTTCAACAACACGCCACTAGGGCTTTACATATCACCGAGTATCGGGGGCCCATTGCTTGATTGGATCGGAACGGGAGTCTATGGCATTGCGCGTCCGGTTTTGAGTTCCGGATATTCGCAACTACTGGCAGGCTACAACACCGGAACCTATGACACCGGCGTCTACAATGAAGGTACGTTGTTGCAGGTTTCCGGCGTTTCGATACAGACTTCGGATGATCTTTATAAGCGCATCCTGACGTGGAATCTCTACCGTGGAGATGGCAAGGTTTTCTGTGTGCAATGGTTGAAAAACCGTATCGCGCGATTCATCAATGGCGCTGACGGAACAGATTGCGCGGTTCTTGAGTTTCAACCTGAAATCGGTGTGTCGGGATCGGTTTTCACCGTATCTTATGTAACATCGACTGCATTCAGCGCATTGAAATTGGCGTATGCCAATGGAGCATTGGCTTTCCCGTTTCAGTACACGATGGCTTTCGTGAGTATCGCATTCACCAATGACGGCGGCATCCTGCAATTGACTGTTCCGTTTGATTATCCGATATCGTCTACAGGTTTGGCTGCCGGTTCGATTTGGTTCAACGGTGGCGCACTCTCCGTCATCCCCGGAATCACTCCAAGTCCCACGGCGCCTCCTTTGTATTTCGACTCGATCACTCCGCAAAGTCTGCTTTCGACAGGTGGAGGCAATCTGCCGTTGGCCGATCCCGTAAATGCTGGCCAACTGTGGAATAACGGCGGCATGATCACCATTTCAGCAGGCTAACCATCATGACAACTTTCATTTTCGAGAACAACGTCTCGACGACTTTGGCGTCCGCCGTAGCGAGCACGGCCACCACGATCACTCTGGCAAGTTCAGTCAATCTTCCCGCTTCGATTCCGACTGGAACCTATTTTCCTATCACCCTGAACGATGCCGCGACACGGACCGTTTATGAGGTGTGTTATGCAACCGCCGTGTCCGGCGCGACTTTGACCGTGTTGCGCGGGCAGGAAGGGACCATCGCGCAATCCTGGCTGACAGGCGACTATGCCTTCAGCACGGTGACGGCTGGGCAAATGCAAGCGCTGGAGTCGGCCTTCATGGCGAATCCCATGACCAACGTCGGCGACATCATCGTCGGAACTACGGGGGGTGCACCCAGCAGATTGGCGGCTGGACCCGTTGGATATATCTTCACCTCGACCGGACCCAATTCGGCTCCTGAATGGGCGTCTGGCGTCACTTCCAGCGTGACATCCTTCAACAGTAGAACGGGTGCCGTAGCGTTGGAATCCGCGGATGTGACCAATGCGCTTGGCTACACCCCCTACTCGACGGCAGGGGGCACGATTTCCGGGAATGTGATCGTCAACGGTACGATCAATGCCTCGCAAGGCATCACGGGAAGCGCGCTGACATCGACGGGCGACGTGTCCATCGGCAACGGTGCATGGCTGTTGTCCAATTCCACCGGAACTCTTGAAGTCGCATCAGCCAATGGAGTCGTTGCGACACTGTCGGCCACGGGTTCCCTGGTGGCGGCGGGTACGATTCAGGCCGGCTCCGATCCTCGCGTCAAGTCGAACATCCGAGTCATCACTGATGCGTTGGAAATCGTGCGCGGCTCTTTTACCGGATGCACCTATCGGCGCACCGATCAAAATGGCAAGTACGAATCCGGATTCCTCGCCGATGATGTGCAACTGACGCTGCCGCATCTGGTATCCGAGCATGCCATGAACGGCTTTGATGATTTCAAGACGCTCGACTACATACACATCATTCCCTACCTGGCGAATGCCATCACGGAATTGCATGATCAGGTAAAGGCACTTCAACGCGAAATCTCCCAATCGAGGACGCCCTGATGGCGACTTTCCCTTCTCCTACCTTGCAGAATCTCACGGTCGAAGGCGCTGCGACCGTCACCGATACGATTGCCGCATCCAACTTTTCCGGCTCGTCGTCAGGAACCAATACCGGAGATCAAACGATCACCTTGACGGGTGACGTCACCGGATCGGGAACAGGATCATTCACAACCGCTTTGGCGGCGGTTGGCGTTGCCGGCACTTATGGAAGTGCCGCGCAAGTTCCAGTATTCACCACCGACGCGAAAGGGCGCGTGATCGATGTCACCCTGGCTGCGATCTCTGGTGGAGTCAGCAGCGTCGGCCTTGTGGATTCGACGGGCTTGTTCACCATCACCGGATCGCCAGTCACTAGCACCGGCAATCTCACCCTGTCGGCGTTCGCTTCGAAAGCCGCCAATGTGGTGTTTGCGGGACCGAACGGGGCTGCGGGAGCACCGAGTTTCAGAGCGCTGGTCGCAGCCGATATTCCATCCCTGAGTGCATCTTACCTTTCCGCGGGGGGGGGCACCGTTTCAGGCCAAACCACTATCCAGACATCCTCATTAATAAACTCTTTAGTTATTTCTGATCAAGGTATAAATGGAAGCAACTTACAGTTGATCGGCAACGGCACTTCTGCGCCAAATAAATACTTGAGATCACGAGATGGTTTATTTGATATACTCAATAGTGGTTATAGTGCAACCATTTTTAGTTTGGATGACTCAGGAAATATAGCGGATGTTAATAACATCACAGCTACAGGCGCTTTGAAAGGCTCCAATTTCAACACCGGCCTTGCGCCGAGCAGTTTGACTGCTGGCGCTTCCCCGTGGACCTGGCAGAACACGAATGCTTATGGAGTGTTTTTCTGCATTTTTGGAGGCTTGGGAATCTCGGGTGCGGTGAAGTTGAGTGCAAATAATAGTACCTACTTCACTGTGGCCGAAACGTCTTGTCAAATTTATGTCCAACCAGGATTTTATATTCAGGTTGTTTATAGCACGACGCCCCCCGGCGTCACCATCGTTCCGATCTAAGTCATGTCCACGAATCTGCTCAGCAAAGCCCCTGGGAAGCCCGACCTCGATGCGGTTTTCGCGGCCTATGTTTCGGGAACGTCTCCACCGGCAACGGGATTGCTGGTGGCCGGAGTCGATATCGCCACGCGCTATGCGCCGCTAGCTGAGGGCACAGAGGCACCGGCAACGGGACTGCTGACTGAACAGCTGGGACATGCCGACATTTGTACTTTGTTCGCCGCCTTGGGCAGCACGCAAAACGTGCTCGCCAGTCCCGGCTACCCGAATCTGGACGGCTCGGCATCCGGATCGGCCGGGTCCACCCTGTACACCGCAAGCGTCAACATCGTGCTGAATGCCAATGGCACGTGGTACGCGGAAAGTAGCGTCACCCCTACATCGGGGAATTGGTACAGCGGCGCGCCAATCAATGGCGTGGGCGCCGACTACAATGTCCTGTACACGATTGCAGGACTCAAGAATGGCGTCGCCGGCATCACGATCACGAATAGCGCTGCCACCGTGACATCCCTGTCTTCGGATGTCGCATGCACTATTTCCCTGACGGGAGGTGCGGGCGGATCGCATCAATTCCTGGCAACCGGCACCCTCAACATCCAGATCAGCAACAGCGCAGGCACCGTGCTGTCGGATGTGACGGTGAACATCGGGTTGACGGTCACGATCTTGGCTTAAAGCGGGATGCGCAATCTGCGAAGCGCATACGCTGGAATGGTGCGCAATTCTTCAGCACCACCAGCAGGAATGCGGCGTGCGGGCGCGTGGGGGCCGTCCGATTGCGGACTATGCGCGCGCGCAAGCGCCTGACTAAGCGCCCTTCCACGCCAGCCTCTTAATCCGTAGGTTGAAGGTTCAAGTCCTTCACGGCCCACCATTCAAATCATGCTGTTGCGCGCGTTTCTGGCGTGGCCGATTGGTCGGATGCCATTACGCTGCAAGAACTCCACCTGGCGCCGACGCTGGGGCGTGCGCGTCAGCTCGGCGATCTCGGCGCGGGAGAGGGTGAGTTGCATCGTTAGCACCTCTCAGGGGGCGGCGAGCAGCTTCCACGCGGCTGCCGCTTGGAGCGGGACTTGGGCATTGCCGAGTGCGCGGATGCGGTGTGCCCGAGCGGGCAGCCCATCAACCACTCGACAAACACGGGGTTCAACTGTCCACCATCCGATGCCATGATCGCGTGATCCAGTCGATCCGTTGCACGGTTCTTGCCGTCCTTGCGCGTCAGGGCTGCCGACGATGATCCTTTGGATGCTGTTGCCGTTGGCGTCGGGAACTTCCTCATAACTGCCGTAATGGCGTAATCCAGCCTCTTGGTGATGCGCGCCTGCCAATATGTCGCATCCTGAGCTGGCAATCGGTGCGCAGCTTCCACTGTCGGTGTCGGCCAGTTTTGCAACGCACCACCATCGATCCCGCTTGTGAGGTGCACCGACATCAGACGCGGCAAGTATTCCGTCGCGCCAGGCGTATCCACGCGCCACAAGGTCGGCAATGACGACGTGTCGGCCTCGGGTGCGAATCTGCGGGCTGTTTTCGAGGAAAACGAATCGAGGCCGCACAGCGTCAATTGCCCGCATGACCTCACGGTAGAGTCCGCTTCGTGCTCCGGCGATCCCTGCTCCCTTTCCTGCGCTGCTAATATCCTGGCAAGGGAAGCCCGCTGCGATGCAATCCACTCTGCCGGCGTATTCGGATGGATCGAACAGCCGAACGTCGCCTTCGTGCACGTGCAATCCGGGGAACCATCCATCGGCAGCTCGCTCGCGCAGGACTTGGCAGCAGTAGGCGTCCCATTCGACGGCGACGACAGGGGTATGGCCGAGAATGAGGTCGGCAAGCAATCCACCTCCGGCCCCTGCGAACAAGTGCATGGTGCGCATGTCATGGCCCGCAGTTTAGTCTCAGGAACGCACCGGGAATCCCAGACCGCGCGAGGCGGCTACGATTGTCTTCACCATAGGCAATCAGACACATGGACCCTCCGCTAGCACCTTTCGCACGCTTTCCATCGGGATAGTGGAAATGGGGACGCCCAGCAATGAACAGGATAGCTGTCGCATGTGGCCAAACCCATTTTTGAAACATGCGCGTCTCAGTGCGCGCGAAGGTGAGTGCAATCCCATTACCGTGCTCAGCCATCCGTTCAAGCCACTTTGCAGCTAATGAGCCGTAGGGTGGATTGCACCAGATGCGTCCAGACCAGAGCGCCTTGAGTCCATCGTCCGGCAGTGTGATATGACGCGCTGCCGTTGGCCACGGGCGCGGCTCAGGTGCCGCACACGGGTCTAGGTCGAAAGGTCCAAGAGCATTAAGTAGATCAGGAGGGGTTAGCCACGTGTATGTGTGAGCTATGCGACTGCTGATGTAGGGATGGGTGTGGGGCATCTCATGTTCCGGTTGGAGCAGAAAGCAATCTCTGCGACTCGCAGTGTTCGATAACGGTCATTCCGCTGGGCAACAGGATGTGCGAAAGGAACGCAGCCTCGAAGCTCATCATGCCAATTTCCCGACCCCTGCAGAGCAGGGTGCCGTTAAGCTGTCGGCGATAATGGCCTCGCATCTCGATCCGTCCGCTTATGCTGTGCATCAGCCTGCACATTCGCTGCCGTGAAATTGAGCGGAGTGCGGGACTCGAACCCGCGACCATCGACTTGGAAGGACGATGCTCTACCATCTGAGCTAACTCCGCATTTACGATTCAATGGATG
>JAEHJW020006084.1_pt1 | contig 19571 bp, 37 predicted proteins | sample 9271431 | NCBI WGS metagenome assembly JAEHJW02 | reverse complement strand
AAGATGTGCTTGTGGCGTTAGTGGATGAACTGGAAGGCGTATGCCTTGAATTATCCAAGGATGTTATAGACGCCACTGTTGTTGCTGAGGCCCATCTTCGCTTCATGGATTCTATTGATTTTATAAAGGGGTTAAAATAAACATGGAGTCCATAGAAAAACAAAAGGCCGCATACGCCAAGCAACGCGCAAAGAATGAGGAAACGTGGCGTAAACTCAGGGAATCCGCACAACCAGAACCGGAGCAATGGGCACCGGGGGTTTTTGATCGGAAAGATTCTTCTTCTTCTTCTTTGCCTTCTTCTCTCGCTTCGCCTTTGTCTTCGTTCAATCCTTTGTCCCCCCCCGGACTGGTTGGAGAAGTCTGTGATTGGATCAATGCGCAGTGCCGGTATCCGCGTCCATCTTTAGCGGTCGCTGCGGCATTAACCGTAGTTGGGAACGCCGGTGGTTTGCGGCACAAAGATGTCAAGCACGGTGCTACTGGCAATCTCTTCTGTTTTTGTGTAGCACCATCCTCTACCGGCAAGGAAGCCATCGCGCAAGCGGTGTATCAACTTATGCGGCCAGTGGGATTGATGAAAGCGGTGCATGGCACGTTCAAGTCCGAGCAGGAAGTGTACCGCAATCTTATCCGCAACCAGGCCGCTTATTATTGTGTGGACGAGTTTGGGTTGATGTTGGCCAAGGTCATCAATGCGTCCCAGCGCGGCGGAGCGTCGTATCTGGAGGGATTGGTGGGTCTCATCATGAGCGCCTACAGTAAAGCCGACGGCATATTAACGGTGGCTGGCGACGTAAAGGAAGCCGTGCGCGAGGCTCTCTTGAAAGAGATGGCACAGGTCAATGCGAAGATTGATCGGGAAGGAGAATCTGATGAGGTTCTTGCTCGCAAACAGGACATGGATCGTGACTTCGAGAAAGTAGACGATGGCATCACCGAGCCATTTTTGTCTCTTCTTGGGTTCACGACGCCGGTGACGTTTGACGGGTTGGTGACGTTCGAGGCCGCTACCAACGGGTTTTTCTCGCGTGCGCTTATTTTCCGTGAATCTGAATCCAATCCTCCTCGCCGGGAGGATTTTTCAGCGCCACCAATTCCAGCGCATTTAGAGGCCCGTCTACGCATGTTGTATGCCGGGGGCCACTCGGATACCTCTGGCAAGATTCGACGTATTGGTGACTTCGTGGACGTGACTACGACGCCAGAAGCGGATGCTCTGCTCGACGAGGTGTATCGTTATTTCTACGACAGGGCCGAAGTCCATAAGACGACAAGTTCTTTGGAAGCCATTCCCAGGCGCGGATTGGAGATGGTCGCCAAGTTGTCGTTTATACTCGCACTGGAAGATGGAATACGCACGGTTGAGCATGTACGTTGGGCATTTGAGTTTATGAAGGTGGAGATCGAAGCCAAGATCAAGATGGCGTATAGCGAAATGAACAAGGACAACAAAGATGCTTCTGTAAAGCTCAAGGCGCAGCAGGCGCGAATACTCGGCATTCTGTCCAAAAGCCCTACGAAACTTGGATTGATCGTCAATCGGTGTCGCGGGATGGAGAAGGCAGAGGTTTTGGAGGTGTTGGATTCTTTGGTGAAGGCGAAGCTCATACAGGAAAGAACTGAAGTCAATCCAACAAACAACAAGCCTTTTCAGGTGTATTGGTTGAGTTCTTGAGTCTTGTTAAACATTGACAGATTTATAGCAGTGTGCAACATTGATTGTTGCGGCACAGTTTTATGATTCTTGTTGTTCCCTGTTCTTTTACAACTCATTGATTTGCAAGGAAATACCACCGGAATATACGCGGAATAGATTTGCAAGTCATTGAAAATAAAGGAAATAGACGGAATAGCGGAATAGTCTAGTATCCCTTTTTAATACCCACAAAACGAAGTGTCATCACGAACCCCTTCAGTCACTCACTGAAAGGGGTATCCACGTCTATTCCGCTATTCCCGCTATTCCGCTTATAATATATACTATATATATATATACTAATATATATATACTATATAATACAATAAGATAGAGCCAACCGAACGGTCGGTCAGTGTGGTGGCGGAATACGCAGCCAATGTGTATTCCGGTATATTCCGTTTGTTTTCAATGATATATAAAATTAGATAGACGTAACAATTACGCAAGTTGTTGATTTTGTATGTGGTTGTGCCGGACTTTTAAGCGGCGTTGACAAACAAACTCAACTAGGGCATACTTCATCTGCGGCTAGGGTCTATAGCCTGAACAGCGTCTAGTCAACGCCGCCGCACCTCCCAAGACTACCCTTTTGACTATAGGAGATATTTTATGCAAGCCCTTATAAACATTGAACAAAAACAAATAGGAACACAATTCGTGCAGTCCGTTTACGCTCGTGATCTACATGCGTTTCTTGAGGTTCGCCGCGATTTCACTACTTGGATCAAACAACGAATCGCCAAATTTGGGTTCGTTGAAAATCAGGATTTTGTCGTTTTTGATTCCCCCGTTCCGGTGAATCAAGTTTGTCACGGCGGAGATCGACGCAGCAAAGAATATTTCGTTGCTCTAGACATGGCAAAGGAACTGTCCATGGTTGAGCGCACTCCCAAAGGCAAGGAAGCACGGCGGTACTTCATCGAGTGCGAACGGCGCCTGTTTTCCAGTATGCCAGCCGCATCTCTTGGCGATCCAACCGCTGCCATCAAACAATACATGCTCTTCCTGCGTGCTAATAAAGCGTCCGGCTTGCCGTTGACGATTGCTGTAGAACAGTCCAGACAAGCCATGCGCTCCTGTGGGGTGGATATCGACAAGATACTTCCCATGCCACAAAACACAAACCATGACGAAGCAACACTGGATCGCATCTTATCCATCATCCAAAGCAAAGGGTCCGTGCCACAAGGCGTCATATTTAACCGTTGCCGCAACATGCGTAAAGAAGACGTACAAAAACACATAGACGTGCTTCTACTCCAAAACAAAATTCAGCAAATCGTTCTGGAAAATCCAACCAACAAAAAACGTTTCAACCTATACCGCATGGCGGTTACTTTGAATTAGTCGGTTACTTTTTGTTACCATATCCTAGAAACCCTTGATTTCCTCCGCGTAATGTGATACTTAGAATCTGTCTAAATCTTGATGAAGATTTTAATACCACTGTCAGTACTAGGATAAATGGGTTTCAGTACTAGGATAAATATGGAAAAAGAGATTGTGGCTACAGGTGCGGTAATGTCTCTTCATGATATCGAAGAATGCGGAAGACGCGGTTTGTCTTTCTCACAAATCGCTGGCTTGATGGGGGTTTCTGCTACCGCGTTCTCCGCACAACGAAAACGATATCCAGAAGTCGAAGCGGCTTATTATCGTGGCAGAAGTCGTGGGATTTCCAAAGTGGCTGAGACACTTTATGAAGCTGCAACTTCCGGCGAAGATATGGCTTCTACTCGGTTCTACTTGGAAAAAGTTGGCGGCTGGAAAGAAACCGCAGCGGCTACAACGGGAAATGTCACGATTACCCAAAATAATGTCTACGTGGATAAAGTGGAAATGATCGTGTCCATGCAGAAACTCATTGCAGATAATGTTCCCGTTGAGGAATGGCCGAAGGAGCTACAGGTGCTTGCTGGAGTGGAGGATTCTGATAATGGCTAGTTCCTTACGATTTGAAAAAGATTACTTCACGATTGGTGAAATGGCCGCTGTACTGCAAGTTTCCCCTGTGACGCTGAGAAATTGGGAGCAACAAGGAAAGATACCAGCGCCGCCTAGAAGTCGTGGTGGGTTACGGTTCTATCCAAAAGACGCCTATGTGCCTTACTTTCAGGCACGCGGTTACAAGATGCCTGGCGCTCAATTAGCCAATGCTCCTACGCCATTCCGATTGCTGCCTCTGGGCAGTATAGATTGCTCTCTATTTAACGAAGAGACGGATGGGCACCTGATCCTTAGCGTAGCGATCCACAAGGCTGTTGAGGCGGTTCTAACGCATTTCAACTGCTTCATGGACAAGCGTGGTGTATGGCACAGGGCTACGGGAGATAAGGAAGAAGTCGATACGACGTACAATCTCGCTGGCCCAAGAAAAACGAGGGCGGTTCCAAAAAGAAGAGTTGACGTCAGCAAGAACTAAGCGTAGAATACAAAAGTAGAAAGAATAACGAATCTGTCTTTTTGGCAGATTCAGCTTTAGTGGAGGAAGTACCTCATGGAAAAAACCCTCGGTAAATTTTGGGCCAAACCCGCCGCACAAGTCGCCGCACGGCCAAAGATCGGCGCGATTCCTGATGTTTGTGCCAACATATCCGTGGGGATTTGCCGAGTACTCAAAGCGAAGCATGGCGTGAAGCTGGATCGTGGCGTAGTGCGGGTGTTTGGGCCGAACACAGAGCAGGGCTGCCGGGATATTGATGCGGCTGTCGAGAAGTTGATTGCTCTGCTCAACGAAGGCTTGTATGACGGCCCTGAGCGCATTGAGGCCGAGCGTGTGCTGGCTGGCGAGCACAATATGAAATGCGCTAGGAAAAGGTGGGATCTGTTTGGGAGTGGTACCCCGGCATCCTAGGGTAACCATGTAATTTACGAAAAACCAGATTCAAATTTCTGCGGTTGTGAGCGCCCATACTGCCAGCAATATCCAGAACAACAACGTCCATCCGAGCCACACGTTCAGAATGAGGATTAGCCACTTGTCTCTGCTCTCGTGGCGGAAGGCCAAGTAAGTCGGTAGCATATACAAAAGAACAATCACTATAAATATCAATGACATAAGCATGCTTTTCTCCTTATAACCCGTACCCGCCAATGACGGGGCGGGGGTGTCATTTTTAAAAATCCAGATTAAAAATTCCAGGGTTCAGTTTGTGCCGGGGCGCTTGGTTAGAGTGCTGCGCCAATTGGGGTTTGGTTCTACTGTTATGTGGTTATTGAAGGTAGTGAGTCTGTTATGGGTTTCTCTAAGACGCCATTGGCTTTCTCCAAGGTCAGGCTCGATCTCGTAGGCCCACACAACGCCGCCCTCATCCTGCGCCACCCAGTCATAACCCTCTGGCACTTGGTTCCAGTCGATGTCTAGCGCGGGTATTTCTTCACTGGTGGCGTTCGCCGTGATCCACTGTCCGCAATAGTGCGCTGCCCATACGTCTACCCATATCGGGTATAAGGTGCAGTCGCCGTGATCTTCCAGCTCGTTATCATTTACGCGCTCATAGTGCTTGCAGGTACTACAGACGTTCTTGCTCATTGTACTAGCTCCTGTTTTGGGTTGGTTCCGGTATTACACATTGTACGAGTTCATACTGATTCCTGATCTGTTCGTGATCCGAGTTTAGATATGTTCTTTCTCCTTAATGAGTCCAGTTCTCATTTATTTATCACCTGTCCCTTATATTCGTTTCTTGCCACCTTCCGCTTGCTCTGTTCCATTCTGCCACCTGTTAGCTAGGGTAGTACCACCCGCCTGTTTACCGTGCGCTACAGGCAAAATAAAAGGCCATGACGATTGATTCCTGTCATGGCCTTATGGTGCGCCTTGTTAGTGGCGCGGTATTTTGCCTGTGGTGTTGCTATCTTGCGTTTGTGTCCTGTACGCCAAGCTATAAACGCAAAAAAGCCATGATCCTATTGCTAGGTATCATGGCGGTATTGTGCCCATTATGTTGGGCGTTATAGTGCCTTGTTACTATATTTTACGGCAATTCTTCCCAAATGTCACATACTCCACACCATAGCACGCGCTGCAAATTTTGCGCGTGATCCTGTAGCTCCTCCTCATTCCATGCGCCATATTCTGCCAACTCCAAGCGTACCTGCTCCGGGTCCAGTTTTTTAAGCTGGCGTGCTATACTGGGAACCTTGGCAAGCGCTGCTATATCATCATCCATTGCGCCAGAATGATACGCGCTTAAAACTTGCGCCTTAGTTATGTTTAACTCAAATCTGTTAAACGATGTCCACATTGTCTTAATCCTCTCTTGCAATTGCACGGATAGAACAACAAACGCCGCTATCATCCATTTGTTGTATAGAATAAATCCGTGCGGACTCAAAATCCGTAAAATATAAAATAGTACCGCTATCAAGTCGCTTAACCTGATAACGCGCCTTGGATTTTGTGGTCATGCCTGCCTCAATTTCTAACATTTGCATTGTCTTAATCCTCTGTTTTTACGCCAAGCATGGCCGCAATCGCTAATAACTGGGATATTGTGGCGTACTTATGCAAATAGTCCACAATACGGCGTTTTAGCTTTTTTACCTGTTCTTCTGTCATGATTGCACCTGTTCTTTAATCCATTCCAGCGCCTTGTTTACGTCTGGCGTATTGTACTGAAAAGGCGCAAAATTCGATATTATGGCCTCTTCCTCACTAACCCACTCCGGTCCGTCCATTGTAAATTCATGCGCAATCTTCCGCACTAAATCAGGATATGGGCAGTCTTCTAATCCTTCACAATTAGCAAACGCCACAATTAAATCTTGCATAGGCGATTCAGTGCATAACATTAGATCGTTGCCACCTTCCGAATTGGTCAGGAATTGCCCGGCATGTTCGGAAAATTGGACATTATCCCATACTTCCCAATAATCCGCATTATCTGGACCTGATAACAGAATGGCCTTATCATCGTCGTCTAACCATTCCGGGAACCTTTCAGCGAAGATTTGCGGTATGTACTGCCCGTTTGCACCATCAACGATACATTCACATTTAACTATGTTCATTACACAATCCTCCCTTCACTGTCAAAAGCGTAATCATAGGCCTTTGCCGTTTCTATTAACTGTTCTTCAGAGCTTAGATAATCCCATTCTTTTTCAAGATTGAGATAAATCCAGCTTGCAAAATCTGTGAAAACTTGTGATAAATCATCTTCCGACACATTGTTATCCGACCAGTGAAAAACCGCCTTTGTTGTCTTATACCGCTCATTACAATCTACCGTACCCGATAGATTGTAGAAAAAAGGCTTTTGAATAGCCTGTAATTCCTGCCCTATCCTTAGCAATTCCGCATCAATAGGCGCGTATGCCTTTAGTTCTTTTTTCCAGCCTTTAGCATAAGAAAACCGACCATTAAAACAAGCGCCGTCCCCTTGGCTATAAAATCCTGAAAAATAGATATTATCTATCTCTATTCCCAGAATAGACGCGCACTTTTTGGCGTCTTCAAAAACAAAATCATACCATTCATAATCCAGCCCTTCGCGTAACCAATCAAGCGCATTTTCTTTAGCGCGGCCTTCTAACTCTTCAATGCCGTATGTTTCTATAACCTTAGTTTGCATAACATCGCTTCCTTTCGTTATCAGGCCAATCTGCCCGCGTATAGGGACTATTGCTAATCCCTATAAACTGGCCTATTCGTCTTCGTCGTCTTCCATACTTTCCGCTAATTCTTCCCAATCGATTAGCGACAAGTCCACAAAATCACGGAAAAAAGGCGGCAACGTTTCCTCTTGTTCTTCAAGCCATTCCTTGGCATATTCCAAGTCACTTTTGTTGCTTGGATCAAAATGCAAATTAACCAGCCAAGTTTCTCGATTTTTCCAGCCATTATAATCACTCATGATAACCCCCATATAATCAAGCCAATTAAGGCACAGTCGAACAATAAAACAGACAATAAAATCAATCCGCGCTGACTCATGGCTAATGCACCTGTTCAGGGACAGCGTAGACAAGGCTAAATTCTGGCTTTACGCGCAAGGCGTAGCCTTGCGATGCAAGCAAATCCGCTATATACTGGCAATCCTGAACCGTGAATGCCTCAGCGTCATAGATTGTGCCGTTTAGTAAATCGCGTGTTGTTTCCATAATCTCTTGCGTTTTCATTTTTGCATTCTCCACGTTTGCCAATCTGAGATTGATTCAAAAGCAATATAGCCCCCACAAACTTTTACAATCTTTGCAGCCCAAGGGCATTGCCGACTTACAAAATACCGACTAACCGACCCGATAAATGTTTCTTTCCGCATCGTCTTATCTCCAACCGTGTAACGAGTTAATGGACCTGTCCTTGTTGCTATCGTGCAATCCGTGATCCTGTTCCGCTTGCTTAATGGTGCGCTTTGGCTTGCTTGGTAACTTGCTGATAAGCCAGCAAGCGCCAGCGTAGGCGGCCATTGTTGCAAGTGCTACTTCACCGTAAAATGTAATCATCTTGTTCGCCCTCTTGTCTTGCTCCGATGTAAAGAGCATAGCAAACGTGTTGACATGATGCAAGCTATTTTGACCATGTTTTTACATTAAATGTTTCTATGTGTGCGATTGGTATGCTTATAATAGAATAAGTCCAAAGGTGGACGGGCATGGAGGTGAGGATGCGTCTAAGAATCAATCAGGATAAGGGGGTTGGACCCTCCGACCAAATTTCTAATTTTTCATATCACGTCAACACAACACCCCCATACCCCATTAACTAGACACACTGGCAACATCATGCTAAAATCGTCATTGATTTTTTGAAAATTTTCTGGAAAAGGAGTGCGCGAAGATGGAATACAAACCTGGCGATGAATTGGAAATACCGGAAGACACACCGATGAAGGTTATCGCCGTTGATGGCGATATGGTGACTGTGGAATATTTTGAGAACGGTGTCTGTATGAGGGTAAGATTACCTGCACGGCTATTGGAGCGCGTACACTAATGGACCAAGCCATCCTAACCGAACTGCAGCACGGCCCAAAGACCCTAGAAGAAATATGTTTCAGGGTTCACATAAACCAATACGAAGCGTTGCATCTTCTGCAACAGTTGAACATGCGTGGCAAGGTGAAGCCTATGTTGTTGGCGACTGGGGAGATTTGGTCATTAAACCAAGGAGTGTGATATGGAATACAAGGCTGGAGATGTAGTTCAGGATATGGAAAGAGGAACCAAGATGACGGTAGAGCGGCATACGCTGGATGGCGTAGAGTGTGTCTGGTTTACGCAATGCCCACACTGCTATTCCTATAGCGAACACGTTAGTCGTGGTTTATTCCTTCCAAGGCAACTTATATTGTGGAGTGAGATTGAACCACCTTCCTGACCGCCTCAACTCCACTCTCCGACTTGCAAAACACCGCAAGTCCGTGGCATTCGCGTTGAGCGTCCGGGCTATGATGCCGTCAACGATCATGTGTCCGAACACGCAGAAATAGATGCGCGGTTCATTATCTCAAACGACGGCAGCGTATTCGACTTGCAGCGAAGCGTGCAGAGTTTGGTTTCCCTGACGAAGCGGCGCAAGCTATTACTGGACAGCCTGCCCGATAGCCCATAACACGTCCATCACAGAAACCCCCATACAGGCCATTCCTGGGCATCCAGATGGCTTGTAGCAGGGGGAACAAGGCTTGTCTACCCCCAGACCGATCACGTTGCCTGTAGCCAGCCATTCCCACACAGGAACGATGCCACCGATGACCTCCACTACGGGAAGTCCCGTACCCGCGACGGCATGGGTCGGCTCGGTGTCCTGGCCCACATAAACCCGGCACTCTGAAGCCACCAGTTCGGCGAAGTCTTCCATGGGCACCATACCAGGTCCGTATTCCTTATAGGGAATATCCTTACCGTCAAGCCACGCCACCAGGCTATCCCACAACGGCCATGTCTTGCCTCGTGAGGAAGCGTGCCGGTTGATGCCTATCCAGCCGGTTTTGTTCAGGATCGTTCCTTTGTCCCAGACATCCATGCTTTCCACAAGCACTTCCAGTTGCTTCTTGTGGCTCATCGCGGATTGAAGATATGGCAGATTGTTTCGGCCATAGGCGTACTTGTGTGGCGCGTTTACCAAGTCCAAGACTTCTCGTGCTTCTTTCCCAACACGCAAGTCAATCGCCAGATCACAGTGAATGGCCCTGAGCCTGTCTCGATCCTGTGGACTAAGGCCCCGCTGTTGCGCCGTCACCCCGCCTTCGGTCCAGAAATCACATGGAATAGTGCTGTAGCCCCATTTTCTGAACAGGTCTTGCGCCCAGGAAGCGCAGATGACGGTTATTTGCGCGTTGGGGAACTTCTTGCCGAGCATGGATATGGAATCCCGAGACATGAAGATGTCGCCAATATGGTCCAGCTTGATAACCACTATGCTGTGTATGTTTTCCTGGCGTACCAGATCGCGCCGGTAGATATTACACTTCGCTTTCGGGGCGGATAGCAAGATGTCGGACCAGCGGGTGGCCCAGAAACGTTGAATATCCTCAACAGGATCGCCTAGCGGCCCTCTGCTGCTTTTTTCATGATGCTCAATACGGCTGTCCATGACGGTCACGACACGATACCCGGCTTCTCGGGTATCCATGCAGACCACATTATCCGAGTGAGTGATTCGGTATCCTTCATCGAAGCCGGGAAAAGCCTCTACCCGGAACGCCATGCAGCTACCGCCGATGGAGTGGCATTCGACTATCTCAGCGCCCGGTGCGCGGTGATGCACACCAATGACACCGCTGCCTTTCATCCTGCACACCGCACCCATGCCTTGTATGGTTCCATCGGGATTGAGCGTCACCGGTCCGGCGCAACCGATAGTGTCGTCTGCGGCGAAGGCTGCCACGATCTTGTCCAGCCACGACTCGTCAATAATCACCTGATCGTCATTCATGAACAGGACAATGCCGGTTGATTTCTCGGATACCGCAGTGCGGAACCCGATATTGCAGAGCCGAGAGAAATTGAATGGGAGCGTGTCGCGCACAACGTGAACGCCGGGAATGAGTTCCGCTGGGCCTGTGGTCCGATTATCCACGACCGTGCAATGCACCCCGTGGTCGAGAAGCCACTGGATGAGTGCGCGGGTCAGTTCCGGTTTCTTCCAGATGGTCGGTATGACGGCACGCACCACGGGTGACAGCCCGAGGGGAGGCAAGTGCTTAGGGTTCGACAATTCGTAGGGGTACGACGCCGTGGAAGCGACGTGGGTCGGTAGCGGCCCCTTAACTCGACTTACGGTTGACTCAGATGTGGTGGAGCTTTCATCAGCACCGTCCCAAGGTATTCGCCCTTCCCGCCACCCGTAGCGCAGGAAGTGCTTTACAGGGTCATCACCGAATCGATTAACGTCGGGGTAAGCTCTCAGGTAAAACGCCTTGTCCAGCTTGTTTGGATTACTCTGCACAACATCACGAAGGTGTTCTGGGCTTGGCATTGTTTACCTCACTGTTTTATTGCGATTTTTACGGCGTTGTAAGCACGTTCTGTCTTGCACAATATACCAAGCGCCGCGACCAGTCTTTGTGCAAAGCCTCTGTGTCCCTTCCACGCGGAGTACGGCGTTTCGTGTTGTGGCGGGTAAAGGAGTGGGAGTTCAGGGAGCATATCTAAGTCCTCAAAAGCGAAACACGAAGTTCGTGCAAACACAACTTAAACCGCTCTAACCACGACGGTTTTGTATGGGTGGCAGTCACTTGGTACGAATATGGCTCGTTGATGTTGCATATTTTAGAGTCTGGCCCAAAGTCGATTGCTGGTATATACGTTTGTTTGGGATCAGGATAAACAACGCCGTCTCCGCAAGGACTCGTTACGGTTCCTTCTTCCTCCCCATGATGTTCGTGTTTGCTTAAAGTATCCATAAACGTCTCCTGTGCCCGCCGTTCTTCTTCCTCGTAATCCCTGGCTACGAAGTCGAGCAGGCGGAGGTCGTAATATGCGCCCCTAACGCCAACCACATTTCCGTTGACGTACATGATTTCTACTCGTTCTACTTTCGCGTCGATATTGCTTTTGTCGCGTACGAACCAGATTTCGCCGGTGTTCATTTTAATGTCCTCCGTTAGTCAAAGCCGCCCAACTCACCGGCACGATCTTTTCTATGTGCTCCCCGATAGCCAGCGCATAGTCTTGAATTTCTTTCTGCGCGTGCGGGTCTGTGCGTAGACCATATATCCTAGCATACGCCGATAGGCTACCCGTTTCAATGAACTCCGTCATCATGGATTGTGGTAGGACGGCGCGAGCTTGTTCTGGGCAGACGCCTTTCTCAAGAAGCAACTTGTAAGCGTTAGCGGCCAAATGCAATGCGTGCTCATAAACCAAAGTAGCACCATCCCTAGTGTATGACGGCAATAACTCCCCACTCCCCTGCTTCACATGCTCCGCACGTCCACGCCAAGCGCCGTTAGGATTCCAGAACTCAGGGGTATTGTCAACATATCTGCGACTCGTTTCGTTCCGCAAGAGGCCGACTTGATGGCGGAAATATTGCCGCGCAACGAAAATAGGCATAGAAATACGAAACTTGAACTGCACCTGTGCGAATGGTGTCCAGTGCTTGTGCTTTGCTAAGTAGTGGATCAGTTTTTCGTCGGACTCGCAGAGCGTTAAGGATTCTTTTGCCATGCTGACACGAGCAGCGTTTACTACTGCTAGGTCGTCGCCCATGTGGTCTATAAGTTCAACTAGGTTCATCACCATCCTCCAATAATCCGCCAGTAATCGCCATAAGTTCATTGGCGATTTTTTCGATTCTGGCTTTGTGTGTTAAATCTTCCTCAACTTCATAATTTATTAATATGTTCTGCGGGTCGGAAAAATCCGCGACAAAACGTTTGAGTATGCCAGTCCCGCAATTACCTTCAACGACTTCTGGTAATGAACCCATTCGCACTTTCCATTTGCCGCACAATTCATCTAACTCGCGTTGCAATCCATAACGAGTTTCCCCTACAATCGGCATATTCGTATATATTTGGCAAATGCGATCAATCTCTTCTGAAAAGCAGGTTCTATAAAGATCATTCCATTGTTCAATCATTTGGTAATTTCCTTCCCAAGACACTCAACCAGTTTTCCATATTATATGCTACGCGCCTCACGCAACGCCTGTTCCACGTATTCTTTTTTCATACCTTGTGCGAGCATATCTTTTTCTACATGTACAAAAGTAATTTCCATTGTAGCGACAAGAATCTTCTCTGCTTGTTCTTTGGAAAAGCCACTTTCTATTAAACTCGATAACCTCTCTTGCGTATCGTCCATTACACATTCTCCTTCCCAAATTTCTGCTCGACAACTGTCCAGATAGGATGATTGGTCGTGAATCCCGCTTGGCACCACGCTTCTCTACAATCAAATGCTCGGCATATACCAGGTTTCTTGTTATGTTCCAGAGAGCAACCGCGCTTTGTCAGATAAACGCAAGACTTATCCCGTCGGCGCTGTAACAGATACTTTCCGTTATTGTCCTTTCTCGTCCGATACTTAATGCCTGCTCGGACTTCGTAGTCAACGTCTACCGCGCTATTAACGCAGCAAGCATTACACTCGCCACAAGGTACTTTGGGTTTTGGGTAATCGCCCATGCTCAAGGTAATTACTTTCTCTGTCCACCAGCGCATGTGGACTTGATACTTTAGGCGTTTTGCACGGCGGTTCCTCATGCTTCCTCCAATTCATCCAAACAACCAGTACCCATTATACATGAACGTGGGAAGCGCCAACACTCATTGTTCGTAAAGAAGCATAGATAATTACCGTCATCTTGCTTTTGGATGCCTGTAATTATTGCTCTACAAAACCGAGATGTGCCTTTTGACTTTCTTAGTAGGAAGTGCTTGTCGTCTTTCCATTGACAGTTATATTTTTTACATTCTTCCTTTACAAACGCCGCGTCTTTGTTTATGTGCATTACGAGTTCTCCTCCGCCGCCAACTTAGCCAGCGTCTCGTTCTGATAATATCCAATCACCGTCCGTTCCTGTACGTCGTATAACTCATACCGGCCCGCATACAGACAGTTTATGGACCACCTGCCGTCGGCTGACGTGCTGTTACGGACGTTCTTGGGGTTTTGGAGCCATTGTATCATTATGCTTTCTCCTTCTTCTCAACCAAAGTTTCCCGAACAAAGATTTTCCCATCTAGCACGGTCAAGCTGATATGCGTTGCCTCGATAGGCGTATCACTAAACGCCTTTCCGTGTGTCTTCCTGCCAGTAATGAACATTTCCAGACAGGAAGCATCATCGGACAATAGGATTGCTATACCACCGTTAACCTTGCCGATCACTGCAACACCGCCTGTTCGCCGTCGATCTCGTCATCATCGTTGTACCGCCCAATGTAGTCCACCTGTCCGATAAGGGCCACGGCGTCCGGTTCCTCTGTAAACTGTTCACGAAAAGCCATGATAGCGAGCATCATATCCTCGGTAACGAAGATCGTGGCGATGTTCCGTGGTTTGTAGGCCAGGTGGAATGCGTATAGTGGGGCTGCGTTTTCTTCGATATCGTCAATCATGTCCATTGGTGTTCTCCTTTTTAAGCCGTTGAATTTCTCGTAAAGCACATTCGTAGTGCGACGGTCCCCACTTCCAGCAGCCGTCTCCATGAGTCCCTATGCGTTCGGCACGGTTCTGTTCCCATTGCAACGCTTTGTTCAGTCTTTCGATCTCGGCAAGCAGTAGCGAGAGTTCTTCAGGCATTGGTGGAGTCCTTATTTAGATACCACAACCCTTTATCCGACCGATACTTAACCTGCTTTGCGAGTTCGAGGACGCGTAGAGTGTCCAGCGTATCGTTACCCGCAAAAGCAACAACTTCCAATGTTGTATGCGGCGATTCCGCGAGATATTTGAGGATTTCTTCTTGGGTGGTCATCATTTCGTCTCCATGTATCTTGTCTTGTTGCCCTCATTCTACCAAACCTACAACCTTGCGTCAACACTATAGAACCATGCTACAATGTCCCAAACACCTATTGGAGAAAACCATGTCCAACACCACCGAACTGACCATCACCGAGCGCGTCAAGTACGAAACCGCCGCGTTTATCAACTTCTACCTGTCCGTGTTCCCAGATTGGGACTTTCCCGCGCACTTCTTTCCAGTAGTCAAGGCCCTCATGGACCCGCGAGTTGACAAGGTGCAGGTGGAGATTGGCCCTGGTAGTGGGAAAGGACTGGCTTACGGGACGCCGGTGCTCATGGGTGACGGAAGCACAAAGCCTATTGAGAACATATGCGTCGGAGATCAGGTGATGTGTCCTGATGGGGTATCTTCCACACCTGTTATTGCCGTAGTTCCACAACCCAAGTTGCCGTCGTATTTGATACATTTTAGCAACCATGATCCGATAGTATGTAACGGGCCGCACTTATGGAAGATAACGCGGGACGGCATCGACTGGCAGGTTGTTTCTACAGAGTTCTTATACTTTGATGAAGACCCCGACGAACGGCCAATATTCATTCCTGCATACGGCGATTTTGGCCTTGTAGAACTCGTCGGAATGGAGCGCCAGCGAGATCAGGAATCCGTCTGCATTCAAGTAACCCATCCCGACGGTCTATTCGTCGCCGGAGACTATATCGTTACCCACAACAGTCAAATAATATCATGCGTTTACCCGACATTCGCCCTTGGCCGAAACCCCAAGTTGTCCATTCTCGGTATCAGCGCCGCTGAGAATCTGGTACAAGGCTTCCAGCAGTCGGGGATGGAGATCATTGAGCAGTCAAAAGCCTTCGCGGAGTTCTTTCCCAACGTGCATCCCGACAAGAAGGCTGGTTGGTCGGTAGGCAACGGCATTTACCTACAGGAACGGGCGAAAGGAACACCAGACCCATCGTGGTTCGCTTGTGGTATTGGTAGCAGTTCGCTGGTGGGTAAACATGCAGATGTTATTTCTATCGACGACGTGCATAATGAGGAAAACACTTCAACCTCCAAGCAGTGCGACTCCGTAACCAAGGTGTACTACAGTACGATTCTAGGTCGCGCAAAGCCCTCTGGCTGCAAGTTCGTGTTAGCAGGCCGTCGCTGGCGCGAGGATGACTTGTACGGGAGGCTTGAGCGTTCTGGCGAGTGGGTTACGATGAAGCTCCCTGTAGAGCGTAAAGGAGCCAAGCAACTCTACTGGGATGTTGTTATGGCTCCCGATGTCGTCAACATCTTCAGCGAGGAATTCAAGCCGGACTTTCAAGATAAAGAGGGAATGATCCACTACAAAGTGCCCTACGCGATTGACCCCAAAGGACAAGGATTCTTCTGGCCTGCCATGCCGCAAAAGCGCAAAGAGTTCATGGCCGTGAAGAAAGGTGATCCGGCGACGTTTGAAGCGACGTATCAATGTAATCCGGGCAATCGGGAAAGCGGTGTGTTTTTGGATTCCGACTTCCGCTATGTAGACGAGATGCCGACACTACAGCAGTGCTTGGCGGAAGGTGCTACCATTTACCAATCGTGGGACACGGCGACGGGTAGCAGCCCAAAGAGCGACTTTTCCGTGTGTATCACGGCGGCTTTCTTCCCTTGCGAGCATTATCACCACAACGAGGACAGGGACTTGTACGGCGAGTGCGATCCGCATATGGACGTGTACATACTCGACGTGTACCGAGAGAATATCGAGTTCGCTGCGTTGTTCTCTGCTGTAAAAACCCAATATCAGAAGTGGCGTCCGTCCACTATCGTCATGGAAAAGAAGTCGTCAGGCATCAGTATTCTTCAACTCGCCAGGAACATCGCGCCGATTGAAGAAGTGAACCCCGGTGCAGAAGGCAAACGCGCCCGCGCTACGAATACCGTAGGCACGGGAACGGCGTCCGTACAGGGTTGGTTCCGCTTGGGGCGTGTGTTATTTCCTCGTAACGCCCCTTGGCTTGAGGCGTTGACTACCGAACTCAAGGACTTCTCCGGCGACGGGTCCGGCAAGGACGACCAAGTGGATGCTCTGGTGTACATCGTCGCTGCTGCTATCCGGCTAGGGGGCGGCGGAGCTATGTTGCCCTCTAACGCGGAGGAATTAGCGAATAGTATGGGCGATAATAACTTTTATCCTGATGACAAGAGTGGTTTGCAAACTGCGTTCTGCGGAATTTTTGATGCAGAAACTTCGCTCGATCCATACAGAATGACTTGCGGGCGATGCAAACATCTCAGTATGGGGAGCAAATGTCGATTAACCAATAAATCCATGATCAGCATTGACTCTTGCGAGAAGTTTGATCCGAAGGCGGATAATGGGTGGGAGTTGATGGTGATTTAATAGTATGCGCTGACTCGTTCAAAGACATGAAAAACTAAAGACGATCCATTAGTGATTACAGTAGCAATAAATTTAAGTCTGCCAGCTTTATTTTTATATTCACGACCTCTTGGAATGAGAACAAAGTGCCTCTTATCGGTATGGTTTTTGGAATGTGTCACCTCATGATCTACCCACAAATACATAAGGTTGTTGTTTGGTTCTGAAGTAACCGATAATACTTCCGCGCCATGAGGAAGATTAAGTATAATTGTTCCGTCGTTGTCACAATCTCTAACGTCAATAAAATATCCTTCTATTATTCTCATTGTGATTCTCCTTTTTCAAAAACTACACCAAACAACAACCCCACTAACCAAAACCGCCAACGCAAGATTCACCACTACCAACCTACGCGCACCGTTTGCTTCATGATATTTCTTCTGTGCAACCAGCTTGTAGAAACTGTCTGTGTTCACTTTTGCCATGTACAGGTTGGCGGCGATTAAGAGCAGCCAGATTATCAGGTATATCATTTTTCATCCTCCCCAAAATAGCCCAACTTATCCTGCATTAATGTTAGCTTGCCAATATTTACAGGAGCCGGTTCTCGGTGAGCATGTATCTCAGCAAGGCGCTTGTAGAAAGGCGCTGCGGCACGGTGGAAGTCGGCCTCCAACTCGGCGATCTTTTCAAGAAGATAAGACGCATAGCAGTCTTTATTAGTCATGTTTATTCTCCACAAAAGCCACACAGCCAAATTCGGCGCGGGTAAACAGGTTAGCCTTATAATCAGAACCGTCTTGCACAAAAGCGAGCGTGTCTTTATTGAGTTCGTTAATTACGCGAACACCCTCTCTTCCAAACTCATCTATATCTTCCAACTCCACCCATTCAGAAGCATTCCACAGTTGCTTCGGATACGCGCAACGGTTCACTTCTCTTGGTTTATCGCTAGGCCAAGACTCTTGCTCCCAGTACTTGCAATTTTTGCAATGACTCATGATTTATTCCTCTCTATTTCTTTTTGCAAAAGTTTCCTCGCCTCCGCTTCCTCCACATACAACGTGTGCCAGCGTTCGCACTCGCCGCGAATGTAGGTAAGTTCTTCTTCAAGAACTTCGACGAGTTTGTCGGTGTCGGTGTTTGTGGTCATGGCTTAACCTCAGATACAGAGGAAAATCGAGAACCGGCGTAATTGAGATCATAAAATTTAGCTTGCTGCTTAATCTTCGCCTCAATCTCTTCCGGCGTAGCGACCACTACGGTACAGGTCAACTTGGTTATATCGTGGCCGTCTACTGTCTCGGTAGTTTCCACTACGTTTTCTTCCAGAATCTTGATAGCTATTTCTGTAGCTAAATTAACTATCGCTTGCTTCTTAATATCAAATCGAGCAACTTCTGGACGTATGATGGTTTGCATGGTGTAGAATTTCATTTTTTAATCCTCCCTCAACTCAGGAAATAGCTTGCACCACTCTTCAAACTCCTCCGGCCCGTACTCCCAATCTTCCGGCTTGTCGATGGTAGCCACCCACTCAAACACGCCATGCGGATCGGCGTCTTTTTCGTAGATGACCGCTTCCACGTCTTGCATATAATTCGTGGGGCAGGTGTGTTCATTGTAGAAGTAGGCGTCATTACCGTTTCCGTACCCATTGACGATCAAATAGATGCCGTTGCGTTTTAGCAGGACTAGGGTTTTGCTTTCCATAACTTTTATCCTTTTTACCTAGACTCAGCAATACGAGTGCGAATGTCTGTAATACTTTCAAGTCCAATCAAGGAACCGTCGTACATACGCAGTTCCAACAATCCGGTATTGTGTATGTCATTTTGCTGATCGAACAACTTGAGTTGACCATCAATCATCTCCACAGACAGCAAGCCCTTGGCGCTTTTCTTGGTTCCATCATCCGTCTTGGGGTTCTTGAAAATATCACGACCAATACCGTTGACGATTCCATAAGTGGACTTGATGGCAAACCCACAGGTGTCCCGCGTCACGTACTGGTAGGTGTAGGAACCAATTCCAAGTACCACGTTGCTGCTGGAGAATCCCTTTTCTGCCAATATGGACAATATATCATTCGCCCTTTGCGGGGTAATACTGTCTCCGTAGATGAGTCCGACTTTTGGGTTGAGCATCTTGTAACCTTTGTCATTCACCGTGCCGCCGAACACGTCCCACAATATCTCAATGGAACCTTTGCGCTCCCATTCGGTATTTGCTGACAAATCGCCGCAGATGATCTTGACAGGATCACCGCTATCTGGCCTGAACACCACTTTGCTCATTCCCAAAGCATCTTCGGTACGGTTAAGGATGTCGGTTTTCAGCACCTTCGTGTACTCCGTCAATACCTTCCAGTAGTCCCAAGCATCGCAAACCAGACTGACGATACCAGCAGGATAGACTTCCGTGATGAGTCGCCGGATCAATGATACCTCTCCGTCTGCGCCATCCATCGTCATAACCGAATGCTCGGTGGCAGGTACGCTTCCGCCGATAAATGTCTCTTTGCCGTTGTAGAAATGCTCCAGAAAATCTACTGCTGGCAAGTTGTCGGTGCCCATCATGCTTGTCAAATGGGCTGCACCTACTTTTGCAGCATCCTGAACG
>JAEHJW020008939.1_pt1 | contig 19584 bp, 36 predicted proteins | sample 9271431 | NCBI WGS metagenome assembly JAEHJW02 | reverse complement strand
GCGGTACAGGGTCACCGCCTAGGACCGGCGGAAACCTCGCTGTCCATTCGACCGCGTGGCCTCGCGTGCATCCGCCGCTTGAACTCTTCGATGAGCTCCGGCGGGTAGTGCTCATCGACCAGATCGCGAAGGAGCTCATCGTATGTTTGGCCGGTGGGTTTGACCGATTCAAGGAGCTTTCGTGTGCTCTGGCGAATCGTGATGGTGGTCGGCGGATCTGCGAGGGCCATCAACTGCAATAGACCGGCAATTGCCTTAACTCTTGGCCGTCCCTTCTGCCCCGGGCATCGGAGTTTCGGTCCCGCTCGTGAAGTGGTCTTGGGGGGCACGAGGTCCGCCCGAGTCGCCGGGCCCGCGATCGTGCCCTTCGGCTCAAGTTTCCTAGCCCCGAGCGGATTCGGGACTCTCCGACAGAGATTCTTACCGCTGCCGGGAAAACGACCTCCTGCACGATCGGTCACGCGGACCTGCCGGATCTCAATCGCCGCTATTCCAGGCTCGTCCTCTATGTAGATCCCACCGCACCAAAGACAACCCATTCTCCCCCGGGGAAACCCGGGGGCCTTTCTTCTCGCGGAAACCCAAGTGGTGAGTTGTAGATGGACTCCAACCTCGAATGCCCATTGTCTGCCTGGAGAGGGTCGATGCAACCCAGCTTGCGTCGCATGGCATGCGCGGTCCCGGTGGAGGACCACGTGGTGATTCGGGACGGGGATTCGTGGAAGTCCTATGGCCTGCCGGGGGATCCCTTCGCCCATTGGATTGCTAAGAAGAACGGCCAGCCACGCCCCCTCAAGCCGCATTCTCTAACGGAGTGATCGTGATTTCCTTCCACCAAAAGCAGGCATGCTACCGCTACGTCCAACCCGTCCCGTCCCGTCCCGGGTCCGGCCCGCGCGTACGTCCCTCCGTCCTGTCCCCGCCGAGCTCCGTCCGCGTGACCGCCCTGCACGATCCACGTCATAGAGCCGTGTTAGGACATGTTCCAACCCGGGTTGAACCCGTGTTTCCAACCCGGGTTGCCAACCCGGGTTCACCTCTGAATCGGGGGGTGTTATACGTCAGACATTGAGGCTCCAACCCGGGTTGGACCCGGGATTCACGGAGACGTTGCTCACGGCCCTCCGAAAGACTGGGACAGGGTGGGTCTGAATGTAGTGGTCTCAGTGACTATTCCGGCGGCGCAGGTCCGCTGGGCTCGGGCGGGGGGATACGTCCTTTCGAGGATTTTGCGCGAATCGATCGAGAAACTGCAGGGCGGCTCGGACTTGTCACGGATCGAACAAGAACTGGCCGCGCACATGGAGCAGGTGCGAATTCTCGAAGCGGCAAGGGACCACACCCGTGCCAGGATAGCAGCCGAGGCCGACAGTCGCGAACGGGAACGCGGCCGCGAGCAAGTGATCCATCGCCTCGCCCGTGATTTTTGGTCGTGGCGCGGGCAAGTGCTCGATCCCGAGACCCGTATTCGACTGACGGACGGCACTCGGGATATGCTGCCCCAATCGGCGAACGTCGCACTCGTAGAGGGATGGATCCGAAAACACCGCGAGTTGAGGGGCATGAAGTCGGGAGAGGTCCTCGACCTGATACTCTCGTTGAAGCCCTCCAGGAGCGAGACCGAATGAAGGGTAGGGTACCCCTTCCTGTGGCCCAGCGGCTTGCGACCAGGATCAGTGAGGAGTTTCGGCGGCTGCCGCTCCTACTGTCTCGAGTCGAGGTGGCCGGGTCGGTGCGGCGCGAGAAGTCCGAGGTCGGGGATCTCGAGATCGTGGCGCGGGCGGGGCGTGAGTACAACGAGTGCTCCATGCACGGCGTCCTCGAGCAGCTGCACATCGAGCGGGGGCAGCCGAACCGGGCGGGCGCGCGGGCCCCCTGGGGAGGCCGCTACTACCGCGGCGTGGCCCGGGTGACCGACGGGCTCGAGGTCGGAGTGGATCTCTTCGTCGTATATCCGCCAGCGGAGTGGGGTCCGATCTACGCCATTCGGACGGGGTCAGCCGCGTTCAGTCAGGCGGTGGTGACCCGCCTCCACCGGTACGGATTCGAGTGTCGGGAGGGACGGCTGACGCGCAGGGGAGGCGGTGCGACCGTCCCGTGCCCCTCCGAGGAGGTCTTCTTCTCGGCGGCGCGGCTGCCGTGGATACCACCGTCGCTTCGCACCATCGACGGACCCGACTTCGCTCGGATCTGGGCGCGCGAGTGGGATCCGCACGCGACGTACTACCCACCGGGAGCGGCTCCTCCTGGAGGCGGCCCATGAGCTCCATGGAGCGCACTCCGATCGAGGAGCGTGTGGCGCGGTTTGCAGTGGGCATAGGGGAGTGGGTGCCAGGACCAACGGACCCGTGCCCGTGGTGCCGTTGGTCGGAGCGTAGGCATACGGAGGAGCAGCGGGCACGGTGCACGGAGCGATTGAGGGCGGAGTTGGCTCGGCGGATAGCTGGGCCCGTGCGGGTCCGGGACGTGGCGGGAGGTCGGGCATGATCCGGGCGTGGAACTGCCCCGGATGCGGTGCCAAGGTCAGGACCGCGGCGGGACTGTCCTGGCACTTGGTGGCCGAGGGTCCGCGCATCGGCCAGGCCGCGTGTCCAGTGGCCCAACTGGAGCGCTACGGGGCGAGGTCGCAGGGTGCGCCCATTCGGAAGCTTGAGGAGTTCGGGGAGGCGCGCGCGTGACCCGCACGATCCATGCCCTCGACGGGTTCTGCGGCGCCGGGGGAACCTCCTCGGGCCTCGCGCTCGCCTGCCGAGATCTTGGGTACGAAGTGGACCTACTCGCGATCAATCACTGGGACGTGGCGGTCCGGACCCACTCCCGGAACCACCCGTGGGCCCGGCACCTGCAGTCGAGGATCGAGGCGGTCCGGCCACGCGATGCGTTCCCGGGGGGCCGACTCGAGCTGTTCGCAGCGAGCCCGGAGTGCACGCACCACTCCACGGCCCGCGGGGGGCGGCCTGTCAGCGACCAGATGCGGGCCTCGGCGTGGCACCTGATCCCGTGGCTCGAGGAACTCACGGTGGAGTCGATCCTCATCGAGAACGTCCCCGAGTTCACCAGCTGGTGCCGGGTGGGGCGAAACGGACGCCCGGTCAAGGCCGAGAGAGGCGCCTACTTCCGCGAATTCGTGCGGGCGCTGAGGATTCATGGGTACTCGGTCGACTGGCGAATCATCAACTCGGCGGACTACGGGGATGCGACATCTCGTAGGCGCCTGTTCATCATGGCTCGGCGGGGGAGCCACCCGATAGTTTGGCCCCGACCGATATACAGCCGCGGCGGGAAGGCCGATGGGACCAGGCGCTGGCGCTCGGCGCGGGACATCATTGACTGGTCGCTGCAAGGGCAGAGCATCTTCTCGCGCAAGCGGCCCCTCGCTCCGCGGACGCTTGCGCGCATCATGGAGGGGTTGCGGCGATTCGGAGGAGACGAGTTGCGGCCGTTCCTGGTGCAGATGGAGCACGGAGGCGGGACGCGCAGTGTCGACGAGCCGATTCCCACGATCACGACCGCTCGGGGAGGCACGATGGGGGTCGCGGTGCCATTCACGATTGGTGTATGCGGGCGGAACCTCTCGCCCAAGCCGGTCAGCGACCCGATCCCTACGCTCACGCATCGGAGCACTAGGTGGCTGATCGAGCACGAGGTCCAGCCGTTCACGGTGACGACTGACAGACCGGAGACGAACCGCTCACTTCCGAGATCGACCGAAGAGCCGATCCCCACGGTGGTCGCGAATAACGAGAGGATCGCACTCGCGCAACCGTTCATCGTGGCTCCGGAAGGAATCTTCGGTGGAAACGTTCCGCGCCGAGTGGAAGACCCTCTTCCGACAATCACGTCCTCTCGTGGGGGGGAAATCGATCTTGCCGAGCCGTTCCTCGTCCCGAACTTCGGCGAGCGCGACGGGCAGGCTCCCCGGTGCCAGTCCGTGGAGGATCCCCTGCCCTCGGTGACCTCTCATGGGGCTGGCGCGGTGGTCGAGCCGTTCCTTGCCGCCTACTATGGGACCAGCACCGTCTCGAGCATCGAGGCCCCAGTGCCCACGGTCACCACGAAGGACCGTTTCGGGCTCGTGCAACCGGTCATCGACGGGAAGGCCCTCGACATCCGCTTCCGGATGCTGGAGCCGCGCGAGCTCGCCGCGGCGATGGGCTTCCCGCGGGGCTACGAGTTCACCGGAAACCGCACGGAGATCGTCCGGCAGATCGGAAACGCAGTGAGCGTGGAGACGGCCCGGTGGCTGTGCCTGGCGCTGCTCGGAGGGACGCCGGCACCTCGGACACTGCCCGAACTCTCGGCGAAGGTCGTGGCATGATTGGACCCGTGATTCCGGTGACAGGTCCAGGATCTCGTGAGATGGTGAACGGTTGGCTTCAGCGCCACCACTATCTCGGTGGGCTGCCCGGATGGAAACATGTCGGGGTACTTAGGCACCTGGACAACGATCTGATATGGGAGGGGATCGTCGTGCTCGGTACTCCAGCCAGTCGAGTTCTGTCCTCGAGGGGATTCATCGAGATCCGCCGCTTGGCTCTTCGCGACGGTTGCCCGAAGAACTCGGCGTCGTACCTGCTAGGATACGCCACTCGTTGGGCTGCCTCTCATGGCTACCCGCAGGTGGTCAGCTACGCCGATCCATCGGTAGGCAGGGTCGGTTGCCCAGGTGACAAGCACCGCGGGAGAATCTATCTCGCGGCCAACTTTCGGCCCGACGGGGAAACGCGGGATCACTCGCGGGATGGCGGGTGGAGTTCACGGCCAACGCGGAAGATTGAGCACCTCGGTCCGAAGCTGAGGTTCATGTGGGAGGCGAGCAAATGACGATCGTTGATCATCCGCGACGGGACCCCATCCCTTTCCATCCTCGCTTCAACGACCCGATCTTACGCGGTGAGAAGATCGTTACCCGCCGCTTCCGTCCTCGGCACGTCGACCAATGGCTCCGAGCGAAGAACCCGATTCCTGGGAGGAGCCCCGACAGGTGGCCCGGGTTCGCGGACCTGGTCGTTACTGACTGCAGGTCCGTGCGGCTCCAGTCGATCGACAAGGAGGAGGCAAGGCGCGAGGGCCTCGGTTCCGTCTACGAGTTCGAGCAGATCTGGCGCGAACTCTACCCTTCGGCTGGCACGCTGAGTAAGCGCAGTCGACCATACGAGTGCTGGGAGCGCAATCCGACGGTCTGGCGGATCGAGTTTCGGTGCCTCACGCCCCCAGCCGCTCGGATCGTGCCGCTGGAGGTGGAGGCATGAAGCGGATCGGCTACGTCAACGAGGGCCTCACCGATGAGGGCAAGCGCCGACTCGAGGAGGCTGCCCGCCTCGGTTTGTGTCCATACCACTGGACCCCGCTGCCGCCGAAGAATCTGGTCTGGTGCGGGAAGGGAGAGCCAATCGGCCCTACGGACAACCCCGCTACAGCTGCCGTCTGGTCGTGCTATTGGGCCTTCCACCAGGACCCTCGGTGGGGCCGCATCAAGGACTGGAAGATGATCCGGGAGAGAGCGCTTGCACGAGACGGGAAGCGATGCGTCAACTGCGGGGCCGGGGCGACTGAGGTAGACCACATTGTGGAGATTCAGGACGGTGGTCCCGAGTTCGATCCCGCGAACCTTCGTTCGCTCTGCCATGCATGCCACGTCACGAAGACGGCCGCTCGGAGACGCTGGAAGTCGAGTCGGATGGCGGAGTGGGCGCTCCGGGATCGCGTGCTTCAGCTCAACCTCAGAGTGGAGGATTCCACATGACGCGCGCCGCGATATACGCCCGGGTCTCCACGGACGACCAGAACTGCGAGATCCAACTAACCGATCTGCGACGGTGGTGTCTCGCCATGGGCTTGCAGGACCCCGTAGAGTTCGCTGACGAGGGAGTCAGCGGCATCCGCGACAACCGCCCCAGGCTGGACGAGCTGCGCCGCAGGATGAAGCTAGGAGAGTTCCAGGTTGTCGTGGCAACGAAACTGGATCGTATTGGGCGCTCGGTCCAGATGATTCTGAGATTCTGGGACGATGCCGATGCGGCGCGAGTCCGAGTGGTCCTCTTGGACCAAGGTATCGACACGTCGACTCCCGCAGGGCGACTCCAGCGGACCATGCTCGCAGCGATCGCTGAGTTCGAGCGTGAGCTCATCATGGAACGCACCCTCGCCGGTATCCAACGCGCACGAAACCTCAGGAAACGGTTCGGGAGACCCCGGACCATACCCGATGACCTCCGTGCTCTGGTCGTGGAACGAGCCCGTTCGGGTTGGAAACCGCGAGACATCTCGCGCGACCTCAAAATCAAGGAGAGCACCGTCCGCACCCTGATTCGCCGCGGAAACGGTTGCATTCAAAGTCCCCCCCGCGAATCCGCGGGGTCTGGCTCGACTGTTGACTCGTCCCGGCTCAATCTGCCCAATTTGAACGATGGAGGGGACAAATGAATCGCAGCATCCTCCGTCGCCTCGCCTGGTCGTGGATCGCCCTCGAGCTCGGCGCAGGGATCCTCGCACTGGCTTTGCTGGTCGCCACTCTGCCGCTCGTAGTGCTCGCATTCCCGGAACTCACGGGGAACCCAATCCCGACGTGGGCTCTCGCAGTATCCTCTCTGACACTTTCGATCCCCTTGGCTCTGCTGTTGGCTCGGGACGCGATGCAGATTCCTGTGGAGATGTCATCGCACCCATGAACACCATCAATCTGTCTCCTTCTCCTGAGTCTCGAAGGGTCTGTCGGATCTGCGGCCAACCGATGCGATCCGGTTGGCGTGGCCTGTCCAACCACAACCGTGCGAAGCATCGATATGGACATCAAAGGAGGGTTTCTATAGGACATCTGCCTATGGACACGCGCTGAGGGCCCGGGGCGCGGGCCCTCAGCAAGCCCAGGCGCCCTGGTCCCCGGCAAAGGGGATCATGTCGAAGAGCGCCGCCACCAGAGTGAACCGTGTTGGTCTGATCACCATCGTCGCGGTGGTAATCGCGATCGCCACTCTCCTGCTCACGGCGGTGTCGCCGGTGAGCGCAATGCCCTCCACAGAATCGGGAGTTCGTGCGACTGCCGTGAGAACGGCCGCGATTCCGGCTACCACCCTCTACGTCAACCGCACGCAGAGTGGAGGGACCTACGTTCACGAGTATGTCACCCTGAACAACAGTTCTTCCCTGACACCTCTTCCGTACGCCCTCACCGCAGCAAACGGATGTCGGTGGGTTACGGTCCTCAATCTCACCGAAGCTGCGAATCCGGCGTCGGTTTTCCACGCCGTGACCTACGACAATGTCACGACCGCCAACGCGAGTGGCACAGTGATCACCAATGCGGCTCATGACTCGTTTCGAGCGTGCACCGGTTCGGCCTACTGGGTGAACTACATCTACTGGTCGTACTCAATCTACAGGTTTTCCGCGCCCACTCTCAACGTTTCGTCTGACATGACACTGGGTGGGTTCAGTGATTGGACAGGTCGTACCAGTGGCCCGTCGAATGTGTCTGCCCCCATCGGAGGAGGGAACGTAGCACAGTTCCTGGTGTCCACGAACCTGACGTTCACGGCTGTTCTGCCGACCTCCGCAGACGGACCGCAAACGTGCTCCTTCGACGGTCAGACGTGCACTCACACACAGTTTTCCTTCACCAGCGCCAGCTATTCCACTAATGTGACGCAGTCATCGGTGATTCATTTCACCTCGTCTTCCAGACTTCTCGTGGTGGACAGCTACGCGAATTGGACGGTCGGGTACTCTGTTGCTTCCGTCACAACAGCCACCGAGATCGGGGGGTTCTTCTCGGCCACCAGCTCCGTGATCCAGCAGGTGTTCATCAATTTCTGGTACGCCTGGGTGTTGGTCCTCCTGGTCCTCATCGTCCTTGCCCTCGCAGACAGGGATCGCCGCCGTCGCCGCTAGTTGCGACGGCCCAGGGAGGGACTGATGCAGAATCGTTTCACCATTCGGTGCGTCGTGATCGCCGTGGTTGTCGTCATGGTGCTGAGTGGTCTCGTGGCAGTGACTGCAGCCAGTGCCTCAGGAACTCGCTCTGGAGGGATCGATCCCCCCGAGTGGACCAATTCGTTGACCAGCCCGCAGGTCTCCGCGCAAGTTCAATCCGTGGTTCGAACGGTGGGGTTGTCACCCTCCTTGGCTTCGGGGACCATGGCGTGGTTAGCGTCACTGGATCAGCGCCAAGTCGGACTCCTGCAGCACGGAGCACCACTGAGTGAGATCAATTCCCATGCGACTCTGGAGGACATTAACTACTACTGTCTCGCGACTTCTGCGATTGCAGTTGGTGCTATTCCGGGAGCAGTATTCGGATCTGCAGAAGGTCCGGTTGGTGCGATACTGGGATTCGCTGCAGGAGCCGTTGTAGGCACTGTCATCGGGTATTACGCTTGCCAGCAAGCTTCGAACGGCAATGACATCGCGAAGCAGTGGACGGCGTATGTCGACACGCTCATGGGAGCTTTCGGGAACCAAGAGAACCTCACCGGAACGCTCGAATCCAATATCATCAACGCGCTCAACCTTACGGAAGACGCGTGGCAACGCGCAGCCGATAACGCGGCGCTTTCGCAGCTTGGGAACAGTTCATTCAGCGTGCCTGCAGATGAAGCACAATCGGGAATGGCGCAGCAACTGAGCACGGTTTCCGATGCATATGCCTACCAAACGGCGGACATCCTGACGTCCGTGATCACCGCGATCGATGGGCATGCAGGATCGTCGTCGGACACTTATGGAACGATCGCGCCCGACCTGATTGGAGGAACGCCTCCAAGTTACCCGAATAACTACGCTGCCTCCTCTGGTTCATCGGTAATCGACGAGTGGGGTCCATATGTCACTGGTTCCTCAGATTATTACGTGGATCATGGGTCGAAGGTGGCATTGAATTGCGGGACCAACAGCGGAGTCACGGCATTCTCGGCGAGGAACGTTGTCGATCCGAATATCTACTTCAACACAAGTCTTACCTGCCCGCTCTATGGTTTCCTGAATTTCACGTGGACAGCTCCATCGGGAGCATATAGCGGGATCACCAGTGTCACTGGTACGAGTCTTCAACTAACGGCTGGAGAAGTTCTTCCAGTGGCTGGTAATGAGTTGACTTCCGATAGCGGTGGTGACCTGGCGGATGTTACCATTGGCGGAGGTCATCAGTATGCGGTCATGCCCCCAGAATTCGGCACTCCATCAAGCTCGTCAGCCGATATGGGCCTTCAGGTCCAATGGTTACTCAGCTCGACCTATTTTCACACACCAGCATATTCCATCTTCACAGGATACGCAGGAACACATCTATTCTCTGCGCTCGGCCAACTTCAATACGATGCTGCTCTGAACGGTGAGGCCTATTGGTCCTTCCTTCGTTCCGTCGGATACAATTCGTCTTCGCAGATCCCCGCGGATTGCATCGTCCCAGAACCATACCTCGAAACACCAAGCACGCTCCTCAACGCGAACCTGAATTACAACGAGAGTCTGTCCCTGTATCTGGCAGTGCTCAACGGGATGGCGCACTTCTACAACACCTCCCTCAACCAGACGAACTTCTGCGGGACCCAAAGCAAGCACCAGTTCCACATCGGAGGCGCGATCTGGGGGAATCTGTTCATCAATGCGACGGGAGACATCTACCTGAACAATGGGACTTCCCCCGTGGGGATCTCCGGCCAGAAGCTTGCCACTGAGACCCTGGGGAATAGATCAACTTGGCCTGTGGTGGACCAGCAGCTCTTCCTCATGCCGACGCTATCTACCGTCAGCATCCCAGTTGGAGTGGCATGGGCTGTGCCCGCGAACGACCCGGTGGAAGTCTACGCCGTTCAGAGCGGGAATGATTTGTGGCTGAACGGTAACGGAACCGGGGGGTCAGGAGCGGCGTGCGCGAACCTATCGGCCACCGCGCTTTGCACACAAGGCGATCTACGCCCTCTCGCGACTTTGGCGCCCGGCGACGCGATCTACCTGACGTCGTGCGTGGTCGGAGGTTCCGCGACCAACACGTGCACCGTGACCGTCCAGACCGTGAACCAGACCGTCGTGAACATTACGTGTGATGGACCTTGCTCGGCATCGTCCGGGGGCAGCGGTGGCGGATTCTTCGGTATCCCGAACCCGTTTGCCTGGCTGGCGAATGCTCTCGGGAATCTCTTCGGGGGCGGACCTCTGGGGACCTTCCTTGGTTCCTTGCTCTCCGACATTATCCTCATCGGCATAGTCCTCGCCCTTGCCTACGTGGCCATCGTTGAATTGGGATCCTGGGGGCGCAGCAAGGGAGGCGGAAACTCGGGTCAGTGGCCAAGCAGCAGGGGATCCGCTGGCTGCAGCCCTCGTGGCACGCGTCGTTGGCACAGGATGCGCCGTGGTGCCTGGCACATCAATGCACTGGCCGTATTCGGCCTGATCTTCCTCTCTGTCGGGGCATTGATCGCGCTAGCTGACGGCGTGGTGAGCTACACCGGAAGTTGGTTCCTGGTATTCGGCCTCGTCATCATGCTCATCGCAGCTGCCATGGAGACTTACTTGGGGAGCAAGAGGTGAGGGATGGTCCTCGGCCAGCTCCTGACCGCGCTCACGCCATGGGCGCCATACCTTCTGCTTCTGGTCCTCTTCGGCACGGTATACTACGAGCTCAGGGGAGCTATGGGAAGGGCCGGGACGACGGCGAGGCGCAGCGCGTGGGGAGTAGCTCTGTTCCTCGCCCTCGTCGGAGCTCTCGGCGTGGGACTGATTCTCACAGGTTGGTCCACATTCGGAGCAGTTACCCTGCTCTTCGTTGTCGCAGTGGTCGTAATCTGGGTCGCTACGGCCTCATCTCACAGGAGAGGATGAATGCCGCGACGTCGAGCGCCTTTATCCCAGAAGGCCTGGGACTACCTGATAGAGGCGAGCGTCGTCATTACAGCTACGGTCGCTGCAGCGATCCTGCTGCGCCTGATGGGGGCGGCTTGAACTGATGGCGCGTAGGAGGAGTAGGGAGAACCATGACACGATAGGAGTCGTCCTCCTGGTATTGGGGATCCTTCTGGTGTTGGGAGGCCTGGGTTCCATCGCGGAAGGAGCTGTCGTCAACTCGGCGGCTAACAATCTTGGAGGCGCCGGCGGCCTATTGGGAAATATGGGCAGCATGGAGGAAACACTCGGAGGCGTCTTCCTGGTCCTCGGAATCGCAATGATCTCCATGGGGGCGTGGCTGAGGAGATGAAGCGGAGACTCTACCGGGGAGGCGCGAAAGGACCCGAACTCCGAGAGTTCGAAGCGCGGTACGGGCCCGAGCACGGGCAGGTAGTCTACGGCGAGGTGATCGGGAAGGTCGCCCGTGAGCAGGCCGCGGAGCACGGAGGCGTGAAGGTCGAGAAGATCCCCGGGCACATCAGCTTCTCTTCCGAAGGCCTGCGGGAGCACGTACGTGCGCACGACGCCTACGTGCACGCCGTTCCCCACAGTTACGGCCACCACTCAGGCCGTTGCGACGGAGCCTGCCGACGGGGGTCGAGGCCCCACCGGCACCGCCGCGGTTCAAGCCGACGTGGCTGATTGGAGGATCTCAGTCCTCCTCGTAGCCGTCGCCCTCGTCCTCCTACCGGCGGTCGCTTCGGCCGCGCCGAGTGGGCAGGCCCCGGTCGTAGCCGGTAAGGTCGTCTCCCCGGGCGTGTTCGGGGTGCCATATGCTGACGTGAGCACCCTCACCTTCCCGTCAGCGCCGCCAATCGGCCCGACTCCGATCGTAGACGGGGACATGATCTACGACACCCAGGTATCGGTAGAGATTGTCAACGCCCTCCCTACATCAATCTCCCTGCCCATCTCGGTTGAGATCTGGACACCTGGGACGGTAACCGAGTACGAGCCGCGGGGAAACGGCAACAACACTACCCTCGTGCCCGAGACGGTGCCGGCCCGACTCGACCCGACGTGGGCGAACGCGACGGTCAGTGCTCTCGGGGACTCGAGCGGTGTAGTATCCGTGCCGCTGGTCGACGTGAGCACCGAGCATCCGATGAAGATCTCCGTAGGATCCGCCTCGTGGAGCGTCGGGTACCTCACGGCCGCTACGAGCGTGGTCTCCGAGGTCTACACAGGCTCGGGATTGTGGGGGTTCATCGTCGCCTTCTCGGTGGAGACGTTCGTAGCGGTTGGGATCTCGCTGCTCGCCGCGCGCCGTCTCGCCGAGAGGGTGCACTCCGTGCCCAGGGTGCGCGCAATCTGGCCTCTCCTCTGGATAGGCATTCCGGTCGTGGGATTCGGTCTCCTCTACGTTCCAGTCAATCAGGTCTTGGCGGGCCTCAGCCCTTTCGTTGCCCCGATACCAGTAGCGATCGCTGCGCTCCCGTACTTCGCACGTGTCTTCTCCCGCCGCCACATGGCCCGACTCCATGGACTCGAGATGAGAAGCCTCGAGGACGTGCGCTCCTCGGAGGCCATTGTAGACGTAGTCGACTCTGAGCAGGGCCTCCGGTGCGCGCCCAGGACGTGGGCAGAGGTGGTCTGGACACTCCTCGGGGTGCCGCTGCCCGAGATCCAGGGCGACGACGTCGACGTGTTGGGTCATACTGCGCGGGTACCTCCTTCGGGAATGGCGGTCTCACGCCTCCTCCCCGGGGCGGAGTACCGGCCCGAGGCGGACCGCGAGTACTGGGTAGACGCTACGCATCCCTTGTCTCTCCAGCATCACCGTTTCCGCTGGACGCGGGAGGAACAGATAGAGCGCACCGTATTGGGACCAGACGGCCAATCTCGCACGGAAAGTCGGGCCAAACGTCGAATCTCCCCCCACGTTGAGCGGGGTTACCTACGGGCGAAGTTCCCCCCCACCCGACCGGTCCTCAAGGTGCTGAGCGGGGTGCGCCAGGCCGAGGACCTGGCTCATGAGAATGAGACCCTACACCTTGCCGTTGCGGAGATGCGTGGCACGATCTGGAGCCGGATCCGTTCCGGGCGCCTTCGGAGCGTGGCGGCGATGGAGGCGACCTACCGGAGTCATGGGGAGCCCCGTACGGAGGACGAGCTGCGGAGACTGGTTGATCGCGGTCGGAATGGCGGGAAGGGGGCAAATGGCACCTCAGAGACGGAGAAGGGGCCCAGCGACCAAGCGTAGGGCCCAGTCGCGCCCGGGACCCCCTCCTGCAGCCCCGGTGGGACGCCTCGGACGCCTTTCGGCCCACGCGGAGCGGCTACGGGAGATCCGCGACCTGGTCGGGCACCTCCGCGCGGACAACGTCGAGTTGGCGCAGGAGAACGCTCGCCTCCGTCGCGACCTCGCGAAGACCCTGGATCTCTCCGTAGCCTCCCCCGCCTTCGCCGGGGGCCTCGGGGGACGGACCGCGATCGAGGCCTACCGAAACGTCAACGTCGGGAAGTTCATCCAACACGTCAATGAAGCGGGAGCTTTCGCCGCTTCGCGGGGCAGCGCGCATTGCCAGTTCTTCCTCGGAACTATAGTTCGAGCTGACCTCGCCTGCCTTTATGCTGCGCCACCCGCAACCCTCGAGGAGGGCATCCGTAGGGATCAGTGCGAGCGGATGCTCACCACAGACGAGGGGCTGCTAATCCTCTCTGGCACTACCCAGCAGGCTGAGGAGGCCCGGCGGGATTTCATCGCCCAAGTACTCGGTGCTGGAGTGGATACCTCTACCCAGGAATTGGTGCGCCGATCCGGGGAAGTTCTGACGGCGAACCGCCAGCCGCGGATGGACATGGATGCAGACTAACCCGTTCGCGCGCGAGTTCTATGGTGTAGCCGAAGACAAGGGTCCCGACCTCCGTGAAAACTTTTCGCGCTTCATCGATCATCTCCGGAGGCGCCGTGGGCGCGCCGAGCCCATCGGAGTGGTGATTGACGGGAGGGAAACGGGTGTCGGCAAGTCCGCGCTCGCGATCACGATCGCCCGAGAGCTCGACCCTGGATTCTCTCTCGACTCGATTATCTACTCGGCGGCCGAGCTCTACCGACTCTACGAGACCCGACCGCCAGGGTCCATCGCGCTCTACGACGAATCGGTGCTCGGCCTCCTCAGCCGAAAAGGGAGCCGGGACGACGAGTTGAGCGGCCTCATCGGCGCCCTCAGCATCGTCCGGAAGAACGGCCTCGGGACGATCCTCTGCGTCCCGAAGCTCATGATGCTCGACAGCATCGTCGTGAACGGCCTCGTGCCGCACTACATCTTCGTCGAGGCACGGGGCCGTGCGAGGGTACACCGGGTCTACAAGGGCGCGCAGTACCGGAAGTCCCGCCCGAGGATCCCATACGACCTGTGGACCGAGGTGTCACCGATGACGTGGAGGAACCTGGACCGAGACCCGTTCTTCCAGGACTACAAGGCGAGGGCCGTGGAACGGAACAGAGAGTTCTTCCGAGAGCAGCAGGTGATCAGCGAGAGAAAGCGGCGGCGGCTCCTCGGAGACTATGCAGAGGTAGCCGGGGACAACGTTTCGGACCGCGGATTGTCCTCGCCGCCGCCGCAGAGTTGTCCCCAGTGCTCACGGACCTTCTCTCGGCCCGACGTGATGCGCAGACACCTCGTCTATTCCCACGGAGGCGCGAAGAGGTAAAAAAGAGGGTCGGAAGTGGTTGCCGTTCCGTAGAGAACAAGTCTCTACGGGATGACCGTGCTCACCTGCCCTGAGAACGATCCCTGGCCCAAGGCGATGAAGCTATCGCCAGTGACCGAGGTCGTGCCAAAGTCGACGACCAGAGTTTGGGTAGAACTGAGCGTCGTTGTCCCTCCACAAGCTGCCGGGGGGTGAGCCGTTGTCCCCGCACACGCGGTGCTGGACCAGGCCCCGCCCGTGTAGAATCCGACGATGTCACCGTTCAGGTTCAACACTGAGACTGATGTCAAAGCCCCGATCTGACCCGATGGACTCTTCACTTGGAAAGAGAGCTCATTCGCGGTCAGTCCCCCGCTGGCCTCGCCGATTGGGATCGAGTAGCAGATCTCACTTGCACTCGCGGTGCATCCCGTAGGTCCGCCGGAGGTGGCACCAGTCTCCTGAGTTGGCGTGCCGAAGCCGAAGGCAGTCCCAAGTGGTGTGTTTCCCGGCCCCTTGGTCAGCCCTGAGATCAGGATGTACAGGACCGCCGCCAGCACCACCGTGATCGCCACGAGTAGGATCGTGGCGATGATCGGCGACACCGCTCGCTTCTTTCCCTTTCTCCAGCTCCGTTCTCTCGCGCCGAAACCGTTCATGTTCTTTCTTTTCTCCGAGGGCCTAGTGGCCCGCGGGCGCAGTCTTGCCAACAGGGGGTATATGATGGGTCCTGAAAGACGTTCGCCCATGGTCGATTGAAGATTCGACTATAGTCGTATGCGCATTAACGAGTACTGCCCTCTTTGGGCAAATCCGAGAACTTCGGCCATGGCAGATCGGTCTGCGCTGCGGACGCGCTTAACGAGGTCCTCAAGGTGGGGTTCATCAACCACAAGCCAGAGGGGCCGAGGTCGATTGAATTCTAGGACGCGAATGATCGCCTCTTGGAGTTCATCCCCCAGGTCCTCCGCAAGTTTCTGACTGAATGGGCTACCTCGAGACAGCGACCGTGTGCGCGCCTCTATTCGTCTCAACAGTGATCTGGTCGTAGATAGTCGCCTGCGCCGCGAGGTCAATCCTGAGGGATTTCGACGCGCCATTATTGTCCGTTGCCAAGAGTCGGCCAATCGTGCCCAGTATTTTCCGGATGTCACAACAGCTTCTCGACTGGCCCGTTTCCTTACCCCTGCCAACGTATGATATCCACCCGAGTCAAAATTCACACCATGGAGCCACGACTGCGCGAGCACATCGACGGCATCGGTGACGGCCTGAGCATCGCCCTTGGCATCGTAGAGCGCGCCTCGTCTATCGAAGAGTCTCGGCAGAAAATCCTCATGGAACTCCGACGAGCCCGAGCCGCCAAAGACAGGGACAATTGCCGACTCCTCGAGGAGCTTACGGACGACGCCCCTTAGGATTGGCAGATGGGAGATGCCCAGGATCTGGCCCGGCAGGTCCAGGGTGCTCCTCGCGGTATCTCACGGCGGCCTCGTAGGCGGCGTTCCTGACGAAATCCACTTCTGACATCCACCTCTTTGCGGATTTGACTATTGCAGTGATCTCGTCGAATAACTCGGCCGGAAGCGCCAAGTTCATCCGCTTCAGAGGGACCCTCGCACCCTTGGACACACACGGGGTCACAACCTGCATAGGTTCTAAATAGTACGGCACCCGTGGGTGTTTGCAGGTGCATGAGAATGTCGGCAAGCGCCGCGCCTCAACCGCTGGTCACCGTAGCTGTTGAAAAGCGCGACAAGCCCAGGCTCGACCGTCTCAAGGTGCACGACAGGGAGCCTAACCACGAGGTCTTCCACGACATTCTGACCTTCTACTACGAAGCACACGGCCCTCGCATCAAGAGAGAGGCGCCCACATGACCCATCCCGCCCAGAGCCTCGCCTACCTCGCCGTCGAGATGGCCGACGAGCGGTACTTCTCACCAGGATGCTGCCCTGAGCCCTGGTGTGAGCATCCTATCCAGTTCCACCGAGAAGTGGACCAACGCGGAGAGGTGTGCACATACATCGTCGACGGCGTCCCATGCCACCGCCTGAGTTGCCGTCGGTGCCGTCGCCGGGAGGAAGGTCGGTGAGGAAGCTGCTGGCGATCACAGGGAGCGATGGCATGGTCACGATCTCCGGGGGCAGCGGGATTTGCACGATCCGAGTTCTCGGAACCGCACCATTCCGGGACGTTGCTCACGCGCTGAATTCGGAGATGGGTACGACCAGCTGGTCGATTTCGGTTCGAGAGGAAGTCACATGCCCTCACTGAGATCCGGGATCCCCGCATCCCTGCGCCAATTTCGGGTAATGACTGGTCGGTGCGGTCGGTTTTGTCGCAAGAGAGATTCTGTGGTCAGTGGTGACCCCCATCCCAAGGATCACCGCTGCGTGCTGGAGGCGTTCCACAGCGGGTCGTGCGTGTGGATTGCCCGCTGCGCGGCCAATCCTCACGGATCCATCGTCCTCTTGTCGTCGCTCGACGAGGGCGCTTCCCAGTCAGACGGGCCAACGGGAGCCATGCCGTGACCGAATCCGAACACTGCGGTGTAATCGCCTACACCCTACCTCCCGCGCCCGACCGCCCCACAGGGGTTACCGCGAGGTGTCGATTGCCACCGAGGACCAACTCGCCATTCACGGGTCACGCCTTCGTCCCCCCGAAGGAGCGCCCGTGAGCGAGGTGGGATACGGGGCGTGCCCCGATTGCCTCCACGCGATCGGTCAGAGCGACTGTTACTGTGGATCCGGGTGTGCGTGCCGACTCTCGTTTGTCGCCCTTCGGGCCGAGCGGGCCTGGGCGGAGAGGTGCGCGACATTCCTCCTCTGGGCGTTGGATTGGTACGAGGATTTCTACATCGGGCGGACCGAGGAGGTCCCGGTGGAATTGCGCCAATGGAGTGAAGAGGCCCGCGCCGCGCTGGAGGAGGAGCCATGACCGAGGAGCGGTGCCTCTGTCAAGAACAGGCGGAGATAGACGACCTCCCGAGACACATCCGGGAACTCCACGCCCTCCTCGTCGCCGAGCGGGCGCGGGGGGATCGACTGAAGGTGGCGCTTCTGGGGTATCTGACCCTCAAGAACCCCAACGGGAAGGCGTACACCTCGCGCTTGCATGACCTCCACAGACAGGCCCGCGCCGCGCTGAAGGAAGGGCCATGAGCGGGTGCGTGACGTGCGACGCCATTCGGGAGGACGAGCGTGAGGAGGAGGCCCCCCATTCGCCGTGGGACACGCACACGGTTGACCTTCACGCCCTCCTCACCGCCAAGGATGAGGAGATCGCCGAGTTAAGGAAGGAGCGCGACGCGGCCCGGGCGGAGGTCGAGGAGTTGAAGGCGGACATAGAGACGATTCTTTACGAGTGTCGGGCGATGGGCGCAGAAATCGAGGCCCACGGTTCCACTTGGGTGCCCCAACCGTACGTGAACTACGTGTCGTGGAAGGCGTACGATTCGGCCCGCCGCGCCCTTGAGGAGGGAAAGCCATGACCGAGCCCGAGCGGTGCGGTGTAATCGCCTACACTCTGCCCCCCGCTCCCGACCGTACCGCGGGATTCACGGCGAAGTGTCGATTGGTCCCGGGGCACAGAGGGTTCCACCGCCACTCTGAGCAACCCAGTGACCCCGAAGCGCGGTGCGCCAGGGAAGTACGAGGTCCCCCCGCGTTCGTCACAAAGGAGACCTGAACATGGCGGAAACCTGTGGCCTCTGTGGAGCAGTGATTCCCACCCCTGAGGACGGCATGCCCGTACCTCGAATCAATGGTCCCCCGACATGGATCTGCAATCCGTACTGTCGCGGCCGCCAGCGGAGGCTCGAATGAATTCCCGGCCTCGAGAACCGGTACCGGATCCGATAATTCCCGGTCTCGGGTACTGCCCTCAGGGTCACCACGCGCGCCTCGGAAACCACTGCGGAGCGTGCGGTGCCGACATCCCTTCCGAGGAACAAGCCGACCTCCGACGAAATGCCTCCGAGAGGTCCAAGTAGGTGTTCGCGTACTCCCTTAGCTCGGAGGATATCGCCATCCCGCCGTCGGCGGAATGGCGGTGGGATCAGCAGCTACAGGAGTATGGTGTCAGGAAGGCGAAGGAGAGTCTGTCCGTCAGACATGTCCAAGAGATCCGCCGGGTCCTCGCTGGGGTGGAGAGAGAACTCTCCGCGGTAGGCCTCGCATGCTCGGCAGCCCGCTTCGGCGATCGCCAATTGGAGCACTTGCTCAACGGACCGTGGCGCCCGGCCACCGAAACTCAGAGCGGTCTTGCATCGGCTACGAGGAAGTACAACGTCTGCCTGCTGAATGGCTTCCTCAAGGCCCACGGGAACCTCATCGTGGAGCAGCGCAAACTCGTGTTCCCTCGGCGGCCGGTCCGCCAGCTGATCGCGCTGTCGGAGGACCAGGCCCGACGACTCCTCAGCGTCTCCGAGGAGCGCGGAATCGTCACCCACTCCTTGGTCGCGCTCGAGATGCTAATGGGGTTGCGGCGCTCCGAGGTCCTACGCACCGTGCTCGCCTACCTGGGCGAGTCCAAACTCGAGGTGCATGGGAAGGCCCGCGCCGGATACAAGATTCGCTGGCTACCTTGGCACGACGAGGTGCGCAGAATCTTGCCGGAGCTCCTCGAGTACCGACGACAGGCGGTCGAGGGAGCGACCAGGGACGCCGGCTACCTATTCGGACGACGGGTAGGATCCGAGGTGAGGGTATGGAGCAAGGCGCACGTCGATCGGCGGATCATCGGCCCTGCATTCGAGGCAGCGGGAATCCGCGCGCCAGGAAACCTGAATCATGCGCTCCGGCGCACATTCGGGAAGACGCTCTGGAACAATGGGGTACCGTTGCCAAAGGTGGCGGCGCTGATGGGCCACGAGGACGTCCGCACCACCCAGCGGTACCTGGCCCTGGACGACGAGGACATGGCGGGCGCGATGCAGGTGCTGAACCGGGTGCTGCCAGCCAGGAGGAACGCATAGCATGCCGATTTCCCCGGAAAGGTACGATTCTCTGTCGGGTAGCCCCGAGCGGATTCGAACCGCTGTCGCCGGCTCCAAAGGCCAGC